>Ga0070741_10020531_pt1 | contig 10398 bp, 6 predicted proteins | sample Coa_R1_4_FD_66440 | JGI IMG/M metagenome (GOLD analysis project Ga0070741, IMG submission 66440) | Surface soil microbial communities from Centralia Pennsylvania, which are recovering from an underground coalmine fire - Coalmine... | ecosystem: Environmental > Terrestrial > Soil > Unclassified ...
CACACCCCACGAGTTCGCCCAAGCCTGGCTCAACCGACAACCAGCACTCGCATAACCGCTGGACCAGTCAACGGGGACCCCTCAGTGGCTCCAGGCGTTTCCCGCGCCGACAAGCATGCGGCGAGCTCACCATCTCGAGCCGCTCACGCACGCACCCCGCACAGCACCCCTAAGGCCTACGGTCGCTCGCGCACTCGGCCTCGCCCGATGAACCTCAGGCAGTCCATCAGCCGGTCCGTGAGATGCCATTCATCCCTTGCGGGTGAGGCCGCAATCTGAGACCGGGACGAATATCTGACTCGCCACCGACCCATGAGCGGTGACGCTCGTTCGGGATCTCAGGTGACACACCCGGACAGAGCCGCGCACAATGCCTGGCTCAAGAACCGAGGGAACGACCATGACCGACAGCCTGAGCACCCGAACCTATCGGCGTATGCCCCTACCCGGTCAACAGCCAACCTCCACCTCACCACCTGCGATCCCCGCGCGTCACTTGCGCATCGGGCTGCTTGCCATCGTGCTTGTTAGCATGTCCGCCTGCGGATCGACCGCTACTCCGACCCTCGACGGTAGCTCACAAATCGGCAACCAGGCAGCGCAGGCGCTCGCTCGACAGGTCAACGACGCCAGCGCCCTGGGACACCTGCAGGCCCTCCAGACGATCGCGGACAGCAACCGCGGCACCCGCGCCGCGGCAACTCCCGGGTACGACTCCAGCGTCGACTACGCCACCGGTGTACTCAAGGCCGCCGGCCTCGATGTCACCACACCGACCTATCGGATCGAGGGCGGGACCAACAACGATGCCAGCGGCAACCGCGACAGCGGTGGAGACCGACGCGGACCTCTCACCCAGCGAAACGTCATCGCACAGACCCGCACCGGCGACCAAAACCACGTCGTGATGATCGGCGCCCACCTTGACTCGGTCCCCGAAGGACCGGGCATCGTCGATGACGGCAGCGGCGTGGCAACGGTGCTGGAGATCGCCACCCGCGTCGGCGCATCCCCACCGGTCCACAACGCGATCCGATTCGCGCTGTTCGGCTCTGAAGAGACCGGCGCGCAAGGCTCGAAAAGCTACGTCCAGAGCCTGTCCAGCAACGACGAGAAAAAGATCATGCTGTATCTGAACGTGGACATGGTGGCCTCGTCGAACGCCGGCTACTTCGTCCAGGGCGGCACCGGCGACGGCCGCTCCGAGACCGGGGCCCCCGGCTCGGAGACGGTAGGTCAGGTTCTCGCCGACCAGCTCAAGGCCACCGGGGTAACACCAGAGAAGATCCCGTTCGTCGGTGACGACGAGGGCGCGTTCATCAAGGCCGGTATCCCCACCGGTGGCGCCGAAAACGGCGATGCGAACCGCAAGACCGTCGCGCAGGCCCAGACATGGGGTGGGCAAGCCGGCGCAACCTACGACCCCTGCTACCACACCCGCTGCGACCGCCTCAGCAACGTCAACCGCGACGTCCTGAGCCACTACCTGCGAGCGGTCGCCGGATCCGTTGGATACTTCGCCGCAACAGCTACCCCACCACCTGGTTGAGCTCGAGGCGGTCCATCACCGAGCTGGCACAGTACCACCGCCATGGTCAACTCGCTCACCCGCCAAGAACCACCGAATCGCAGTGACAGCAGACACCGACCCGCCGCGGAAACGGTCATGACGCCAAGGCCGCGCCCCCTCACCGTAACCACCGAGCATCAGACGAGTCAGGGGCCACCCGTAACACGGCCAAGAGGCTCGGTCGTTCGTTGGTCCAGTAGAGCGCTCCCGTGGTCAGAACCGATGACCGCGAAGAACCTCCTAACGAACACGATTGACTCAGCGAGCACGTTGTCCGACAGAGCTCGACCAGCAACGCCCGCGACGGACGATGCCGCGTCCCCACAGATGCACGGCATCCGCACCCATGCCGTGCGAGCCGGCACGCTCGACCAGTCACGCAGCGCTACCGCACCTCCGAGGGCACCTCAGCTGCGGCGGAGCCGGGCCGTCGCCGCGGCGAACCGGCCGGTGTTCGACATCCCCGACACAACCGACAGCGGCCGCACACCACCGCGCCGACCCGACCGGAAACCACCACCCGTGGCGCCGGGGTCATCAAGCCACAGGCGGTGGTCCGCCCCCGCCGCCACTAGCCGATCGTTCGTCGCGACCACCACGATCCGACCCACCCCGACAGTGCACAGCAACGCCAACACATCGTTACGCTCCCGCACGTCCAAACCGCCCGTCGGGTCATCAAGCAACAACAGATCCGGCTCACCCAGCAACGCCCTGGCCAGCGCAACACGGACCCGCTCGCCACCGGTGAGCCGCGACCCGCTCAGAGGCGTCGCGTAGGCGCTGGGCAACGCGGTGATGAACCGGTGCGCGTCCGCCGCCCGCGCCGCAGCGACCACCTCAGCGGCCCTAGCCGCCCGACCGCCCTTAATGAAATCCGCGATCGACCCCCGCGCCTCCTCAGGCACCAACCGCATCAGCGACACCGACAACCCGGCCGCATCACAATCCCGGATCGGCCGACCGCGCAGCTGGATCGTGCCATGTACCGGCTCCTCCACACCCGCCAGCAGCCGCAACAACGTCGACTTACCCACCCAGTCCGAACCCAGAATCGCCAGGCACCGGTCCGGCTCCACCGTGAAACTCACCTCACCGAGCGCCCCGGCCGCCACCCCCGGGCCATGCAACCGCACCCGGTCGACACGCAGGCAACGCTCATGCGGCGTGGGACGTACCCGCCGGCCCGGCACCGACCCCGCCAGCATCGAGGACAGCCCGGCGGGGGAGCGGGCCTCACCTTTCCCGGAAACTTCGAAGACCGCGGCGACCTCCGCCCGCGCAGACACCGCGGGCTCGGTCAACCCAGCTGAGCCGACACCCTGCTCCACTCTCGCCGGCCGGCGCCACCGCGCGTCCCCGGCAGGCTCAGCGACCGTGGCGGCGGCCGCCCCTCCGTCGCTCCCGTGCAGACGGTAGAGGTGGGCGTAACCCGGGCTCGAGGCCAGCAGCACACTGTGTGGGCCCTGCCCGGTGATCCGGCCGCCCTCCAAGAACAGGATCCGGTCAGCATCGGTCACCGTGAGCAGGTTATGCGAGATGATCAAGGTGGTGCGGCCCGCCATCAACCTGCGCAACGGTGCCAGCACCCGACGGGTAGATTCCGCGTCCAATCCAGTCGTCGGCTCATCCAGCAGCAGAATCGGGGCGTCCCGGATCATCGCCCGGGCGATCGCCAGCCGTTGGCGCTGCCCACCCGAGAGCATCCGGCCCCGCTGACCCACCCGTGTGTCATAGCCCAACGGCAGGGCCTCGATAAACTCGTGAGCATCGGCGGCGCTGGCCGCGGCGATGACATCGGCCTCACTCGCATCCGGGCGCCCCCACACGATGTTGTCCCTGATCGTGCCGTCGAACACCAACGTCTCCTGCAGCACCGCGGCGACGTTGCGGTACAGATCCGCGTACGACAGCTCCCGCACATCAATATCGTCGATCGTGATCGACCCATGGTCGGGGTCGCTGAACCGCAGCAGCAACTTCGCCAACGTCGACTTTCCCGCCCCGCTGGCCCCCACCACCGCAATCTTCTCCCCGGGCCGCACGGTGAACTCCAGGCCCAAGACCGCGGCCGGCCCGTAGCGTTCATAGCTGAAGCTCACCGACCGGAAGCAAATCCGGCCACACGCCCGCTCCAACGGAGTCGGATTCGGCGGATCAGTCACCGACGGGGCCTCATCGAGCACCTCGATCACCCGCTCAGCACCCGCCGAGGCCGCATACAAGGAGTTCATCAGCCGGCCCGCGCCCTGCACCGGCCCGTACAGCTGAGTCAGGTACGCCACGAAGGCCATCAGCCCACCGATGCTGATCCGGCCGTGGCTCAACTCCCACACGGCCAACCCGATCACCAACAGCACCCCCACCACCTCGAGCAGGTCGGTCAACGGACCGAACAGAGCCTGCAGCCGGGTCGCGGCCATCTGAGCATCGAAGCTACCTTGGTTCTCCCGAGCGAAACGGGTTCCCTCGGCCACCCGCCGGTCATAGGCGCGCACCAGCGCGGCATTGCTCAAACTCTCCTCGGCCACAGCGGTAATCGCCCCCGCCCGGCGACGCTTCTCCCGGGATGCGGTCTTGATCCGAGTAGAGAAGAACCGTGCCGCCCCCAGAAAGGCCGGCGCCGCGACCAACGACGCCACCGCCAGGTGCCAGTTGAGCAAGAACAGCGCTGTGGTGAACCACGCCAGCTGGAATGCATACGTCAACGCCTGCGCGATCCCGGACAACACCAGCTGCTCGATCGCGCCGATGTCCCCGGTAAGCCGCGAGAGAAGATCCCCCAGTTGGCGCCGCTCGAAAAACCCAGGGGGCAGCCGGTGCAGATGATCGAACAACCGTATCCGCAGCGACAGGACGAACTTCTCACCCACCCACGTCGACAGATACTGATCAGCGAACGAGACCATGCCCTGCACCAGCGCGAGCACCAGATACGCCCCGGCCAGTACCGGAAACAACCGGAACTGGTGGGGGACCACGACCTGGTCGATCAGAACCTTGAACAACCAGATCGCCGCCGCGCTCAACGCCGGCGCCACCGCAACCATCACTAGGGTCAGCAGCCACTGCGCCCGCACCGGCTTCGTATCCGGCCAGAACCGAGCAAAGATCACCCGCAACCCGACCGCCGGCGACTGTTCGGTACGACCAGCCTGAGCAGCTGCATCGACATCAAGCGGGCGAGCCGCTAACCCGGCTTCCCACGAGGTGCTGTCTCCAGTCACAGCGCGAGCGATCCTCCTTCATCGGGACATACGCAAGCGGCCCCGACCGATGGACGGGGCCGCATCAACGGAACTGGCGTGTTAGTCGCAATCGTGGCGGCAGTGACACTCATGGCGACGACGGTGACAACGATCGCAGTCATCGTCGCACCGGTCACGCCAGCCCCAGCGGTCATCACAGTCCTCACGCCAGTGGTCGTGACGATGCCAACCCCAGTGACTGCTCATGTCAAATCCTATCTCGAGTTTTCGGGCACGCCATTCGGCGTCCTAATCAGATATCGAGTATGGCATCCCTCGGTTACAGCTTTTCTGGCGGAATCACCTGGATAGAGTATCGCAACCCCGCCGCTTCCTGATAGCACCCCTTCACCTCATCAGTATCACATGCAACACTGGCTTCACATGTATCGATAAATGTCGATCCGGATATCGAAGACGCAGGTCAGGGCAAGATCTATATACGGATCTACCCACAGGCGAATTGATGCCACTTATCAGCTTTCCTCATCTCATACGACGGGGGAAGCAGTCGCCACGCCCTCGGAGATCCCCAGAGCCTCACCGAATCGCCAATGACGCACCGCAACAATCAGGGCGCCAGTGAAGCGGACGCGAGCGTTGGCCGGCCACCGTCGGCGCGCGCCACGGCACGGGCTCGGTTGACCACCGCGACACCGCGGCGTGACCGAGATCGTTTCCCGAGCCCGGCATGGGTGGCGATCACCGCACGGCGCGGTCACCGATGCCCCGAGAGAAACCATCCACCGCCACCACCACAGCCCTCACACGCCCGAGCCTCGCCAAGCGTCTCGGCTGCACATCCCGCGGCGCGGACGCGCCACACGTTCGACAGGGCGGGCGCCTTGGGGTCGCACACGGTCAAACCCGTCCCAAGCCGGGCCCAGGATAATCCGGCGACCGATCTCAGCGGCTGAGGCCACCCAGGGCCCGGTGTCCCCGACGCGTGTCACCAGCGTGGCCTCAGAGTCCCTCACCCAGGCCACGCCTCGATGTCGGCGATCCGGCTCCCGCGGCCGCGCGCGGACGACTCCCGCGCGGCCCGGGATTACCAGCAGCTCAGCCACAGGATACCGGCCCGAGAGTCGAGTCCGCGCCCGACCGCCGGGCACCGAGTAGCCCTCGTCCGGGCCCGCGCGAGACCATGCCACGAGCGCCGACATTGCGAATCAGAAACTCGCGACCGCGACCGGCGTGTCTCCGCGGGGTTTCTGAATCAATCCGACATCATTCCGGGCATGCCTGCTCGACGTGGTCGCGGCGGCCGACCCTCACTCGGCCCACGGGACCGGATGATCACCGCCCTCAAGGTGGACGAGGCCGAACTGATCCGCGATATGGGTGACGAAGCCAAAGTCACCTACAGCGACCTGCTTGCGGGTTTGATCCGGATCGGCCTCCGACACCTCGACGAGTTGCCGTCCGACCTGCTCCCGAAGGAGGAGTTGCCACTGTCAGAGTCCGCGTAGACGCGGCGCGCGCTCAGACCGACGCGTACCCGTCATATCAAAGACCGGCAGATCGCGTGGACGGCCACTAAAAGCAGAGAACCCGCCTGGGCCAGGCGGGTTCTCCGGAACTGCTAGTGGCCGACCGGATAGCCGTCCGGATGCGACCTGCCCCCATTAACTGGGAGCGAGCGCTGTCAACGCTGCTGCCAGGGTAGCGCACGCCTTGGCTACTGTCAGGGATCTCGCTTCGGCGAGCCCCGCGCAATGTGTCCGTCGCGCGCGGAACACAGAGTAAGTCTCAACCCAAGCGTGACCTACCCGCCGCCGCCTCCCGGGCGCGACACGTAGGGGTGGTCCTAGACCCTGGACCACCCCTACGAGTGCTCGACCGACGCCGCGCGACACCGACACCGGAACAGGACACGGCCCGGGGGTCGACCACTGCCCGCCCCTGCTGAGCCAGACCGGAGCCAAACCAGACCGCAGCGACCCACATGATCAACATATGTGACCACGGTGAGCAGTCCTGAGGGTCACTCACAGCGAACCTCATCGGAGGCGACCCTGAACAGCGCCGCCGCGGGTCACCCATGAGCTATCGCTGTGACACCAGCTCACCTACCAGCCACAACCGTCGACGAGCGCTACGTTGGCGCCATGGTCACTCTCGCTCGGCTGGCCGCGCTCCCCGCCGCCCTGATGCTCGCGGCATGCGGTCCCGTCCCCACCACCATCCTGCCGATCGGACAGACAGCCGGGCAAGGCACCGGCACCGGCACCGCCGACGGGGTATGGCAAACCGCCGGCTACGGCTGGGTCATCCAAGTCGTCGGCGGCCACGCGCGCACCTTCGAGACGACCTCGCTGAGCTGCCTGCCTGAGCAGGACCTGACCCAGGTGAGCTGGAGCGGAGGCGGTACGGGCTTCGGCAAGCAGGACAGCGCCGAGGAAACGGTGCTCCGGACCGGGCCCACCACCGGAGAGTTGCGGTTGCTCGGAACCGCGGCTGACATCGACCTCACCGCGATCCCCGCCGTGCCGCCCGCCTGCCTCAACACCACCCCGAACGACCCGCAGACCACCTTCGATGTCTTCTGGGCCAACTTCCGCGACAACTACAACTCCACCGTGCGCAAACACGTCGACTGGAACGCACTGCGCAACACCTACCGCCCCCAGATCAGTGCGGCCACCACCCCCGACCAGCTCTACCAAATATTCCTCAAGATGGTGCAACCACTCGGTGACGCTCACATCCAGATCGAGCGCACACACGGCGACGACTTCGAGGGATACCGCCCAGGGACCCGCTACAGCGACGGTGCCGGCGGACTCGATGACGACGCCGTCATCAAATCCATCGACGACCACCTCACCCAAGACCTGCACGCCACCAACGTGCGGAAATGGGCCGGCGGCGCACTCCTGTACGCCGACCTGCCCGACGGTCGCGGCTATCTACGAAGCACCGCATTCGAGGACTGGGACACCAAGCCCGACAACTACCTCGGCCGACAAGCACTGCTCGACCAGGTCCTCGACCAGGTCTTCACCGCCGACCATGTCAAAAACTGGCACGGACTGGTCATCGACATCAGCTACAACGACGGCGGTGACGACCAACTGGGATTGTCCATCGCTGGGCGCATGACCGATAAGCCCTACACCGCCTACACCAAACTGGCCCGCACCGACCCCAACGACCCGACCAAGTACGGTCGCGCCCGCGTCGTCACCGTCCAACCGACCCCGGGGAAACCGCACTACACCGGCCCGGTACGGCTCATCACCAGCGATCTCACCATCAGCGCGGGCGAGACCTTCGCCGAGGCCCTCATGGCCCGCACCCCCGCCGCCACCCGCTACGGAATGACCACCCAGGGCGTCTTCGCCGACAACATGGAGCGCAAACTGCCCAACGGCTGGACCATCACCGTCGGCAACGAAGACTACCTCGCCCCCGACGGGCACAACTACGAAGACATCGGCATCCCGCCCACCACCAACGTGCCGATGTTCACCCCCACCCAGCTCGCCGCCCACCAGGACCCAGCCCTCGACATGGCCGGTGACACCCGCTGACCACGCCCCCGAAGCCCACCCCGAACATCACCAGGCACCGGCGAGCAGCCGACCGCGCCGTCCCGCGGTGAGCACCCGAACCACCCCCAGCGTCTCCCACGCCCGCCCACCTGGTGACCGCGACCCCGCGCCGACCCATCGAGGGCATACTTGCACCCCACAAACAGAGTCGAGGTCCTGTGAGCCGGACTAAACGGAGCTGGCGATCGCCGCATCGGCTGCCGCTGGGACGCGGGCTCGGACCCCCCCACGCGGTTCAGCCAGTCCCCGAGCTCATCGCCGGGGTCACCCTCGCCGCCCTGGCCATCCCCGAGGTGCTCGGCTACGCGAAAATCGCCGGCATGCCCGTGGTCACCGGGCTCTACACCATGCTGATCCCGCTACTGGCCTTCGCGGTGCTCGGCGCATCCCGCCACCTAGTGGTCGGGGCGGACTCCGCCACCGCGGCCCTCCTCGCGGCCGGACTCGCCGGGTTCGCCGCGGGACCATCCCGCTACGTGGCGCTCGCCGGGACAGCCGCACTCCTGGCCGGCATCATGCTGATCGGAGCACGCCTGATCGGCCTGGGATTCCTGGCGAACTTCCTCTCCCGCACCGTGCTGGTCGGATTCCTCACTGGCGTCGGCATCCAGGTCGCCATCGGTCAACTACCCGACATGCTCGGCGTCCACGCCACCGGCGCCACCATGATCGAAAAACTGGTGTCGCTCTCCCACGCGCTGCCCAAAGCCCAACCCGTGACCTGCGCGCTGTCAGTCACCGTCATCGTCGTCATGCTCGGACTGCGCAAGCTCGCGCGCACCATTCCCGGAGCCCTGATCGTGGTGATCGCGGCGATCGCGGCCGGCCGGTTCGCTGACCTCGCCGCCCACGGGATCGCCGTACTCGGGCCCGTCCCCAGCGGGCTCCCGAAACCGGCGCTGCCCGCGCTGCGCTGGGCCGATCTGACAGCCGTACTCCCGATCGCGGCGTCAATGTTCGTGGTCATCCTCGCCCAGAGCTCGGCAACCTCGCGGGCCTACGCGGGCAAATACGACGAGCCCGTCGACGACGACCTCGACCTCATCGGATTGGGCGCAGCCAACATCTGCGCGGCATTCACCGGCGCATTCGTCGTCAACGGCAGCCCCACCAAGACCGAGATCGTGGACAGCGCCGGCGGCCGCACACAATGGTCGCAGCTGGTCACCGGCGCCGTGGTCCTGGTCGTGCTGCTGTTCCTGACCGGGCCACTGGCCTACCTACCATTGTGTGTACTCGCCGCGGTCGTCTTCCTGATCGGCGCCGAACTGGTCAACATCGCGGGCCTGCGCCACATCCTCACCGTACGAGGCACAGAGTTCGCCGTCGCCCTGACCACCGCCGTCGCCGTCGTACTCCTCGGGCTCGAACTGGGAATCCTGGTAGCGGTCATCGCCTCGATCATCGACCACCTACGCCACAGCTACAACCCGCACAGCACCGTGCTACGGAAGTCACCTCAAGGCCACTGGCACTCGATACCCGTCGCGGCCGGCGAACGCACCGTTCCAGGCCTGATCATCTACCGCTTCGGATCCAGCCTCTACTTCGCCAACGCCTCCCGGCTACCCACCGACATCTCCACACTCACCAGCCCCGCCGAACACCTCGACTGGTTCTGCCTCGACGCCGCGGCCATCGGCGACATCGACTTCTCCGCCGCGGCCATCCTCACCCGCGTCCAATCCCACCTCGCCGCATCCGGCACCCGGCTGGTACTGGCCAATGTCATCGACCCAGTCCGTCTCCAACTCGACCGCTACGGCTTCACCACCCAGATCGGCGACGACGCGTACTTCGACACCGCCGGCTCCGCCCTCGAACACTTCCACACCCGCATCCACCCAGCGGGCGACACCACACCCGCGCCCAGCCCAGCCCCGCCGGCGCCCTCAGCCACCGCCCAACCCGACCGAAAGGAACCTGACCACCCGTGACCACCGTCGCCTGGAAACCCGAGCCCGAAAAACACGACTACCCCGCGGCCGCCTCATACCTGACACTGATGGCCTCCGACGCTCTCGTC
>Ga0070741_10020532_pt1 | contig 10398 bp, 10 predicted proteins | sample Coa_R1_4_FD_66440 | JGI IMG/M metagenome (GOLD analysis project Ga0070741, IMG submission 66440) | Surface soil microbial communities from Centralia Pennsylvania, which are recovering from an underground coalmine fire - Coalmine... | ecosystem: Environmental > Terrestrial > Soil > Unclassified ...
GACCGGAACCCCTGGAACGAGCCCCCGGATGCGATCCTCGAGGGCCGCCACCGCGCCCAAATCGGCAAGCGGTTGTTCCACCAGTGTAATCACGACGAGATCGGCCAGCAACAGAGGGTAAGCGCCCAGATAGCCCAGAAGAACCTCCTGGTCAGCGGCGGCGGGCGCCCCCACGACGCAGACCGTGACGTCGGCGTGGACGGGCGGGACGGCGGTGCCGGAACCCTCGAAGACCAGTAGTTCCTCCGGCCGGCGGTTGGCCAGGGCGACCCCGGCGGCGAAGGTCGAGCTGGCCGGTTCGCCGGCGAGGCCGCCGCCGCAGCGCTGCGTCCCGACGGTGACGACGCCGGCGGTGAGGGCGTCCTCCAAGTGGTCGCTGGCGGCGTGGCGACCCTGCCGGGCCAGGGCGAGGAGCGCCTCGGGCGAGAGGTCGGCGAGGGCCGGGTCGACGAGCTCCGGTGCGGCCGGCCCGCCCCGGCCCATGGCCACGAGGACGGGCGGGCGGCCGTCGGCCTTCAGGTGGCGGGCCAGTTCGGCGGCGACGGCCGTCTTCCCCGTCCGCTTGCCGGTGCCGATGACGGCGATCGACGGCTTGGCCGCCAGCCGGGGGCGGGGCGGGACCTCGAAGCAGAAGCCCGCCCCCCGGTAGGGAACCCCCCGGGCCAGGCAGTGGGCGGCCAGCCGGAGCCGGGTGCGGGCATCGACGACGGGCTGGTCGGAGAGGTCGACCACCTCATCCGGATGCAGGCGGTCGAGCCCGGCCAGCAGGGCGGCCAGCGGGGACTCCCCGGCGACGCAGTCGTCGAGGCCGTAGTCGCCGGGCCCCACCGCCGCCGACAGCTTCTCCGCCCCGCCGACCAGGGCGGCGCCGACCACCGTCCGCCCGCCGGCGCGCAGTTCCCCGACGGCGGCCCTGACGACCGTCGGGTAGTGCTCCCCGTCGATGAGCACGAGCGTGCGCGACGGCCGATCGGCCTGTGGAAAAAGGACGGGCGTGGCTCAAGACCTCACACGCTGGACCGCTCGGCAAGAGACCCGAGCGGAAGTCCCGGAAGTCTAGCCCGCCCTCCCTCCAACGAACTGGCGTTCCTTTTCCGCGGTATCCCGGTAAACGAACGCCGGTCGGGTCAGGCGAGCGCCGGATCCCGCCCGAGGAACCTGGCCATGAGGTCGTGGGCCGGGACGGCGGCGCAGTCCTCCACTCCCCGCTCCGTGTAGACGCCGCCGGGGCCCGGTTCGGCGGGGTCGTAGATGAGGTAGGGGACGGGGTCGGGCGTGTGGGTCCGCAGCACGCAGGGCGTGGCGTGGTCGGGCATCAGCATCAGCCGCCAGGGGCCGAGGTCGTCGAGGGCCTCGACCAGGGGCCCGATGATGCGCCGGTCCCAGTTCTCCAGGGCCTCGACCTTCCGGTCGGCCTCGCCGTTGTGACCGGCCTCGTCGGACGCCTCGACGTGGATCACGAAGAGCTCCCGGTCAGACAGACTGGCCAGGCAGGCGTCGCGCTTTCCCTCGTAGTTCGTGTCATAGTAGCCGGTGGCGCCCTCGACCTCGACGGGGTCGATGCCCGAGAGCACGCCGAGCCCCCGGATCAGGTCGACGGCGGTGACGAGCCGGCCGGAGAGGCCCCACCGGTCCCGGAACGACGGAAGCATGGGCCGGGTGCCCTGGCCCCACAGCCAGACCTGGGTGGCGTCGGCGCCGAGCTCGGCCGCCTTGGCCCGCACGATCTCCTTCGACGCCTCCATGATCCGGCGCAGCTCGGCGGCGGCCGGCCCGTCGGGCCAGACGGCGGGCTTGCCGGTGAGGTCGTGGGGCGGCACGCACTCCGCCTTGCCCAGCTCCGCCGGCGCCACCATCACGTGGCGGTACATGACCCCCGGGTGGAACCACAGCCCGTCACGGCCGGCGCCGAGCTCGGCGTCGACCGCCTCGATGATCGGCTTCGAGAGCTCGGTGGCGATGTGGTGGGCCGAGAAGTCGACCATCGTGCCGGTCGAGTCGTCGAGCGTGACGAGGTTGCAGCGGTAGGCCACCTGACCCGGCTGCAGGTCGACGCCCATGGCGGCGGCCTCGATCGGCGCCCGCCCGGTGTGGTAGCGCCCCGGGTCGTAGCCGAGGATGGCCATGTTCCCGACATCGCTGCCCGGCGGAAGCCCGGCCGGGATCGTGGCCGCCCGCCCGACCTCCCCGGCGGCCGCCAGCCGGGCGAGATGGGGCATGGCCGCCGCCTCCAGGGGCGTCCGCCCGCCGAGCTCGTCCAGCGGCTCGTCGGCGGCCCCGTCGGGGATACAGACCACGTAGCGCAGGTTCACGACCCGAGATGCTACGGCCAGTACGTATGCTCAGCGGATGCCGGGTCGGCGACTCCCGATGTTCCCCCTCGGGACGGTGCTGCTGCCCCACGCCCACCTGCCGCTGCACATCTTCGAACCTCGCTACCGGGCCCTGATCAAGGACGTGCTGGCCGGGGACGGCGAGTTCGGCGTCGTCCTCATCGAACGGGGACAGGAGGTGGGGGGCGGCGACACCAGGTTCCCCGTCGGGACCGTCGCCCGGGTGATGCAGACGGCCGAGCTGCCGGACGGCCGGTGGCTGGTCGACGCCGTCGGCACCGACCGGTTCCGGGTGGCGGAGTGGCTGCCCGAGGATCCCTATCCCCAGGCGCTGGTCGAGCCGGTCGAGGACGAACCCGACGACACCGGCCCGGAGGCGGGACAACGGCGCAGCGCCGTCGAGCGGTTGCTCCGCCAGGTGCTCGCCCTGCAGGTGGAGCTGGGATTCCCCGCCCCGTCGGCCGTCCGGACCCTCGACGAGGAACCCGCCGTTGCCGCCTTCGAAGCGGCGCTCCTGTCGCCGATCGGCCCGATGGACGCCCAGAAGGTGCTCGAGGCGCCGGGCACGCTCGCCCGGCTGACCCTGCTCGAAGACTTCCTCGAGGACGCCCGCGACGTCCTCAGCCGGCGCATCTCCGAAACGGACTGACCGCTACAGGCCGAGCTGGGCGGCCACGGCGGTGGCCGTCGGCTCCACGGAGATCCCGAGGTCGACGGTGGAGATGGCCCGCTCGGGGTCCTTCAGGCCGTGACCGGTCAGCGTGCAGACCACGGTCTCGCCCCGCTGGACGAGCCCGCCCTCGGCCGCCCGCAGCAGGCCGGCGACCGACGCCGCCGAGGCGGGCTCGCAGAACACGCCCTCCTTCTCGGCCAGCAGCTTGTAGGCCTCGAGGATCTCGCCGTCGGTGACGGCGCCGATGGCCCCGCCGGACTCGTCGCGGGCGGCGACGGCGCCGGCCCACGAGGCCGGGTTCCCGATGCGGATGGCGGTGGCGATCGTCTCCGGGAAGGGCACCGGCTCCCCCGACACCAGCGGCGCCGCTCCGGCGGCCTGCCAGCCGAGCATGCGGGGCCGCCTCCCCGCCCGTCCGGCGGCGTGGTCCTCGCTGTAGCCCCGCCAGTAGGCGGTGATGTTGCCGGCGTTGCCGACCGGGATGCAGTGGACCTCGGGAGCGTCGCCCAGCTCGTCGACGATCTCGAACGCCGCCGTCTTCTGTCCTTCGAGCCGGTAGGGGTTGACCGAGTTGACAAGCGTGATGGCGTCCCGGGCGGCCAGCTCCCGCACCACCGTCAGGGCCTGGTCGAAGTTGCCCTTGATCTGGATGACCTTGGCTCCGTGGATCAGCGCCTGGGCCAGCTTCCCGAGGGCGATGTGCCCTTCGGGGATCAGCACCGCGCAGACGAGCCCGGCCCGGGCGGCGTAGGCCGCCGCCGACGCCGACGTGTTGCCGGTCGAGGCGCAGATGACCGCCTTCGAGCCCTCCTCCACCGCCTTGGAGATGGCCACGGTCATGCCCCGGTCCTTGAACGAGCCGGTCGGGTTCAGCCCCTCGTACTTGAGCAGCACGTTGGCCTCGACCCGGTCGGAGAGGTAGGGCGCCGGCAGCAGCGGCGTACCGCCTTCGCGCAGGGTGATCACCGGTGTGGCGTCGCTGACCGGGAGCCGGTCGCGGTAGGCCTCGATGAGGCCCGGCCAGGGGTCGAAGCGCCTCACTCGTCCTCTCCGACGACGCGCAGGATCGACCCCACCCGGTGGACGGGCTCCAACTGCCGAACCGCCGCCATCGTGGCCTCGAAGTCGCGCTCCTTGGCCTTGTGGGTGACGAAGATGAGCCGGGCGTCGTCGCCGATCCCTTGCTGCTGCATGGATTTGATCGACACGCCGTGTTCGCCGAAGGCGGAGGCGATGGCGGCCAGGACGCCGGGCTCATCGGCCACCTCGGCCATGACGTAGAACTGCGACGCCACCTCGTCGATGGGGCGGACCCGTTTGCGGCCCGCCGTCCCCATCGTGGCGCCCCGGCTGCCGGCGGCCAGGTTGCGGGCGGCGTCGATGAGATCGCCGAGCACCGCCGACGCCGTCGGCATCCCGCCCGCTCCCCGGCCGTAGAACATGAGGCTCCCGGCGGCGTCGGCCTCGATGAAGACGGCGTTGAACGAGTCCTTCACCGCGGCCAGCGGATGGTTGACGGAGACCATGGCGGGGTGCACCCGCACGGCGATCTCCTCGTCGACCTCCTCGATGAGGGCCAGCAGCTTCACGACGTAGCCCAGCTCCCGGGCCGACTCGATGTCGGAGGGCGAGACTCCGGAGATCCCTTCGCTGTAGACGTCGCCGGCCACCACCGTCGACCCGAAGGCGATCGAGGCCAGGATGGCGGCCTTGGCCGCGGCGTCGAACCCCTCGACGTCGGCGGTGGGGTCGCGTTCGGCGTAGCCCAGCGTCTGGGCCTCGGCCAGCGCCTCGTGGAACGACATGCCCGACTCGGTCATGCGGGTCAGGACGAAGTTGGTCGTGCCATTGACGATCCCGGTGATGCGCCGGATGCGATCGCCGGCCAGCGACTCCCGCAGCGGCCGCAGCAGCGGGATGCCGCCGCACACCGACGCCTCGAACAGCAGGTCGACGCCGTTGGCCTCGGCCGTCTCGAACAGCTCCCGGCCGAAGTTGGCCAGCAGCTCCTTGTTGGCCGTGACCACCGGCTTGCCGGCCTGCAGGGCGGTGAGGATCAGCGTGCGGGCCGGCTCGATGCCCCCGATGACCTCGACGATGAGGTCGACGGACGGGTCGCCGACCACCTCGCCGGCGTCGTGGGTGAAGCGGTCGGCGGCGAGATCGACGTCGCGCTCCTTGGCCAGGTTGCGGACGGCGACCTTGGCCACCTCCACCTTGACGCCGGCCCTCGCCTCGAGCGAGGCGGCGTGCTCCTCGATGAGGCGGACGAGCGCCGAGCCGACGTGCCCGCAGCCGAGCAGGCCGACCCGGACCACGCCGCCCCGGTCGGCGATGTTCTTGGCCGCGGCGAGGGTCACTCCGCCTCCAGGCGCAGCAGGTCGTCGACCGTCTCCCGGCGGACCACGAGCCGGGCCTCGCCGCCGGCCACGAAGACCACCGCCGGGCGGGGAACCTTGTTGTAGTTGCTGGCCATGGCGTAACCGTACGCCCCCGTCGCCGGCGTACACAGAAGGTCGCCGACGGCGAGGTCGGCGGGCAGGGTGGCGTTGCGGACGAGGAGGTCGCCCTGCTCGCAGTGCTTCCCGGCCACGGTGACGACCAGCGGCCGCTCGGCCGTCACCCGCTCGGGCAGGAAGGCCTCGTAGCGGGCGCCGTACGTCGCCGGACGGGCGTTGTCGCTCATGCCCCCGTCCACCGCCACGTAGGTGCGGACGCCGGCGATCTCCTTGATCGTGCCGACCCGGTAGAGGGTGACGCCGGCCGAGGCGGCGATCGACCGGCCCGGCTCGACCAGCACCGCCGGGCGGTGGGACAGCCCGACGTTCGTCACCGCTTCGTCGACCGCCCGCTGCAGGACGGCGGCGTAGTCCGCCACCGCCGGCGGGTCGTCGCCGTCGTGGTAGGCGATGCCGAGCCCGCCGCCGAGGTTGAGCTCCTGCACCGAACCGGCCCCGGCCTCCGGCTGCGCCTCGATCTCGGCCACCAGCCCGACGACCACCGCCGCCGCCAGGGCGTAGGACTGCAGCACGTGGATCTGGGAGCCGATGTGGCAGTGGAGCCCGATGAGCTCGAGGTGGGGGCTGGCCGCCACCCGCCGGGCGGCCTCCAGCGCGTCGCCGGGGCGGACGGGGAAACCGAACTTGGAGTCCTCCGTGCCGGTCTCGATGTACTCGTGGGTGTGGGCCTCCACCCCCGGCGTGACCCGCAGCAGCACCCGCGGGACCGGCAACCCGCCCTTCACCAGTCGCTCGAGCCGGTCGAGCTCGGCGAAGGAGTCGGCCACCACCCGCCCCACGCCGCCGGCCAGCGCCGAGGCCAGCTCCTCGTCCGACTTGTTGTTGCCGTGGAAGATGATGCGGGCCGCCGGGAAGCCGGCCGAGAGGGCGACGTGGAGCTCGCCGCCGGTGGCGACGTCGAGGTGGAGGCGTTCCTCGGCTACCAGCCGGACCATCGCCCGGCAAAGGAAGGCCTTTCCGGCGTAGGCCACGCGGTCGGCGCCGAAAGCGGCGACGTACTCCCGGCAGCGGGCCCGCAGGTGGGCCTCGTCGTAGACGAACAGCGGCGTACCGAACCGCTCGGCCAGCTCGCCCACGTCGCAGCCGCCGATCGACAGCCGGCCGCCGGCCGAGACGGCGGCGGTGGCGGGCAGGAGCCGCAGGTCGATCGGGGTGCTCAAGAGGCGGCGGCGGACCCCGGGTCGAGGCCGGGGACGGCGGGCGGTTCGGCCGGCGGAGCCGGAAGAGGCGCCGGCGGGGTTGGAAGCGACGCCGGCGGGGCCGGAAGGGGCGCCGGCGCAGCCGCTGCGGCCGCGGCCGGCTCCTCGGAGGCCGGGGGGGCGCCCCCGCCGTCGTGGCCCTGGCGGCGGGCGAGCAGCGCGTTCACCCGCGCGATGAGGTCGAGGGGGTCGAAGGGCTTGGTGACGTAGTCGTCGACGCCGAGCTCCATCCCCCGCTCGACGTCGGTGCTCTGGGCCCGGGCGGTGACGAAGATGATGGGGATATGGGCGGTGTCCTCGTCCTCCCGGAGGGCCTTGGCCACCTCGTAGCCGGTCATCCGGGGCATCATCACGTCGAGCACCACGATGTCGGGCCGGACGGCCCGGGCCCGCTCCAGCCCCTCGAACCCGTCGGCGGCCCGGACCACCTCGAACCCCTCCATCTCGAAGTTCACCTCGAGGAGCTTCAGGATCACCGGGTCGTCGTCGACCACGAGCACTGTGGCCGGGGCCATCCCCGAATGGTACACGGGGGTTTTCGAACGCCCCCGCCGACCGCGGCGTAGGATCGCTGCCTCGCGTGCCCTCGTAGCTCAGGGGATAGAGCAACGGCCTCCGGAGCCGTGTGCGCAGGTTCGAATCCTGCCGAGGGCGCTGACATCGGCGCTGATCAGGGCCTATATCTGGTTGGGCCCGGCAACCGTCGCCGCTCCGCAGTCCGTCAAAAGTCCGTCAGCCGACGGACTGCGCGGCCCGGTAGAGCCCGTCCAGAGCCGTGGCGATCTCGTCGAGACGGTTCGGGAAGAGCCCGGCATAGACGTTCAGCGTGGTCGTCACATCGCGGTGCCCGAGGTGCCGCTGAACGGCCACGGGGTCAGCGCCGCCAGCAACCAGGAGGCTGGCACACGTGTGCCGGAGGCAGTGCGGCGTGAGCCCCTCGGACAGTCCCGCGTCGATTACCGCCCGGCCCCAGACCGCCCGCCGGAAGCTCTGGTAGCGCAGCGGCGCTCCCCGCTGGCCCCGGAACACGAACTCGTCGGGGTCGGACCCGACGACTTCGAGTTGCCGGGCCAGCCGCTCGACCAGGAAGTCGGGGAGCCGCACCCACCGCCGCTCGAACGTCTTCGTCGGCCCGTAGTGAAGCCGCCCGTTGACGTCGGACGCCGACTCCGCCACCTCGACCCGGCGCCGGAGAAGAACGCACCGGCGGCGCCGGAGGGCTGCCACCTCACCCCATCGGAGCCCACCGTAAGCCAGGAGGTAGACGAGCGTGCCGTACGCCCCGGCCGCTTCGGCCAGGCGATCAACCTCCGCCGCGGTCAGGAGGACGGCTTCTCGCCGGGCGGCCCGGGGCAGCCGGATCCCGGTACATGGGTTCCGGGCGAGGTAGCCGCCCTGGACGGCCGCCGCCATCAGGCTCGACAACACCCGGTACGCCTGCCGGATCCGGGAGGCGCTCAGGCCCCGGGCCCGCATCTCCGCCACCCAGGCGGCCACCGCCGGCTGCTCCACCCGGGCAAGCGGCGTCGTGCCGAAGGCCGGGATGACGCAGGTCTTCAGAAGGCTCTCGTACCCGACCCTGGTCTTCGGCTGCACGTGCGCCAGCCGGCCGAGCCAGCCCTCGGACCAGTCGGCCACGGTCGTCCTCCCGAGCCGCGGGTCGATCCACTCGCCGCGGGCCTTGTCGGTCTCCACCGAGGCGGCGAACCGGTCGGCGTCGGCCTTCCGCCCGAAGGTCTTCGCCCGCTCCCGCCCGTTGGGCGCGAGGTAGCGGACCTGGTACCGCCGGTTGCCGTCCTGCTTCTTCGGAAGGGCTCGGACGTGGGCACGGCTTCGAACCTCCTGTTCCCCGTCGCTCCCAGGGGCGGCTGCCGCCCGACGTTACTGAGCGGGTCTGACGGTCAACACGGGCCAGCCCGCTTGTCGGCCACCCGCTCCTCGACCCACGCCTCGACGTCCGCCACCCGATACCGCAGGTGCCGCCCGACCCTGACGCCGACCGGGCCCGTCCCCTTGTACCGCCACTGGTACAGCGTTTTGACCGGCACGCTGAGGATCTCGGCCACCTCCTCGACACGAAGTAGTCGCCTCAGCCCCGTCTCAGTGACCTCGACTTGCATCCGCCCTCCCGATTGCTCGCCTTTCCCCCACCTATGCGCGCTCGACCCCCTCGAACGCGACCGCCGACCTCGCACTTTCCGGCCTGCACCCCTTCTGAACGAACGCCCGGAGAAAGCGACAAAGACTTGCCGTGTCCGCTGTTCAGCCGGACACGGCCTGTCGCGCCGAGCGAGCTCGACCCCGGACTTCGTGGGCGGCCACTTCGATCTGCCCGGTGGCGGCCAATGATCAGCATCTACCGGAAACCGGTGCTCCCCGCGCTCAGCCACCTATACGGTCGCCATGCGCGGATCATCTCGTTTGGCGCCCGCTCAGAGGCCGGGACTCCGCTCGGGTTGGGACTCGCTCTCGGCTACGTCCGTGAAGCGTTCAGGTCTGAACGCCAGCGGCTTGAACGCCGAACGATCTGAGCCGCGGCTGTGCCCGACGCTCCACCGGTAGCATGGGGTCGTGCCCGAACAGGGGGCCCTTGGTGGGCTGAATCCGGATCACCCGGCCTACATCGGCAACCGACCGACGTTCGCCTTCGGGGATGCACTGCCGGCCGATTGGGTGGCCGCCCACGATCTGGCCGACGACCAGGTCGAGGTCTACGTCGTGGGCGATGCCGTCGTGCTGCTGCCCAGCCGGGACCGGGAAGCGGTCGGCCGCTTCTTTGCTGAGACGCTCGACGCTGACACGTACCGTCGCCTGGCCGGCGATTCAGAGGCCGGCGCGGCCTGATCCGGGCCAGCTGACGTGCAGCTCGTCATCGACGACCACGTCCTGCGCGCCCATCTCCAGGGATCGCTTCCAGCCGAGGTCGCCGAGCTGCGCGCACCGGGGGAGCCGATGTGGACAACCCGGCGGTTCCAGGAACGCATCCGGAGGGCGCTCGAGCGGCTCGACGACCGATCCGGCGTCCACCGGCGGGAGGTGCCTGCGGAACTGAGACGGGCCGTGCTCCGCCGCATTGACGGGGCCGCGCTCGTCGTCGACCCGGAATCTCTCGCATCGGAGATGGCCGCCGTCGAAGAGGCGACCGGGTACGGGGTGCCGCTCTGGATCGAGGCGCTGGCGACGGCCCGGCTCACCGGCGGGCTGCTGGTCATCAGCCGGTCGAACTTCACCGGGCGGATGCCCGCCCGGTTCGGACCGGCATCCGCCGCCGTTGGCGTGGAGTTCCGCGTGACCGAACTCTGAAATCGCGTCCCACAGTCCGTGAAAAGTCCGTCAGGTGCGGAGAACGGCCGGGCGGCGGCGGGAAGAGGCGAGAACTAAAAGTGCAGTTCAGAGCCACTTTTTGATCGACCGGCCAGGCAGCGAAGAGTGGCTGAAACGGCCTCCGGAGCCGTGTGCGCAGGTTCGAATCCTGCCGAGGGCGCTGGCATTGATGCTGGTCAAGGGGGTATTTCCTCCCGTGCCCTGCCCAGCCGAATCTGAATGCCTTCATCGAGCCCGCTCGACCGGCGTCAAGAGCCAGTCCGCGCCAACCAGCCGGGCGCCGTCGTGGTTGGCGTCCAGCGCGACGACGATCTTGTCCAGCCGGGGCGCCGGCGGCTTCACCGTGGGGT
>Ga0070741_10020533_pt1 | contig 10398 bp, 6 predicted proteins | sample Coa_R1_4_FD_66440 | JGI IMG/M metagenome (GOLD analysis project Ga0070741, IMG submission 66440) | Surface soil microbial communities from Centralia Pennsylvania, which are recovering from an underground coalmine fire - Coalmine... | ecosystem: Environmental > Terrestrial > Soil > Unclassified ...
GTTGCGGCAAGCACGCCGAACCTTCCACGATCGTATTGCCCACGACCAAGCTGGCGGAGCACGAGCTGCGCGGAGGATCCGCAGCCGTGACCGTTAATGGCGTCGACTATGTGGCCGGCAAGAGTTTGCTGTCCATGGACATGGCCTTTCGGAACAACATCCGTTTGGACTCGGGATTCTTCATCGGCAGTGGATCTCAGGAGGGCGCCAGCATCCGCGGCAGAATGGAGCGCGGCAGCCGCGAATACACCTTGGGCTTCGTTGCCCGCCTTGAACAGTCCAGCGCCGAGTACACCAAGCTGAAGGCCCTAACCACGGGGCCGGCGACGATCACCCTCACCAACAGCGCGACCGAATCCCTCGCCGTCACTTACCCGAAAGTCGGCTTCTCCGCTGTTGATCTCGCCGACGACAGCGGCATTGCCACCGTCCAGGTGACCTGCGCCCCGATGGACGACCCCACGGGTGGTGTTGTTTCCGCCGTCATCAAGACCGCCGTGGCCGGCATTGGCGGCATCGTTTAGTTATTCCATAACCGAGGGGGCCGGACATCGACGCCGGCCCTCCACAACATACTTCCTTCAGGAAAGGTACTCATATGTTCGACGTTTCGCAACCCATCCCTCTCAAGCTGATCACTCCCGACGGCGACAAGGAAGTCACCGTCAACTTCCCCACCGACGACCAACTCGCCGACCGCTCGGCCAAGATGAAGCTGGTGGTGCGCCAGCTCGGCCGCGGCAAGTCCGTCACCGAACCGCAGCAGGACCATAAGCTCGATGCCGATCTCTTCTCCAAGATCAAGGTCGACGGTGAAGACATTGACGAGTTCTATGCCGCCCAGGTGATCGCCCGGCTGACCCGGTGCGAGGTCACCGACTCCCGGCGAGAAGGCAACCGCTTCGTTGTCGAACTTAAGGTGCCTGGCGCCAAGACGGTTCACACCATGAAGATCCCGTCCGCCAAACAGGTGCAGCAATACAGTCGCGCATCTTTCACGGTAATTGAAGGCCGGCACGGCATGCAGGAGATGAAGCTGAACCTGCGCGCGGGCGAAGAACTGTACGATGCGCTGCTGGATAAGACCGAGGGATATGCCGGCGCCGTGCCGATCGTGCATAAGAGCTCGGTGATCAGTGAAGTGATGGTGTTGCTCAATCAGGACCAGGACGCCGACGGAGAGATCGAGGGTTTCTGAACGCCGGGGAATGGCCGGCTAAACCCTCCATTCGTTTCCTTATCTGGGCGCTGTTACGAGAGAAAGAGCTGTGCGTTGGCGGCCCGCGCCTATGCAACGATCATCCATTCGAGCACGCCGATGATTGCGCGGTGACGCTTCTCCGCGAAGATATGCAGAGCGTCGCCGGCTATCGGCTGAACAGCGCCCTCGCTCTCGACTTCGCTCTTGACAAGCACGTCATCCGTGACTGGTCCGAGATCCCGGCGGACGACTTCAACATCCTCCGCCTCCTCCAGGCAGAACAGAACAAATACCAACAAGAGCAGACCGACAAGGCTAACCAATATGCAGCGAATGGAAATCATCATCAGCGCAAACAACCAGCAGGCTAACCAGGCGTTTGCGCAGACGAACACCCAGATGGGCTCGCTGGAACAGCTGGCTGTGCGTGTGGCCGCGTCGATCTCCACCCACTTTCAGACCATGGCCCGTGAAATCCAGCAGGCCATCGGCATGATCCAGCAATCCATGGGCGGCTTAAACATGCAGGCCAAACAGCTTGTCGACCAGTTCGGCCGCCCGATCTCGTCCGCGGCATCACACGCCGCACCTGCGTACGCAGGTGCCGCCAGTAGCCCATATTCCGGACCAGTTCCGGCGTTTGTGTTCAACAAGGACACGCGCAGTTTCCAGAGCGTTACAGAACAGCAATACCGGAGCGGCCGACTGTTTGACGAAACGATTAAACAGCTAACTGGTATGGGCGCCACAGAATCCCAAGCCATCAAGCTTGCTGATCAGTATGTGACAGCCCAGGAGAAGATCTGGAAAGCGAACGAGAAGTCAAAGAACAGCATGACCGACTCCATGGTGAGCGCCGTGCTGTTCTACGAAGCCCTGCAGCGCGGCGGGCAAATCATAAAGACCCTCACGATCGATTCCGCCCTGTACGCCGCCCGCGTGATCCAGATCCAGAACGCTCTCAAATCGGTCGCCGCATCCAACAACATCTCCGGTGCAACAGCCAACGCATTGGCACAGCAGATCCACGCGAAAGGTGTTACCACCGAGGAGTCTTACTCCAGCCTTACCCAGATGATCGCGGTCGGGATGAACCCGGCCAAGGCCCAGCCCCTCGCCGAACTCGCCCAGAACATCGGGCGCACGCGCGGTATCCCCACCGCCCAGGTCTTGCAGAACTTGGTGACCGGAGCAGTTACCGGCCGGACCGAAGAACTCCATTACATGGGCATCATGGTGAATGCCGAGACAGAGTACCGCAAGCTGGCGGCCTCGATCGGCACCACCTCCGACAAGTTGACCGAATACCAGAAGAAGCAGGCCCTGGTGAACGCCATCCTGCGCGAAGGCGCCGGCTATGCGGGAACATATTCCTCCTCGATGAACACGCTGGGCGGACGTCTGGCTTCGCTTCCGCGCCTGGTAGCCGAAGCCAAGCTCGCACTCGGCAAAGAGTTCCAACCTCAGCTCGCGTTAGGCCTGGGAGCCGCCGAGACGGGTCTGAAGTTCACGGCTGACCACCCGGGGGTTGTCTCGCAAGGCATGATGCACGGAGGCGCCATAGCTGGCGGGCTCGGTATGATATTCATGCCGGGAGGTGCTGGAAAGACCGCTGCCGGACTGCTTTTCGTTTCCTCCACGATCGCCCTGATTACCTCCGAGGTTGACCGATCGAAGAAAGCATTCGACTCTCTGTGGTCATCGATCAATCCTTCTGCGCCCACCAAAGCGCTCCAGGAAGTCACGTCCGACCTGCGCAAGCTGAACAGCGAACGCACCAAGGAATTCAGCTCTCCCAGCCGCATGATGATGAACGATCTGGGCGTCGCCCTGAAAGAACGCGACTTTGCCAAGACGCACGTAGCCGATATGTCCGGCCTGGCTGGCATGACGCCGAAAGAGATGGCGGAGTTCGCTCTCCAGCAGCAGATCCAGGGTGTCCAGGCTGAAACGGAATGGTACAAGAAAGAGCCCGACCGCCTACGCCAGTCCAAGCGCACTCTCTATGACGCCCAGACCAAAGGTTTGGAAGGCGCCTACGCCATCTCCGCCCGCTACACCGCCATGCGCCAGGACATGAGCCTGGACCAAAACGGCATGTCGCGGGAACTGTCGCCGGCCGTCCTGGCTAACCTTCGTTCTGCCCAAGGCACCGAAGTTCATAACGAACAGCTCAAGATGGAGCGGGACCTGCGCCGGGAGATTGCCACAGAAGAGGCCAACCAACTCGAAGGTTGGGACAAGCAGGTCGCCTTGGATAAGATCGCGATCGACCGCCTGAAAGAGCAGGGATATGACACCGCCAAGTTGGTGTCACTCACGCAGTCTTTGACCCAGGCCAAACAGCAATCCGCGACGGAAGACGCCAAGCGCAGTGCCCGTGACAGCTACGAACATACTCTGGTTTCTGAGAAGTCTGGTTATGCCCAGATCACGGCCGAGATGCAGCTCCAGAACACGTTGTTGCAGCGCAAGGGTACGTTGTCCAAGGAAGCACTCGACTACATCGAACAGGAAGCGGACGTCCGCCGCCGCATGCTCGACCGGCAGAACCAGGACGAGACGGATACCTTGCGGGCGAACGGCTCCAAGGCCACAGCCAACGTCGAATTGGAACGGCTGAATGACGTCCGCGAACTGCAGCTGGCGAACGTCGAGCAGGTCAACACCTACACCATACAAGCAAAGCTGGCGCTGGAAGACCGCAAATACCAGATCGAGGTCTCTTATCTCCAGCGGATTACCAAGCAGAAGATGGCGATCCGGGAGATGGAGCGCGATCAGGAACTCGACGACCTCAACAAGAAACTGTGGCGTGACGAGATCAACCAGTCGCAATACAACGATCGCCGGCAGATCCTGAACCAGCAGGCCGCGGCCGATGAACAGCGTCTGCAGGAAGTGGGCGCCGCACAGTTGAACTCCCTGGCCAAGAACACGATCAAAGCCAAGCGGGACATGATCCAGGCCGAGTACACCAAGCTCTTCGACCGTCTGAAGAGCAGCGCTGAAGGTGTGTTCGACGCGATGCTCACCAAGTCGCAGTCCGTCTGGTCGGCGATGGCGAACGCATTCAAGACCGCGTTCCTGACCGTCGTGAAAGAGATCGTTTCCAGCCAGATCGCCCGCTCGCTTACGTCTCTCTTGACCGGACAGAACGTGCAACTTTCACCCGGCGGTGGCAATACCTACAAGGGACCGTTCGGCGCAATTGCCCGTTTCCTGGGAGGCATCGGCCTTGGTGCTGTGCCTGTGTTCGGCGGCGGCCAAATGCCAGGCGGAGGCGGGGCAACTCCACCCTTCATTCCAAACGGCGGCGGAGATCAAACATCCACCGCACAACAGATCATCAATACAGCGACTGGAGGCAGAGGCGGAGGTGGAGGTATCTTCAGCGGTAACTTCACCGGTCTGTTCGGCAGCTATCAGCAGGACATGTCCAAGGTCACCGCGGTACCGGGGATGGTCGGCGTCGGCGTGAACGAGAAGGGTCAGATGGTTAACCTGATGACCGGCCAGATTGCCACCAAAATGCTGGCCAAGCAAGCCGCGTTCTTCGGCAAGTTCGGCAAGGCTGGTGGTGCGGTTCAGTCCGGCCTGTTCACCGTCGGCGCAATGCTCGGTATGGACGGCCTCATGCGAGGAGGCTGGGGTGGCACTGCCGAATCCACCATGGGCGGCGCGATGATCGGAACTGCATTCCTCCCTGGCATTGGCACCGCGATCGGCGCAGGCGTAGGCTTTCTGGCCGGTGTCGGCCGTATGTTGTTCGGCGGTAAGTCCGAGACCGACAAGATGAAAGAGCGCATCAAGGCCTTGACGGGTGTGGATGTCCGCGAGAAGAACATCCTGAAACAGGCCGTGGAGATGGCCAAGAGCCAGTTCGCCGGCAATTACGACCTGTTCATCCGTTCCCGTCAAGGCCAGGATCTGATCGAGTTGTATGCGCAGAGCACGGGCCAGAAGTTCGTTAGCAAGTTCAACACGTCGCAGCTGTCCCTGGTGGGCGCCGGCGGCTCTATCTACGAGGCGCCAGCCTACCTGAACGGCACCGCGATGAACCCGCTCACCAACCTTCCGGGCCTGAACCTTGGCATGGATCAGATCTCCGCTGGCGTTTCGTCCGGGCCCACGATCATCAACTTCACGATGCCGGCGGATGCCGTGAACGACGCCTTCAACGGCCGCACCGTCCAGGCCATAGTGGATAATCCGCGCGCTGTCCAATCCGCATCGCTCTCCGCACAGCAGGGATCGTATGGGCGGACCCAGGCGGCCATCACCACCATGTCGCCGTCGAGCATCAGGAGCTAGTCATGCCGGGCAATGTGAAAACACTCGACAGCGCCGGAATGGACGAGTTCCCCACCGGTCTCTATGCGGGTTACGCAATGACGCTCGAGCGCCACCTCCTGAAGTCCGAGTATGCCGACGGATCCTTCCAGCGTGCGAGCGACGTCACCACCAGCGGCCGCAAGTGGCGCTTCACCCGGAAGCTGACCGCCAGCCAGCTCGCCGAACTGCGCGACTTCTACTTCGCCCACGTTGGCCGGCCGTTCCTGTTCAGCGATCTGTACACGTCCCGGCCCAACGTGAACTTTGACGAGATGCCGGGGCTGGCCGACGATCTTCCGGGCACGATGGACGACGCCAAGATGATTGTCGTATTCTCCTCGGCCTGGAGCGAGACCGCGGTCATGTCGCGATGGCAGGTCAGCCTGGAGTTGACCGAGGTCGCTTAGGCAGGACGTTTACTGGTGGCCTTCCAGCTTCTTCAGCCGGTCGTCCATCACTTCCATTTCCAGATCGATTGCCCGGAGAGCGGCGGAGATGGACCGGTTCCGGGCCTCGGCGGGAGATGCCCACTTATGAAACTCGGTTAACAGCTTTGTCTCGACCTGTTCGGACCGCTCGCCAACGTACCCTTTGAGCAGGTCGAGTTGCTCTCTGATCCACTGCTTGTCCTGATCTATCAACACATCACCATTATGGCAAACCTCGGCTCCATCACGATTCCCGATTACGCCCCGGCCGCGCTCTTTCCACTGTCCCGAGTGGAATACGGCTTTGCTGCGTCCCAGCAGCCCACCATCGCCGTCCACGAGTTCGCCACGATCAGCCGGAAGATCCAGCAGCGGTTCGTCATGGGCAATGGCGCCCGTAAGTTCACCATTGGGTATTCGCGCCTGACCTCAGTGGAGCGGCAACAGCTCGAATCCTTCTGGGATTCCCTCGGCGGCGCCTGGAAGCCGTTCTGGTTTGACGAGCCCGCGCCGGACGGAAGCACTACCCGGCTGACGTGTGTCTTTGACGATCCGACTCTCACCTTCGAGGCCCTGGCCGACTGTCTGTGCTCCTGCACCCTGACGCTCGCAGTCGTTCCCGACACCGTCCCGGAATACACCATCGCCGACACGGTCAATCGCTTCCCGACAGCTGCGTTGAACGACAACCTGCTGGAACAGACGCAGACCATCATTCCCATCATCAAGATCATGCCGCTCGGCAGCAGCACGCCGATCTACGTGTCCGATCGGCATGTGACCATCGGCGGCGTGGAATACCAGCCACGGCTCCTCGACTGGGATGGAATCGGCCAGTCGCTTGGCGATCTGGGAAGTGACGAGGCCTCCTTCACCTTCGGCAATGCCGACCGTGCCTTCACCGAACTCGTCAACGCCACCGATCTGTTCCGCGCCCATATCGAGTTCTCTCTGTTCCATGTTGATTCGCTCACGAAGTTGGACCTGTGGGCCGGCGACATCACCGACTGGCAGTGCGGCGACGGACAACCAGAGTTCAAGGTCAACGCCTCGGACGGGTTGTACGAACTCCGCCTGAACTATCCAAACCGCAAGATCCTGCGCACGTGTTGGAGAATGCCGGGAAGTTCTTGCCCGCTCGCCGCTGGCACACAATGCGATAAGACCTGGGACGCCTGCCTGGCGCACGAAAAGACCACCTATTTCGGCGGCATCCTGGCCAATCCGCAGACAGTAACATCGAAAGACAACTCGACCGGGACGTGGGGAATCGGACGTGAGACCATTACCTCCCGATCGCTGATCGCCGACAGCATCTTCGGTCTGCCGCTGCCGCAGGTGTACACCGAGCCCTCGTACAAACAGGTCGTCCAGCAGCAACGCCAAAGGGTGGAGGGCACCGAGGACAATCCGCAGTACGAGATGGTCGACGTCACCACCGAGGAAGAGGCGTCTCTGCCGGTTGATGCTCTCCTGGCGGAAGGCCGGGACGAAGGCGATTTCTATTCCGCGCTCGGCATCGTCTCGGAAGGACCGATCGGCGAATACGGCGACGGCCACACGCTCGACGGCCAGCCGAACCATGGCCCGGGCGCGCTCGGATTGCGCACATCCGTAGGCAACACTCCCAATCCCGACTTCTTCGGCCTGGACGAAACCGGTAAGCCGGCCGGTACAGAACGCGCTGCCGGGACTGCCTTCATGCAGATACGCCGGACTGACGACAAAGGCCTGCAACTCAGCAAAGTGACCGAGCACGCGATGAAGGCCTACGTGCGCTTCGGCATGAGGGGCTGGGTGTGGAGCGCGCCGGGAACTGCATCGCTGCAGAACCTGACCAACCCGGTGTGGATCGCCGTCAACTGCCTGTTGCGCGCCCGCCGTGTGTTCGATTCCACCATCGACAAGCAGGAAGCGCTCTTTGACGTGCCCGCCGCCATCGCGGCCGCGGCCATCTGCGATCTGCAGGTCACCAAGATCGTGGGCGACGACGGCAACACGGAAAAGCAGTACCTGTTCCGAGGCCTGATCAAAGACGAGAAACCCCTGCGCGACTGGATGACCGAGCTGCTGAACACCTGCCTCGGCTACTTCACGTTCGGATTCGGGAAGATGAAGGTCGGGCTGCGTGCAGACTCCGCGGTCCGTTCCGCGTTCACGACCGGCAACATCGTGGTCGACTCGCTCCGCCTGGCGCCCATTAAGCCCTCGTTCAACTCCCTCACGGCTTCCTTTGGCAATGCCGAGCTGGATTTCATCAACGACTCGCTGCTGTATTACGAAAGCGATCACGTCGCCTTGCTGGGCACCGAACTGAAATCGAACATCAACCTGGCCGGCGTCAGCACCCGCTCGCATGCCGCCCGCTTTGTTGTCACCCGCCTGCGCGAAGAACTCGGTGGTGCCAACCTGGCCGAATGGAATGCAGCCCGGCAGATCGGCTTCAAGACAACCGTCCTGGCCTTGGAAACAGAACCGGGAATGGTGTGCTCGCTCGACCACGACGACATGCCAGCCGGCCATGGCGAGTTCCGCATTCTCCGGTGGAAACTGAACAAAGACTTCTCGATCGACATCGAAGGCCGCACCACCACCGACAGCATGTACTCCTGGGTCTCGGGCGGCCTGACATTTGACATTCAGCCCAAGCCGATCCCGGTTGAGACGGTCCTGTCCCCGGCGCCGCCGAACGTCAAGGACTTCACCGTTGTCGTGTCCGATTCGCAGGACTCGAACGGCGTCACGCTCAAGGCCCTCGACATCACTTACACGCCGGCCGACGATCCTGGCACCTTTGCCGGGGTAGGTGTGTCGGTGGACATCGCCGGCAAGCTGACGGATCTCAAATACTTCAACTGGCCGGGCTCCGGTAGCGGAACCTGCCGCGTTCTCCTTTCGCCGCCGACTGCCCAGGAGAACTGGCGCGTGTACGTCACCAGCTTCTCCGCCTGGTGCGCAATCCGATCGTCCTTCATCCCGCCCCGGCCGGAGTCACCGAGACGCCGAACAAGGTGATCACGGTAGATCCGGTGGAAGCAATCGCTGTCGGCACTCCGCCCGCGCCCGTAACCTCCGTGACGGTCGTCCTGCACGAAGTGGGCGTGGATGCGACTACGGGCGAGAACAAGCAGCACCTCACTGTCAATTACACGCCGCCAGCAGATTGGGACGCCGACATCGTCTACGCATACGTCCAGCGCGGCACCGGTCCGGACGCCGGACACATCACATGGGACCAGCCGGCGAAGGATCCTGCCGATTCCGCCGCGGATGTGGCCGGCGCGAACTCTAACTCGATCGGCATGTGGATTCCGCGGCCGACCGTGCAGCAATGGGCGCGCATCTTCGTCATCGCCACGAAGAAGACGTACTACGTTCCGCTCGATCTGTCCGCCAATCCGCCCGTATCCGATCCATTCGTGCTCGCTGCGCCCGGTCCGGCCGCGGCCAACGACATCACCGACGCCGTTCTGTCCGCTTGGAGCTATCCGCAGCGCGCCGACGGCAGTCATTACGCCGCATTGAGCGTGTCCTGGACCAACCCGACCTACGAACAGGACCACGAGTTCCTGCACTCGTTTTGGACGATCCAGAAGACGGATGTGAACGGCAATCCCGCTCCTGATCACGAGGGCCAGGAGCGCCGCATTCACGAGTTCTATGAAACCGGGGCGGCGATCAACGACATCCTTTGGGCAGAGATCCCGGTCGCTCCGTTCAACTACTACGTCTTCCGCGTGTACTGCGCGAACTGGATCGGACAGACGACTCTGCAGGCTACGGCCTGGGCCGGCCAGCCGTCCAAGAAGCAGCAGGCTGTTTACACTCCCGGTGCGCCGGCCGCCAACGACATCACCAACGCAGTTCTGTCTCCCTGGTCATATCCGCAGCGCGCCGACGGCAGCCATTATGCCGCGCTGAACGTCACCTGGACGAACCCGACGTACCAGCAGGACCCGACATTTCTGTACTCTTACTGGACCGTGCAGAAGACCGATGTCAACGGCAACCCTGCTTCCGACAAAGAAGGCCAGGAGCGCCGGATACACGAGTATTACGACTCCGGAGCAATCATCAACGACATCCTCTGGGCCGAGATCCCGGTGGCGCCGTACAACTACTACGTGTTCCGCCTTTATGCGGCAAACGCGCAGGGTGTGAGCACCTTGCAATCGACAGCCTGGTCCGGGCAGCCGACCAAGAAGCAGCAGGCAGTGTTCAATCCCGCGGCTCCCAATCCCGGCAGCGTCACCGACGGCTCCCTCGGCGCCATATCCTTTCCGCAGCGGGACGACGGCTCGTACTATTGGTCGATCGACGTCTCTTGGACGAACCCGACCCTGGTTGAGGATCCCGCTTTCCTGCTGTCCAAATGGACGGTGCAGAAGACCGACGCCGGCGGGAATCCTGCGCCCGACCGCGAAGGACAGGAGC
>Ga0070741_10020534_pt1 | contig 10398 bp, 8 predicted proteins | sample Coa_R1_4_FD_66440 | JGI IMG/M metagenome (GOLD analysis project Ga0070741, IMG submission 66440) | Surface soil microbial communities from Centralia Pennsylvania, which are recovering from an underground coalmine fire - Coalmine... | ecosystem: Environmental > Terrestrial > Soil > Unclassified ...
GATGTGTTGAAACTCTTTTTGCCGCCGCCGCATTTGGTCGTCTATTTGGAAGCGTCTGTGCCTATGCTGCTGAAGCGGATTGCGCTGCGTGGGCGTGATTATGAAAAAAATATCGCGCCGGAATACTTGGAGCAATTGAATCGTTTGTATCAAGAGTGGATTGGTAATTTCAAATTATGCCCCGTTTTAACTGTCCCCTCTGACCGCCTCGATTATGTTCAATACGACCATGACCTGCAATTGTTGATTGAGAAAATTCAGCAGAAATTGCGCGGCGAGCAGTATGTGTTGTTTGAGTAGATTGGAAAAACCCGAAGGCGTCTCCTGCGATAGAAGAACATCGCTGACCCTTCGGGTTTTTCCTTTCTGGATGACCGTAGTATAGTTCCGCCATGTCGCTTTTAGAAAAACATCGGAATAAGATTCTTTTATCGGTTCTGTTTGCCGTTGTTGTATACGCGGTATTGCTGCTGGTTTCGGACACGAGCAAACTGGTTGTACAAGTCAGGGATTTTCAGTGGGAGCTGCTTCCCATCATTGTGGGGTTGACGCTGTTCAATTATGCGCTGCGCTTTGTGAAATGGCATTATTATTTAGGCGTGGTCGGGGTAAACAATCTGTATTGGTTTGATAGTGTGCTGGTGTTTCTCGCGGGCTTTTCGATGACATTGACGCCGGGCAAGGCGGGCGAATTTTTGAAATCGTACCTCGTCAAGCAGCGCGTCGGTACGCCTGTCGCGGTCACTTCGCCCATCGTGCTGGCAGAGCGATTGACGGATGGCGTCGCGCTGTTGATTCTCGCGGCGTCAGGGTTATTGATCTTTGATAGTCCGCAGGTGCGGTTCGTTCTGTTGCTGGTCATTGTGATTGCTGCCATGATTGTTGGATTGGTGCAGCGACGCGCGTTGGCGAATCGCTTGATGCGATGGATGCAGCGCGCACCATTGCTTGCGACGCGGATGCACTATATTCAAGCATTTTATTCGAGCGCGTATTCGCTTCTGCAATTCAAATCGTTGGCGATTGCGGTTGGTTTGGGAATTGTATCGTGGGCTGGCGAATGTTTTGCGCTGGCGTTGATCCTAGTCGGCTTGGGAATCCCGTTTTCATGGACCCTCGTCGCGCTTTCGGCGTTTGCGATGGGCTTTTCGACGTTAGCGGGCGCGCTGTTGTTGGTACCGGGCGGATTGGGAGTCGCGGAGGCAAGTATTGACGGTTTGCTTTTGGCGTTCGGACGCGCGCCGTGGCTGCCGGAGGGAACGATTTCGCAGCCGATTTCTGCGGCGGCGACATTGATGATTCGATTTGCCACGTTGTGGTTTGGATTTCTGCTGGGGCTGCTGTGTTTGGGAATCGTGCAACGCCGCTTTGCAGGAAGCAAACAATTAATGCCGGATGCGGGAATTGAGGGCGTGTAATCTGAAGGACAAAAACAATTAGGAACCGCGAATCTACGCGAATTGGATATATGGGCAAAGATGAATGGGAGGGACTATGAATCAAGTGACGACGATGGGGATAGAGCAGAGCAATAGTGCTGACCTTGAAGCCGCGTTTGATTCGCTCCAGAAGAAGCTGGTGCCGCTGTGGAAATTTATTGGCGCGCCGACGCAAGAGGAGCATACAATAGTAGTCGTTCCTTCGATGACGTTGGATACGGAACTTCATGGCTCGGTGCAGCAGGCGTATGAAGAACGATTCCTCTTTATGCTCTTTCTCTTGCAACAGCCGCGCGTGCGGATGATTTATGTGACTTCGCAAGCGGTTGACCCAACAATTATTGATTACTATTTGCATATCTTGCCCGGCGTCGTCGCCAGCCATGCGCGCAAGCGGTTGTTTCTCGTTTCGCCGCAAGATGCTTCGTCCCTACCGCTCTCGAAAAAATTATTGGAGCGCCCGCGTCTTTTGGAACAGCTTCGCTCGTTGATTCGTGACCCGAATCGCGCGCACCTCGTTCCGTATAACACGACCGACCTAGAACGCGAATTGAGTGTGCGGCTTGGGATTCCGATGTATGCAGCGGATCCGCGATTTTTTGCGTTTGGAACGAAAAGCGGCAGCCGACGGATTTTTGCCGAAGAAGGGGTGCCACATCCGTTGGGATTTGAGAATCTAACGAGCATGGCAGAACTGATGGATGCAATTCGCCAAATGCGCGCTCAAAAGCCTTCTATTCAAAAGGTGATTGTGAAATTGAATGATGAAGTGTCGGGTTCGGGGAACGCAGTGATTGATTTGCAAGGGGTACAGAGGGACGCGGAGCTAGAAGCGCGCGTGCGGGCGATGCGTTTTGAAAAATCGGATTTGACGTACGACGAATATGAGCACAAGTGGGAAAAGCGGGGCGGTGTGGTTGAGGAATTGATTAGTGGGAATGAGATGACGAGTCCAAGCGCGCAGATGCGCGCGACGCCGCTCGGCGAAGTCGAGCTGCTTTCAACGCACGATCAGATTTTGGGTGGTCCGAGCGGACAGACGTATTTGGGATGCCGTTTTCCAGCGAATGTCAAGTATGGTCCGATGATCATGCGCGAGGCGGAAAAGATTGGCAAGCGGTTTGCGCGGGAGGGGATTGTTGGACGCTTTGCAGTGGATTTTGTGGTCGTGCGGAAAGAGGATGGGACGTGGGACCCGTACGCGATTGAGGTGAATTTACGCAAGGGTGGAACCACGCATCCCTTTTTGACATTGCAATATCTGACCGATGGCAAGTATTACCCCGATGAAGGAGTGTTTCGGACGGCATTGGGTCACGAAAAATTTTATGTTGCCACCGACCATCTCGAAGCGCCCGCGTATCGCACGTTGACGGTAGATGATTTGTTTGACGTAGTGAGCCGCAATCGGCTGCATTTTAATCATACGAGTCAAACGGGCGTGGTATTTCACATGATGAGCGCGCTGGGCGATGAAGGGCGCTTTGGGATGACGGTGATTGCTGATAGCCACGCGGACGCGGATGCGTTGTATGCGAGGACGGTAGAGTTGATGGATAAAGAGGCGGAGGGAGCGCAAGGGTAGGGGCGGGGTTACCCCGCCCCTACGAATTTATTCGCTTTGCCTTGATTGGCGACGGCTTGCTGGGCTTGAGCGACTGCTTCGGGGTCGCCGAGATAATAATGCTGGATTGGTTTGAGGTCGTCGTCTAGTGCATAGACGAGCGGAATGCCGGTTGGTATGTTTAGGTGAACGATTTCTTCATCGGAGATGTTGTCGAGATATTTGACGAGCGCACGCAGACTGTTACCATGCGCGGCAATGATCACGCGTTTGTTGTCTTTCAATGCGGGGACGATTGCATCCTGCCAGTAGGGTAGGAAACGCTCAACGGTGTCTTTGAGACATTCGGTGGTGGGAAGGGTGCGCGGGTCGAGGTCAGCGTAACGACGGTCGTGACCGGGAAAGCGCGGGTCGTCGCGTTCAAGGGCAGGGGGGCGCACATCATAGCTGCGTCGCCAAATCAAAACCTGGTCTTCGCCGAATTTTTGCGCCATCTCTGCTTTGTTCAAGCCTTGCAGCGCGCCATAGTGTCGTTCATTCAAGCGCCAAGATTTGTGCGTCGGCAGCCAGAGTTGATTTAATTCGTCCAATGTAATCCATAACGTACGGAGCGCACGGGTCAAGACAGAGGTGAATGCCACGTCGAATTTATAGCCCTCTGCTTTGAGTGTTTTGCCTGCTTGTCGCGCTTCTTCAATTCCCTTTTCGCTCAAATCTACATCTGTCCAGCCTGTGAAACGATTTTCTTTATTCCACGTGCTTTCGCCGTGACGGAGCAAAACGAGTTTGTGCATGAATGGGGTGTCCTAGCTCACATCGTCGTTGAATCATTACGCGGCGTGGCGATGATTGTGAATCTTGTCGTGAGTGCCTGCGTACAGGTAGGTGCGAATTTCGCTGCTTGAAAGAAAATCGTGCGGGAAGCCGAGTTCGATTTTGGTGGCTTCGTCGAGCCGCGCCAATTGGTCGTGGTTGAGATGAACATGCAACGCCCCAAGATTGTCTTGCAGTTGGTCGAGGTTACGCGCGGCGATGATTGGAATAATCGGAGCGATATGGGGTTTATGTTGCGCGCGTACCCAGGCGATGGCGAGTTGCGATGGCGTGCAGCCAATATCTTGCGCGATTTCTTGAATCGTTTGCGCGATTCGAAAAGAGCGTTCGGGCACGTTCCAATTTTTGGCGCGTCCTTCGCCGCTGCCATTGTTGTTGTATTTTCCGGTCAATACGCCCGCGCCCAAAACGCTCCACGGCGTCACGGCGAGGTCGAGGGTGCGCGCCATTGGCAGCAAATCGCGTTCGGCGGCGCGGTCGGCGAGACTGTAGCGAATTTGTAAAGCGACAAAGCGCGACCAACCGCGCAGCTCTGCCATTGTATTCGCCATCGAAACGACCCACGCGGGTGTGTCCGAGACGCCGATGTACAACACTTTGCCTTGACGTACGAGATCGTCCAAGCCGCGCATTACTTCTTCTACAGGCGTGGTATAGTCCCACGCGTGCAGCCAATACAAATCAATGTAATCGGTCTTGAGCCGCTTCAAGCTGGTCTCGACCGACTGCACCATATTCTTGCGATGGTTGCCAGAGCCGTTCGGGTCATTGGGACGGCGCGCGAGGGAATATTTTGTGGCGATCACGAAATGTCCTCGATCATTGGCGGTAAAGTCGCCGACAAAGCTTTCGCTGGAGCCGTTGGTGTAATTGACGGCGGTATCAATGAAATTGCCGCCTGCTTCGGCATACGCGTCGAAAATCGCTTTGCTCTCTTCTTGCGATTGCCCCCAACCCCAATCTTTTCCAAAGCCCATTGTGCCGAGCGCGATTTCCGAGACGCGCAAACCGCTCTTTCCTAAGAGTTTGTAATTCATAGTTTGCTCCTTTGATTTACCGCAGAGGGCGCAGAGGACGCAGAGGATAAGTGTAGTATTTAGATTTGGCTGCCGCGCCGAGAGGAATAGTACGCGCCCAAGCCAATGGCGGCAAGGACGGCGACGCAGATAGAAGCGAGCGCGAAGCGCGCTTTGGAGCTTGCGCCGGGGTTGAACGGCAAGCCCTCGCTGTATTGCAAAAACTTTTGACCCCACGTGGTGTTTAGCATCAATTCGGCGCGGCGCGCACCAATAAATGGATACCAGTAGAGATTGTGATAGACATTGGACGCGGCATAAGACCATGGTACGAGCGGCGTGCGAAGTAAAGGTTTTTCGAGCGGCTTGAGCGCGCCGTGATAGATTTGTTTTTGTCCCCATGAGGCGAAGGTGTCTTCATCGTGGGCAAAGTGCCAATTCTCCTGTCCGACTTCCGAATCGCCGACGATCTGGATTTGTTTGGGGTCGCCGACGCCGAGACCGCGTTCATGCGCGTGCCGAATAAAGCGGACGCGCAAGGGGTCAATGCCCATAATCTTGGCGCTCATGGCGTCAATCGCTACGGGGTCGGCGCTCGCCATAATGGTGTTTTTCACGTGCGGACGCATGGCGCGGGGACCCGGACCTTCGCCCGCGAATGTTCCATCCATCACGCAAAAGATGCCAGTGTGAATGTCTTGTTGAATTTGTAAAAGGTCAACGAGGGTATCGTGAATGTTGGCGTGTGTCCAATGACGCTTTTCGTCGAGCAAGCCGCCGAACGCGTTTTTCATCGCGCCTGTGAGCGTAGTGAACACGTGCGTTTTCATGGTTGGTAGATGCAGCACGTTCTTGCCGTAGAATGCTTTGGGAATGAACACGCCGTCGGGATAAATTTTATCTAATACGGCGAGAGGTTGATGCGGTTCGTAGCGCACCCATTCGACGCCTTGTTCGTAGGTGTGCAAGTCGTGGATGCCGTAATGGTCTTGAATCAACTTGTGACGATTGTTGCGCGCGCCTTCTTTGGCATCTACGACGACTGTATTGTTATGCGCGGCGATGATGCGCTCGCGTTTGTAACCATCGCGGAGGAGAGTGCGAATTACGCCGTCAAGCTGCCAAGGTGTGGTGGAGCACGCAGGATACCAGATTTGCCACGAGATGTTGATTTTCAGCAGGGTCTCTTTGTCTTGAGGCAAATTTTGTTCATAATCGCAAAGATGCATCAAGCGATAATAGTCATCGAGGACCGTTTCAGGGCGTGTGCGGAGGATTGCGACCTTGCCGCGACCGGGGAACGTTTTGGCGTCAATCATAATGGGGCTCCCTCGTGTGGGTTCGTCGTAAAAGTATAACGCAAATAAAAGTGAGTGTCTAATTCCTATTGCATTCGCAAGTCGGAATGTTAAAATCAGCGTCGGGATGATTTGATGGATCAGAACGAATTACAGGCTCATATACGGAATCACACACTCGAACAGGCGGTTAAGACGCTGAAAAAAGAACAGACTGAAGCGCAATTACGCGGCGAGCAAGAAAAGTCTGCGCTCGCGTTGAACGATTTGGGAGTTGTATATTCGTTGCTAAATCGGGATGAGGATGGGCGGCGCGTCTTGCGTGAAGCGCAGCGGTTCTTTATTGAATTCGACGATGCGGCTGGACAAGGGCGCGCGTTGGGCAATCTCGCGCAGTTGGAGGAACGCGCGGGCAATCTGGACGCGGCGAGCGCGTGTTATTTGCAAGCGGCGGATTTGTTTCATCAAGCAAATGCGTTGGCGGATGAATATACGACGCGCCGCCGATTGAGCCGCTTGTATCTCAAGCGCGGGGCAATATGGATGGCGCTGCATGAAACGGCGCGGGCGTTGGGGGTGAAACCGAACCCTTCAGTGTTCGATAAATTTCAGCGATGGTTGTATTTGCTGCCACTGCGGTTGATGGGGATTGGGTGATGGAGACCTAACCCCCCAGCCTCCTTCCTGCGACAAACACCGTCGCTAGGGGAGGGGAGACAAGCAACAAATACTTATTCGGCAATGGTAATGGCGGGATCGGGTTTGCCGGAATAGAAATTTTCGCAGGGGTGAATCTGGTTGCGTAGATAATCGTATTTGCCGAGATTCACATTGAGGATGGCAGGGATGCGATTGGGGTCGAAGAGCTTGGCGCGATTCAAGAGTGAGATTTGGTCATAGAATGCGGCGAGTTCGGAGTCCTCTATCAAATTCCGATTTTTGTTGATTTTGCGCGGATTTAATAATTTTGCATTCAGCGTTTTGGCATAGCCCGGCGGCACGCAGCGCGGAAAATGACCGATGATCCACCAGCCATTTTTACGAGGCATCCACGCGAGAAATGGGTCAGCGAGCGCCATTTCATCTACCACGTATGTCGTTGGACCCGCATAATACCCCCGCAAACCTATCCCCGTTGTCCGCAGAATACGGTTCTTGCGACTCTTGAACTTGACTCCATCTTTCACTTCGGTGATGTTAGACAAGTTTGCTGTGCCTGTCAGGTTTTGTAACAGACCTGTCCAGTGATAATAAAAGGCGCGCTGGTCAGTGATGCGGTCTGCTTCAACGAGCGCGATGCGCGCGGGGTCGGTCGTCGCGCCAAAGGTTTCGTTCGACAAGAGCGGCGGATTCGGGGAAAAGAAACTGAAAAGCACCATCACAAGAGTGAGCGGTATGAGATATTTCGAATTGCCGAGCGGTTCGACGCGCGCCAGAATGACGAGCGCGGTGAAAAGCGGCACTGTGAAAAATCGCCCACTCATAAAATCTCCGCCGATGCGGAGGACATAGACGAGATACAAACTGATTCCGAGCGTGAGGGAAATGAGAGAAAGTGAGCGCGCATAAATCGCCAAAAGCAGGGCGAGTACAATTAATGGAAGCGCGATGGGGTCGAGGCGAAGCGAATTGAGGAAATATTTTGCTCCCTGATTGAGCCACATGAATAGAGGAACGTTTGCTGGCGTTTTGGCGTAATAGGTGTTTGGCAGAATTAGTCCGTAGTAAAACAGGGCAAAGCTGCACCAAAAGACGAGCGGTGTGAATCCCGCTCCCAACGCTCCAATCGCTCGGAGGCGATGTTGTGGATTGTGCTGCCACGTTTGAAGCATGACAAGCGCGAGCGGCGGCAGGTAGAGCAAAATCAAATCATAACGCGCGAGCGTGCCGAGCGCCGCGAGAAGAGCGGCCCAAAACAGACGACGAATGGAATAATTCGTTTGAAAGAAGGGGATGAGAAACAGCGCAAGGCACAATTGCGAAAGCGGATTCTCCAAGCCCGACGAACTAAAATCAATATACGCTTTCGACAAAATCATCGCGCCGATGCCAAATAGAGCTTGCTGTGGCGTGCGTGCGAGATATTTGGCGAAGAGGAAAAGTGTGGCGAGGGAGACGAGCAGAGAGAGCGCGAGCGTAGAATAGTACGCCTCGCCGGTGAGCGCATGCGCGACAAGCAGAAAAAGGAACCAGAGGGGATGGGTATAACTCTGGACGCGCTCGCCGGGATTAAAGTCGGGACCCAAGCCATGCAGCGTGTTATAGACGGTGCGAAGCGTAATATATGCATCGTCGGACAACCACGCGTTGCGAATCCAGACGAAGCTAAAGAGGACGAAGAGAGCCGCAAAGAGAAGGAGGGCGCGAGACGCCGGAAAAGAAAGGGACCGCACCTTGACCATAGCTCATTCGACGGTAAAGGTTTCTGTGTCCACGAGTTGGTCGTTCACGTAGATTTCAACTTTATAGCTGCCTGTTGGAAAACTGCCGGACAGTGGAATGAGATGGGACTCGAACCAGGTTTGAGGGCCGGGCTGAAGCGGCTGTTCGAGCGGTGGAACGCCGGGCGGGTACCATTTGACTTTATACATTGTACCGGGCGGCGAATCTTCGATACGAACGACTGTGTAAATAAATGGCGCGTTGGTTTTGAACTTGTTCATCGGGTTCACCGGCTCGTACGTAGTGGGATTGATGCCTTCTGCGAGGACGACTTGCTTGACGGGATTGATTCCGATGGGTGACGGCGCGTTATTCACCACCTGAAAATTTTTGGACGACGCGAGATTGCCGTCGGCATAGATTTCGACACAGTACGAGCCGGGGGGCCAGGCCTTCATATTCTCCTGTCGCTTGAGCAGTAGGTCATTGTTGCCCGAAACATTCTTGATCGTAAATTCGCTTTCGTTGATTTTGGTATTTGGTTGAAAACCCGCCGCTTGGACGAGATACCATTTTGCCGTGAGCTTGAGATTCGAGGGCGCGTCTTTTAATGTAACGATGGCGTGAAAGGTGGACTGGTCGGGCGCGAAGGAATTGGTGACGTTGACCGGTGTGAAGTTGTCGCCTTGCGTATCTTGGGCGAGAACGACATCTTGAAGAAAAATGGGCTTGGTGCCTGGCGCGCAAACTCCCGAAGCTTGCGGCGCAGGCGTCAGAGTTGCGGATGCGGCGGCTGGTGTGGCGACTGTTGGGCGAAGTGGCGCAGTGGGGGTAAGAGTAGGCGCGGGGGTGGGCGTATCTTGACCGCAGGCGGTAAGGATAGATAAAAGAATCGCGCTCCCTATCACGAGCGCGATGGAAAATTTTTTCATAGCGAATTGAAGGTGGGGACATTGTTGTAGAGAACGTTACTGCGTTGAGTTGCAACGCCCGTAACGTCTCTACATTTTCTATTCTTCTTCCTCTTGTTCTTCGCCGGCGCGTTCTTTGCGCGCTTTGTCAATAATCGTGTTGGCGATGTGGGAAGGCACAATGTCATAGTGGCTAAAGGACATGGTAAAGTAGCCGCGCCCTTGCGTCATGGAACGCAAATCGGTGGCATAGCGCGTGATTTCGGCGAGCGGCGCTTGCGCGGTAATGATAGACCATTCGCCGCGCTGCTCCATACCCTGTACGCGTGCTCGCTTGGTATTCAGGTCGCCAATAATATCGCCCATGAAATTTTCAGGGACGGTGATCTCCATATCCATCACGGGTTCGAGCAGAACGGGGTTAGCTTGGGGAATGCCGCTTTTGAACGCTTTGTGCGCGGCGAGCTTGAACGCCATTTCGCTCGAATCTACGGGATGATAGGAGCCATCATAGAGGACTGCGCGGAAATCGGTCGTGGGATACCCAGCGAGGACGCCACGTTGAATGATTTCACGCATTCCCTTTTCGACGGCGGGAATGAATTGATTGGGCACCGAACCGCCGAAAATTTCTTCGGTGAATTCAAAGCCGGTGCCGCGCGGCAGCGGCTCGAACCGTACCCACGTGTCGCCGAATTGTCCACGTCCACCCGTTTGCTTTTTGTGACGCCCTTGCACTTCAATCTTTTTGGTGATGGTTTCTTTGTACGGAACTTTCGGGACGCTGGTTAAGAGCTCGACGCCGAATTTTTGCTTGAGCCGACGTACCGCCACATCCACGTGAGAGTCGCCCATGCCAGCCATGATGCTCTCGCCGGTGTCGTGTTCGCGATAGACGCGGAGGGTCGGGTCCTCGTCCACGAGCTTGGCGAGGGCGGCGCTCATCTTGTCGAG
>Ga0070741_10020535_pt1 | contig 10397 bp, 9 predicted proteins | sample Coa_R1_4_FD_66440 | JGI IMG/M metagenome (GOLD analysis project Ga0070741, IMG submission 66440) | Surface soil microbial communities from Centralia Pennsylvania, which are recovering from an underground coalmine fire - Coalmine... | ecosystem: Environmental > Terrestrial > Soil > Unclassified ...
GGCGCGGGCGCTGGCCGAGTTCATGTTCGGCAGCGAGGAGTCGCTGATCCGCATCGACATGTCGGAGTTCATGGAGCGGCACTCGGTGGCCCGCCTGGTTGGCGCGCCGCCAGGCTACGTGGGCTTCGACGAGGGCGGCCAGCTCACGGAAGCCGTCCGCCGCAAGAGCTACTCGGTGATCCTGCTGGACGAGATCGAGAAGGCGCACCCGGACGTCTTCAACATCCTGCTCCAGATCCTCGACGACGGCCGCCTGACGGACGCCAAGGGCCGCCGCGTGGACTTCCGCAACACCATCGTCATCATGACCTCTAACGTGGGCGCGGAGCTGATCCGTCGCCAGGGCAACCTCGGGTTCGCGGTGGCGCGCGACGAGGCCCGCTCGCAGGAGGAGCAGTACCAGAAGATGAAGGACAAGGTGCTTGGCGAGATGAAGAATCTCTTCAAGCCCGAGTTCCTGAACCGCATCGACGCGAGCGTGGTGTTCCGGGCGCTCAACCGCGACGACGTGTGGCAGATCATCGACCTACTGCTGCAGCGGGTGCGCGGCGAGCTGACGGAGACGCAGATCAAGATCGAGGTCACCGACGGCGCCAAGGACCTGCTGATGGAGAAGGGATTCGACCCGGTGTTCGGCGCGCGGCCGATGCGCCGGGCGATCCAGAACCTGATCGAGGATCCGATGGCGGAAGCGCTCCTCGAGGGCCGCTTCAAGTCGGGCGACACGGTCCTAATCGACCGCCAGGGCGAGGACATGGTCATGACGCCGAAAGAGGCGCCCGCCCCCGAGCCCGCCGGCGCCTGACCCGCGCCGCCACTCACATGACGCAAGCAGGAGCCCCGGGGCGCGCCCCGGGGCTCCTGCTCATGGAAAGGCACCAAAGGACAGTGTCCAATTGGCCGTGATTACGGCGGGCGCTGCATCGCTATCCCCATCCAGCGCTGGGGACCTCATGGACTCTGGCGGCCGGTCACGGCCTACCCCTGCGCGCCGCACGAGGAACGCCGGCTCCAACACTGAGGTACAACTATTCCGAAGGGAGCACTGGTATGGAAGATGAAGAGTTGCGGCGGGCTGAACATTGGGACTGGGATAGCGCCGAGTGGCACGCGGGTGAGCCTGACCACGAGACAGTGGTCGGAGTGGCATTCACGGCCCAGGAGTTCCAGCAGGTTGCTGCCGCGGCCGAGGCACAGGGCCTCTCCACCAGCACCTACCTTCGTCGGCTGGCGCTGGGCCAGACGGTGCACGCGGCCAGTTGACATCTGCGAAAGTCGCAGCTAGAGACGAACAGGACATTGGCGAACAAGACGCGGACGATCTACATCTGCAGCCAGTGCGGGGCGCGCTCGCTGCGCTGGATGGGCCGCTGCGGCGAGTGCGGCGAGTGGAATACGCTCGTCGAGAGCAGTGAGCCGGCGGTGCCGCGCGGCGGGCGCAGCGCCGCGGTGAATGGCGCCGCCACGCCGCGCCGGCTGCACGAGATCAGCGCGGGCGGCTTCGCGCGCCTGGCGGTGCCGCTGCCCGAGGTGAGCCGCGTGCTGGGCGGCGGCATCGTGCCGGGCTCGCTCGTGCTCGTCGGCGGCGATCCGGGCGTCGGCAAGTCCACGCTGCTCATGCAGCTCTCCGAGGCAGTAGCGGCGCGTGGCGACAAGGTGCTCTACGTCTCGGGCGAGGAGTCGCTGAGCCAGCTTGCCCTGCGGGCGCGGCGGCTCGGGCATGGCGCCGACCAACTCTACTACCTGGGCGAGACGGACCTGAGCCAGATCACCGAGGCCACGCGCCAGATGGGCGCCGCGGTCCTCGTCGTGGACTCGATCCAGAGCACGTTCGATCCCGAGGTGCCGTCCGCGCCGGGCAGCGTGGCGCAGCTCCGCGAGTGCGCGCTGAAACTGATGCGGCTCGCCAAGAGCGAGAACGTGTCGGTGTTCCTAATCGGCCACGTCACGAAGGAGGGGGTCATCGCCGGCCCGAAGGTGCTGGAGCACATGGTCGACTGCGTGCTTTACCTGGAGGGCGAGCGCTTCCAGGCGTACCGGCTGCTGCGCGGGGTGAAGAACCGCTTCGGCTCGACGAACGAGGTGGGCGTGTTCGAGATGCGCGGTGAGGGCTTGGTCGAGGTCAGCAACCCATCACAGGTGTTCCTGGCAGAGCGCGTGGAGGGCGCCAGCGGCTCGGCGGTGGCGGTCACGCTGGAGGGCACGCGGCCGCTGCTGGTGGAGATCCAGGCGCTCGTCTCCCGCAGCGCGCTGGCGATGCCGCGCCGCACGTCGAACGGCATCGATACGAACCGCCTGCTGCTCGTCTCCGCGGTGCTCAGCAAGCGGCTGAACGTGAATCTGTACGACCAGGACGTGTACGTGAACGTCGTCGGCGGGCTGCGCGTGGATGAGCCGGCGGCCGACCTGGCGATGGCGCTGGCGATCCTCTCCAGTTTTAAAGACCGGCCGCTCGACCCCGGCCTGGTGGCGATCGGCGAGATCGGGCTGTCGGGCGAGGTGCGCGGCGTGGCGCAGCTCGAGCGGCGCGTGCGCGAGGCGGCGCAGCTCGGCTTCACGCGCGCCATCGTGCCCCATACTCCCGGCGCTGCCCCTCTGGCTGATCCCGGTCTGGAGCTGATCCCCGTGCGCACGCTGCGGGACGCCGCGATGGTCTTAGGGTAGCAGCCCCTAATCGCCGGCCGCGGCAGCTTGCGTGCTGCCGGCTTGGGGCAGGATGCCGCGAGCGGCGGCCGCGGCGACGATGCGCTCGCGGTCCTCGGCGAGGAGGAAGCCGTCGGCTTCGAGGGCCTGCGCGGCGGCGGCCACGGCATCTACGTACCCTTGGGCGGAGCCATAGCGCTCTTCGAGCGACAGGCGCGGATCGCCGCGTGCCAGGCGCTCCGCGCGCGTCGTGGCGAACGGGATGAACTGGCCGAGCTGGCCGCAGAGATCAGGGCCGCCCGCGCCGGGCTTCATGAGCGCCCAGCCGGTGTAGGTGCCTGTCGGGGCCACCAGATCGGGCAAGCGGATGCCCGCGATCTCATTGCCGTCCACGTCCACCTGGGTCACGCCCCGCCAGTAGGCCGCCGGGTCCACCACGCGGGCAGGCACGGTCGTGAAGTCGAGCAGGGCCATCGGCTTGGCCGACTCGGGGTGGTACTGCACGGGCGGCATTTCCGGAAGATCCCCGAAGCGGGTCGCGGGGATGGCGGGGAAGTCCACCGCGGCTGGGTCCGCCAGCGTTCCATCGGCGCGGCGGGGCACGCGGCTCGCGGGGGGCGCGGCGCCCTCGGTGACCCAGCGGTCGAGCAGTACGGCCAGCGCGCGGAAGATCGGGCCGTTGTAGAGAGGATTCGTGAGCTGCTGGCACTGCGCGACGGCGGGTACGGCGTCGAACACCGTATTGTGCTGGATGCCCGCGATCGAGTAGATACGCACGTTCGGCGCCTCGGCGTCCACGTCCACGTCGCTGCCGAGCGCGTCCGTGTGGTTCAGTGACGTGCCTTTGTTCCAGTACTCGTTTGCGCTCTCGACGTTCATGATCGCCGGGCAGGTGTTGCTCGCCAGGCAGCGCGCCAGCAGCCCGTCGGTCTGGCCGGTGATCGGATCGGTGGTCACGGCGTAGCGGTGCGGAAACTCGTGCTCGGGTGCATAGCGGCGGCTGTGCTGCTGGTTGCTGACCGTCGGCTGGGCCCAGCGCGCGTTTAGGTACATCCGACCCACCCCGGTGGCGTAGGGCATCATGCCGTCGAAGACGCGGCGGCCCTGCAGGTCCTCGTTGAAGCCGTAGTAGAGGAAGTCGCGCTGCACACGGCCGCCCTGCGAGCGGCCCCAGGCGTAGACCTGACGCGCCCCGCCGGGTACCAGTCGCGCGGCCGCGTCGCTCCCCCCGTACTTGAGGAGCGACACGAAGTCGCGCGTGGCCGCGTGGCCCAGACCCGCCACGACGGGATCGCGCGCCTCGTAGACGAACTCGTAGATGAACCCGACGCGCGCCGGCCCGGCGAGGCGCACGCGCTCCGGGCCGTCATAGCTCCAGCCGGCGACCGGCTCGCGGGCATCGCCCGAGTGCTCGCGGACGGTGAGCATCCCATTGTTAGCGTCGGTCGTCGCGGCCGGATATGGCAGCTCGATCGTGGTCTGGCTCTCGCGGGACGGGATCAGCTCGGTAGCGACCGGCCCGGTGATCGCGCTTCCGTCGGGATTATGGGCGATCGGCAGGCGAATCGACAGGGCGTGCTCGGCCGGGTCCACATCGGCCGCCCAGCCGCTCCACACAATCGTATAGCCCTGTCGCATCAGGAAGCCGTGGCCGAAATCGGCTGCCGTGCTAGGATCGTTCGATTCCGCGCCGTCGTTGAACCACTGCAGGATGCGCTTGTTGCCTCGATTGCCGAAGTCGTAGAAGACCTTGCCATTGGCGGCGGCCGGGTCAGCAGGTCGCAGAACGTAGAAGGTGGACTCGTACTCGACCAGGCCATTCGTGCGCGGCGCGAGCGCAAGGTCCGCGATGACGGTGTTGCGGCGGTCGTCCGGGTCTACGGCGCCGCGGAAGGTGCCCTCTAGCTTGAGGTAAGGCGCGGCGCCGGTCACGGCGGCGGGCACGACCTCTTCGCGCGTGATGGTGATCGCGGGCACAGCCGTCTCGGCCTGGGGCATCGGTACCGCCATGATGACTATTACTCCTGTCAGGACCACCGCAAGCCAGATCCGCGTGTTCATGGCACCTCCCCTGCTCCCGGCGCAACCCCCTTCCTGCTGGCGCCGACTGTACAGGGCCATCCTCGTCCTGTCAATAGCCACCTGGCCCGGACGGTGCTCGACGCCCCCGGCGCCGTATCACCGCGGCTCGACTGGCAATTGCTGGCGCGCCGGGGCGGGTGGTAGCATCAGGGCAGCGCCGGTCGCTGTAGCTCGCCGGCCATTGCCGTGGCGCGCGGGCGCGGCGGGGGCGGGCAGGCGCTGGGTAGGGCGAGCAGGGTGAGCTTCGAGCTGGTTCTCCGCTTCATCGGCGGCATCGTGGCGGCGCTCGGCGCTTCCGAGTTCGCGGCGCTGCTGTTCACACCGGCCGATGCCACCGTGCCGGTCGACCTGCTCCGTGGCTCCTTCGCGCTGCTGGGTTTCGCGGTGGGCTTCGCCATCACCCCGTACGTGACCACTGTTCCCTTTAACTGGTTTCGCGACCGCGTGCTGCACGCGAGCGGCGCGGACTTCGTGGCCGGCGCGATCGGCCTCGTCGGCGGGCTCCTTTGCGGGGCGCTCGCGCAGTTCTCGCTGGCTGCCCTGCCGGGGGGGCTCGGCGACTGGCTGCCGCTCGTGGGCTCGGCGCTGCTGGCGTACCTGGGCGTTGTCTCCGCCGTGCACCACAAGACTCAGGTGCTCGCGGTGCTGGGCGGCACTCGCGAGGCCGTGCGCGGCCAGCCGTCGGGGGGCAGCGAGCGGGTGCTGGTGGACACCAGCGCGATCATCGACGGCCGCATCGCCGACGTGGCGGAGACGGGGTTCTTGTTCTGTACGCTGGTCGTGCCGCGGTTCGTGCTCGCCGAGCTGCAGCAGGTGGCGGACTCCAGTAACGCCGAGCGGCGCATCCGCGGGCGCCGTGGCCTCGATATCCTGGACCAGCTTCAGAAGCGCTCGGTCGCGCCGGTGGAGATCGTGGATCTCGACGTGGAGGGGACGCCGGACGTCGATTCGAAGCTGGTGCGGCTTGCCCGCGCGCACGATTGGGCGCTGCTCACCAACGACTTCAACCTGAACAAGGTGGCCGCGCTGCAGGGCATCCGCGTGCTGAACCTGAACGAGCTGGCGCGGGTGTTGAAGCCGGTCTACCTGAATGGCGACGTGCTGCGGGTGAAGATCAGCGAGAAGGGCGACCAGGCCGGCCAGGGGCGCGGCTTCCTGCCGGACGGTACGATGGTGGTAGTGGAAGGGGCGGAGCACGCGGTCGGGCAGGAGCTGGACGCCGTCGTGACGCGCAGCCTCCAGACTGCCATGGGCCGGATGATCTTCGCGCGACCGAAAGACCGCCAGGAGGCGGCCTCGTAGTGCTCAGTCCGGCGTGCTGAGTAACTTGCGGCTGTCCGCGCTCGGGGGGGCGCGGGCGATGAGGCGGAACGCATGACCGCGCGCTCATCGGGGCCAGCTCAGCACTCAGCACTCAGCACTCAGCACTCGCAGCCAGAGGCCCTGGGCTTGATCGTGGTGGCGGCGGGGCGCGGCGAGCGCTTCGGCGGGGACAAGGTGTGGGAGCGGCTGGGCGGCCGGCCTGTCGTCGCCTGGTCGCTGGCGGCGCTGGCCGGCCCGCCCGTCGAGCGCGTGGCGCTGGTGGTCGCGCCTGCCCGCCTGGCCGAGGCGCGCGCGCTGGCGCGGAGCGTCGCGGTTCCATGCCAGGTAGTGCCTGGCGGCGCGCGCCGCCAGGACTCCGTGCGCAACGGCCTGCTGGCGCTCGGGCCCTGCGAGTGGGTGGCCGTACACGACGCCGCGCGGCCGTTCGCCACGCGCGAGTTGCTGGAGCGTGTGTGGGCCGCGGCGCGGGCGAGCGGGGCGGCGGTGCCCGGTGTGCCGCTCGTGGACACGGTGAAGCGTGTGCGGGAGGGCTTCGTCGTCGAGACGCTGCCGCGGGCGGAGCTGTGGGCCGTGCAAACGCCGCAGATGTTCCGCGGCGCGCTGCTCGCGCGGGCGCATCGGGCCGTGGCCGACGAGGCGACGGATGACGCGGCGCTCGTGGAGCGCCTGGGCGCGCGGGTAGCGGTGGCCGAGGGCGCCTATAATAACGTGAAGATCACGACGCCCGAGGACCTGGCCCTGGCCAACTGGCGGCTGCGGGGTGCTGAGTAGACGGTGCTGAGAACCGGGCTGGGCTATGACCTCCACCCGTATGCGGCCGAGCGCGCGCTGGTGCTGGGCGGCGTGGAGATCGCCTATCCGCGCGGACTAGCTGGCCATTCGGACGGCGATGTGCTCTCCCACGCGGTGATTGATGCGCTGCTGGGCGCGGCGGGGCTGGGCGACGTGGGCGAGTGGTTCCCGCCGGGCGACGAGACGCCGCGCGGCGTGTGCAGCCTGGAGTTGCTGAAGCATGTGGCCGCGCGCCTGGGCGAGCAGGGCTGGCGCATCGTGAACGTGGACACCGTGGTGGTGGCGCAGGAGCCGCGCATCGCGCCCCACCGTGAGGCCATGCGGGCGAACCTGGCGACCGCGCTGGGTCTGGCGCCCGCCTGTGTGAATGTAAAGGCCACCGCGCCGGAGCGGCTGGGCGCCCTCGGACGGGCCGATGGCGTGGCCGCCCTGGCGACGGCTTTAATCGAGCATGATTGAAGTGCCATGACCGACGAGCCTCTCGAGTCCCCAACGCCCAGCCCCCCGCACCCCGCGCTCGCCTTCTGGAGCGCGCTGAGCGCCGACCTGCGGGCGGTCTTCGAGCGCGACCCGGCGGCCCGCAACTGGGCTGAGGTGCTGCTTGCCTATCCGGGCGTGCACGCGATCATGCTGCACCGTCTGGCGCACGCGCTGCACCACCTGCACGTGCCGGTGCTGCCGCGGTTGATCTCGCACTTCAACCGCTTCCTGACGGGGATCGAGATCCACCCGGCCGCGGCCATCGGCCCGGGCTTCTTCATTGATCACGGCATGGGCGTCGTCATCGGCGAGACGACGCAGATCGGACGGAACGTGACGCTGTACCAGGGCGTGACGCTGGGCGGCACCGGCAAGGAGACGGGCAAGCGCCATCCGACGATCGGCAACAACGTGGTGATCAGCGTGGGCGCGAAGGTGCTGGGCGCTATCGAGATCGGCGACAACGTGAAGATCGGCGCGGGATCGGTGGTCCTGAACTCTGTGCCGCCGCACTCGACGGTCGTCGGCGTGCCCGGCCGCGTGGTGGCCACGCATGATCCGGTGACCCAGGAGCGGCGGCGCGTCGAGGTGCTGCCCGACCCCGAGGCGGAGATGCTGCAATACCTCCAGCAGAAGGTGATCGAGCTCGAAGCGCGGCTGGCCTGGATCGAGCGCGCGGCGGAGGAAGCCGAGACGCCGACACGGGAAGCGGCGCCGTGGTGAAAATCACCAACACGCTCAGCGGCGAGAAGGAAGAGTTCGTCCCCGTCGGCGACGTGGTCCGCATGTACGTCTGCGGCATGACGCCGAAGTTCCACCCGCACGTCGGCCACGCGCGCATCTTCGTGGCGGCCGACATCCTGCGCCGCTATCTGGAGTATCGCGGCTACGCCGTGCGCCACGTACAGAACTTCACTGACATCGACGACAAGATCATCGCCCGCGCGAATGCGGAGCATCGCCGCCCGGAGGAGGTCGCCAAGGAGTACAGCGACTCGTACTTCGAGGCGATGGACGCGCTGAACGTGCTGCGGGCGCACGAGTATCCCACGGTCACGAGCACGATGCCGGCGATCATTGCCTTCGTGCAGGGGCTGGTCGAGAGCGGCCACGCCTATGTGGGCGCGAGCGAGCCCGGCTCGACGGGCGGGCGCGATGTGTGGTTCGCGGTCGAGACCTTCCCAAGCTACGGCGAGCTAGCGGGGCGCGAGGCCACGCTGGACGAGCAGAACATCGGCGTGCGCGTCGAGCTGGAGCCGGGCAAGCGTGACCCGCGCGATTTCGCGCTGTGGAAGAGCGCCAAGCCCGGCGAGCCCGCCTGGGACAGCCCGTGGGGCCCCGGGCGCCCGGGCTGGCACATCGAGTGCTCGGCAATGGTGCGCCAGACGCTCGGCGACACGATCGACATCCACGGCGGGGGCCGCGACCTCATCTTCCCGCACCACGAGAACGAGCGCGCGCAGAGCGAGGCGCTGCTGGGCAAGGTTTTCGTGCGCTACTGGGCGCACGCCGGTCTGGTCGAGACGGCCGGCGGCGAAAAGATGTCGCACTCGCTCGAGAACTTCCAGACTGTCCACGATCTGCTGAAGGTCTACGATCCGATGGCGCTGCGACTGTACCTGCTGCAGACACACTACCGCGCGCCGCTCACTTTCCGCGAGGACGCGCTGGCCGCGGCCGCCCAGGGGCTGGCGCGCCTCCGCGGCGCGGCGGAGGCCATCCCCGTCGGCAATGCCGGGGGTGGCCCGAGCGCCATTAGCTCCCCATCAGAAATGGGCGGGCCAGCAGAGGGCCCGCCGTCGCCTGCGGGGCCAGCGGCTGAGGCGCGGGCGCGCTTCGAAGCGGCGATGGACGACGACTTCAACACGTCGGGTGCGCTGGCCGCGCTGTTCGACCTGGCGAAGGACATCAACAGCCGGCGCCAGGTCCCGGCGGCCGCCGCCGAGGTGACGGTTGAGCAGGCCACGCTGCGTGAGCTGGCGGGCGTGCTGGGCCTCGACCTCACGCCGCGGCAGGCGGCCGCGCCGGCGGGCGCCGAGCCGTTCGTCGAGCTGCTGCTCACCGTGCGCCAGGAGCTGCGCGCGGCCAAGCAGTGGGCGCTCGCCGACCGCATCCGCGATGGGCTGCGCGAGCGCGGCGTCGTGGTCGAGGACCATCCGGGCGGAAGCACCTGGCACTTCGAGTAACATAACCACGCGGGAGCCAGCACGGAGCATACCGGGCGACAGGCGGGCAGCACGCCGCTGACGAAGGGGCGCGAGCGCGTGGCCGAGCTGATCTGCGGCAAGCAGGCGATTCGCGAGGCGCTGCGCGCTGGCCGGCGCGTGCGCCGCGTGCTCGTGGCGGACAGCGCCCGGGAGACGGCCGCGCTCCGCGACGTGCTCCTGCTGGCCGACCAGCGCGGGGTGCCTATCCAGACCGTCGAGCGCGCCGAGCTCGACCGGCTGGCGGACCACCACCAGGGGATCGCGGCGGAAGTCGATCCCTACGTCTACACCGACTTCGCGGAGCTGCTGCGCGCCGCGCGTGCGGACACGCCGCCGCTGTACCTCATCCTCGACAGCCTGCAAGACCCCCAGAACTTCGGCACGCTGCTCCGGACGGCCGCGGCCATCGGCGCGACCGGCGTCGTGCTGCCCGAGCACCACGCGGTGGGCGTGACGCCGGGCGTGCGCCGCGCCTCGGCGGGCGCGGTCGAGCACCTGCGTGTCGCGCGGGTGACGAACCTGGTGCGCGCGCTGGAGCAGCTCAAGGCGGCGGGCGTGTGGGTCGTTGGGCTGGACGCGCACGCCACCGAGCCCTACGACGCCGTGGATGCGCGCGGGCCAACGGCGGTCGTGGTCGGTAGCGAAGAGCAGGGGCTGCGCCGCCTCGTGCGCGAGTGCTGTGACTTCCTGGTCGCGCTGCCGATGGAGCCAGTACTCGACTCGCTCAACGCGGCCGTCGCCGGCTCTGTCGTCCTCTACGAGTACTACCGCCAGCGGCGGCGCCCGCGCTGAGCGCGATTCTGCTGTTGCCTTATCGCTGCGCCGAGTTCGCCGTATGCGGCCGCTTGCCCAGTTGATGCCAGTCGGTTT
>Ga0070741_10020536_pt1 | contig 10397 bp, 8 predicted proteins | sample Coa_R1_4_FD_66440 | JGI IMG/M metagenome (GOLD analysis project Ga0070741, IMG submission 66440) | Surface soil microbial communities from Centralia Pennsylvania, which are recovering from an underground coalmine fire - Coalmine... | ecosystem: Environmental > Terrestrial > Soil > Unclassified ...
GGGTTGCACATGCGGGCGATCAATCAGGTTCGCTCGGCGGGTTCCATCGCGGCGGCGGTCCAGCGGGGGATCATCAAGGACGGCATCATGCACGCGTGCGTTGTGCACCACGTGCCGTTCGTGCTCACCGGTTCGATTCGAGATGACGGCCCGCTCCCTGATGTGGTGACCGATGCCATTGCCGGTCAAGATGCGATGCGGCGGCATACGACGAAAGCGACCATGGCCATTTTGATCGCTACGGCGCTGCATGCGATCGCGACCGGCAATATGTTGCCCGCGTTCGTGACCGAGTCCGACGGGAGTCTGAGGGAGCTCGCGACGATTTGTGTGGATTCGTCGGAGTTCGTGGTCAGCAAGCTCAAAGATCGAGGTACGCATCAGGCGTTCGGCGTCGTGACGAACGCCCAGGATTTCATGCACATCCTGCGGCTCTACGTCGAACGCGAGCTGTCGACGATGCCGCCCCTGCGTCTCGCCAAAGCCTCGGCATGACGGACGGCGAACGTCGATTCCTGCGTGAGCTCGCCGATCGCGTGCCGCCGGCGGATGTCGTCGACGCCTATCTCTTTCCCGCCTTCCGCCATGGTCTCGTCGAAACCGGCGTGGCCGTGCTGGCGACGACGCTCGATGACGCCGGTGAGCGATACGCGGTGCTCACGGCTCGGTATCGCTCGGCGGTGAAGGGGATGGATCGTGGCGCGTGGGACTTCGACGTGCGCCGGGAAGCGGACGCGCCGCTCGATGCCCTGGCCGAGGTGGTGCACGGGGTGACGCGTCGGGCCGCCGACTACGGGACGCCGATTCACCTCACCGGAGATGCGTACCGCGACATGATTGCCGCGTGAATGTCGCGGGCGTTGTCGATCGTGGTACTGTCGTCGATTCCTAACGTCGCCGGGGTTATCAAGAACGGGAAGACCTGATCGCCGCCGATCGATCCATGGGCGCCGACCTGGTCATCGAACGACACGATGTCGTAGCCATCGTACGCGCCGAACAACACCAGATCGCCGCCATTCGGCTGACGCACCAAGGACTCGATCGCCCGCAGCGCCAGCGCATCCGGCCCGTAGGCCGCCAGCGGATCGTCGCCCGACAGCACCCCATTAAATAAATAGGCTTGCCCATCGCGCGACGCTAAGTGAACTCCGTCACCTTTTCGTGTCGCGATGAGCCCGATGCCGGGGTGTGCCAACAACGCCGCATACAGTCCGGCTCGACGGGGATCACGCTGGATGTCGACATAGTCCAGTGTCTGCTCGTCGTCGGCAAAGTAGAGCTGGGCCAAACACGAACTGTATGTCACGACGACGTCATGGCGTGCGTTGATCTTGTACTTCTCGGGCACGAGCAACTCGCGCAACCCATAGTGGCGTCGCAGCCAGTCGCCGAGGATCCGAGGCCCGACATCGGCGTACTCGCTGTCCTCGGCAAAACTGGCAATGGAGTTCGAGAGGAGCCGGCCGACCGTTGTCCCCAATGTCTCGCCAAATCTCACTCGGTAACTCACGGATGGCGTCATGCCGTGATCCGACAAGATGATCAGGTCGTAGCCACGATTCGCGGCCGCCCGCATCATCCGCACGATCTCGGCGATGCGCGCATCGGTACGTTTGAGATCCGACAACGCGGGCCGACTCGTCGGTCCGAAATGGTGCGCCAGTTCATCGTATTGCATGAACGTGGAGTAGATGATCGGCACGCCGAGGTACAGATCGAGCATGATGGCGATCGTCTGTAGCTCGCGGACGATGACGTTGCTCAAGATCCGCACAAAGGGGAAGACGCCCTCCGTGAACGTTGCTCGTCCCGCCAACTCACCGGTCGTTCGCTCCCACTCTTCTCTCAGCCACTCGACCGCGGCTTGCAACACCATTCGAGCCACGCGGATGGGGTGCAGCGCCATGAGGAGCAGCATGCGAGTGCCGCCGAGCCGACGAAACGCCGATGTACGCTCGCGGGTTGCGACGGTAAAGGCGATGGTCGACGCATCCCCGTCCAAAAGATTTACGTAGCTGGATCCGCCGGCCAACGCACCAGGGACGTGAATGCGATCGCGAATGTACTGGACCCCTTCGGGCGCGTTACACGTGATGACACGCCGTTCCTGCTTGTCGTAGAACCGAAACGCGGGAATCCCGTCGTTCTCGCCATGAAAGATTCCAGCCTGGCAATACGGCGTGGCGGCCGGCAATCCGCAGAACCACCGCCGCAGCCGAAAGTCGTCCTCGGTCAGGAGCCGCTGAATCGTCGGACAGTATCCGAGGCGCAACGCGCGCCGCAGATCGGCGTAGGCGAGCGCATCGATCTGCAGCATCAAGAGCCCGCGCCGTCCGTCGCGCGGCCGTCGCTCCCGGCGAAAGAGGCCGTACTTGAGCGCGTAGTACAGCCGTGTGAGCGGCCCAGCCCTGGGCCGGCGCCGGCGTTCGACGAACTCCGTCACCGGGCTCAGTGACTCGAGTCCGTGAGCGCCGCGGTCAGCGCCAACAGCACCTTCGCGGCCACCGGTTTGACCAACACCTCCCGGCAACCGGCGGCGCGGCATCGGTCGGCGACGGACCGTTCGTCCCACCCGGTCAGTGCCACGGTGATGCGTGGCGGGACCGTGGCTCGCGCCAGCACCTCGAGTCCCTCGCCGTCTGGCAGTGTCAGATCCAGCAACATGAGGTCCACGGGCTCCTCGTCGCAGGCGGCGATCGCCGCGGCCACCGTCCGGGCGACGCGCACCTCATATCCGCTGGCCTCGAGGAGCATGCGCATGGCGTCGCCAGCGTCAAAATGGTCCTCGACCACAAGTACCCGCGCCACGCGGTCAGGCGGCTCCTTCGAGGGATTCGACCAGCTGCTGCCGGCGAAGCAGGGCCCAGTATCGCCCGCCCAGGGCGAGCAGCTCTTCGTGGCGGCCTTGCTCGACGATGCGACCCTCGTCGAGCACGACGATCCAGCTCGCGTCGCGGATCGCGCTGATCCGGTGCGACGCGATGACGGCCGTGCGGGCCGAGAGCGCGTCGCGCAGCGCGTGGAGAATGGCGGCTTCCGTGTGCGTGTCGACCGCCGAGAGGGCATCGTCGAGTAGGACGATCGACGGGCGCCGAGCGAGCGCGCGGGCTAACGCCGCGCGCTGTTTTTGACCACCCGAGAGATTGATCCCGCGTTCCCCGAGCATCGTCTCATACCCGCCCGGGAAACTGGTGATCGTTTCGTCCAGCTGCGCGATCCGTGCGGCCCAGCGACCCGCATCTTCATCCGGTGGTTCTTCTGCCGCGCGTTCGTCCACCAGCTCTGCGTCGCCTCCGTACACCAGGTTCGCGGCGATCGTGTCGCTGAAAAGCAGGCTCTCCTGGGGGACCATGCCGATGGTGCGACGCAGCTCGTCGAGTGGGATCTCGCGGATCGGGATGCCGTCGATCAGGATCTCACCTTGTTGTGGATCGTAGATTCTCGGAATCAAGTCGATCAGAGCGCTCTTTCCACTCGCGGTCGCACCAACGATACCCAGTGTCGCACCCGCCGGGACAACAAAGCTGAGATCGTTCAGAACAAAACGAGACGGGTTGCTGGGATATGCGAAACTGACGTGCCGAAACTCGAGGGACCGCCCGCCCCGAGTCGGGGGCAGCAGGCGAGGCTCGGCGGGAGTCGTGATGCTGGGACGAGCCTCAAAGATTTCCATGAGCCGCGTCATGGACGCCGCCCCACGCTCGAAGAGGTTGATGACCCATCCCAGGGCGATCAACGGCCAAGTGAGTTGGGACAGATACATTCCGAACGCGACAAACTTGCCAACGCTAATCTGGCCTTGCATGGTAAGGCTGCCACCAAGCCCCAATACGACGACCCAAGCCAGACCGGCGAGCAGCCCAAACGCGGGATTCATTGCGCCATTGAGGCGCACGAGATGCATATTCCGTCGTAAGTACTCGTCATTGAGCACGCCAAACCGGCCGAGCTCGGCCGCTTCTTGGCGGTACGCACGAATGATTCTGGTGCCCGAGAAATTCTCCTGCGCGTGCGTCGTCATTGTACTGAAATGATCTTGGACCGCTTCGAACCGCTCATGGATGATCCGCCCGAAGCGCACCATGAGGACGGGCAGCAGCGTCATCGGAACCAGCGCAATGCCGGTGAGCAACGGGCTATAGCCCAGCATGAAGCCCAGCGCGAACAGACCGCCGGCGATCGTGGCGACGAGGTACATAATGGCGGGTCCCGCCGCCATCCGGACCGCGCTCAAGTCGTTCGTGAGCCGCGCCATGATGTCGCCGGTCCGGGTGTACCCGAAGTACGCGGCGTCGAGGGTTTCGAGGTGCTGAAACAGGTCGTTCCGCAGGTCGTACTCGACTCGGCGGCTGACGCCGTTCAGCTTCTCGCGCATTTCGTAGCGCAGCCAGCCCCCGAACAGGGCGACGCCGACCATGATACCGGCGATGGCCCAGACGGCCTCGCGGCCGGCACCGCGACGCATGTCGTCGATCCCGAGCTCGATAAGTTTCGGAATGACGCTCGTCACGGCCGACGACGCGACCGCGAACAGAAGTCCGAAGAAGACCTGCGACCGATATCGCCGCAGGTATGGCAGGAGAGGCCTGAGAGCCTTCATACTAACGTCGGCTCAATGAGACGGAGATCACCGATGAACACGAAGTATAATATCCTGGCCGGGCTCGCCTTGAGCCTGACGCTCGCCGCGTGCGGCAAGTCCGACAAGTCCGCGGCCGCCGACAAAATGTCACCCGACACGTCGCTCGCGAGCGACTTGGCCGCGGCGGGCGCTCCGCAGACGCAGCCGGCATTGGCCGACACCGGTTCCGCCGCCAAGGCGCCGCCACCCGCCGCAACGCCCGCGCCCGCGCCGGCCCCTGCTCCCGCGGCCGACACGACGACGAAAGTCGCCAAAGCGCCCGAGCATCACAAGAAATCCAAATCGACGACTGGTGGTGGCACTGGCACGGGCACGCCCTCCCAACCCTCGGGGCCGACAACGACGGCGAGCGGCAACACCGAGACGCACAATGGCACGGGTGGCGGCAACGTGGGCATGATCGCGGCCGGAACGAACATCGCGCTGACCACCGATCAGCGACTGTGCACGGACAGCAACAAAGTCGGCGACACGTTCACCGCGACCGTCGCCAATCCCGTCGTCGGCTCGAACGGCGCCGTCATTCCCGCCGGCTCCACGGTCTCCGGCCACGTGACCGCGCTTGGCGCGAGTAAGGCCGTGGGTCAGACCGTCACGTTCTCGCTCGCGTTCGATAATCTGACCGTGAACGGGAACGGATATCCGATCGATGCTTCCATGGCCGGCACACCGGCGCTGGCGCAGCATCGGACGACGCACGCGACGACGGACGCCGCGAAGGTCGGCGGCGGGGCGGTCGCGGGTGCGATCATCGGCGGCTTGATCGGGCACAACGTGAAGGGCGCGGTCATCGGCGGCGCGGCGGGTGCGGCCGCGGGCGGCGGTGTCGCGGTGGCCACGGGTCGCTTCGATGCGTGCTTGCCGGCGGGCGGCAAGCTGAACATCCAGCTGAACAGCGACCGGCAAATTAAGTCTTAGTAGCCGACCGCTCCTCCAGTCGCGCGCGGGTCCACGGCGCCCACCCAGCCGTCGGGCCCGCGCATGACCGCGGTGCACGTCCCGCTCGCACCGCCTTGCGCGACCGGCATTCCCATCGCGCGCACCGAATCGAGCATCGATGGCGCGAAGCCTCCATTGTCGACGCGCAGCGTATCCGGCAGTGCCTGATGATGCACGCGTGGCGCACGAATAGCGTCAGCCAGTGACATGTGATAATCGATAGCATTCACGATCACTTGCATCGTGCTCGAGATAATGCGCGGACCACCGCGAGCGCCGACCACCAGAAACAGTTTTCCCGTGGGATCGGTGACAATGGTCGGTGACATCGCGCTCAGCATGCGCTTGCCGGGGGCGATGGCATTCTGCTCGCCTTGGACAAGTCCAAACATGTTCGGCTGGCGGGGCTGCGCCGCGAAATCATCCATCTCATCGTTCAAAAAGAACCCAGCATCCCTGACGTACACTCCCGACCCATACAGCGCGTTTAAAGTCGTGGTAGTCGCAACAGCATTGCCGTTGGCGTCGACCACGGAGTAATGCGTGGTCTCATGCGCGCGTGCGTAGGATTTACTCGTGAGTTGATCCACGGGATTCTGCACAAACTCTGGATCACCGAGTTTGTTGTTGCGGTCCGTGAACGCTTTCTTGAACGCGTTGCCGAGCACCCGCGCATACGCTGCCGAGCCGTATGGTGGGAGCGAGGTATGAGTTTCGAGCACATTTAGCGTCTCGATCATCGTCACCCCGCCGGACGATGAGGGAGGCATAGTCAACAGAGAGTACCCGCGATACGTCCCATGGATGGGATCGCGCCACCGTGGACGATAGGATGCCAAATCCTGCTCGGTGATGAGCCCATGCCCACGCTGCATCTCATCGACGATCTGCTTCGCGATGGTGCCCTGATAAAACGCATCGGGCCCCTGATCCGCGATGAGATTGAGCGTTCGAGCCAACTCGGGCTGAACCAAGGTGGATCCAACCGCGGGTGGTGAGCCGCCAGGGAGAAAACGGTCGGCTCCGGCGAATCGGCTCAGGCGCTTCGACTCGGACGCGATCGATCGCGCCAGCGCACTGTCGACGGGGAAGCCGACGGTCGCCAGGCGAATGGCCGGCTCCATCACGCGACGGAGCGGCATGGTCCCGTACGTCTTGAGCGCCTCGGCCATCCCCGCGACCGCGCCAGGGACGCCGGATGCCCGGTAGCCGGTCACGCTCTCGTCAGTCAGCTTCCCGTCCGCCCCGATGTACATATTCCGCGTCGCCGCGAGCGGCGCGATCTCGCGGTAGTCGAGGGCGGCCGTGCGTCCATCGGCCATGCGGATGACCATGTAGCCGCCACCGCCGATATTCCCAGCCTCGGGCAGCGTGACCGCGAGCGCGAATCCGGTAGCGACCGCGGCATCGACCGCATTGCCGCCGGCCTCGAGGATCTCGACGCCGGCGGCGCTGGCGAGCGCGCTGTTGCTGGCGATCATCGCATGCGCCGCGGAGGCCAGCGCGGGTGTCGTCTGGTACCGCCACGTTGCCGGGATGCGGCTCGCCGGTGACGCGGCCTGCTCGCGTCCCACACCGTGAGCGCATGAGGCCGCCGCGAGCGCAATTGTGATATAAATCACGGGGCGGCGGCCTTGCGAAAGCGTTTTCTTGGGCATCACACTTTTGCAAACCTAGCAGGGCAAAAAACGCCCTGCTAGGACGACGATCGACCAAAGCTCATGAACGAATAGCGGCCACGTTTTGCCCGCATCTAACGAAGTCGTTGAACCTACCTCAGCCCCGTTTGCCCGCCAACGCCGCCGACACGAGCCTGACCGAGCGCCGTAATCCGCGCACGACGAACATCGATCTCGCCGACCCCTTGGCGCTGGTCGATATCATCGCCGCCGAAGACGCCACGGTGCCGGCAGCGGTCGCGACCCAGCGCGAGGGCCTGGCGCGCGCGATCGAGCTGGCCGTGGCCGCGTTTCACTCCGGCGGCCGTCTCCTCTACGTGGGTGCGGGGACCTCTGGGCGACTCGGTGTGCTCGACGCCAGCGAAATGCCGCCGACGTTCGGGACCGATCCCGCGATGGTGCAGGGATACATCGCGGGGGGGCCCGCGGCGCTGACCCGTGCCCAAGAGGGCGCCGAGGATCGCCCTGACGGCGGGGCCGCGGATCTCGCCGCCGCGCACGTCGGGCCGGCCGATTTCGTCGTCGGGATCGCCGCGTCCGGGACCACCCCGTATGTCCGCGGCGCGCTCGCCTACGCCCACGATGTGGGGGCGCGCACCGCCATCGTCGCCTGCACGCCGATCCCGGCGGATCTCGTCGTCGACGTTGCCATCCTGCCGATCGTGGGTCCGGAGGTCGTCACGGGCTCGACGCGTATGAAGGCGGGAACCGCCACGAAGCTCGTGCTCAACACGATCACGACTGGCGCGATGATCCGCATGGGCAAGACCTACGGCAACCTGATGGTCGACCTGCGCGCCACGAACGCGAAGCTCACGGCCCGCAGCGAACGCATCGTCGCCGAGGTCTGCGGCATCTCCCGCGAGGCCGCGCGCGCCGCGCTCGGCGCCGCCGGCGGTGGCGTGAAGCTCGCGATCGTCATGCAACAGTGCGGCGTGAGTCGCGAGGAAGCGGAGCGCCGGCTCGTTGAAGCGGGCGGCGCGCTTCGGACCATCATCGGCGCGCCGCCGTGAGCGAGCTTTACGTCGGGCTCATGTCCGGGACGTCGCTCGATGGCATCACGGCGGCCGTGGCCAGCTTCACGGAGAATCGTGCGGATCTCGTGTGCTCAATCACGCGGTCCTATTCCGCCGAGCAGCGGAAGCGTATCGAGCACATGATCGCCGGTCCATCGGTAGCCGCGGAGTGGGCCCAGCTTGACGTCGATCTGGGCGCATGGCTCGCTGAAGCGGCGTTGAGCGTGATTGCGAAGAGTGGCGTTCCCAAGGGGGAAATCCGAGCGATCGGGTCACATGGTCAGACGGTGTGGCATGAGCCAGGTCGAGCCACATGGCAAATGGGCCAGGCTGCCGTGATCGCCGAGTGCACCGGCATCGATGTGATCAGCGATTTCCGCGTGCGTGATGTCGCCGCGGGAGGGCAGGGTGCACCGCTCGTCACGCTCGCCGACGCTCTTTTGTTTCGCGCGCCACAGGGCGTGCGCGCGTTGCAGAATCTGGGGGGCATCGGCAACGTCACGGTGGCCGCGGACGTGGTTCGCGCGTTCGATACCGGTCCAGGTGTCGTCATCATCGACGGCGTGGTCCGCCGTCTGACCGGTCTGCCATACGATACCGACGGTCGTCTCGCGCGTTCAGGACGTCCGCTCGACTCGGTGGTTCGGCGCGCGCTCGCGCATCCGTACTTTGCGATGACACCGCCCAAGTCGACCGGCCGCGAATTGTTCACCGCCGACTATATATCATCGTTTATCGATCAGTGCCGCGGCGCTTCGACGGCCGACATCGTCGCGACCGCGGTCTCATTTACGGCCGCGAGTATCGCCGACGCGTACTCCAGATTCATCCCGGAGTCCCTCGTGGACGTCGTTGCATCTGGCGGCGGGGCCAACAATCCGGCGCTCATGGATGCCATCACGGGCGCGCTCGCCCCACGGGTAGTAAGAAGATTTGAAGATATTTTCTTCGATGGCGAAGCCAAAGAAGCCGTGGCATTCGCGTTCCTAGCGTATCGTCATTTGCATGCCCTGCCGGGCAACGTGCCATCGGCCACGGGAGCGGCCGGTCCCCGTATTCTTGGGAAACGAACGCCGGCATGATCGCCTACGCGCAGTTGCTGATCCCCACGATCTGGTGGGATGAGAAAACCGGATTCGCCGGCGCCAAGCCGCGAACCGACGCGGCGCTCGAGCTTGGCGTCGGCGGTTTCATACTGCGCGGTGGCGAGCGCGACGCCGTACGAGCGCTGACGAAAGATTTGCGGCAGCGCTCGCGCATCCCGCTGCTGATCGCGGCCGATATGGAGCGCGGCGCGGGCGAGCAGTTCGTCGGCGCCACCGGCCTGCCGCCGCTGGCCGCGATCGCGTCGCTCGGCGACCTGGATGCGATCCGGCGCGCGGCGCGCCTCACGGCGCGCGAGGCGCGGACGATGGGCGTGAACTGGGATTTCGCGCCGGTGTGTGACCTGGACCTCGATGCGAACAATCCGATCATCGGCACGCGCGCCTTCGGCTCGGATCCCGCCCGCGCAAGCGAGTGCGCGGCGGAATGGATCGGCGCGTGCCAGTCGGAGGGCGTGCTCGCGTGCGCCAAGCACTTTCCCGGCCATGGGCGCACCGAGGCCGACTCGCATTGCGCGCTCCCGGTCGTTCGCGCATCGGTGGAAGAGCTCACCAACATCGACCTCGCCCCGTTTCGAGCCGCGATCGCCACCGGCGTCGCGTCACTCATGACCGCGCATGTCGCGTATCCATCGCTCGACTCGAGCGGCCACCCGGCGACGTTGTCGCGCGAGATTCTGAACTGGCTCCTGCGCCAGCGCCTCAAGTTCGACGGACTCGTCATCAGCGACGCCATGACGATGGCGGGCGTGCGCGAAGGCCGCGACGAATCGGCCGCCGTCGTCGAGGCGATTCGCGCCGGATGCGATCTCGTGCTCGATCCGGTCGATCTCCCCGGCGCGGTCGCCGCGCTCGAGAACGCGGCCAAGGATCGGCGGTTCGATGACGAGCGGTTGCATCAGTCGCTGCGCCGGCGACTCAAGTGGGCGCAGTGGGCGTCGCCGCCGAACGAATATCGGCGTCCGTCGCTCACCGATCTCGCGTGGGGCGATCAGCTCGCCGAGCGCGTGATTCA
>Ga0070741_10020537_pt1 | contig 10396 bp, 10 predicted proteins | sample Coa_R1_4_FD_66440 | JGI IMG/M metagenome (GOLD analysis project Ga0070741, IMG submission 66440) | Surface soil microbial communities from Centralia Pennsylvania, which are recovering from an underground coalmine fire - Coalmine... | ecosystem: Environmental > Terrestrial > Soil > Unclassified ...
TGGCGATCCTTGCCGACATTGAGGACGCGGAAGGTGCGTTTAAGGGCGCTAAACCGCGCGGACCGCTGCACGCGGACGTTCACGGCACGCTGGCCAGGCACTTCCTTTTCCCACGACTGCCCGATTTTCTGCGGCGCTACCCAGATATCCAACTCCGCATCAGCGAGGGTGACCGTCTGGTCGATCTCGTGCGCGAAGGTGTGGACTGCGTGCTGCGCGTGGGCAGTCTCGCCGACAGCACGATGATTGCACGAAGCGTGGCCATGCTCGATGAAGTCACGGTAGCAAGTCCCGCCTATCTCAAACGCCACGGCATGCCACGCACGCCGGATGATCTAGGCGGACACGTCGCCGTGGGTTTCGTGTCATCCGCCACTGGTATGACGATCCCGTTGGAGTTCGCCGACGCCGGCACTGTGCGTCACTGCACGCTGCCCTCGGTCGTGTCAGTCAACGGTGCTGAAAGCTTCGTAGCCGCCGCAAGACTCGGCCTCGGACTGATTCAGGCGCCGCGCTACCATCTTGAGTCGGATCTCGCGGCCGGGAGCTTGGTGACAGTGCTCGATGACTATCCGCCCACGCCCACACCCGTGTCGTTGCTATATCCGCAGCGGCGCCAGCTGTCGCCGCGCGTGCGCGTCTTCATCGAGTGGGTGAGTCAGGTATTCTCTGCTGACAACTGAATCCGCGTCATTAAACGCGAGAATTGGCTGGCCTAAATGCTGTTAGGAGGCGCGTTGGACCCCCTCATGGAAACTCTCATTTTGACGCTTCTCGTCGTTGCGCCGTGTGTCGGCCTAACGGCCGCTGGGGTGCTTCTTTGCAGGCGCTGGCGCTCGGCCGCGACGGCGATGATTGCACTTGGATTCGCGGCGACCTCTCTTAGTGTGGCGTCGGGTCTGTTTGCGACGTACAAAACTCACGCAGTATTGTCAGAACTGACCTCCGCTCCGCCGCCTCAGAAGGACACATTTTTTATCGTAGCTCACTATCACCGCTTTCCCCTATTAGGGGTATTGGGCATGTGGGTGGCTGCTGCGGGTACACTATGGCATGTCAGGCTACATCGTTGACAGACGAGGCCGACTCGCTCTCGATATGCGACATCTTCCCTGTTTTGCCGAGGGGACCGGTAATAAAGTATTCGAGGCGTATCGGCGTTGCCGGACGCGGAGCTGGCGACCCCCGGCCCCGTTGGGCAGCCAATGGATCTTCGGGTAGGCAAGTTGAGGGAACGACGGGCTATGTCGAGGCGAGCCGTAATACTGGTCTTCATGATTGGCGGAGCATTGCTTTGGCTGCCGGTTTTTCTGTTTTGGATCCAGCTCAGCCGCGACGATTTTCATGGCCTGCTTGATCCGGCGCTTTTATTATCCCCGGCGGCGGGCGGATTTCTTTGGTGTCTGCAGGCGCTGGTCCCGCGGGGCTGGCTGTACACCTGGATTCCCACCATTAGCACGGCCCTCCTATACCGACATCTACTGCACCGTCTCCCACTCGTTCGCGTTTCGTGGCTAAGAACGCGGACGGGCTCGATTGCCCTGCACGGCGCGCTGGCCGCAACGCTTTCCGCAGTGATCTTCTCCGCGTGCATCACGGTCGGAGCGATGTTGGGCTTGCATAATCCGTTGCTCCACAACGCCAACACTTCGCGCGGTTTCGACGCAGTTCCAGACCTATCGCCCACCAGCGGAACCGTCATCAGTATGGTGTCGATGATCGGTGGGATCCTGGGCGCAGTACTCGGAACCCTATGGCCAGTAGTCGAGGCGCCCGCGGTCGATGCCAAGCGAGAAGTCAGTTCGTCATCTGTACTGCCTCATTCGCCATCCCTTCCCTTGGTAATCGGTACCTTCTTCGTGGTCGGCCCGCTGCTTTACATGCCTCTTCTTGAAGTTCTCTCGTTTTCCTCGATTGGCGGGACGGGGCTCCTCGCGCGGCCGTTCAGTCAGGGATTCACTTTACCGCTCCTTGCGCCAATCGGCGCAGCCGTGTGGTACGGCGCCTTGTTCGTCCCGTCGGCATGGCTACAAACCTGGATACCGACACTGGGCGCGGCTTTTCTGTTCTGGGCCGCGCTAACACGGTTCCCGATTCGACGGTGGGCGTCGAACCGTCAGGGAAAGCGCGGCGTATTGCTGGCTTACACAACTACATGCGCCGTTCTGTCCGTCATGGTCTTCACGCTGTGCCAATCACTCGACGGACTTTTCACTCACGAAATGCCAGTGACGCCGAGTCGCGGCGAGCCCACCGGTCTCCTGCTGTCCCCCGCGGGTCACACAGCACTGATGGCAGTGGGCATTCTGGGCGTTATTCTTGGCGGTGCCGTATATGTCCTCGAAACGAGAAAGCGCCCGCATCGCTGATCTCGCGCCGAAGGTTCTTCTTGCGAGCACCGGCCGCCATGTCGTAGTGGGACTGTATGACGACACGTAGAGCGTTTCTTATCCAGACGGCTGCTGTTGGTATTGCGGCAACGGCCGTTCGGAGTGCGCATGGTTTGAGCCGCACTGCGCCGACTTCGAGCTCCCGTCGCGACGGGACCGTTCAAACCGTTCTGGGACCCATCGCTGCATCGAAGCTCGGTTTCACTTTGACCCATGAGCACGTAGTCCCGGCCGATTACGCAGCGCCAGGCTCCAGAAAGACATTCAGTAGCAGGGCAATTTCCGTCGCCGACGCAGTCGACAAGCTCAAGGCGGCGCGGGATGCAGGGATCAGCACAGTCGTGGATCTTAGCCCTTCTGAGGCCGGGCGCGACGTTCGCTTTTCTGAAGAGATCTCGCGAAAGTCCGGAATGCAGATCGTGGTATGTACCGGCCAGCGACTTTTTTTGCCGGAGTTGCAAGACCGCACCACGGAGCAGCTGACCGAATTCTTTATCAAGGAAATCGAACAGGGGATTGAGGGTACGGCCATCAAAGCAGGTGTCATCAAGGCCGCAAGCGAATTTGGAGGTGTCAGGGTCTTCGAAGAAAGAGTCTTGAGAGCGGCAGCACGAGCCAGTAGGGCCACCGGAGTCCCCATTGAGACGCACACCAATTCGCATCTCCGAGGCGGCCTCCAGCAGGCCGCGATTTTCGAATCTGAGGGTGTGAGTCCCACCCGAGTCTCACTCGGGCATAGTGACGACACCGACGATATGGAATACCTCATCGGTCTCGCCAAGCGTGGATACACGCTCGGCATGGATCATGCTTTCTGGGGAATGGCGCCGGGGGCAACGTTGCCCTGGCAAAAACGGGTGGAGAGCGTCAAGCGACTCATCGACGCTGGCTTCAATGATAAATTGTTCTTTTCCAATGACTGGGTACACGGTGACGTAGAGCGCGAAAAGGTCAACCCCGATGGTATGTTGTTCACCACGCGCAAGACTATTCCCTATCTGATGCAACTCGGCGTCTCGCAGCGGCAAATCCACACGATCACGGTAGATAATCCCCAACGCTTCTTCGGCCGGGCAAGGGACAGACAATTGACCATCACCGGGCCGGTCTCTAAGATAGAGCCTTCTTAGATCGCGCTATCTCCATTTAGCGCCTCGTCATTTTGCCCTTCCGCAATGACGAGGATTTTCGATGTCCAACTTTCGTGCGGACTGCAGCAGGTGCTGCGGTCTTTGTTGTGTTGTGCCCAGCCTGCTCGCCGTGCAGGGCTTTCGGCTTGACAAGCCGGCGGAGACGCCCTGTATGCATCTGAATGGCCTTTACCGCTGCTCGATTCACCCGACGCGCCACGTACATGGATATGCGGCCTGTGAGGGTTTCGACTGTTATGGCGTCGGGCAATGGATTACGCAGAGCTTGTTCGGAGGCGCCCGGTGGGCGGACTCTCCTGATCTCGCGCGTCAAATGTTTGCGGCCTATCAATACTGGGTTCCGCGATTTGAGTCTGCCGCGTTGCTCGAGGCGGCACTCCCTTATGTGCGCGAGGACGCAAGACAAATACTCGTAGCGAAGATGATATCTTTGACCAGCATCGACACCGCAAATCCTATCGGTCCCACGGACAGGAGCCAGTTACGTCGGGAGACGTTGGCGTTGATTCGAGCGGCGCTCCCGAGCGGTGCGATTCCCAGCGATCGCCCTACAGCCAAGAATGGCCGTCCAGCTTGACAGTACGATGAGCATCGTACGGTTCACCTGGAACCGAACCGCTTCGCTTCGCGTTATGAATGCAACGAACGGTTACATTGGAGGCGAGCATGTCCCGCGTTCTACATGTGGTGCTTCTAGCGACCGCCATATCGGGGGCATTGGCAGGGTGTTACTCGCCCCCGCATCATGCCCGGTCTACGAGAACCACTCTCGTAGCTCGCGTCTACGAGCGGTGCGATCTGAATGGCGAGCATTGTGTGCGCATTACTTGCGACAGAGATGCGGACAGATGTTGGCGCCGGTCCCAATACGCGAGAAACGAATACTACCGACATGAAGGGCGTTGGGTTTGCGACGCGGATGGAGATCGATGTCGGTACGAATACGTGCGATGAGATCTGATGCGTATTAGCGTTATGGCGACAGCACTTGGATGTGAGCCGCTATAGCGGTTGCGGCACTCTCAGCCCGCGCTAGCGGAGCAGCTCGGCGCGGTGCTGAGATCCATGCTGCGGGTTGAGAAGTTGCCGCACATGCTTTACCGCGCTTGTTCGGGCCACTCTGCTTCCCCATCGCGACGTGTAGACCCGAAGGTGCACACAGCATCGGAGGAAAAACACGGTCGGGGACCACCAGAATGTGGATGTCCCCTGCAGGTTAGCCGACCGAGTCAGGTGGCCGGGCTGTGTGGCTCTTCACGACGTCCTCGCACCTCGTAACAAAGCTCCACCATGCCACTTTTATAGGCTTTGACCTCCGCCAGATGGAGGGCGATATCCCTGTCGAGCTTCTCGAAGAATCGGATCCCATCGCCAATCAAGATCGGCAGAATCGAGTAGCGAATCTCGTCTGCCAGCCCGAGCCGCAGGCATTCACCGGAAACCGCGCCACCTCCGACAAACCAGATGGAACGGAACGCGGGTCGCAGGCGCTCATTGACGAACTGCGCAAGATCGCCTGAGTGGAATTCGACTGTACCGCGCGTTCGTGGCAGATCACGACGGGTCAGCACAAAAGTGGGTTTGTCACCGTACGACCATCCAAACCCTTTGGCCTCAAAATTCAACGCGGTCTCATATGTTCGCGATCCCATGACGTAGCAGTCGATCGTCTTGAGAAAGGCCTCGACGAAGGCTGGGTCCATGGTGTCCCCGCCTGCGAATTCGTCCGAGGTTTCGAGCCAGTCGACGGCCCCATCCTTTCTAGCGATGAAGCCGTCGAGACTTGCTGCCATATGAATGGTTACGCGGGAGTCATTGTTTGGCATGCATGCGGGCCTTTCGTTGAATGTCACATCCGCAGAACTGCTCGGCGTTGCTAAGGGAATATCGCTTGCAGCAACTGCGCAAGCCTCGCGCCGGCCTTTACGAGTTGTGCTTTTTGTAGCGACGCTTTTGCCGCGCTGTATCCGGCGGGCTCGGTGACTGGCCAGGTACCTTTGGAAGTGTTCTCGGCTCCGAAGATCAGACCCGAAAAAGCCGTATGACTAGCCACCACCGTGTCGCTAGCCCACTCCGCCGCCCATTGATTGATCGGCCCGGCAGTAGCCGGCACACGTTTCGCTTGCGCGACGCGGCCTTTGAACTTCGCTGTGGTCAGGTTAACCGGTATGGCATCCCACTCGGCCGTGTGGAAATCCTTTCCCTGATCAAGAATCTTATTGCCCCCCTGCGTCTTAGTCGCCGGGTCGTACGTACCGGCGTCAGGATCGACTTCGTGGCCACTCGTGTCCAGGTAGATCGCCCCAACATGTAGCGGCTGATGAATATCACCGACATAATGTGCGAGTACACGCAGCGCTTCCCGCTTTGACGTGAAACTGACCGGAGAGGGTGAGGTGCCGCCTTGCAGCACCGCAATCGCCGCGTTGATGGCGCTGACGACGTCGTGGTCACTGGTCCCGATCTCCGAGCGCGTATAGGCGTTGCGCTCAATGGCAACATCCGCGTAGTGATATTGACGGTGACAGGTTTCATCGCCGGGCGCAGGCATACAGGCACTCAGGTTGCGCGTCACGAAATCCAAAATCTCCGCCTCACCGGCTGCGGTCTCGAACGGTTTGCACTCGGTATACCTGCTGTTAACGACATACCTCAACGGCGGTTTTTCCGTGACACCTTTCGCGCAGTCCGCCCAGAGAGACGCCGTTTTGAGCTTTTCGTTGCCTAGAATGCTCTTGACGGCCTTGGCGGCGTTGGTGCCGACCAGCAGTGAGTCTGCGATAGACCCGACCGTCTGATGTCCCGGTGCGCTCCAGGCAAGTGTGGCCGCACTACCGAATAGAAACGGCACCGCCATCAACACTTGAATGCAAACTTTCATGTGGATCTCCCGATTGCGGCCTCGTCCAGCGGGTGCTCCAGCCTCGCTCCAGGCCACGATCTTCCCTCGTTGAGTCACTTTTGGCTACACCTGTCGCACCTCCCTTCGGCTGCCTGCGCTACCTGCTGGCACCATCGATTTAATCGGATTTAAAACAGCGCGATCAATAACCAGTACTGCAGCGCGCCGTTCGCGATGAACGCCGGCCTAGTACGTCAAGGCGTCTTGTCGAAGGACACAATCGCGGGCGTCAATGTATTTACGAAGACAAAAGCATCCACCGCAGTCGAGAGCGTGATAAGACCCTGGGACGAGACGTTTGCGTTTATGGACCGTCGCGTTGAGAGCCACGTGAGCGCCTCCTGGTTCTGCCGGGCAATTCGTACGTCGAGGAACATTAGAGGCAAACCTACACTCGCCAGAGTGCCTTCGATGCTGCCTTCTTCAGGTGGTTTGGCGGTGAGAAGTTCCCTGGAGGCGGTCGCACAGACCAACATAATGATGTAGAGGTCCTTGCCGTACGCACGGCGCAAATGTAATCCCATTACGGCCGGCTTGTCGCGCACGATGGCCATGCGGCGGCCGTCCTCTTTCGCGCTCATGACATGACCATTGTGGGCGAACACGAAGAGGCGGCCCTGCCGACCTTCGTTCTCGACGGCCCACCGCACATTGTCCGCCATTTGGGAATCTCGGCACGCCTCCGCACGCGCCCAGAGGACATTGCTGGCTTTCGGCGGCGGCGTGATAGGAAGGCACTGGGCAAGCTGACGGGCTACATCGAGGTTGTGCAGAGCCCAGCGGTACTCATCATCAGAGCTACGAGCAATGAGGTCCTTGCGGGCCTTTTTCATGGCTTTTGCAATGTCCTTGATGCTGGTCTCAAACTCCGTTTGAGCGCCTACCGGCAATGAACCGAATTCACGGGCGTCGATCCCCGAGAGGCTATCACCCAATGAATCCCGGATTTTCTGCGCGGTCGTTGGGTCGGCACGAGAGAGAAAAGTGAGCGCGGAATCGATGGCGAGCCACGGCCCGTTCTTTTGTCCCCCGGCCGTGATGTCGATGCCGTAGAGGCGGATTCTGCGATGGCCGGCCGAAGATGCCGCGGCGTTGTAGTCCCGCATCCATTGAATGAGCTCACGGTTTTCGGAGTATGGGCTTTGCCAGCCAAGGCCAGTTCGTGCCGCCGTTTCGGCGTCGCCTTCGCCGCCCTCGATAAATGACCGTGCGTTGATCGATTCCGTGAATCCGGTTTCGAGCGCGATGGCGGTGAAACCCATCCGCTCGACGAGGAAGCGAAACAACCGGTTCCGGAACGCAAGCGGCTCGTGAGCGCCGTGCATGGGCTCTCCGAGCTCGACGACACGCGCCGTGCCTATCGCGGACTCGAGTGGCAGCAAATCTGAATCATTGCTTGCGGATTCGACCGTCGTTACCGGAACGGCGTGGGTGGTTGCCCACCTCGCAAAGGCATCCTCCCCGGAATGTGCAATCGCTGCGTACGCCAAGAGAATCGCGCTGAGCCCAGATCGGGCCGCCGTTGCGAGGAACCTTCGCTTCATGCTCCGCCCCCACAGTCATCAGCGTTACTCCGCTGAGCCATCAGATCCTACCAGAGTCAGATATCCGCGCCTTCACCGGTTGCACTCTACCGATGACCCAAGGCTCAAGTCCCAACACCGTGGAGGCAATTGGACTGCTCTGTCGAAAGACTTTCAGCTCGCAATCCCCACGCCCGTGGCGCACGTCGGAACAAAAGCGGGTCACACCCATTCAAGTGCTGATCACCCCGACAACCAGTGCCACGTACCGATCATAGGGAAGAAGTTATGGCTCTAAAGCGCGACGAACTCGTGACACGGTTGATCAAGGCAGGCGAAATGGAGGTTTCGGGAGGCGAGCAGGCAGAGATCGACTCGTACTTCGACACGAGACAGTTCCGCTTCCACGGTCCGGAAGGTTTCGAGACGGATTACGCCGGTCTCAACCAATACTTCCAATCCATCCGCGCGGCATTTGACGATCGCTCGATTCGGCGCGGAATAATCATCGCCGAAGCTAACCACATCGCCTGCCAGACGTGGATCGAGGGCCGGTTTGTCAGGGAATTCACACATTCACCGGTGGGCGTCCTGCCTCCCAACGGCCAACGTGTAGTCTGGGATCTGATGAACATGTTTCGGTTTGACGATCAGGGCAGGATCGTTGAGGAGTGGGTGCGGACCGACTATAGGAGTTTCCTCCGTCAACTTGGAGCTGAAGGGCGGTAGAGCGGAGGCGGCATCCCTGAAGCCTATGGCCGAATCGGCGGCAAAGCGCGATAGCGCGTTGTCCGCTCTGGCCGGTGGCGGCAGCCGGCGAACTGGCGCTACCGACCCGAAGCCGCCTCTCGGACTTACCAGATGCAATCATTCCAAGCGGAACAAAGCGGACGCTCGGAATCATGGCAAGTTCACCGTGCCATTTGACGCAAGGCGACGACCCGGCCGAAGTATGCGGTGCGCCGAGTCGCCCAAGGCGGCCACTGCGCTATTCTCAAATCGTCTTCTGGACGACTGAGAAATCATGCGGACAAATCTAGGCGAAGGCGGGCGCATGGGTCGACACGTGACATGGAGCGTGCCGGCGCTGACGTTTATGATGGCGGCACTGAACGTCGCTTCAGTATCCGCCCAACCACCCTCTTTGACAGCCGCGCAAATGCGGGATGACCTTTCGATCTTACGCGACACGTGGGCTCCGCTTAACAGAAGCTCTAGCGTTCAGCAGCGCAGGACATTCGATGACATCATCGCCGAGACGAGTGCGAAGGCCGATAAGCTGACACCTGCGGAGTTTGGGTTCGCAATTTCCCGCGCCGTAGCGGTATCCCACAACGGTCATACCGAAGCGTCCTTTGGAGCGTTCTGTCATTTCTTACCAATCCGGTTATGGTGGTTTTCCGATGGGCTCTATATCGTTAAAGCACACCCCCAATTCAGCGATCTACTCGGTGCACGCGTTCAAGGCATTGGGCAAATTACACCTGAGCAAGCGCTTGCCCGTGCCGCCCCGTTCATCTCGGGGACAGATGAATTTATCAAGGTCAAGAGCGCAACCTTTCTGACCAGCCTCGAATTTTTGCATCAGTTGAGAGCGATGCCATCGATCGACAGGGTGAAATTCAAAGTCCGCCTCAGTGATGGCACGCAACGCTTTATTTCGCTCGGTCCTCAGCCTTCCAACGATCCCGATCCCAGCTCCGAGTTATTCAGTCCGCTGATCCCGAGCAATCCGGATCTGCAGGGACGCTGGCCCCAGGTGCTGGATAAGGCCGTCAAAAAGCCTCTGACCTATCAACGTCCAACCGACCTTTCCTATGAATGGCTCGGTGCCGACCCGGGCATCCTCTACATACGCAGCAATCGGATCTTCGGTACTGACCACAACCGTTATGAGTTGATGGAGAAATTGATCTCGTTGCTCCAGAACGAGATCGCGCCTCGGCGTCCGAAATTCGTGATCGTAGATCTTCGCCTGAATCTCGGCGGAGATTTCTTTAATACCATTACGTTTACGCAGGCATTACCGAAACTGGTTCCACACGACGGTAGAGTGTTCGTCCTCGTGGGACCCAGCACGTTCTCTGCGGCTCTCGTGACTGCTGCGATGTTGAAGGCAAATGGCGGTGATCAAGTCACACTGGCGGGTGAACCCATGGGTGATCACAGTACGTTTTGGTCGGAAGGACGATCGATTAAGCTCCCCAATTCCGGGATTTTTGTGACCCCCGCAAAATGGATGTGGGATTGGAGTGAGGGATGCCTGGACCCGACGCGATGCTACTGGGCCGACATCGTGTTCGGTTCGAAGAATGTATCACTGGAGCCGCAGCTGAGGATCGCTACGACGTTCGCTGACTACTCCCAGGGGCACGACCCTGTCCTCGATGCGGTACTTGAACAGAGGAGGTAGTGGACCCAGGTGAACAC
>Ga0070741_10020538_pt1 | contig 10396 bp, 9 predicted proteins | sample Coa_R1_4_FD_66440 | JGI IMG/M metagenome (GOLD analysis project Ga0070741, IMG submission 66440) | Surface soil microbial communities from Centralia Pennsylvania, which are recovering from an underground coalmine fire - Coalmine... | ecosystem: Environmental > Terrestrial > Soil > Unclassified ...
GCCGGCACGGCCCTGGTGGCCTACGCCCTGATCGAGCACGGCCGGGGGCCGGCCGGGCTGGCCCCCGGCCTGGCCGGCGTCGCCGCCCTGGCCGGATTCGTGGCCGTCGAACGGCGCAACGACCACCCCATGCTGCCGCTGTCGCTGTTCCGTTCCCGGCAGTTCACCGGCGCCAACCTGGCCACGGTCGCCGTCTACGGCGCCCAGAACGCCGCCATCTTCCTCGTGGTGCTGCGGCTGCAGGTGACGCTGCGCTACTCGGCGCTGGCGGCCGGGACATCGCTGCTGCCCCTCACCGGCCTCATGCTGCTGCTGTCGGCCCGGGTCGGGGCCCTCGCCCAGCGCATCGGGCCGCGGATCCCGATGACCCTCGGGCCGCTCCTGTCGGCCGGTGGGCTCGCCCTGTTCTCCGGCATCGGGGCCGGTGACCACTACGCCGGCGCCGTGCTGCCCGGCGCGGTCCTGTTCGGGCTCGGCATGACGATCACGGTGGCGCCGCTCACCTCGGCCGTCCTCGGCGCCGTCGATCAGCGGCGGGCCGGCGTGGCCTCGGGCGTCAACAACGCCGCCGCCCGCCTCGCCGGCCTCCTCGGCATCGCCGTCATCCCCGCCGTGGCCGGGATCGCCGGCGGCGCCGGGGTGGCGGCCGGCCTCGACCACGGGTACGCCACCGCGCTGCGGATCTCGGCCGTGGTCTGCGCCGCCGGCGGTGCCGTCTCCTGGCTGCTGGTGCGGACGGCGGCGGCCGTCCAACCGATCACCCATCCGAGCCCGGGCCATGCCTGCCACGATCGCGGCGTGCAGGCGGGCGCCGCCTAGGGTCGACGCCCGATGAGAATGCGTTTCGACCCTCCCGGCGAGCTGGCCGCCTACCCGTTCAGCCACCGGCTGCGGGTCCGGTTCTGCGAGACCGACGCCATGGGCGTGGTCCACCACGCCTCCTACCTGGCCTACCTGGAGGAGAGCCGGGTGGAGTACCTGCGGGCGCTGGGCCGCCCCTACGACCGCCTCCGGGCCGAGGGCCTGGAGTTCCCGGTGGTGGAAGCGGCGCTGCGCTACCGCCGGCCGCTGCGCTTCGACGACGCCGTCGACGTCGGCATCATGGTCGCCTCGGCCGGGGCGGCCACGTTCCAGATGAGCTACGTCGTGGAGTGCGCCGGAGAGGCGAGCGCCACCGGCGTCACCGTCCACGGCGTGGTCGACGGGCGGGGCCGCCCGACCCGGACGCCGGCCTGGCTGCGGGAGCTGGCCGCCGGCGCCGGTTGAGCGGCGCCTATTCGCGGCAGTCGATGCAGAGGTCGGAGCCGGGGGCGAACTGCGTCAGCGTCCGGCGCATGTTGCACCCGGGGCAGACCCGGCTGGTGGGCGGCGGCGGCGGCTTCGGGGCCGGCGGCGGCTTCGGGGCGCCGACCCGGCGGGGCGCCGGCCGGGCCGGCGGCGCCTTCTCGGCCGACGACACCCGCCCGGCGCCACCGCCGCTCCCCCCGCCGGCGGCGGCCGCGGTGCGGCGGGGTGTGGCCGGCGGCGGGGGCTCGGGCTGGGCGGGCACCGGGAACGGCGCCGAGGCCAGCGTCAGGCCGACGCCGGCGAAGGCTTCGGCCACGTCGTCGGGGACCGACTCGTACCAGTTGCCGGTCTCGAGGTGGCCGGGGATCCGACCCTCGGTGCGGACGTAGTCGTTGGGCCGGGACCCGGCCGCCAGCCGGTAGCCGACCACCCAACGATTGCGGCCCCATCGGGCCACGAACAGCCGGGGGGGCACCCACACCGCCGCCGCCACCTGGGTGGCGCCGTGGGTGGCGACGGCCACCGGCGCCGCCGCCTGCACCATGCCCAGCAGCCGGAGGGCGGCCGCTCCGGCGTCGCCCCGGACGGCGTCGACCAGCCGGAAGGTGCGGTCGGAGATCTCCAGCGCCAGACCCTCGTCGGAGAGCCGGGCGACGGCCTGGGCGAACGGGTCCGTCTGCTCCATCGACACCGGACGGCACCCTACCGGCCGGGGGCCGCTGACGGGCACCCGGAGGCGGTGGCGACCAGACTGACCGCATGCCCGACCTCGACGTCCGCCGGATCTTCGACCGCGTCGCCCATCTCTACGACACCGGCTGGCTGCAGCGGGCGCTCTACGTGGCGCTGCAGGACCGCGCCCTGGCCGAATTGCGGACGTTGCAGCCCCGTTCGGTGCTCGACGTGGGCTGCGGCACGGGCATCTTCGCCGACCGCCTGGCGCGGGAGCTCACGCCGGCGGCGGTGGCCGGCTGCGACCTCTCGGCCGGGATGCTGGCCCAGGCCGCGGCCCGCGGCCGCCGGGTCGGCTGGGTGGGGGGCGACTCGGCCCGGCTCCCCCTGCGGGGCGGCGCCGTCGACGCCGTGGTCTGCCCGCGCCCGAGGTTTGGACATCTGTCGGGGACTGTCCCCAACAGATGTCCAAACGACGGTCGGTGTCACCTGTAGGCGGCGAACTCCCGGCCGAAGGTGTCGCGGGCGATGATCGCCTTCATGATCTCCGCCGTGCCGTCGCCGATCTCGAACCCCACGATGTCGCGGTGGCGCTGGGCGAAGGGCAGGTCGTTGCCGTAGCCCGACCAGCCGTGGAACAGCAGGCAGGCGTGGATGGCCTCCGCCGCCTGCTTCGGCGCCAGCCACTTGGCCATGGCCGACTCCACCGTGTGGGGCCGCCCGGCGTCGGCCCGGGCCAGCGCCTCGTAGGCCACCAGCCGGCTGGCGTGGAGCAGCGAGAGGTGTTCGGCGATGGGGAAGGCCACGCCCTCGTGCTTGGCCAGCGGCTTGCCGAAGGTGGTCCGGGTCTTGGTGTAGGCGATGGTCTCCTCCAGCGACTGGAGGGCCGTTCCGACGCAGCCGAGGGCGATGATCGCCCGGTTGAAGTCGAAGGCCTTCATGGCCCCCACGAACCCGACGCCCTCGGCGCCGAGCTGGTTGGCGGCCGGCACCCGGACGTCGTCGAAGAACAGCGAACCCCGCTGGGTCAGCTTCCCGCCGACGCTGTCGTAGACGCGGCGGGTGACGCCGGGCCGGTCGAGGGGCACGAGCACCATGCTGATCCCCGCCGCCCCCGGGCCGCCCGTCCGGGCGAAGACGACGCAGGCGTCGGCCAGGCCGGCGAACGTGCACGACGCCTTCTCCCCCGCCAGGACGAGGTCGCCGCCGTCGCGCCGGGCGGTGACCGAGAGCCGGGCGGCGTCCGAGCCGACCGACGGTTCGGTCAGGGCGAAGGCCACCACGGCCTCCCCCGACGCCACGCCGGGCAGCCACTCCTTGCGGAGGGAGTCGCCGCCCTGGGCCAGCAGGCCGGCGCTGATGGCCGACAGCTGCAGGAACAGTGTGACGTTGAAGTCGGCCCGGCCGATCTCCTCCGCGGCGATCCCCAGCGACACGTAGCCCTTCCCGGCCTCGGCGCTCCCGCCGTACTCCGGCGGGATCAGCATCCCGAGCACGCCGAGGTCGCCGAGCTCCTTCACCCGCTCCCGGGGGAACGGCTCCGACTCCCAGCGGGCGTAGTCCGGCGCCAGCCGTTCGGTGGCGTAGCGCCGGACCGTCTCCCGCAGCAGGTCGTCTTCGTCGCTGAAGCTGAAGTCCAAAGCCATGGCTCCAGCTTCGCGCTAGCCCAGGGCGGCCACCGACACGATCGGGTGGGCCGGCGGGTGGCCGCCGAGCGAGCCGAGGAACGGCTTGGCCGAGAAGTCGAAGATGCCGCCGTCCTGGCCCACCATCAGGTAGCCGTCGGCGTAGCGGACCATTCCCGTGACCGGCCGGTTCAGCCTCGTGCCGCCCATCGAGCCCTTGAAGGGAGCGTTCCCGAAGGCGAAGATGCCGCCGTCGGAGGCCACCAGCCAGTAGCCGAGGCCGTCGCGGGTGGGGACGAGCGACTCCACCGGGGCGTTCAGCTTCTTGTCGCCCATCGAGCCGTAGAACGTGGCGTCGCCGAACGAGAAGATGCCGCCGTCGGCCGCCACCATGTAGTAGCCGTGGCCCGAGGTCGTCGGGATGGAGCCGAGCACCGGAGCGTTGAGCCGGGTGTTCGACATGTCGCCGTAGAAGGCGGCGTCGCCGAAGTTCATGACCCGGCCCCGGCTGGTGAAGACCCAGTAGCCCCCGCCGGTGGGCGTGGCCGAGATGCTGGTGACGGTCTCGCCCCGGGCCAGGCTGCCGGCGGCCGGCTGGCCGAAGAACGAGGCGTCGCCGCGGGTCGTGACGACGCCGGCGTCGGTCACGATCCAGTAGCCCCGCCCGGAGGGAGTGGGCTCGAGGTCGACGGCCGAGCTGCCGGCGGCCGGCACGGCAGCGCCGAACTGGCCGGCGTCACCGAAGTTGTAGACGGCACCGTCGGAGCCCACCATCCAGTAGCCGGCCTGCTCGGCGGCGGCACCGGCGCCGGGGTCGCCGCCGGCGGGCGGCTGCGTGGTCGTGGTGGTGGGCTGGGTGGTCGTCGTCGTCCCGCCCGAACCGCCCGTGGTCGTGGTGGTGCTGGTGGGCGGCGGGTCGGCGCTGTTCGGGAAGCGGGCCACGCCCTGGGCCACGATGGTGAGGGGGTTGGCCGGGTCGGCATCGCCGGCCCGCTCGAAGTCACCGGCCACCGTGACCGTCGAGGGCGTCACCTCGATGTCGAACACGCCGTGCGCGTTGCCGCCGGACACGAACGGCGGCCAGCTCTGGATGGCGCCGCTTCCCATGTCGAAGGACACCAGGTGCAGGTGGGCCTGGCCCTCGACGGTCGTGAAGTGGCCGCCGGCGTAGACGAACGACGAGCTCACCGCCACCGCCTGGAAGTCGCCGTCGGCCCGGTGCTCCCAGGCCAGCGAGCCGGCGCCGGCGGTGTTCCAGGCCTGGAGGCGGTTGCCGTCCTTGAAGGTCCCCCGCTCGGCCAGGAAGACCTTGCCGCCGTCGCCCGACACGGCCAGCTTGACCACGAGGGCGGCCGCGGCGGGCTTCCACGACGTGGCCAGGCCGGTCCCGGCGTCGACGGCGGCGGCGAAGGAGCGGCTCGCGGAGCCGACGTGGGCGAAGGTGCCGGCGATGTAGACCGTGCGCTGATCGGGCGACAGCGCCAGGTCGGCGACGTTGTTGTCGAGGTTGGGGTTCCAGCCCTCGACCGCGCCGGCGGCGGTGTTGAGGCTGGCCAGGTTGTTCCGCACGACCGTGGGGTCGTTGATCCAGCCGAACGCCCCGCCGACGAACAGCCGGGTGCCCGACACGGCCAGGGCGTTGACGGCGGCGCCGGGAGAGGCGTGGAACGAGGTGTCGACGGCGCCCGTGACGGCGTCGACCCGGGCCAGACGGGTCTCCGTGGTGCCGTTGACCTTGAGGAACGTGCCGCCGAGGTAGAGCATCCCGCCGTCGGCGGCGAGGGCGTCGACCTCCCCGCCCGTGGCGCCACCGGTGGTGTCGGCCACAAAGCCCGGCACGAGCTGCCCGTTGGCGTCGAGGGCGGCGACGTTGTGCCGGGGCACGCCGTTCACGCTGGTGAACTCGCCGCCGGCGAATACCTGAGTCCCGTCGGCCAGCGGCGACACGGCGAAGACGGTGCCCCCCGCCCGGGCGTCGAAGCCGGTGTCGACGGTGCCGGAGGCGGCATCGAGGGCGGCCAGGAACCGCCGCGCCGCGCCGCCGACGGTCGAGAAGGCGCCACCGGCGTAGAGGCGGCCGCCGTCGGCCGAGAGACCGAGGGCCAGGACGTCGCCGTCGGCGCCGGGGTTGAACGTGGCGTCGACCGCGCCCGGCCCGGCGGTGGACAGCAACGCCAGCCGGCTGCGGGTCTGCCCGCCGATCGTGGCGAACCCGCCGCCGGCGTAGAGGCGCGACCGGTCCGCCGAGACGGCGAAGCTCTCCACCGGGCCGTCGGCGGCCACCGACCAGGTGCCGTCCAGGGCACCCGTGCCGGAGGGGCTGAGAACGGCGAAGCCGCTGTTGGCGGCGCTCGGGACGCCGATGTGGGTGAAGCTCCCGCCGACGAACACCCGCCCGGCGCCGTCGGTGGCGAGGGCCTCGACGGCCTTGGCGGGAACCGTGGCGGTGGCGGCCGCGGTGTCGGGCGACGGGTTCCAGGCGGCGTCGACGGTGCCGGTGGCGGTGTCCACCGCGGCGAGACCGGAGCGGCTGATCCCGCCGAAGGTGGTGAAGCTCCCGCCGACGTAGAGCCGGCTGCCGTCGGGCGACAGCGCCAGCGAGTCGACCTCCTCGCCGTAGCCGACAGCGGGGAACGAGATGAGCGCCCCGGAGCCGACGGTGTTGGTGACCAGGAGGCCGTTGGCCGGCGTCGCGCCCTTGACCTGCGTGAAGTCACCGCCGGCGTAGACCCGCAACCGGACCGGGTCGAAGACGATCGAGCGGATCGGCAGGTCGGTGTTCGGGTTCCAGTTGCCGAGCGTCCCGTCGCCCTTGATCTCGGCGCCGTTGTGGCGCGACGTCTGGACCCCGCCCACGCTCACGTGGGTGAAGTCGCCGCCGACGAACCAGCCGCCCTTGCCGTCGGGCGTGGCGGCGTAGACGTGGCCGTCGATCTTGGCGCCGTTGGTGGAGAAGTTGGCCGGCAGCGCGCCGGTGGCCGAATCGACCGCCACGCCGAAGCCGGTGTTGGGGCCGACCTGGTCGAAGGCCCCGGCGATGTACGTCTGGCCCCCCGTGGTGAGGACGGCGTGCACGTCGCCGTTGGTCACCCAGCTCTCGACCGGCGCCGGCGCCGCCGATGCCTGCGCCGTTGGACCGGGAAACACATAGGCCGTCGCCACGGCGGCGACGGCGGCGAGCACAGCGACAGCACGACGGGACACGGAGCGACTCCTGGCGGAAACCAGAAGGAGAGCGGGGTCCCGGGTGACCGGCCGGAGGCATCGAGCCGGTCACCCGGGACTTGGGGGGAGATTCAGCGCTCTGTCTTCTGTTCGGTGAACAGGGACGGGTTGTCACAAAACGGCCGCTCGTCCCGGGGCAGGATCGGGGGGAACCGCTCCGGGAGGATTGCGCCGTCGACCCCCTAACGCAGCCTCAACGGCGGTGTGACGGTGCCGGCGCTGAAGGCCCGCCGCCGGGCGGCAGACCCGCGGCCTTCGGCCAGAATCGTCCGCCCTACTCGCTCGGCCCGGGGGCCGGCGCCAGCAGGCCGTGGAGGACGAGGTCGCTCACGGCGTCGGCGAAGCTCTCCACCGCCTCGGCGCTCACCGCCTCCTCGCCCAGGATCCGCTCGATGACCGGCGCCATGAGGAAGAAGAAGGCCGGGATGGCCGAGAAGGAGTAGACGAGGGCCCGGGCGTCGACGGGACGGAAGGCCCCGGAGCGGATGCCGTCCTCCACCAGGCCGCCCACCGCCTCGAGCTGCGACATCCCGAGGGCGGCGATCCACCGGTCGGCCTGCGGCCCCCGCTCCAGGAGGATCTGGCCGATGATCATCCGGGGCAGGTGGCGCCGCTCCCCGAGGGCCAGGATCGGCTCCCGGACCATCCTCCGCACCTGCTCCTCGAACGTGCCCTCCCGCCGGGTGTAGGTCTCGAGGACCTCCCGCAGCTCGGCCAGGGCGTCCTCCAGCGCCGCGGCCAGCAGCCCGTCCTTGCTGCCGAAGTAGTAGTTCACGAGGGCGACGTCGCAACCGGCCCGCGACGCCACCTCCCTCACCGTCAGCTTCCCCGCCGGACGGGCGGCCAGGATGGCCTGCGCCGCCTCGATCAGGGCCCGGCGGGCGTCGCCCTCGGGCCGGCGGCCCCGACGGGGAGCACGACTTGACGGCTCTTCCGGCTTCAACATATGTTGAGGACAAAGCTCAGCATTTGTTGAACAGTACACCGGACACGAAGGGGGACCGGATGGCCCGCAGGTCCAAGCGCAAGGGCGTCCTCGACTGGTGGCAGACGGTCGCCGACGAGACGAAGGACCTCTTCGACGACACCATCGACCGCATGCGGGACGATGACGACGACGACGAGCTGGCCAAGGAGGTCGCCGACCTCAAGCGCTCGATCATCGACCTCTCGGCCAAGCTCGACGCCCTGGCGGCGGCCCGGCCGGCGGCCAAGACGACCCCCTGACGGACCCGGGGGGACGGGGGGTGTCCCCCCGACAACGGCGGCGTGAGCCGCCAGGAAGGAAACCGCCATGGCCAAGCGCCGCAGCGCCCGCAAGGGCGTCCTCGACTGGTGGCAGACCGTCCTCGACGAGACGAAGGACCTCGTCGACGACAGCCTCGACCGCTTCCGCGACGACGCCGACGACGACGGCGAGCTGCACGACGACATCGCCGACCTGAAGCGGGCGGTGGCGGAGCTCAACGCCAAGCTCGACCGCCTGGCCGCCGAGCGGAAGTAACGACCCGGGCTACGACGCCGGCGGGCGACGCCGCCGGTGGTCGAGCCAGAGCGCGGCGCCGGCGATCCCGATCAGGGTGCGGCGCATGGCCCGGGCCCGGGCGTCCTCCCGGGCCTCGTGGATCACCGCCGAATCGTCCCTGGTCCGCAGCACGTACTGCCCGTTGACGATCGCCTGGGCGAGGTAACGGAGTTGCTCCGGCAACGACCGGCTGGCGGAGAAGGCCTCGTTGGCGATCCGCAGCAGCTCTTCCTCGGCCACCATCTGCTTGGCCTGGTCGCGGATGATGTCACCCATGGAGTCCCGGAAGACGTCGAACGGCGTGATCTCGGGAGCGAGGCGCCGCAGCGAACCCTCGAGGTTGGCGGTGGCCTTGCCGAACAGCGCGATCGACGGGTTGACGGCGATCCCCCGCTTGGTGCAGAAGACCAGGAACTGGTTGAAGTCGCTGCCGAACTCCATGTTCTGCAGCGTCTGGTGGGCCATCGTCGGGATGTAGCGCTGCATGTCGGACAGGAACCCCGGCACGTTGGCCCGCGACGTCAGCGTCCCCATCTCCAGCGCCGCCCGGCCGGCGGCCTCGCCGTCGTTGAGGGCGGTGGCCATCATGAAGCGGGTGTAGCCGAGGGCCATGCGGCGGTCGATGCGGCCCACCATGCCGAAGTCGATGACGGTGGCCGGCTCGCCGGGGGCCACGAAGATGTTGCCGGGGTGGGGATCGGCGTGGAAGAGCCCGTCCACCATGAAGCCGTGGAAGAGCATGGCGCACAGGTCCCGGCCGATGAGCTCCCGTTCCTTGGGGTGGAAGGCGTCGAGGTCCATCTCCCGGATGGAGACCCCGGGGGCCTTGGTCATGATCAGGACCTCTTTGGTGACGTCGAGGACGTCGGGCACGCGGAGGTGGTCGAACTGCTCGAGCATGTCCCGGAACTCGTCCATGTTGGCCGCCTCGACGGTGAAGTCGATCTCCGGCCGCATGGCCGAGAACACGACTTCGAGCATCGCCTCGGGCTGGAAGATCTCGGCGATGTCGGGGGCCCGCTTCATGGCCAGCTTCACCGCCTGGGCCAGGATCTCCATGTCGAGGCGGGTGGCGGCGGCCACGCCGGGCCGCTGGACCTTGACGACGACCTCCTCCCCGTCGGTCTGCACCGCCCGGTAGACCTGGGCGATCGACGCCGCCCCGAGCGGCACGTCGGTGTCGATCTCCGTGAAGCGGTACCGCCAGTGGAAGCCGAGGTTCTTCTCCAGGACGGGCTCGAACTCCGAGAACGGCCGGACCATCACCTGCTCGTGGAGGTCCTGGAGGGCGTCGATCACCGTCTGGGACACGAGGTCCGGCCGGGTGGACAGGACCTGCCCGACCTTGATGTAGAGCGGTCCGAGGTGCTCCAGCGTCTGGCGCAGTGCCCGGGCCCGGGCCCGTTCGAACTCGTCGGGGTCGGACAGGCCGTTGCGGCTGCGCTGCCAGCGGAGCTTCGCCTCGCCGGCCATCAGCTCGACGAGCACGGAGGCCACCTGCAGGACACGGTCCCGCTTCCTCACCGCTCCGCTCCCTCTGTTGGCACCGGTGTCAGGATAGGCCGGTGATGCCCTCCGGGAGCAGCCGGGCGCCGAAGTCTCCGCCGGGCTCGCGCCACACCGAGTGGACGTGGTTTGCGCCGTTCTGGCGGTTGTCGAACTCGGCCAGGAAGCGGGGGCCGTCGAGCCGGTAGTAGTGCGGCTGGCCGGGGCCCGGCGGCCCCGGGGGGCCGGCCCAGGCGAAGCAGTAGTTCGGGAGGTCGCGCTCCAGCCGGGCCAGCAGCGGCCCGGCCAGGTCGCCGACCAGCCGGTTGATGTAGACGGCGGCCAGGCTGCGCAGCCGCGACAGCTGGTCGGGCCGCAGCGCCGAGGCCGGCAGGCCGCCGGTCCACCCTTCCCCCGGCCGCCGCAGCTCGGTGGATTCGCCGCTCAGGATGTCGGCCGGCGGCTCGGCGGCGAGGATCGCCCGCTCCCGCTGGCCGTCGTCGAGGGAGGCCAGGAGGTCGGCGGCGACGTCCTCCTCCGGGGCCAGGGGCCGGGAGACCGTCCGCCCGCCCTCGTC
>Ga0070741_10020539_pt1 | contig 10396 bp, 17 predicted proteins | sample Coa_R1_4_FD_66440 | JGI IMG/M metagenome (GOLD analysis project Ga0070741, IMG submission 66440) | Surface soil microbial communities from Centralia Pennsylvania, which are recovering from an underground coalmine fire - Coalmine... | ecosystem: Environmental > Terrestrial > Soil > Unclassified ...
GGAGCCCGACGCGATTCTCGTCACCCGCGGGTGCAACGTAGCAAGTCAGCGGGGCGCTTCGCGCTGAAAATCGGCGGTTGATGTTGTGTTAGCCGATATATGTCGTTGTCAGCCATATGTAGGAATACATAGTGGCGATCTGTCATATATATGGATTCTGGCTACATCTGATATGGGGAGGCGGGGCTCTGGCGGTTGTATCTGCCGCCTACCATCGGCCTCGAGCTACCCCTAATAGCAGTCTACGTCGGGATTCCCTGGGGAGGGTTAGCAGTGGATTGGGCTTGCGGGGAAGTGTCCGCGCTAGGGCTCGACATATGCAGCGGTTCGGTGGATACCGAGTGCGGCTGATTTGCGCGAATCCTCAACGCCGGTGGGCTATTCCAGCTGTTTTGTCCTCGCGCTTCTGACGTGTCCGCGCGTGCGTGCGACGGTAAATAGAGGTATTGAGAGGGTCTAGGAGCGGACATGAAGGATGGCAGGTAGGTCTGTCTCACGGTCTGGCGCCGACGCTCGCGCTTCCTGTAGTCCCAGGTAATAACGGGATGGAGACCGATCCCGGCCGATCTCGCGGCCTCTCTCGCGTAGTCATCGCCGCATCGTTGGGATTGTCCGCACGATCCCGAGGGACTCCCCGCATAGTGACGCGTGAGAGACGGTCTCGCGCGCTTGGAGGGCTTTCCCCGGCCGACTGAGGGGATTGGCTGGCCGATAGGGGAGGATCCCCGCCCGTAGCGGGAGATTGGCTCGCGCGTACGACATCTAGACCGCACGATTGGAATATCTATTTGACAGCGTCCGACATATGTGCATAGAATGCGGTGAGCATGTCCAATCGAGTAGGAGTAGACGCAATGTCCAAGGCTTTCAAGCCGATCAGGGAAGTGCAAGCGGGAGACCGCACCGAAGCGGGATGGATTTACATCTCCGAGCCCGCGGAGCAGCCGGACGGAAGCTATAGCGTAATGATGCGCGCGCCTTCCGGGATGCGGCGCCTAGTGGACTTCGACAACGGGGACGCGCCTAGTGATGTTCCCGATGATCGCTCCCAGGTCATCGAGACCGCGCGCGAATTAGACGCGCAGAAGCGCTAATGGGTAATGACGGGCCATAGTCACCACAACGAGAGGAGCGGTTTATCCATGTTCGCACGTAGTCACGCAATCGAGCGATCTTGCCGACTGGCCGAGCTGCGCCGACTGGCGCCGCGGAAATCAGCGGAGACGCGCTAGCAGTAACCCGGCCGCGCGCTTAGGTGCGTGAATCGCAGCGGATCGAATCCGCCGCGCGGCCCTCGGCAATCCCGCCGAAACGAGAGGAGCAGTCAAGTGCATATCCATTCATCGATCCTTACGCGCGCCGACCTCAACGCTATTGCGGCCGGCCTCGGCATGGAGCTACGAAACGGAAGCGGAGACAGCGTCCTGCTTCGCCCGTTGCCGAGCATGGACGAAACCTATCGCGTCATCGGATCCCGCAATCGACGTGTCTGGGCCGTCACTTGGGAAGGTCATTACGCATTCATGGCGCAAGTGTTCGAGCGCGATCCCCGCGCTTCGATTCGGTCCACTCTTGCCCACTGGCGAGACCGTGAGCACTTCCTAGCGGAAGCGAAGACTCCTCCGCGGCGCCACGGACACGTAACGCAATCCCCGATGAATTGGTCCCCGCAACGGTGGGCCGAGGAGAATGCCGAGCAGGTTGCATCGGCCGCGCTGGAGTCCTCCCGATGACTGGCGCAATCGAATCCGTAGCCGCGCTACTGCGCACCCTGAATCCCGACGATCCGTCTGGCCAATGGTCCCTCTATGACCTGGAGCGACGACTTCCCGAGCTACCCGCGGAGACGATCCGCGCGGCAGTCGAGGAGCTATGTCCCGATGGCGGCCGATACGTCGGCGGAACGTCCGTCTACCTCTACAGCCTGTAAAGGAGCTAACAGCAATGACTACCGCAACCCAATCCGACGCCGTTGCATTCTTCCGCGAGCACGCCGGGTTTTCATACGACGCAAAGCGCGAGACTGCCGAGCAGGGACGGGAACGATGCGCGCGGGATCTCGCCACAGCTGAGGCCGCATATCGCGCCGACTCAGACGTGTTTGTGGTCTGGCAGGTAGATGAGACCGTCGATTCATCGTTCTTTGACTCCGAGACCGAGCCGCACGCGCTCTATTGCGCGCTTCTGTGCTCCGAGGTAGACCGCACTGACAGTCACGGGATCGAGCATCCGAGATCGGGTGAAATCCTTGTCTGGGATCCCGAGACATTCTCGGAGCGATCCGGCCGGGTGATCGGATCATTAGGCGGTATCGACTTCGGCGCTGATGGCAACCCGTATACGGATCCGTATGCGCGCGTCGTCGTGGCCGAGCTATATGCCGAGCTACAGGCAACCCGCGAAGCGAACACGATCCGCGGCGAAAACTGAGAGAGGAGATCCGAGCCATGAGAATGCCAACCGAATACTTCGCCGCGCTGAAAACCGCTATCGAGCGCTGCGATACCTCCGAGACCCGCGACCAATACCGCGCCGGAAACTTTCCGCGCAGTGATCGCGTAAACGATCTCGACGCGCGCTATCGCTGGGATCTGTTCTGGCACGTACAACCTCAATTGCGCGAGGCTGGACATTCCTTCCCGGATGATCTGAAAGACAGTCACATCGATACCGCACTGCGGCGCATCGTAGCGCCGCTGGCGGCCTAATCCACCAACCCGAGCAGAGAGGACGATTCACGATGCGAGACGGAGACCGATACAACGCAACCCGCGACCGAAAGCGGAGCAAGTCCGCGCGCGCCGAAACACTCAGGCGCCGAGAGGTTCGCTCGATCAAGTACGGGAAGGGGCGGCGATGATCTTCCTGGCCGATCCCGACATAACCGCCATCGGTGAGGTACTAGGACAGCACTTCACCGAAGGACAACTGAACGAGCTAGGCGACCTGTTCGCGCACGCGGCCGAGGGTTGTGATTACGCGGCTGAGGATCTAGCCGAGCGAGCCGACTTCGAGCGTAAGCACGATGGCTCCGAGGAGAGCGATTACAACGACGGCGCCGACGCCTTCAGCACGACGTCCGAGGGTCTCGGCAAGCTTGCAGCCGCTATCCGAGCCGGGGAGCAGAAGGGAAGGGTGGACCGCGATGGATAACTTCGAGCGCGGCGACCGCGCCGAGAGAGCGCTACTCGCATATCGCGGGACAAAGGATCTCAACCCGCTAGGTGAGCCCTTCCCCGATGGCTACCCGATCTCGGATCTGATAGCCGATCTCTGTCACCTGCTCGCGCGGCACGGTCTCGATGTTCAAGAACGCGTGATGACCGGACTAGCCGACTTCGGCGCCGATGTCATTGAGCAGGCATGGGAACACTCCGAGGATTGGGCATCGGAGCTACAGGACGCAAGCAACCTTCAGCGCGCGCTCAGTGTGATGCAGAGTGCAGGCGTACCCGAGGCCGCGCACGATGAAGCATTGCGCCGAGTCGGACTCCTACCACCACTAGAAAGCGAGGGCTAACTATGCAAGACGACAACATCACAACGGCAACCGAGAATCGAGAGGAGACAGCACAAATGGAATCTGGCCAAATCGATCACATCATCGCTACGTGGGATGACGACCTAGCGCAGCATGAGCCGTTTCTGGTCTGCGAAGACTGCGGCGCGAAGTTGTGCAGCGTCGAGGAGGGTGACAGCTTCGCCATCTTGCTCGCAACTGTGAGCGATCACGTTTGCGAGCCCGACCAACAACCGAGAGGAGACCTGAACATGGCGACCCAACTTCTGCACCTAGAGGATCAAATCATCGAGTACGCGGCAATCATCCGCGAGGCGACGGGGGACCTGCTCGCGCCTAACTGGACTGCTGATCTGATCGACGGCGGCATGAACCCGTCTCATTTGCGCACGATGGCTCAGCGCTGGCGAGAGTTCGAGTTCGAGCCGCAGGATTTCGCTACCCGCGTGGAACAGCTCGCGGATGCAGTCGAGAGGGATGATGGCTGAATGTTCGTTTTCAACGGCGACTATCACGACCTGGAACAAGTGCGGGAATGGCTCCCCGCGTTCTCTGCCATCCGAGAGGAGATCGTCACAGCTGGCGGCTACCCGTACAACGATTGCTTCAGGGGGAGGATTCCCGGCATCGCAAACACGGAGCACCGTGGGCCGAGCTTGCCAACCCATGAGGACACCGCGATCTACCTCCTCCAGAAGCTCTACCAGGCGACGGAGAACGCACAGCGGATCAAGGCTGCGCTGGAGGACGGCTGCGAGCCCATCGAGCGCGTGGAGCGCATCGAAAAGTTCGCGCGCGTCATCGTCTACGACGATCAAGACCGGATGCGCGGTCCGATCTGGCAGGAGTGGGAAGACGCGCGGCTACTCCCCGAGACGAACCCGCATCACAATCCTGGAGAGATCTGCGTAGTCCTCCCAAAGGGGCGACGTACCCACGGGCACCGCGTCAACGGACGAAAGGTCATGGTGAAGCGATGAGTGACACTGAGACGACTCGCCAGACCGTCCACGTCGTCTATGGCGGGAACTTCGGCGAGGATGAGCCTGCTGTCTTCGAGCGCGAGCAAGACGCGCACGCCTATGCTCAGCTCGTCGGCGGCATGGGGACCGATCTCATCATCTGCGACCGCAAGGTGGCCGCACAGATGATCGACCAGGAGCGCCGCGCAGAAGCCGAGGACGAAGGTCAGTTTGTGCCCTACGGGATCGCGTGGCCGATCAAGGCTGACGGCTGCGACCCACCGGACGGATGGTCGTGGGTCGAAAAGGGCGACGATGAAGACGTCTACGACAGCGACGAGGACGCTGCCAAGGCACTCATCGAGGCCGGCATCGGCACCGAGTATCGCTACTTCCACCGCGCAACGCTGGAAGACCGTACAAAAGGTCCCGGCGCCGAATGGGCTGACCTGAACGGCTGTAGCGTGGCCATCAATGTCCCCGAGCCCGAGCCGCCAGAACCGACTACGTCGGGCCACGGATGGCTTGTCTGTGCTCCAGGCGACCCGAACGAGACACAGGTTGCGGCGATGATCGCGCTTGCCGCGAACGACCACTACACCGCGTCTGAGTACAACCCCGTCACGGGCGCCGTGTTGCTCATCATCTGGCGCGAGAACGGCCGCGAAGACCACTACATCGTCAACCGCGACGGGTCGATAAGAGACCTGAAGCCAACCGAGAGGAGCAACCCATGACCCTCGCAACCGAGGAGAGAATCATCAAGCGGACCATGATCCGCGACATGCCCAACCGCTCGCGTGTGATCGCCAACCTGGAGGTTCGCATCGCCGCCGAGGGTGAGCGGTTCGTCGGAGGCGTCTCGCCGGCGTTCTCCCTCACGGGCGAGATCTACGAGCCTCACGGCAACCTGGCGGGATCTACCCGGCACAAGCGCTATGAGCGCATGCTGGAGGAGGGCAAGAACCCAGGGCCGGCGAGCGAGCCGGACATCAGCGGATGCGTGCATGACGAGATCCTGCGCGCCTTCCCCGATCTGGAGCAGTTTGCCGCGATGCACCTATCCGACCCGATCACGGGTGAGCCGATGCATGCCGAGGCGAACGGCTGGTACTGGTATGCCGGCTCTCGCGCCGATCTCCGCGAACAGGAGCGCTTCACCGGCTTCGATAGGATCTACCGGCATCAGCTCGACGCGCGCGGGCTCAGAGACGGCGAGGCTGGCCGACAGAGCTACTGCTACCTCACCGCCTGCGAGCTGCTGCGCGTCGGCCCGAACGAGATCCCCCAGGACCTCGACCGTGCGGGATTCACAGCATTCGTCGATGCACAGCGCGATCGCTGGCGCAAGGAGGCCGAGGAAGCAATCGCCTTCATCGAGTCGCTAACCCGAGGGAGATCGATGAAGAGAACGAGCACCCTCGCACTGCTGCGCGAGGCGGCCGAGATCGTCCGCAGCCCCTACAGCCGCAACCGAGCGGATCTCGAGCGCGTCTCTGACGGGCTCACCAACCTGGCTGACCGCGTCGAGGCCGGCACCCTGCTGGCCCTGGTACCCAAACGAGAGGAGCAAGCACATGACTGAAACTCCGACCTACACCGAACAGAGCAACCTGCGAGCGCAGCGCTTCGCGGGCATCCTCGCGGGCTACGAGGCTGAAGGACCCGATGGCAGCGTGCCGGGTGCAACCTCCATCCCACAGCGCTATGCGCTGGTAACCGAGAGCCTCCGCGGCCACGGCTACTTCATCAACTACTGCCAGACGCTCGCCGATATCGAGGTCGCAGCTGCCGCGAATATCTCCGAGGGATGGCAGCCCGTCTGCTACTACGACCTGGACGAGCTCGCCGGCGATGAGCCGCCGCTCTACGAGGGCGACCGCGTCATACACAACGGCGTCGAAAAGTGGGTCACCGCAACCGAGACGGATGTCCAAGACGGCGAGCCATTCGACTGGCTCTACCTGCACCCGACCAATCCACAAGCGCACTACGACGAGTCCGAGAAGGTGGACGAGAGTGAGGTCACCATCATCGAGCGAGGGATGGAAGACGAACGCAACCCGAAGCGCTATCTCGTCGCCGGGATCCGCACCATCGTCGTCTTCAACACGGAGCCGGCAGCACCGTGAGCCGTGATCGCACCAAGGCAGAGCGGCGCGTCGATGCGCTTTCTGCCGAGCTTCGCGCACTGCGAGCCAAGGAGTCGACGAAGGAGCGCCGAGCCCGCATCTTCAAGCTGGAGCGCAAGCTCGAAGCAGCTTGGCGCGTCGTCAATCAGATGCGCGAGGGCGTGCGATAGCGATGATGTGCCCGATCTGCCTGCTGCCGATCTCGCAGTGCTCTGGATATCACCCGGAGTGCAGCCCGGTTCGCGGCAGACAGTCGGCGCCGCTACCTCGACGGCCGCGGCACAGCGAAGTCCGCTGGATCGGGCACATCATCAACCGCATTCTGCTGACCCAACCTGATAGGCTTCCATCATCGAACGAGAGGAGTAGCGATGTCATTCTCCAACCCGCTGATCGGCCAGCAACCCACGCCGAGGCCGACTCATCCGTGCAGCGTCTGTAACGAGCCCACCGAGCACGGTGCCGACGTCGACCGCAATGACGGCCGCGGCTGGGTCCGCATGCCTGTCTGCGATTCCGGCTGCCTGTCGGAGCTGATGCAGGAGCTTGGCGGCGGCGCCGGCTCGCAAGTCCGAGCGCGCTACCCGAGCGCAACCGATCCGATCTAAACATGGAACGCTGGAGACTTATTCCCGGATTTGGCGGTCGCTATGAAATCAGCGATCAGGGCCGCGTGCGCTCAAATGGCCAACGGATCCTCATTGCAACGCCCACCTACTCCAAGGAGACGGGCCGCATAAGGCATGTTGCGGTAACACTCTGTGATGTCGATGGCCGACGCGTCAATGGGCGCATCCACAGACTCGTCCTACAAGCCTTTGTTGGGGAGTGCCCGCCTGGACTGGAATGTCGACATTTAGACGGTGATCCGACAAATAACCGGGTCGACAACCTGCGATGGGGCACCCATGCCGAGAATGAAGAAGATAGGCAACGTCACGGGAACATCCCATGCGGATCGCGTAACGGACAGGCAAAACTAACGGAGGAGGAAGCTCACGAAATCATGCGACTCAAGGGCACAACTACGCAGCAAAAGATTGCCGAGAGATTTGGAATCTCAAGAAGCCAAGTGAGCCACATCCACACAGGCTTCAAGTGGTCCTCACTCTTGAAGGATCCCGTCTGATGTGGGAACTACCACCGAACCACGTGCTCTCGCATGCAGCCGGCGTCTCGCTGCCCGAGGATCGCACCGACGACCTGCTGCGAGCATTAGCCGTGCTGGGGGTTGCCTCGAATGAAGGCGAGGCTCAGGTTGCTCCCCAAGCGGTGCGCTACGAGCTGCTGCCTGCGGACGGTGTGCGGATGCGCGACTACCGCGGAATCGAGCGCGACCTCATGCAGATGTTGGGTGTCCCGAGCGTGCGGATCGAAGCGCCGACACCTGGACGTCACAGTATTGGGATCGAGCTACCCCGTCGCAACCGCGCGACCGTCTACCTGGGCGACATCGCGCCAGCGGCAAGCGTCCCGCTTCACGCGGCCGTGGGCGTCGATATGAACGGCCGGCCGCTGGTGCTGCCAATTGCCGACTTCCCCCACCTGCTCGTCGCGGGGCGCTCAGGCGGCGGCAAGAGTGTGCTGCTGCACGCGCTGCTCTGTTCGCTGCTCGCCCACCACACTCCAGACCAGCTCGAGCTGATCTTGGTCGATCCCAAGATGGTCGAGGCGTCCGCATATGAAGGGCTGCCACATGTCTCCAACCTCGTCTACGACGCGAGCGAGGCTGTGGACGTGCTCTGGGGCATGGTGGCGGCGATGGAGACGACCTACCGCTGCATGCACCGCTACGGGGCCCGAGACCTCGACGAACTGAACGCGCGGCTGCAAAAGGGTGGTGAGGCAGCCATCCCGCGCCGTCTGTGTGTCGTGGACGAGCTCGCCGACCTGATGATGCAGAGTAAGGCTCGCGTCGAGTCAGCAATCGTCCGGCTGGGTCAGAAGGGACGCGCAGCTGGCTTCCACCTCGTACTCGCTACCCAGTCGCCGCGGATGCAGGTTGTCTCCGGGCTCATCAAGGCCAACATGAGCGCACGGATCGCGCTCGCCACGGCGTCGGCGCTCGACAGTCGTGTGATCCTCGACGCAAACGGCGCAGAGCAGCTCCTGGGCCGCGGAGACGCGCTGCTCGATGACGGCGTTGCCGGTGAGCTCAGGCGTTTTCAGACCGCCTGGACATCGCCAGACGACGTGGCGACGATGGTCGATTGGTGGCGCGCTCAGGACCGAGAGGCGGTGGCTGCCTGATGACCACGCCTAGCGCATATTCCAGAGTGCATCTTGATACCCATGCCATCCTGCCTCGCGCTGTCCATATCGCGTTAGGGGTTGTATCGCACCAATTCGGCAACGACCGTGCTACTCCGCGTGAAGTGCTGTCGTGGATCAAGCTGGTCGAAGAAGAGATCGCCCATGAAGCAGCACGAAAGGCGATGTCGTAATGGCCCGCATCGTTTACGAAAACCGCCGCTTCAGCAACGGGTCGCTCGCGATCATTGCTCATGCCAACCGGATCTGTGAGGACTACGCCGAGCAGGGCTATGACCTCACACTGCGCCAGCTCTACTACCAGTTCGTCTCGCGCGATCTGATCCCCAATCGCCAGTCTGAGTACAAGCGACTCGGATCGATCATCAACGATGCTCGTCTTGCAGGCCGGCTCGACTGGGATTTCATCGTCGACCGCACTCGCAACCTGGAGAGCAATTCCCACTGGGATAGCCCGTCCTCAATTCTTCGGGGAGCTGCTCGCGGGTACGCCATCGACAAGTGGGCAGACCAGGAGAATCGTCTGGAAGTGTGGATCGAGAAAGACGCTCTCGTCGGCGTACTCGAGTCCTGCTGCCCAGATGAAGACGTGCCCTATTTCTCCTGTCGCGGCTACACAAGCCAGAGCGAGATATGGGGCGCCGCTCAGCGCTTGCTCGAATACATCCTGAAGGGCCAGCGAGTCACGATCCTTCACCTGGGGGACCATGACCCGAGCGGTATCGACATGACGCGAGACATCCGCGAGCGCTTGCAGACATTTATCAGCCAGGACTACATGCGGGCCAAGGTCGAAGAAGGTGAGATTGAGGAGGATCCCGAGGGTTACAACCGCGACCAGCTTCGTGCTGCTGGCCGAGAGGCGTTGGGTCGCTTTCACGTCGAACGGATCGCCCTGAACATGGATCAGATCCGTCAGTACAACCCTCCACCCAACCCGGCCAAGCTCACCGATGCCAGAGCCCGTAAGTACGTCCAACGATTCGGTAACTCGTCATGGGAGTTGGACGCGCTGGAGCCGACCGTACTCGTCGGATTGATCCGCGAAGCCATCGAGGAGCACAGGAACATGGATGCATGGGAATCCGCGGTTGAACGCGAGGAGGAAGATCGCACCCTGCTGACTGCGGCAAGCAAGCGCTGGGATGACGTCAAGAAGGTGCTCAGCGCATGAACCCTCTCGTCGCCTGTCCTCACTGTGCCGGCATCGGCCAACTGGAAGCCACGGACATCTTCTGCGGCGCCGGCGGCAGCTCGCTGGGGCTGGAGCTTGTCTGCTGCCCGATCTGCGGCCGTTCACTGATCCGTGTCACCCAAGCCCTGAATCACTGGGATCTCGCCGTGCAAGCGCACAACGCGAACTTCCCCCACGCCGATCACGACGTCCACGACGTCGAGGTCATCCCCGCTACCCGCTTCAGGCGCACGGACATTCTCTGGGCATCACCTGAATGCACCCACCACGCTTACTGCCGCGGGCCCAAGGACTATTCCGAGGCAGCCTTCCGCAG
>Ga0070741_10020540_pt1 | contig 10395 bp, 8 predicted proteins | sample Coa_R1_4_FD_66440 | JGI IMG/M metagenome (GOLD analysis project Ga0070741, IMG submission 66440) | Surface soil microbial communities from Centralia Pennsylvania, which are recovering from an underground coalmine fire - Coalmine... | ecosystem: Environmental > Terrestrial > Soil > Unclassified ...
TCCTCGGCCCGGTTGACATACGGGTGGCAACAACCGGGAGAGGTGAAGACGCTCCACACCGTGTTGCGGTACTTGCCGCGGAAGTTCTCCAACCCGGGAAACAGCAGCTGGTAGGTGGCGTTCCAGGCGAGCAGGTCGAAGCGTTCGTTGATGACGCAGGCGATGGAAGACAGTTCGTCGAGGACCTGCTGCACCGCGGGCTCCACAGTGCACGAAGGCCTGGTCACCGGGGCGAGCCTGGGCACGTCGGCGAGCCGGTACAGGTGGTTGTGCTCGTCCGCGTCGAGGCGCAGCGTCTTGGCGATCGAGTCGAGCACCTGCGTGCTCGCGTTGATCGGCCGGCCCTGCTCCAGCCACGTGTACCAGGTCACCCCGACCCCGGCGAGCTGCGCCACCTCCTCGCGCCGCAGGCCCGGGGTGCGGCGGCGCAGGCTCGGCGGCAGGCCCACGTCCTCAGGCGAGAGCCGCTCGCGGCGGCTGCGCAGGAAGGTGCCCAGCTCGGTGCGGCGCACCTTGCCGGGGGCGAGCAGGTTTTCGCTGAGCGTCTGGACCGCCATGCCACCATCTTGCGGGAAGCGGCGGGAATGATCCAGGTAGTGTTGGTACCAGGATAAGCAGGCTCTTGGTAACAGGATCGGCGCGCCGCGAAGCTGAGCTCATGTCAAGCACGACTGCTGCTCAAGTCACTCAGCCTTCGCCCACCATAGCCGCTCAGGCGCCCGCGTCATCGAAGAGCGTGGACGCCAAGGGGCCGCTGCTGTGGACCGTGCTCATCGCGATGTTCATGGCGGTGCTCGACGTCGCCGTCGTCAACGTCGCGCTGCCGACGATCCACACCGAGCTGCACGCCACCGGGGCCGGCCTGCAACTGTCAGTCTCCGGATACACCATCACCTATGCCGTGCTGATCGTGACCGGCGCGCGCCTCGGCGACCTGTGGGGCCACGGCCGGATGTTCCGCGCCGGACTGGCCCTGTTCACCCTCGCCTCCCTCGCCTGCGGCCTGGCCCCGAACATCGGCGCGCTGATCGCCTTCCGCGGGCTGCAGGGCGTCGGCGCGGCCGCGATGGTGCCGCAGGTGCTCTCCATCATCCAGCGCACCTTCAACGGACCGGGCCGGCTGCGCGCCACCAGCATGTACACGGCGGTCATCGCGGGCGGCGCGGCGGTCGGACAGGTCATCGGCGGCCTGCTGGTCAGCGCCAACCTCTTCGGCTCCACCTGGCGCCCGGCGTTCCTGATCAACGTTCCGGTCGGCCTGGCCGCGCTCGTCATCAGCGGCCGGGTGCTGCCCAAGGACAGGGGCGAGCGGGGGCGTGGGCTCGACCCGGCCGGCGTCGCGGTGCTGACCCCGACCGTGCTGTTCTTCGTGGTCCCGCTGGTGCTCGGGCACGACGAGCACTGGCCGCTGTGGGGCTGGCTGCTGCTGGCCGCCAGCGTGCTCGGCGCGGCCGGGTTCGTGGCCGTGGAAAGCAGGCTCGGTCGGCGCGGCGGCACCCCGATCATCCCGGGACGCACGCTGCGGCTGCCCGGCTTCGCGCTCTCGATCAGCCTGATGTTCGTGGTCATGGCCGCGATGACCGGCGGCTTCTTCGCGATGACGCTGCACCTGCAGGGCGCGCTCGGCTTCAGCGCGCTGGACGCGGGACTGGCCGGCGCCCCGGCGGCCGGCGCGATCTTCGTGGTCTCCATGCGGTGGCGCAAGCTGCCGCCGCGCTACTACCCGTGGCTGGTCGTCACCGGGTTCGTGACCGTGGCGCTCAGCTCCTTCGCCCTCGCCGGGGTGCTGCACGACGGCACGACTGGCGGCCTGGCGCGCTGGATCCTGCAGGCGGTCAACGGCCTCGGCCTCGGCCTGGCCTACAGCCCGCTGCTCGGCACCATGCTCGCGCGGATCCCGGTGACCGACGCCGCCGACGCCAGCGGCGTGATCTCCACGACGGCGCAGATCAGCCAGGTGGTCGGCATCGCCACCTTCGGCACCCTGTTCCTCAACCTGCTCGCCCAGGCGCACGTCCACGCCTCGGCGCACGCGATCACGGTGGTCATGATCGTCACCGGGATCGTGGCGCTGCTCGGCGGGGTGCTGGCGACCCGCCTGGCCAAAGTGCGGTGATCAGGCGGGCGCGCCCAACACAGCGGCGTCCAGGACGGCCACGGGGGGCCGGCCTGGACGCCGCAGGTGTTTCGCTTTCAGCGGGCGCTTTCCAGCGCCGCGCTCAGGCAAGCGATTCTCAGACCAGGTCGAACCGGTCCAGCTCCATCACCTTGGTCCACGCCGCGACGAAGTCGCCGACGAACTTCTCCTTCGCGTCGTCGCTCGCGTAGACCTCGGCGAGCGCCCGCAGCTCGGAGTTGGACCCGAAGACCAGGTCCGCCCGGCTGCCGGTCCACTTGACCTCGCCGGTGACCGCGTCGCGGCCCTCGAAGGCGTTCGCGTCCTGCGCGGTCGCGTGCCAGATCGTGCCGAGGTCCAGCAGGTTGACGAAGAAGTCGTTGGTCAGCGCGCCCGGGGTGGCGGTGAACACGCCGAGCCGCGACTGCCCGTGGTTGGCGCCCAGCACGCGCAGGCCGCCGACCAGGACGGTCATCTCCGGGGCGCTGAGCGTCAGCAGGTTCGCCTTGTCCAGCAGCAGGTACTCGGCCGGAAGCCGGTTGCCCTTGCCCAGGTAGTTGCGGAAGCCGTCCACGGTCGGCTCCAGCGCGGCGAAGGACTCGACGTCGGTCTGCTCCTGCGAGGCGTCCACGCGGCCCGGAGTGAACGGCACCTCGACCTCGACCCCGGCGGCCTTCGCGGCCTGCTCGACGCCGACGCCGCCGGCCAGCACGATCAGGTCGGCCAGGGAGACCTGCTTGCCGTCCGTCCGCGAGCCGTTGAAGGCCTGGTGGATCCCCTCCAGGGTGCGCAGCACGGCGGCCAGCTGGTCGGGCTCGTTGACCTCCCAGCCGATCTGCGGCTCGAGGCGGATGCGGGCGCCGTTCGCGCCGCCGCGCTTGTCGCTGCCGCGGAAGGTCGAGGCCGAGGCCCAGGCGGTCGACACGAGCTGCGAGACCGTCAGGCCGGACTCGGCGATCCGCGCCTTGAGGTCGGCGATGTCGGCGGCGTCCACGAGCTGGTGCGTCACCGCGGGCAGCGGGTCCTGCCAGATCAGCACCTCGCTCGGGACCTCGGGGCCGAGGTAGCGCACGACCGGGCCCATGTCACGGTGCGTCAGCTTGTACCAGGCCCGCGCGAAGGCGTCCGCGAACGCCTCCGGGTTCTCCAGGAAGCGGCGCGAGATCGGCTCGTAGATCGGGTCCACCCGCAGCGACAGGTCGGTCGTCAGCATGGTGGGGTGGCGGCGCTTGGACGGGTCGTGCGGGTCCGGGACGGTGCCGTCGCCGGCGCCGTCCTTCGGCCGCCACTGCCAGGCTCCGGCCGGGCTCTGGTACTGCTCCCACTCGTAGCCGAACAGCGTCTCGAAGAAGCTGTTGTCCCACTGGGTCGGGGTGTGCGTCCAGATGCCCTCGAGGCCGCTGGTGATGGTGTCGTTGCCCTTGCCGGTGCCGAACGCGTTGCGCCAGCCCAGGCCCTGCTGCTCGATCGGGGCCGCCTCGGGGTCGGGGCCGACGTTGTCCGCCGGGCCCGCGCCGTGCGTCTTGCCGAAGGTGTGGCCGCCGGCGATCAGCGCGACGGTCTCCTCGTCGTTCATCGCCATCCGGCGGAAGGTCTCCCGGATGTCGCGGGCGGCGGCCAGCGGGTCCGGATTGCCGTTCGGGCCCTCCGGGTTGACGTAGATCAGGCCCATCTGTACCGCGCCCAGCGGGTTCTCGAGCTCCCTGTCGCCGGTGTAGCGCTCGTCGCCCAGCCAGGTGGTCTCCGGGCCCCAGTACACGTCCTCGTCCGGCTCCCAGACGTCCGCGCGCCCGCCGCCGAAGCCGAAGGTCTGGAAGCCCATCTCCTCCAGCGCCACGTTGCCGGCCAGGATCATCAGGTCGGCCCAGGACAGCTTCTGGCCGTACTTCTTCTTGATCGGCCACAGCAGCCGGCGCGCCTTGTCCAGGTTGCCGTTGTCCGGCCAGCTGTTGAGCGGGGCGAAGCGCTGCTGCCCGGCCCCGGCGCCGCCGCGGCCGTCGCTGATCCGGTAGGTGCCGGCGCTGTGCCAGGCCATCCGGATGATGAACGGGCCGTAGTTGCCGAAGTCGGCCGGCCACCAGTCCTGCGAGGTGGTCAGCACCTGCGCGATGTCCCGCTTGACGGCGGGCAGGTCGAGCGACTTGAACGCCGCGGCGTAGTCGAAGCCCTCGCCCAGCGGGTTGGCCACCGCGGGGTTCTTGGCGAGGATCTTCAGGTTGAGCCGCTCCGGCCACCACTGACGGTTGCCGCCGCCCTGGGTCGGATGTAGCGCGCGGTCGTGCGCGACCGGGCAGCCTCCAGCGCTGCCCTCCGTCTTCGGGTCGGTGACGATCGCGTCGTGGTTCTCGGTCATGGGGAATCCTTCCGGACTCGGCGGATCACGGTGCTTGCGGCCGCGGCCGGGGCCGCGGCTTGAGACTGGTGGTCAAGCGGCTTCGGGCGTGGTGGAGCAGTCGGGGCACAGGCCCCAGTAGATGACCTCGGCCTCGTCTATCGCGAAGCCGTGCTCGTCGGAGGCGGTGAGGCAGGGGGCCTCGCCGACCGCGCAGTCGACGTCCGCGACGACGCCGCACGACCGGCACACGATGTGGTGGTGGTTGTCTCCGACCCGACCCTCGAAACGGGCCGGACTGCCGGCCGGTTCGATGCGTCGCACCAGGCCCGCGACGGTCAGCGCGTCGAGGGCCTCGTACACGGCCTGCAGGGAGATGTGGCCCACGCGCTCGCGCACCCCGGTGGCGATCGCCTCGACCCCGAGGTGATCGCCGTGCCGCACGGTCTCGAGCAGGGCGACGCGGGCGGCCGTCACCCGCAGGCCGGCGCCGCGCAGTTCCTCGGCGGCGGTCGGAGTACGGGGAGCGGTCATGGCGCCCAACCTACCTTCATAAACACGAACAGTTCAAGAGAACGAATCATTTAAGTTTAGGGGCACGCTAGCCGACGGGCACGCGAAGGGGCCGGTCGATCCGAGATCGACCGGCCCCACGATATGCGCGAAACCGCACGCCAGCGCGTCGGCTTACAGGCCCACCGCCTTGTACAGCGACCCGATCTCCTCGCGGGTCAGCCCGCGCACCTTGCCCGGCCGCTGGTCGCCCAGCGACACCGGTCCGAACTTGGTGCGCACCAGCCGGTTCACCGGGAAGCCGGCCTCCGCCAGCAGCCGCCGCACGATGTGCTTGCGCCCCTCGTGCAGCACCACCTCGACCAGCGCGTGCCGGCCGACCGCGTCCACCATCTTGAAGCTGTCGACCCGTGCGAGGCCGTCCTCCAGCAGGATGCCTTCGCGCAGCCGCTTGCCCAGGTCGCGCGGAATGACGCCCTCCACCTGCGCGACGTAGGTCTTCTGCACGCCGTATGAAGGGTGCGTGAGCCGGTGCGCGAGCTCGCCGTCGTTCATCAGCAGGATGAGGCCCTCGGTCTCCGCGTCCAGCCGGCCGACGTGGAACAGCCGCTGCGCGCGCCCTTCCACCAGATCGCCGAGGTTCGGCCGGCCCTCCGGGTCGGTCATCGTCGAGAGCACGCCCTGCGGCTTGTTGACCGCCAGGTAGGTGGCGTCGGACGCGGAGGCGACGCGCATCCCGTCCACGTGGATGACCACCTTCTCCGGGTCCACGCGCATGCCTTGCGTGAGCACCCGCTTGCCGTCCACAGTCACCCGGCCCTGCTCGATCAGCTCCTCGCAGGCGCGGCGCGAACCGACCCCGGCGGCGGCCAGGACCTTCTGCAGGCGCACGCCCTCCTCGTTCGGATCGTGCTGGGGCGTCGCGCGCCGTTCCATTTTCGTCTCCATCACACGTCAAACGTCATACATCAATGGTTCGGTCAGGCCTCTTCCTCGACCTCCGCGGCCGTGGGCAGCAGCGGGGCGAGGTCAGGCAGTTCTTCCAGGCTCTTGAGGCCCATCCGCTCCAGGAAGTACCCGGTCGTCTGGTACAGCAGCGCCCCGGTCTCGTGCTCGGTACCGCACTCCTCGACCAGGCCGCGGGCCAGCAGGGTCCGCATCACCCCGTCGCAGTTGACCCCGCGGATCGCGGACACCTTAGAGCGGCTGACCGGCTGACGATAGGCCACCACGGCCAGAGTCTCCAAAGCGGCCTGGGTGAGCTTGGCCTGCTGGCCGTCGCGCACGAAGCGTTCGACCACCGGGGCGCACTCCGGGCGCGAGTACATCCGCCAGCCGGTCGTCCCGGAGGCCGAACCGTCGCCGATGCCCACTTCGCGCAGTTCGAAGCCGCGGCGCTGCTGCGTGTACTCCTCGGCCAGCTCGCGCAGCGCGTCGGCGACCTCGCCCTTCGGCCGCTCGATGACCTGCGCGAGAACCACGTCGGTGACCGGTTCGTCGACCACCATCAGGATCGCCTCGAGGCAGGCCTTGAGCGGCGGCAGCGCTCCGGACAGCTCGCCGGCCAGCTGCCAGGCCGGTTCGGGGCGCGGCGCGTTCTCGCGGGCCCGCCGGTTCTCGGCCAGCGTCTCGTTCAGCGCGGCCAGGCCGTCGACGACGTCGCCCTCCTGCGGCTCGAGCTCGTCGATCGACGCCTGGGCCTGCGCCGGGATGGCGATTTCGGGTACGGCGCTGACGGCGGCCGGTTCCCAGTCCTCTTCCCGCTCGGTCCGCTGCTCTTCGTCGGCCGGTTCCGGCTCGGCTTCGTCTGCCTTGTGCGTCTCGCCGGGCTCCGTAACGGCATCGACTACTGCGGATTCCTCGATGTCTTCCGAGACCTCCGACTCCGACTCAGCCTCGGCCTCAGGCTCCGGCTCTATCCGCACGCCGAGCGCCGCCCAGAACGCCGCCCCGCCGCCGGGTCGTGCTTCTTCGTCGCTGGTGCTCACTCGGATGCCTCCTGCGTGCGTTGTGCCGGCACTACCGCGAGTGTGATCGGCCGTTCATCGTCCGGGTCGGCCTGCTGGTCCGCGCTCTGGTCCGCGCTGCCCTCGAACTCCTCCTCGACTTCGATCTCGCCCTCGTCGGTGCCGGTCCAACGCACTGTCAGCTCGCCGAACGGGGCCAGCTGGTCGAAGCCGACCGCCTTCTCCCGGAACAGCTCCAGCAGGGCCAGGAAGCGGGCCACGATGTGGATCGTGTCGGGCGCGTCGGCGATGAGCGTGCGGAAGGTCGCGGTGCGCAGCCTGCGCAGCTTCTCCGCGATCACGTTCGCCTGCTCGCGGATCGAGACGCTGATCTGGTGGATGTGCTCGATCGAGACGGTCGGCGCCTGACGCGGCGTCATCGCGCGCACCGCCAGCGCCGCGAACTGCTCGGGCGACAGGCTGATCAGCACCTCGGGCAGCAGTTCCTTGAACGCCGGCTCCAGCGGCACCGAGCGCGGGTGGCGCAGTGAGCCGAACGCGAAACGCTGCGCCAGTTCCGAGGCGACCTGCTTGTAGGCGCGGTACTGCAGCAGCCGCGCGAACAGCAGGTCGCGCGCCTCGAGCAGCGCCAGGTCCTCTTCGTCCTCGACCTCGGCCGCCGGCAGCAGCCGGGCCGCCTTCAGGTCCAGCAGCGTCGCCGCGACCAGCAGGAACTCGCTGGCCTGGTCCAGGTCCCAGTCCGAGCCCTTGCTGTTGATGAAGGCGATGAACTCGTCGGTGACCTTTGACAGCGCGAGCGTGGTGACGTCCAGCTTGTGCTTGGCGATCAGGCTCAGCAGCAGGTCGAACGGGCCCTCGAACTCCTCGAGGTGCACCTGGAACGCATTGGCGCGGCCGCGGCCGGTACGGATGTCGCCCGGCGCCGGTACCTGCACCTCCGACGGCTCAGTGCCTACTGCGGGCGCGGTGTCTGATGGCGCGCCGTCCGATGACGAGGCGTCCGAGAACGCGACGTCGTGCGGCCGCACGGGCTCGGCCGCCGACTCAGGTTCGGCCGTCGGCACGGGCTCGGTCGGTTCCACAGACTCAACTCTATTACGCCGGTCGGCCCGTATCCGGGCCTAACGCGCCTGGCCGGGGCGGCTGCGCTCCTAATGCCCGCGCAGCGTCTCGACCAGCATCGAGCTCTCGCCGTTCTGATCGAAGTCGGCCAGCACCAGGTCAATCGCCTCACGCACGATCCGGCCCCGGTCCACCGCGAGGCCGTGCTCCGCGCGCAGCATGATCCGCGCCTGCTCCAGGGCGAGCAGTTCCTCGGGCGAGACGTACACGGTGATCTTCTCGTCGTGTCGCTCCCGGCCGCTTGCCCCGCGCGCCGCGGTACCGCGGGGCCGGGATGTGGACCGCACGCGGCCTGGGCGCGTCTGCTGCTCCTGCGGCCCGGCCTCGTCGTAGCCAGGCGCGTAGCCCTCGGCCTCGTGGCCGGGCTCCTCCTCCACCGGGTCGGGCACGGCGCGCAGCCGGTCGGTGCCTGACCGCGGCGCGCGTGCCGCGCTGCCGACCGTGGACAGCGCCGGCCCGGTTATGCCGCTCGCGCCGGTAGGCCGGAAGAGTTCGTCGGCGGCGGGCATCCTCACTCGGCGGGGCACCTCGCCAGCACCTCCCTGGCGAGCTGGCGGTACGCGGCGGCGCCGACCGAACTCGACGCGTACGACGTGATCGGCTCCCCGGCCACCGTGGTCTCCGGGAAGCGCACCGTGCGGCCGATGACCGTGTGGAACACCTGGTCGCCGAACGCTTGCACGACCCGGGCGAGCACCTCGCGGCTGTGTACCGTACGCGCGTCGTACATCGTGGCGAGGATGCCGTCGAGCTCAAGGTCCGGATTCAGCCGCTCGCGCACCTTCTCGATCGTCTCGGTGAGCAGCGCGACGCCGCGCAGCGCGAAGAACTCGCATTCCAGCGGGACGATCACGCTGTGCGCCGCCGTCAGGGCGTTGACGGTGAGCAGGCCGAGCGAGGGCTGGCAGTCGATGATGATGTAGTCGTACTCGGACATCGCGGGCTTGAGCGCGCGCGCCAGCGAGGACTCGCGGGCCACCTCGGTGACCAGCTGCACCTCGGCCGCGGACAGGTCGATGTTGCTCGGCAGCAGGTCCATGCCGGGCGTGACCGTCTTGAGCAGGATGTCGTCGAGGCCGACGCCGCGCTCCATCAGCAGGTTGTAGACGGTGCGGTCCAGCTCCATCGGATTCACGCCGAGGCCGACCGAGAGCGCGCCCTGCGGGTCGAAGTCGACCAGCAGGACCTTGCGACCGTACTCGGCCAGCGCGGCGCCCAGGTTGATGGTCGAGGTGGTCTTGCCGACCCCGCCCTTCTGGTTGCACATCGCGATGATCTTCGCGGGGCCGTGCTCGTGGGCGGGGCGGGGAGCGGGGAACCGCGGCATCGGGCGGCCGGTCGGCCCGACCCGCTCGCGCCGCTGCGTCGCCGGATCCGGCGCGAGGGTGGCCGCGTACTCGGGATCCGGCTCTATTTCCGCGTCGGGGTCGAAGCCGTCCTCGAAGCGAAGTTCGTCGTCGATGCCGTACGGGTCGTCGATCTCGACGTCGCCGGTCCACGCACCGCTGGTCACAACCGTTCCTCCTCGACCGCTCCCTCCGGCGAGCGCCGCCGTCTGCGGGTCGGCGTATGTGGATTCGCTCACCTGCCGGTCATCCTCCCAAGTGCTTGCGGGGCGAGGCCCCCGACGGTGCCCCGACAGCAAGTGTCCACCGTGGCGGCGTCAATTGTCGACCTATGTATTCATCGTCCTGACGCCAGGGCGACTCGACTCTAGGCGGGACCCTCCAATTACAGCAAGGAGACGTCGCTCTGGTGGCGCAACGCGCGCAGGGGAACGAGATTTCGTCGACAAATCATCATCACGGGACGGTCTCGGTCAACTTGTTGGACCTTGGATGAGTCCTGATGGCCCGTCAGAAACCGGTGGACGAAGCGAGGCGGCCGCAAGCTGATGCACGGCACCGCGAGTTAATGCCTGCCTGTAGATCCACATCTGCCCTTAAGGGCACGTTTCGCTTACGAACCCTATCCGGGGGTGGTCCGAGGCTGTACAAGTATGGCAGCCCGCGCTGGATACGCGGGTCGCCGCTGACGCTAGTCGGCGCGCACCTAGGAGGGGTAAGGGTAAATGGATCTGACGAAGCTCGGTCGTTCCGAGCGCGTCCTGGCGATCGTCGGGCTGCTCGCATTCATCGACAGTTTCCTGCCGTGGTATTCGGTGAGCTTCAAGGGCGAACTGGGGGTCATCGCCGGCGGCAGCGTCTCCGGCAATGCGTGGGATGTCGGCTTCTGGGCGTGGTTCCCGATGCTGCTGCTGCTCGCGGTCGCCGTGCTGCTGGTGCTGCCGGCGTTCGGGCAGAACGTCAGCGTCCGCGGCGGCTACGCCAGCTTCGGCGCGGCTT
>Ga0070741_10020541_pt1 | contig 10395 bp, 15 predicted proteins | sample Coa_R1_4_FD_66440 | JGI IMG/M metagenome (GOLD analysis project Ga0070741, IMG submission 66440) | Surface soil microbial communities from Centralia Pennsylvania, which are recovering from an underground coalmine fire - Coalmine... | ecosystem: Environmental > Terrestrial > Soil > Unclassified ...
GCCTGCATGCGCAAGCTCCTGGACGCCGTCCCCTACGTCGCGCGAACGCGCAAGGCGTTCGTGGCGAAGGCGGCTTGACCCGCCGTGGAGCACTCGGTATCTCACTTCATCTTCCACTGGGCACCCGTCGTAAAGAGATCCTCCTCCCGACCTGCGGTCATCGCCGCGCCCGCGAGGCTTCCTTTCAGTGCATGTCCGCCACGGGCAGGAACGAGACGAGCCACCGTACGACCGTGCTTCGTAATCTCAACCTCCTGCCCGGCGGCCACGTCGTCGAGGATGGAGAGGATCTTGGCCTTTGCCTCCGTTGCGGTCACTTTAATGGTCATGCGGTCAGTATACCGGCCCGCCGCCGGCATTCCCCCTCGGCTCGGTGAGTCACCGGTGAGGGATGGGCGTCCCGTATGGCCGACCCGCTCAGGCGGGACAACGGACCAAGGGTGAGGATGGGCGGATCCCTCGGTCATGACCGTGGCAACGGATGAGCCGGATGTCCGCGCGCCAAGGCGGAAGCACCCACGCGCAATCCGAGCGTGTAACACTAGTGGTACACTCGACCGATGCCGACTAAGAATCCGCGTGTGAACGTCGTGCTCGAGCGTCAGATCTACGAAGCGCTCGGGCGGGTGGCCCGCCGCGACGGCACCTCCCTGTCGAGCAAGGCTCGTGATCTGTTGCGCGACGCTCTCGAGCTTCAGGAGGACCTCGCACTCACCGGCATCGCTGCAGAGCGTGAGAAGACGTATCGGTCGGGTCACGCCCTGGGTCACGAGTCAATATGGGGCCCGCGCCGGCGGGAGCCGCGTCGCTGATTGGCGTACCGCCTCGCGTACCACCCCAGCGTACGAAGCGATCTCGTGCGGATCACCACCCCGATGCAGCGGCGCATTCAACGAGGAATCGAGACTCGGCTCACTGACTCCCCGGAGCGCTTTGGCGAGCCGCTCGCCGGGACACTGAAGGGCTTCCGCAAGCTGCGCGTGGGGGACTATCGGGTCGTGTTCTCCGTCGTGGGGGACGAGGTCCGAATCCTCGCGATCGTCCACCGAGGCGACGCCTATCAGCGTGCCGAGCGACGTGTCTAGTTCGTATGATGCGGTGTTCGGTTACGGCAGGGCCGCGACGGCCGCGCGGGTCGGCCCATGACCGAGGATGGGCGAATACCTTGGTCTCGGCGGCCCCACCATCCAGCGGCGTATGCACACGGCTGCGCAAGGAAGAGAACGGTACACGTCGCGTGTTCAAACGTGTACCATGACAGTCGATGGCCGTCCGTTCGCGCCGGCTCAACGTCACCCTCGACGGGCAGCGTGCCGCGAAGTTGGCGCAGCTCGCCGAGCGCACGAACATGAACGAGGGCAGCCTCGCGCGCTCGCTTCTCTCTCAGGCGCTGGACGATGCGGACGCCGACCCGCGCGATGTCGTCGCGCTCCTCGACCGGATTCCGGGCGCGTTCGAGCGGGCACAGCAGGGCCTCAAGCAGGCGAGATCGAAGCGCACGATCGATCTGGACGACCTGTAGCGCGTGGCGCGAGTCGAGCTCGCCGCGGCGGCCGTAACTGATCTCGACCGGCTGGTTCGAACGCACGCGCTCCCCAAGGACACGAAGCGGCGCGTCCGGGCCGCCCTTGCACCACTTCGCCGATTTCCCGAGATCGGCCCAAGGCTCAGCGGTCGGTGGCGTGCGTTCCGATTCGTCTTCGGTCCTTGGCGATGGATGCTCATCGTGTACATCTACCTCGAGGATGAGGATCGCGTGGTCGTGGCGACGATCCAGGACGCAAGATCGTCGGGCTCGGCGACGACAGGGTCGTAGGGTCGGCGTGAACAGTCTTGCGCGAGCTACCGCCGCGCCGGTTTCGCGTGCGAAGACCTTCTCTCCAGCCGCGATAGACCCGCTTCGAGCATTCGCTTCATGAACGTCTGGTAGGGAACGCCAGCACGAGCCGCCTCTCGCTTGAGCCTTGCGAGTTGCTCCGGTGCGATTCGCAGCGACACCGCGACGGTGCGGCCTCGCTTCCCAAAGGAACTCGCCACGTACCCGTCCAGATCTTCGTCGGTCATCTCGTCATATGGATCAACCCACCGGAACGTGCTCATCGGTAGTACCTCCCTGCCGCTTTTCGACCCGCACGCCGCGCGTGGACGGGGAATCGACCATCGGGATGGTCGACCCAGACGACGAACAGCAGACGTCCTGCCCGCGTCAAGCCAAGAACCTCGTGGTAATCGACGCCCGACCGGGTTGCGATCGACTCGAGTCGGTCGGGATCGTTCAGCGCTTCGGTCACCTCATCGCGAGTTATCTCGCGCTCGGGATGGTCGCGCTCGATGTGCCTGGCGTTCGCGGCGGTCCACGCCATCGGACGCCGATCCATTCAGAGCAGTATATACAAATGCCAGTTGCTCGAATATACAAATCTGCGAGGTCGATCGACGACTTGACGACGGCACGGGCGACGCGGTTCGACCGGGAGATGCCCACTCCGGACGTCGAATGCGGGGCGGGCGGACGCGGGTCTGCCGGCGACCTACACCTCGCGCGCGTCAGCAGGTAGCAGCGTGAAGCGCCCGCCTTGAAGGGGACGGATCGTCCGAAACGCGCGCTCGTCGAACGTGACGATCCGACGGGTGGCGTAGCGCTCGGCTAGGAGCACCAGTGACGCGTCGGCAAGGCCGATGTTCAGCTTCGAGTACCTCTCGATGAGCAGCCGCCCGCGAGCGATGTCGTCTTGATTGAGGCATTCGCTGATGAATGTCCCCTCCGCAAGGTCCTGAAGGAACGCGAGTTCCACCTTCAGACCCAGGCGGTCGAGGATGAGGTAGTCGGCTTCTGCGACGGCGAGCTCGCTCGTCACAAGAGGCTCACGCTCGCCTCTGAGGATCGACACGACGGCCTCGTGGCGAGGTTCGTCGGCGTCCGCCTGCGCGTATAGCGCGCCCGCGTCCAGGAGCAGGGCCATCTATCGTCCGATTGCCTTTCGCAACAGGTCACGCGATTTCCAGGCGGCATATGGCTTGCCGCCACCGTGACCCTTGCCAAGGCTCCGGAATCTCCTCTGCGTATCGGGTGCACCAATGACCTGTCTGATCCCGTCGCGGATCAGTTCCGATTGGGGGCGACCTCTGAGAGCGGCGACCCGGCTAAGCCGCCGAGCGTCGTCGTCAGACAGGTAGACCGAGGTCTTGCGCATACCCTACGTAGGGTAACACGGTCGCTACTTGCCGACGGCTCGGCGTGACGCGGAATCACGGTTCGTAGCGGGCCTCGCCTTCGCCGCCTTGCTGATCGCCTGCAGCGGTGACGCCGAGGCGTGCAGCCGTGCGAAATCGGGCGAGGCGAGGTCGACGTAGCGCTGGCTCATCGTCGGCGTGCGGTGACGCAGGAAGCGCTGTACGCCGAAGGCGGACGCGCCGCTCGCGGCGAAGTGCGTCGCCGCGCTCGCGCGGATGACGTGCGGTGACACGCGCTTGCCCTCGAGCCCTGCGGTCCGCTTCAGGCGCCGCATCCATAGGCGCATCGCGTTCGTGCTTGCCGGGACGCCGCCGTGCGCGGTGAAGAGCGGCGCGCTGGCGACGCGGGTCGCGGGCGCGCGCTCGTCGAGGTATCGCACGAGCTCGGCGACGAGGGCGGGGAGAGAGGCACGGTCTCCACACGCTGGTTCTTCCCCCGGATGCGCGCCTGCGCCGATCCCAGGTCGACGTCGCCGATGCTGAGCCGCGCGAGCTCGGCGGCGCGCACCCCGGTGTCGAACCGCGAGCCGTGTTCCGCGTCCGCAGTCAGGGAAAATCGCCGTTAAGGTCATCAACCACTACGGCGATGAGGTGCTGAAGGTCTACGCCGTCTGATCTTGCAAGCCGTGGGCGAGTGCCGCCTTGTGGCACCTTTGCGTCAGGCATTCTGGTATGCCCGCGACTTCGGTCGTTGCGCCGTGAGTGCTGCCGCTCCGATTCGACTCGGCGAGCGATGGTCTAACCGTTGCTGCGAGAGCGCGGTCCTTCCTCCACGGTGACGAGGGGAATCAGGCCCGCGCAGTCGATCGGGGCTCCGGACAGCCACTGCTTCAGGAACAGCTCGTGGGTGGCCTGCAGGAGTCGCTCGACGTCGGCATAGTGTTCGTCCGCTGACGCCGCCGTCTTGCAATGCTGGTGAATGGCCCATGGCTCGTGCAGGTGATGCGCCCTTCGGCTGTGGAGGGAGCGCGAGGTGGGTTCAGTTAAGCGAAGCTCGAACGCGTAGCGCCGGCGCCGCCAGCCGACGCGTGTTCTTGTGAACTCCTCGCGATAGTCGAACGTCGCGATGGTCCCATCGGCGGCTGGCAACTCCACGAGGTACGACGTCGCGCGAACGAGGTTGCCCTGGTCGTCAGCTACCTCGACGTGGTCGCTGAGATAGAGGAGCTGCTTGCCGAACTCCTCGACCTGCTGCGCGAACCCATTTGCCGGGACGACGAGGGGCATCAGCGCGATCGCCGCTTCGCCGCCGCTTCCCTCCGCGCGATCTCATCGATGCGCCGCGGTTTCTTGCCGATCTGCAACTTCTGCTGGATCGCAACGAGTTGAGCGAGCGCGCCGACCGGGATGCGATAGGTTCGCGGGCCGAGCGCCACCGCGTAGACGTGCCGCTCGTCGTCAGCCGGGGTATGGATCCGATCGAGCAGGCTTTGGTCGCTGATCTGGAGGATGCGCGCCACCTCGGCGGTGGTGTAGAACGGCTTTCGCTCGATCCCGAGCTCTTCGAGGCTCGTCGGCCGCATCGCGGTTCGCACCATCGCTCGACCTCCGACAGCAAATTGGTTTAGCTCATTGTGCCGATTGAACCAATCTCGTGTCAAGGGCGACCGCGATGCTCGTAGATCTGACGGAGCGGGGTCGGCCCGTCAACCGGCAGCGGCTCGAGTCGATCGCGCGCAGATCGGGCGTCGATTACCACGAGCTTATCGGCCTGACTCGGGCGGGACGACTGCTATTTGCGGGTATTACAGATGAGCGCATTCCGATGGACTGATCCATACGACGAGATGTCAGACGAGGAACTGGACGAGTACACGGCGCGTTCGTTCGCAAGACGGAGAAGCACCGTGCCGGCCGATACCAGCTCGAGGAGCCGCGGCGGTGAGTGTCCCGGGAGCGGCACGTTCCCGGGTGCGGTATCGCGCGAGCTCGGTGACGAGCGCCGGCGAGATCGGCACGGTCTCGACACGCCGGTTCTTGCCGCGGATGCGGGCCTGTGCGGGGTGCAGGTCGACGTCGCCGAGGGTGAGCCGCGCGAGCTCGGCGGCGCGCACGCCCGTGTCGTACAGGAAGGCGAGGATCGCGCGGTTCCGTCTCCCGGTGGGCGTGTCTGCGCACTCGCGCATGAGCCGCGCGACCTCGTCTCGGGTGAGCTTCCGGATCGGCGGGCGGTCCGCTCGGAAGCGCTCGACGCCGCCCATCGGCGAGGGGCGCAGGTAGCCCTCGCGGACGGCCCAGGTGAAGAGCCCGTCGGCGACGAGGCGATGGCCCTCGACGTAGGTGTCGCTCGTCGGGCGCGCCGTCCCGCGTTTGAGCGCGAGGAGCCAGCCGCGCAGGTCGTCGGCACGGATCCGCGCGGGCGGCACGTCGCCGAGGTGCGCGACGAGCCGGCCCAGGCGGATGCGGTAGCAGTCGATCGTCGTGGGGGAGCGGCCGGACGCCTCCTTGGGCAACGAGGTACCGGCGGACGAGGTCGCCCAGACGAGCGGGTGCCGCCGGTCGGCGGCGGACATGGAGCCGATCGAGCATGAGATCCTCTTCGATGGGTCTACCGGTGTCAGCGGCTCCGCCTGGCCGCGAGGGGCTCCTGGCGGCGGGCGAGTGCCGAGGGTCAGCCGAAGGGAGCACAACCGGTTGACCGCGCCCCGGGCCCCGCCCTAGACTTCTTGTTCGGCGTCTTTCGAGGCGAATAGCCGCCTTCGGGCGGCTGTTTTCGCGCATCGGCCCAGTCGCGATGTTGTGACCGCGGCCGCGCTGCGCCCGAGGACCGACCCCGCAAGGGGCGGCTCTTCGGTCGGGGGAGTCCAATAGCAGATCTGTAGGTCACCACGGGTGCGTCCGCGTGCGCTCGTTCGACCGTACCAAGGGAGTCGCCGGCCCGTCCCGGACGGACAAATAAGGAGTAGGGGTAGACCGTGCCAACGATCTCGCAGCTGGTGCGCAAGGGGCGCAAGCTCCAGAAGAAGAAGGTGGACACACCGGCCCTCCGGACCACCTGGAACTCGCTGACCGGGCGCCACACCAAGCTCCAGAAGGGCGCGCCCCAGAAGCGCGGCGTCTGCACGGTCGTCCGCACCATGACCCCCAAGAAGCCGAACTCCGCCCTCCGCAAGATCGCCCGTGTCCGTCTCTCCAACGGCATGGAGGTCACGGCGTACATCCCGGGCATCGGCCACAACCTGCAGGAGCACTCGGTCGTGCTCGTGCGCGGCGGCGCGGTCCCGGACCTTCCGTCGGTGAAGTACCACATCATCCGCGGCACGCTCGACACCGCCGGTGTGAAGGACCGCAAGCGCGGTCGCTCGCTCTACGGCGCGAAGAACCCGAATCCGAAGAAGAAGAAGGCCTCCTGATGCCGCGCCGTGCGCGTCCCTTCGAGCGCAAGACGCCGCCGGACCCCAAGTACGGCAGCATCACGATCGCGCAGTTCAACAACAAGCTGATGCAGCGCGGGAAGCGCTCGACGGCGCAGCGGATCATCTACGGCGCGCTGGCACTCGCCGAGACCACCACGCGCAAGCCGGGCAACGAGGTCTTCGAGCTCGCGCTGAAGAACGCCTCGCCGCTCATCGAGGTCAAGCCGCGCCGCGTCGGCGGCGCGACGTACCAGGTCCCGGTGGAGATCAAGGCCGAGCGGCGCGGGTCGCTCGCGATGCGCTGGCTCATCGAGGCCGCGCGCAAGCGCCCGGGCAAGTCGATGGCCGACCGGCTCGCCGGCGAGCTCGTCGACGCGATGAACAACGCGGGTGGGGCCGTCCGCCGCAAGGAAGAGACGCACAAGATGGCCGAGGCCAACAAGGCGTTCTCTCACTACAAGTGGTGAACGACATGAGCCACGGCAGTACGAAGTACCAGTGGTAGCGACGGCTGAAATGATCGAGACCAAGCAGCACAAGGGGAAGCAGGTCCCGCGCGAGTACCCGCTCGAGCGCTACCGCAACATCGGCATCATCGCCCACATCGACGCCGGCAAGACGACCGTGACCGAGCGGATCCTCTTCTACACCAAGAAGATCTACAAGATCGGCGAGGTCCACGAGGGTGCGGCGACGATGGACTGGATGCCCCAGGAGCAGGAGCGCGGCATCACCATCACCGCCGCCGCCACCACGTGCTTCTGGAACGACCATCGCATAAACATCATTGACACGCCCGGACACGTGGACTTCACGGTCGAGGTGGAGCGCTCGCTCCGCGTGCTGGACGGCGCGGTCGTCGTGTTCGACGGCGTCGCCGGCGTCGAGCCGCAGTCCGAGACGGTGTGGCGCCAGGCCGACAAGTACCGCGTGCCGCGCATCTGCTACATCAACAAGCAGGACCGGCTCGGCGCGGACTTCCGCCGCTGCGTCGGCATGATCGTCGACCGGCTCGGCGCGAACCCCGTCGTCATCCAGCTCCCCATCGGCAGCGAGGACAACTTCAAAGGCGTCATCGACCTCATCGAGATGAAGGCCCTCACCTGGCCGCTCGACACGCCGGCCGAGCCGGAGGTCGGCGAGATCCCGGCCGAGATGAAGGAAGAGGCGGAGAAGGCGCGCGAGGCGATGGTCGAGAAGGTCGTCGAGACCGACGACGCGCTCCTCCACCGCTACCTCGAGGAGCACCACATCACGCCCGACGAGCTCCGCGCCGCGCTGCGCAAGGCGACCATCGCCGGCGGCGTCGTGCCGGTGCTCTGCGGCGCGGCGCTGCGCAACAAGGGCGTGCAGCCCATGCTCGACGCGGTCGTCCACTACCTGCCGTCGCCCCTCGACGTCCCGCCGGTGGACGGGGTGGACCCCAAGTCGGGCGAGCCGCTCGTCCGCAAGGCGCAGGACGACGAGCCCTTCGCCGCGCTCGCGTTCAAGATCATGAGCGACCCGTTCGTCGGGAAGCTCGCCTTCTTCCGCGTCTACTCGGGCGTGCTGCGCGCGGGCGACACCATCTACAACTCGACCAAGGACCGCAAGGAGCGCATCGGCCGCATCCTGCTGATGCACGCGAACCACCGCGAAGAGGTCGAGCAGGTGGCCGCCGGCGACATCGCCGCCGCGGTCGGCCTCAAGCAGACCTTCACCGGCGACACGCTCTGCGACCCGGACAAGCCGATCGTCCTCGAGACGATCAAGTTCCCGGAGCCGGTCATCCAGATCGCCGTCGAGCCGAAGACCAAGGCCGACGAAGAGAAGATGTCGCTGGCGCTCGCGCGCCTCGCCGAAGAGGACCCGACCTTCCGCGTGCACACCGACCCCGACTCCGGCCAGACGATCATCGCCGGCATGGGGGAGCTGCACCTCGAGGTCATCGTCGACCGCATGTTCCGCGAGTTCAAGGTGGCGGCCAACGTCGGCCGCCCGCAGGTCGCGTACCGCGAGGCCATCACCAAGGCGGTGAAGGCGCAGGGCCGCTACGTCCGCCAGTCCGGCGGCAAGGGCCAGTACGGCGACGTCACCGCGGAGTTCGAGCCGCTCGAGCGCGGCGGCGGCTTCCAGTTCGAGTGGGGCATCAAGGGGACCGCGCTGTCGAAGGAGTGGGCCAAGGCCATCGAGCAGGGCATGCGCGAGGCCATGGACAACGGCGTCATCGCCGGGTTCCCGGTGGTGGACCTCAAGGTCACCGTCGTGGACGGATCGCAGCACGAGGTCGACTCCAACGAGATGGCCTTCAAGATCGCGGGCTCGATGGCCCTCAAGGAAGCGGTCCAGAAGGCCAACCCGGTCATCGTCGAGCCCATCATGAAGGTCGAGGTCACGGTGCCCGAGGAGTTCATGGGCGACGTGATCGGCGACCTGAACGCGCGCCGCGGCCACATCCTCGGCATGGAGGAGCGCGCCAACGCGCGCGTCATCAGCGCCAACGTGCCGCTCGCGACGATGTTCGGGTACGCGACGGACCTGCGCTCCAAGACGCAGGGCCGCGGCTCGTACTCGATGGAGCCGTCGCACTACGAAGTGCTTCCGCCGAACCTCGCGGCCGAGATCACCAAGAGCAAGTGACCAGGAAGAAGTAAGGACACTCGGGGAGGGCTTAGGAAAAAGAGATGGCGAAGAAGAAGTTCGAGCGCACCAAGCCGCACGTGAACGTCGGCACGATCGGTCACATCGACCACGGCAAGACGACGCTCACCGCGGCGATCACCAAGACGCTCGCCCTGAAGGGCGAGGCGGAGTTCCGCCCGTTCGACTCGATCGACAACGCCCCCGAGGAGCGCGAGCGCGGCATCACCATCTCGATCGCGCACGTCGAGTACGAGACCGACAAGCGCCACTACGCCCACGTCGACTGCCCCGGTCACGCCGACTACATCAAGAACATGATCACCGGCGCCGCGCAGATGGACGGCGCCATCCTCGTGGTGAGCGCCGCCGACGGCCCCATGCCGCAGACGCGCGAGCACATCCTGCTCGCCCGCCAGGTCGAGGTCCCGCAGATCGTGGTCTTCCTGAACAAGGTCGACATGGTCGACGACGAGGAGCTCCTCGAGCTGGTGGAGCTGGAAGTGCGCGAGCTCCTCACCAAGTACAAGTTCGACGGGGCCAAGACGCCGATCATCCGCGGCTCCGCCCTCAAGGCCCTCCAGAGCACCTCGAGCGACGTGAACGCTCCCGAGTTCAAGTGCATCTTCGAGCTCATGGACGCGGTCGACAGCTACATCCCGACCCCCGTCCGCGCCAAGGACAAGCCCTTCCTCATGCCGATCGAGGACGTCTTCGCGATCAAGGGCCGCGGCACCGTGGCCACCGGCCGCGTCGAGCGCGGGGTGATCAAGGTGGGCGAGGAGGTCGAGATCGTCGGCATCCGCGAGGCCCGCAAGAGCGTGGTCACCGGCGTGGAGATGTTCCGCAAGCTCCTCGACCAGGGCGAGGCCGGCGACAACATCGGCCTGCTGCTCCGCGGCCTGGAGCGCGACGACATCGAGCGCGGCCAGGTCGTCGCCAAGCCGGGCTCGGTGAAGCCGCACACCAAGTTCAGCGCCGAGATCTACGTCCTCTCCAAGGAGGAGGGCGGCCGGCACACGCCGTTCTTCAACGGCTACCGCCCGCAGTTCTACATCCGCACCACCGACGTGACCGGCTCGGCCGAGCTGCCCGCCGGCACGGAGATGGTCATGCCCGGCGACAACGTGAATCTGACGATCACGCTCATCACCCCGATCGCCCTGGAGGAAGGGCTGCGCTTCGC
>Ga0070741_10020542_pt1 | contig 10394 bp, 5 predicted proteins | sample Coa_R1_4_FD_66440 | JGI IMG/M metagenome (GOLD analysis project Ga0070741, IMG submission 66440) | Surface soil microbial communities from Centralia Pennsylvania, which are recovering from an underground coalmine fire - Coalmine... | ecosystem: Environmental > Terrestrial > Soil > Unclassified ...
AGTGGCGCGATCTGGACCTGCCACATGATTGGGCCGTCGAACTGCCCTTCGTGTGGGATGAAGAACAGCAGTCCCACGGATACAAGCCTCTGGGCCGGCGCTATCCCGAAACCAGCATTGGCTGGTACCGGCGAACGTTTGATTTGTCCGCAGACGACTCCGCCCGCCGGATCTCCATCGAGTTTGATGGCGCCTTTCGCAGCGCGCTGGTTTTTCTGAATGGCTACTTCATTGGCCGCAATGACAATGGCTATGCGCCTTTTTGTTTTGATCTCACCGATTTCGCAAACTTTGGCGGAAAGAACTATCTGATGGTTCGCATGGATGCCAGCTTCGGCGACGGCTGGTTTTACGAAGGGGCGGGTATTTATCGCCATGTATGGCTTACAAAAACGGATCCGTTGCATCTTGGCCGTTGGGAAAGCTTCGTGCGGCCGAGCGTAAAAGGCAACGCCGCAAGCCTGAACCTCAGTACTGTCGTAGAGAATCAGGCAACAGCGGTGGAGAATTGCCGGGTGCGATGGCAAATCGTCGATGCCGCCGGAAAAGTTGTCGCTTCGGCAGATTCTGCTCAGCAATCGGTGCACCCCGATAGCTCGGTAACTTTCACAACGACCGCGAACCTGGCGAATCCCGCGCTATGGTCACCGGAAGATCCGAGTCTCTACACTGCCATCGCGACTGTTGAATCTGCCGGCAAGGCGCGCGATGCGGAGCGCGTCACCTTCGGTGTCCGCGATATCAAATGGGATCCCGACAAAGGATTTTTCCTGAACGGCAAGCATGTTCTGATCAAAGGTACCTGCAATCATCAGGATCATGCCGGAATTGGGGCGGCGCTGCCCGATCGGATGCAAACCTATCGGCTCGCTGTTCTGAAAGACATGGGTGGAAATGCCGTGCGAACGTCGCACAACATGCCGACCCCCGAGTGGGTGGAGGCTTGCGATCGCATGGGAATGATGATGATGTGCGAGACGCGGCTGATGAGTTCGAATCCCGAAGGCATGGCGCAACTTGAAACCATGATCAAGCGCTACCGCAACTCCCCGTCCATCATCCTGTGGTCGATGGGCAACGAAGAGTGGATCATGATGCCACAGCCGCAAGGCGTACGCGTCATCGACGACATGATTGCGCGCAGCCACGAGCTTGATCCCACGCGCATGTGCACTGCCGCCGTGAATGCGTCGTTCCACACTCATTTTCCCGAACAGCTCGACGTCATGGGCTTTAACTACAATTTGAAAGAGCACGATCCCTGGCATAAGGCGCATCCGAACAAGCCAAGCGTTGGCTCAGAAACGGCCAGCACGGTTTCGACTCGCGGAATCTATATCACCGACAAGCAGCGCAATTGGGTCAGTGCCTACGACCTGAATCACACCAGTTGGTCGCAATTAGCGGAAGAATGGTGGAAGTTTTACGCTGCGCGCGAATGGCTTTCCGGAGGCTTCGCCTGGACCGGGTTCGACTATCGCGGCGAGCCAACCCCTTATGGATGGCCATCGATCAACTCGCAATTCGGCATCGTCGATATGTGCGGATTTCCTAAAGACAACTTCTACTACTACAAGGCATGGTGGGGATCGGACCCGGTGCTGCATCTGTTTCCGCACTGGAATTGGCAGCAACGCGATGGTGAACCCATCTCCGTTTGGGTGCACTCGAATCTCGACTCCGTGGAGTTGTTCCTGAATGGTAGAAGCCAGGGATCGCAGAACGTGCAGCCCCTCACCCACCTTGAGTGGAAGGTGAAATACGAGCCCAGAGTGCTGGAAGCGCGCGGCATGAAGGGTGGGAAAGTCGTTTTGACGGAGAAGCACGAAACCACCGGCGACCCGGTTTCGATTCGATTGACCCCAGATCGAACCGATATCAACGCCGATGGCGCGGACATCTGCGTTCTTCGCGCCGAGGTGCTCGACAAAGAAGGCCGCCCGATTCCGACATCCAGTATCATGCTCCACTTCAACGTGAGCGGCGAAGGCCGGTTCATCGGCGTCGGCAATGGCGATCCGAACTGCCAGGAATCGGACAAAGAGCCAAAACGCAGCTTGTTTAACGGGCTTGCGCAAGTGCTTGTGCAGTCCACTCGCACGCCCGGGACAATCACCGTGGAGGCCGTTACCGGCAATTATCCCCCGCCCTATCTGCCGGCCACCCGGGTGACTATCAACACCGGGAAAGTTGACCTGCGGCCCAGCGTGCCATAATCAGCGATTCGGTCCCTGCGCCGATCATTGGGGAAAACTATGTCTAAATCCCGCCGGGATTTTCTGACCCTTACATCACTCGGTGTATTGGGCGCGACGGCTATATCGCGGTTGCATGCGCAAAATCAAACCCAACTGCCGCCCGGAGCGCCCACCGCCTATGGAGCAGGCACAGCCTTCGGACCCGAAGTCACCGTCAACACCTTTGCGGAAGCGGAGAAGTTGGTTCAGTTTCCGCTGACTGAGCCGGAACGGGAGACGGCCGCCGCGAGCTGGAGAAAAACACTGGCCTCGGTTTACGAACGCCGCGTTGGCCCTCGAAAACTTCCTCTGGAAGACACGCTCGCTCCAGCCACACGCTGGAATCCGATGCTGCCGGGGCTTGAGCCAGTCGTCACGAGAGATCGTTTCGTCCGCAGCAATGCTGGGGACACTTCGCTTCCCAACAACGACGAGGACATTGCATTCGCGACCGTCGCAAAGCTCTCGCGCTGGGTTGAAAGCCGCCAACTCAGCTCCACGCGTTTGACCCATATTTACCTCGAACGCCTGGAACGGTTCAATCCGAAATTGCGGTGCGCCATCACTTTCACCCGTGATGTGGCGCTGAGCCAGGCAAAGCAAGCCGACGAGGAAATCGCGCAAGGCAAGTATCGCGGGCCGCTGCACGGAATCCCCTGGGGCGGAAAGGACCTCCTCGATACGGCGGGCATTCCGACGACGTACGGCGCCGAACCCTATCGAAATCGCATTCCGAAAGATGACGCAACAGTCGTGAAAAGGCTGCATGACGCCGGCGCGGTGCTGGTGGCCAAGCTAAGTCTCGGAGCCCTCGCATTGAACGATATCTGGTTTGGCGGCCAGACAATGAATCCCTGGCTTCCAGAAGAGGGCGCCTCCGGATCGAGCGCAGGACCCGGCGCCGCCACCGCGGCAGGGCTCGTCGGATTTTCCATTGGCAGCGAAACCGGGGGAAGCATCGTAAGTCCGTCCATGCGCTGCGGTGTGACCGGGCTCCGCCCTACCTATGGACGAGTGCCGCGCACCGGTGCGATGACTCTCTGCTGGTCGCTCGACAAGCTTGGGCCCATGACCCGTGGTGTAGAAGATGCGCTGCTCGTGCTGAAATCCATTTCAGGTCCCGATCCCGGTGATCTGGCCAGCGTTCCCAGCCATCTCGACTTCGATGCGAATGCCGGTATTAAAGGACTGCGCGTCGGTTACTTCCCTGCCTGGATGAACGAACGCCCGGCAACTGAGGTCGATCGTACCGCTCTGGAAACCGTGAAGAAGCTTGGCATGACTCCCGTCGAAGTCTCTCTTCCAAATTGGCCTTATGACTCGCTCAACTTGATTCTCTTTGCCGAAGGCGCAGCGGCCTTCGAGGAACTCACGTTGAGCGGAGGCTTGCGCGAACTCAAGGAGCAGGTTCCGGACGCTTGGCCGAATCTGTTCCGCCAGGCGCGGTTTCTTTCCGCGGTGGACTTCGTGCAAACCGATCGCATGCGCCGCAAAGTCGCAGAAGAAATGGCGCGTGTCTTTTCCCAAGTCGACCTGTTGCTTGTGCCTTCCCTGCGCGATGAAATGCTCGTCATCACGAACTTCACTGGCCATCCCTCGCTTACATTCCGCGCCGGATTCGTGGAAGTCACAAAGGCGCGCAGCGATTGGGCGCCGGATCCGGATCATCCCTTGCCCACATTCAATCCCCCGCGGCGCGTGCCACACGGAGTGACCCTCATCGGCCGCTTGTTCGATGAAGGGACGATCGGCCGCGTCGGCATCGCGATGGAGCAGGCATTGGATGTCACGGATCAGCGACCGCCCGGTTTCTAAATATCAACGATTTCCGGAGATTGGAAGATGCTCTTCGGCTGCTGATGGCTACTTGGAAGGCACAGAGTAGTGCGACGCGATCAATTGCCACTTGCCCGACTTTTTCATCCAAACGTCGGTGAAACGGTCGTGGTAGTCGTAAGCTTTTTGGCTGTCGACGCCTTTTTCGTGGTACGTACCGGTTACAACTGCGGTGTCGCCATGAAGTCGAATTCGCATTTCAGGAATCTCAGCGATCTCCACGCGAGTGCCGCTGCTGTTGCTGTAAGCGAGATACCCGGTTTTGCTGTACGTGCTGCCGTCTTCGAAGGTGATCACGAAGTCATCGTCTAATGCTGATGCGAAGAGTTGAACCTCGTGACGCTTGTAGCAGTCCAGGAGCTTGAGTTCAAGCGTTCTAATGCTGGCGGCATCAGAGGGCTCCTGTGCCTGGGAACCAACCGGCACAATGGCCGCGCACACGACCACCACCATAAGAAGTAGGCGTTTCCCCATTCGAGCTATTCTTCACATCCGCCAGATGACTACAAGGTTCCTTTCGTCACTAGTCACTGTGCTAGGCTCTCGATTGGCGATGTTCGCCCTATGGTCCCACCAGATGCAGACCGTCCTTTTAACGCTTCCAGCCTCAATGGAGGCGGCCAAGCGACAATTCGGATCGGCACCGCGGGATGGTCGTATAAAGACTGGGAAGGCATTTTCTATCCTCCGGGAATGCAGCGGCGGAAGGTGCATCCACTGGAATACCTGGCGCGATTCTTCGACACCACAGAGATCAATACTTCCTTCTACGGTCCATTAAAGCCGGAACTGGCGAAGCTTTGGACCAGGAAGGTCGCCGCGGTCAATCCCAACTTTTTATTCACCGCCAAGTTATATCGGGCGTTTACGCACTCTCCCATGGCGGTCATGGAGCCGACTTCGGCGGCCACCATCCGTCCCACCGATGAAGATGAGATCCAGACGCGCGAAGGACTCGACGTTCTGGCAAATGATGGCAAACTCGGCGCGCTCCTGATCCAGTTTCCCATCTCATTCAAGAACACTCCGCTGAATCGTGAATACCTCGAACGGCTGCTACGGCAGTTCATCGAATATCCGCGAGTCGTGGAGGTGCGCGATTCGAGTTGGAATAATTCGGACACGCTGGCGGAGTTCGCGCGCCAGAACGTCTCATTCTGTAACATCGATCAACCGGTACTGGGGAAATCCCTTGCTCCGACCGAGCATGTAACCGCACCCATCGCCTATATTCGCCTGCACGGGCGCAACTACGACCAGTGGTTCGACGCCGACAACCGCAACGACCGCTACAACTATCTCTACAAAGAATCCGAACTCGTCGACTGGAAGGAACGTATCGAGAACGTGGCGCATAAGGCCCAGACAACCTATGTGATCACTAACAATCATTTCGAGAGCAAGGCGGGAGTCAACGCCATCGAACTGAAGTCGATGATCACCCGCACCCGCGTCGGCGCGCCGCCAACGCTGATTCAAAAATATCCGGAGTTGAGGAAGTTTGCTGACCCGGTGGAAGACGAAAGTGGAGCTTCGGGTCAGATGTGGCTGCTCGGGTGACCACTATAACAGTGGTGTATGTACTTAAAGACAGTTTGGCACATACTTTCAAATCTGTAGCCGGTCTGGAAAGAATATGGAGTTACGTCGAAGTCGCTTAGTTCTCACTCGATTTTCCGTAGCGCGGAAGCAAACGATCAGAAAATTACGGAGTTCGATCCACGCACTTGTTAACGCCTCACAAAACTTTAACCTTCTTTACTCTGCCTCAGCAGTCACTTAAGCAAACTCTGACATCTAAATAGCTCGTTCCACTTGTTCGGAAGCAGTCTGACGAGCCCAGACGAATGGCAGAACAGCAAAGCCGTGCCTTTTTCAGCAATCGCCCCGCAGTTGCATTGGCTTTCTTGCCGGCCATTGCCCTTGTGCTCCTGAACGGATGCTCGCGGAAGCAAGCCCCTCCGCCGGATGGGGCAGCCCTCTTTCAGCAACGGTGTGCCTCATGTCATAAGCCCGACAACGATATGCGTGCACCGGCGCCGGAAGCCCTGCGGCAGATGAGCAAGAGCGCCATTTTGACGGCCCTCAAGTCGGGAAGAATGAAGTGGGAAGGACGTCTTCTGAATGAAGCCAAGAAGAACGCCATCGCGGACTATCTGGCGAGTCCCGCCGTTGCGTCCTCGGAGCCGCGCTCGGCTTACTGCGCACGCGATCTCGATCCCCCGCCAAATCCACCGGTGTGGAGTGGCTGGGGCGGCGATGCTCGAAATCGCCGATTTCAGCCGACAAGCGCCGCTGGAATCACGCGTGCCCAGGTCGGCAATCTCAAGTTGAAATGGGCCTTCGGCTTTGCCGGCGTCGCGGCAACCTATGGGCAGCCCACCGCTTTCAAGGGACGGCTCTTTGTCGGAAGCGAAGACGGCACTGTCTACGCGCTGGACTCAGCCACCGGATGCCTTTGGTGGACTTACAAAGCTTCTGCAACCGTCAAGACCGCGATTTCGATCGGGAATCAGGGCACCACAGCGTTCTTTGGCGATACCAACGGCGTCGTCTATGCCGTCAAGGTGGACGATGGGTCTTTACTCTGGCAGGCTCATGCCGATCCGCACCCCGCCGCGCGGATCACCGGTTCACCGCTCCTCGTCGACAACAGATTGTATGTACCGGTCTCCTCCGGCGAAGAAGGCGCTTCGGCAGATCCGGATTATCCCTGTTGCACCTTTCGCGGTAGCGTCGTCGCCCTCGACACCATTTCCGGAAAACAAATTTGGAAAGCGTACACCGTTGACGAATTTCCCAAGCCGACCCGCAAGAGTTCGCGCGGTGTCCAATATTTCGGGCCGTCAGGGGCAGCCGTATGGTCGACCCCGACTGCCGATCTGAAGCGGCACGCGCTTTACATCACTACCGGCAATAACTATTCCGGACCAGCAACGAGCTTGTCGGATGCGGTCGTCGCGCTCGACTTGAACGGCGGCAAACGCTTGTGGTCCCGGCAATTCACTCCGAAGGACTTGTGGAACAGCGGTTGCGTCGCCGAGAAAAAAGACAACTGTCCGGAGCGCCATGGCGACGATTACGATTTCGGAGCGCCACCGATTCTTCAGAGACTCGCCAACGGGCGTGACATCCTCGTGGTAGCGCAGAAGTCCGGCGTTGTATGTGCACTCGATCCTGAACAGCGCGGGCAGATTCTATGGCAGACGCGCATCGGTCGTGGGGGCCCGTTGGGCGGCATCGAGTGGGGCGGCGCTACGGATCGCCATCATGCATATTTTCCGCTCTCCGACTTTGATTTTGACCAGCCGCTCGCCGGCGGGGGAATGTTTGCGCTCGATCTGCACAACGGAAAGCAGGTGTGGCGCGTAGGACCTCCGAAGCCGGCCTGCCTCGGCAAATATGGCTGCAGCGCGGCGCAGATGGCGCCTCCTACGGCCATCCCAGGCGTCGTATTCTCGGGATCCCTCGATGGACATCTGCGTGCGTACGACGCAAACGATGGCTCCATCTTGTGGGATTTTGATACCGCCAAGGAATTTCAGACAACAAATGGCGTTCGCGCCCACGGCGGCTCGATGAATGCCGCGGGCCCGGCGATTGTCGACGGCGTTCTCTACGTCAATACCGGATACACCAACGCTATGGATGGCAACGTTTTGCTCGCGTTCGCCCCGGAGAAGGAGTAACGGTTACTGTGCAAGAATTTGTACTCCAGTCGAATACAGCTACAATTCTGTTAAGAATTCGGAACGATATCGTCAACAGCTTGCAAATTGTGGCAGGTCGGGTAACTCCGCGGCGTAATCCAGCGTCGAACCACAAGACGCATCAAGCTTTCGGTCAAGAAAGAGGCTCGGGGCATTGCTTGACTTCAGTGGCTGTAAACACCCCCTTCTCACCGGGTGTCATTCGATTGTTCTTGTCATCCTGATCATTGGGACCTCGGCTGCACAACAGAGCGTCGCATTGGCGGATAGCTCCGCTCTTCCGGATGCGCCACAACCGCAAGAATCCAGCGCTCCTACAACGAGTAACTCTCAACAGGCTGGAGCGGGCACGATCAGCGGAACGGTGCTCGATGCAAATCAAGACGTCGTGGCCGGAGCGCAGGTTATGCTGTCGTCCTCCTCATCGCCGGCTCGAATCGTGCAGTCCGGGAGCGACGGCCAGTTCGTGTTCAGCGGGCTTGCACCCGGTGTTTACACCATCAACATCACCGCGGCCGGAATGGCTGCATTCAGCTCCGCGCAAATCACTTTGCAGCCGGGTGAAACTGACATCTTGCCTGCAACCAAATTGACGGTTTCGGGCGGCGCAACTAGCGTGACAGTGAATGGCAGCAAAGAGGAGCTCTCCCGTCAGCAAGAGCAAATCGCCGTCCATCAGCGGGTGGTCGGCGTGATCCCAAATTTCTATAGCGCCTACGATTGGAATGCGCCGCCCATGCTTGCCAAGCAAAAGCTGCAGTTGGGACTTCGCTCCGTTCTCGATCCGGTTTCGTTCCTCAGCACCGCAGGCATCGCCGGCGCAGAACAGTACGAAAACATCTTTCCATCCTACGGGGGTGGATTCGAAGGGTACGGGAAGCGTTACAGTGCCGCGCTGGCTACTCACGTCACCAGCACGATGCTGGGGCGAGCCGTCTTTCCATCGATCTTCCATCAGGACCCGCGTTACTTCTACAAGGGGAAGGGCAGCATCAAGTCGCGCGCATTTTATGCACTCGCAGCCGCGGTCATGGCCCGAGGCGACAACGGGCGCTGGGAGCCGAATTATTCGCGGGTGCTCGGCAACTTCTCCTCTGCGGCGATTTCCAATCTCTACTATCCACCCGCCGATCGCGGTGGCTCGCTCGTTCTCCTCAACGGCCTGGCCGCCACCGGAGGAGACGCTTTCGCAAACCTGATCCGTGAATTTGTTCTCAGGCGCTTCACGTCGCGTGTTCCCGGGACACCGGGAGAGCCATAAAACTTCGTATCGTCGTTTACTGCGTTACATCGAGCGAAAAGGCGTGCCTCCTCGCTCGATATCGCGCCCAAATGATTCGACAATAATCGTTGAAACTTAGAAGCAATCACTGCACATCGACGTCCACCGCCTTCGAAGCGATCCCATTGGCTACAACTACCAGCGTTGACGGTCCAGTTTCCGTGGCGCCTGAAACGATGAACTGCGTCGAGACTATCGTCGACCCCGTTGCCACTCCCGAACTGAAATTCTGCGTGATTGCATATCTCACATGGCCGGTCGCGTTGTTCCTGATCCTCACCAACGGAAAGTTCGTCGCCGATTGCGCGTCATCGCCGTAAGCCGCGCCTTGCGAAAGGCCATTGAATTGAGTTCCCTTGAGCGTATAGGTTTTGCTTAGAGAAACCGTTGAGGGGAACGATGTAATAGTAGGCTCCCACGAACTCGATGCCGATCCTGCGGGAACAAAAATCTCGACATCCTGCGTGCCGTCGGTGAAGAAGATGTTTCCCGTCGGCAGCACAAGCATCCGCCCATCAAAAGACACTTCGTTCCCCGAGTTCGGAGGCAGAACTACTCCGTTGAGGAACGTTCCATCGAACGAGTAGAACAACGCACCAGTCGTGTTACACGGCGTCACGCCGGACGCCATCACTAATACGCGCCCACTCGGGAGAAGCGCCGCCGGACCATCCGCCACGCCAAACTGAAATCCATTCTCCACAGGGAAAGTTGGCCCTTTTGTCCACGTCCCCGTATGCGAGTTGTAAATCGCCGTATGCCCATTTGCGCCCGTTGCGAAAACCGTACCATCCGGGCGCAGCACTGCCGGACCAATCTCTGGGATATTGCCAACCTGGCAAATCGTTGTAAGACCTGGGGACGGTACGCTGCTGGTTGCAGTCCAATTCCCCGTCTTGTAATGATAAAGTTCCGCCCCCCGCGCAATTTCCGTATCGATGGTTAGCACATCCCCATCCGGCAATAAAGTCCATCCCTCTTCGGAGTTGGAATCCAGTTTTCCGTTTCCTGTCGTGCTCCAGGTCATAGTTTTCGCATTCAAAATTGCTTCCTGAAAGCTGCAGCAATTGCCCATCATGAAGTTGCCATTCGGCAGGACCACACTGGGCGCATCGCCGATGGTGCCCCAATTTTCCGGGGGTGCCACCGAAGTGAACTTGTCGTTGATGCCCAGAGTCGCACCCAGGTTTATGTCATTCTTGTTCGTAAAATCATATTCCCCTCCCTCCATGATGAGTCTGCCATCCGGCAGGATCGCCGATGCGTAATACAGCGGTGCATACAAAAACGGCGGGGGTGCCAGAAAGTGCCAGCTTCCTGTTGAGTAAT
>Ga0070741_10020543_pt1 | contig 10394 bp, 13 predicted proteins | sample Coa_R1_4_FD_66440 | JGI IMG/M metagenome (GOLD analysis project Ga0070741, IMG submission 66440) | Surface soil microbial communities from Centralia Pennsylvania, which are recovering from an underground coalmine fire - Coalmine... | ecosystem: Environmental > Terrestrial > Soil > Unclassified ...
AGGCTACCGTTGGTTGTAAGTATTGCGGAACGGTACGCATCGAGCGGGATTCCCATGCTGGATTTGCTTCAAGAAGGCAATCTGGGCCTCATGAAAGCCGTCGATACCTTCGCAGAACACGTCGAGAGTAGCTTCGCGAAGTATGCCGCTGCCTTAATCGAGAACGCCATTGTAAGCGCAATAACCCAAGCCGATTCGGCGTAATCGCTTGTGCCCGCTGCTGTTCCAATGCAGATGAAATACAACTTACGATAAATCGCCATATCACAAGCAATCGTTTCGGGGTGTCCCGATTCGGGATTACTAGTGATGAGGCCTGTTATCGCCAACGATTGCTGCCTCGTCGTCTTGTTCGATGATAAGGTAAGTCCGCAATGCCCTTGTTCTACACAGATTCGCTGACACTCGCGTATTCAAACATTGAAGCGGCCAAACGCTGGTGGATTGACGCATTCGATTGCAAGGTTGCAAAAGAGCCATCCGACTGGGACTGTCCACTGCCGTCCGATGTGGCGCTTCAGCTTCCGGGGAACGACGGCCCCACAATTCTCTTATCCAGTAAGGCCGAAATCGAGCAAGCGGGGTTTGACAGACCCGCGCCAGTCTCGTCCGTCATCTTCTGTGACAAGTTGAAGAAAGGGCATGAACATCTCACCAGTCGTGGGATTCTAGCTGGGCCGATACAAGATGGCGGTGACACGCAGTTTTTCGAGGTTCGTGATACGGAAGGGAACCTTATTGAAATCTGCAAGGAACCTTAGCTCCGAGCACGATTACTGTTGTGAAATCGCCATTTCACAAGTGATCGGGTGGGCGACGGTGGATGTGGCGTTCTTTTCAAAATTACCCCTTAGCCGGCGGGTGCGATTAAACCGCTGATGCGAAGGAGCAACTGCGCAACTATGCGAGGATGGCGCAGATCAAGGCTACATGGGACTTCGCAAGTGTTTTTCATCCAAAACCGGAATATCCGGCCCGTAATCGCCTGACTCATGCGCGTCCTCCGCTCTGTCCGATCTCACGACAAAAATTCGAGCCGCTTTCTTGAGTGACAACCGTCCCAACGGTGGCGCACAATTGACGCGGCTCTCCGGGCCATCGGCGCAGCATTGACCTGAGAGCCGGGGAGGGTTGCCGGGTATAGCGAAGGCCCCCAACCCTTCCCTTACCATTACCGGCGCGGACTCCCGACGTGCGCTAGTTCCTGTTCCGCGTATTCCTATACGGGTTGGGCTCATGACCATGCCGACCTCTTCCGTCGAGTGGTCGGTCTTAATCAAGTTAATAACTGTTGTAATATCGCCCTAGCGCAGGCGACTGGCGATTCTGCACCAGAAGCGATGCAGGATAGCCAGTTTATACTATTGCCTGTTCTCGCCAGTGATGACGGTCCGCTGTCGCTAAGTTGCGCTTAATGGCAGGTGGTCGCTCCTGTCGTAGACATGGGATGGCTGGCGGCAACTCAGACCAAGAATGGATGGCGTGTCATCGAAGCCCCACCTCCACCCACAGGGAGACCAGACCGGACATTACGAGTGGACGATTTGCTTCGCAAAATTGACGGTTATGATGCATCGAAGCTCGGCCCCTTAGCAGTAGCGGCCATTCTCAACGACGTACCATTTCGTGCTGTCCCGATGTCGATCCTGCGCAACGGCGAGGCGCTCAAGGTGAACGTGTTCGGGGAAGGTGTTTTCACCGATGGCGAAGTCAAGGCCAAGCCCACCTATCATCGGGACCGACTTCAGCCCGTAGATGGCCCCGCGCCGCAGTTCTCGTTGCCCGATTTGGCGGGTCACTTCTATTCTCTCGACCAATTTCGAGGTCACTGGTTGATACTGAATGTCTGGGGAACGTGGTGTTCCGGCTGCCTTGGCGAGATTCCGGCTTTGCAAGAGTTGGTTGTCAGTTATGCCGACAAGCTAACGGTGTTAAGTGTTGCGGTGAACGACACACCCCAAGTCTTGACCAAGTTTGTCAGCGAACACTCAATTCCATATCCGGTTCTACTGGGAGAGAGCTTCGACGCACCCTTTGCGGAGGCATATGAAGTCCATAGCGCACCGGCAAACATCGTCATTTCACCGGATGGGGCAGTTCTGTTCGCGGGGAGTGGGCCGATGTCACTCAAGGGCGCAGTTCAGCAGATAAGTCGCGGAATAAAACCCCATCCAGGAATTTAGTTAGTTGGCGTAATATCAACCTCTCTGTCGGCGTTGTCAAGGACATAGTTCGGCATCCGCTTTAGAGAAAGCGCCATTTGGCTCTAGTGGAGAAAATCCGTTCCGACCAACCACGGCTCGCCTTCTAATCCTCGCAGGTCAGAACTCGTCCGACCCATGCATCTCTTCGATCGCCGCTGCGACCATTACCAGTCGAACTCCTCGTCAGAGGAGCGGCGCATTATCCCACATCCATCTCTGGTCGAGGCACACCTTGGGGCAAAGGGAAGTGTCGGAAACATGTTTTCGCTCACCTGAGCGCCCGACATTCACTTGACTTCATTTCCAAATCCAGAGCACAATCTGCCTCAGCAGCTCGCTGTCCCAGACCATCCTTCAAAGAGCACACCATGCCTCGACTGGTTTCGACCTTCGCCCTGCGGTCGATGGTTCTTCTCAGCTTAATAAGCCTCGGCTTGAATCCGGCGCACGCCGCCAATCGAGTTGCGCGAACGCCGGGGCAGAGCGCGCCCAGCTTTCAGTCCTGGATGAGCGGCGTCTTGCCCTCGCAGCCGAGCTTCGCGCCCAGCTCGCCCGACAATTGGCTGGGGGGCGCCGGCAACTGGAGCAACGGCGCCGACTGGAGCGCCGGCGAGCCCGGCAGCGGCAGCGACGTATTCATCGACACCGGCAATGACAGTGTGACGCTGGACGTTAGCGCGAGCATCGACTCGCTGACCCTGGGGGGCGCCAGCGGCACCTCAACGCTGATGGACACAGACCTCGTTACGCTTACGATTGCGGGAGCGTTGACCATCAACCAATCCGGCACCCTGACATTTTATGACCCTGGCGGAATTTCAGCCGGCGGAAACGTGATGAACGCCGGAAACATGACCTTTTTCCACGGCGGCCTCACAGCACCGAACATTATCAACTCCGGCCGCATCAGCCTAGACGTTGGGAACGTCAATGCTTCGGGCACCCTGACCAATTCAGGCACCATCGCCGCTCAGGATGATGTCAACGGCGTCGGTGCAGCTACCATCGTAAACTCGGGCACGATCTTCATCGACAGTATCGCGTCGACCGGCGACTTGATCAATCAGAGTGGCGGCGTTGTCTCAGCAAGGGGTCTCAACGTGGGCGGCAACCTGATCAATGAAGGTTCGATCAAGGGCTACTTGGAGCGCGCCAGCAGATTCTCCGTCGCCGGCGAACTGACTAACGGCGGAACGATTGATGTTGAGTACGGCAGTAGCTTTAGCGTGGCGACCGCCAGCAACACCGGCACTGTCATGACGGGAGCGCAAAGCGGCAGCAACAGTATTTCCATCAGCGGCACGTTGACGAATGAGGTCGGTGGCGTTTTCGCCATCGACGGCATGAACGACGTCGCCACCATCGGCTACGTCAACAACGCCGGTTCCATCTCAATTGCCAACGGCTCAACGTTGCAGATTGTGTCGTCACACGCCCCAACCACTGCTCTTCCTGGATTCCTCAACAGCGGTACGGTGCTGATCGCTTCGGACGGTACCGTGAGCAGCCCGTTGACCTACAGCCAAACTGCCGGCCAGACCACGATCGACGGCACCCTGCGCGTCTCCGGCCACAGCAACGTCCTCTTCTCCGGCGGCGCGGTCTACGGCAACGGTGGGACGATTGAGGGCAATACCATTTCGAATGCCGCTTTCAACATGGGCGACATGCCCAACACCATCGGGATGATGGCCATCACGGGCAACTACACCCAGGGCGCCAACGGCAGCATCGCCTTCGACATCGCCTCGCTCACCAGCTTTGACCAGCTCAACATCACCGGTCGCGCCTCGCTCAATGGCACCCTTTTTGTCGACCTGCTCAACGGCTACGTCCCGCAAATCGGCAATCTGTTCGACATCATGAACTTCTCCAGCAGCTCGGGGACGTTCTCCACGACCGTCGGCCTGCCGATCAACAATCAGGAACATTTTGTGCTGGAGTACAACTCCACCAACCTGACGCTTGACGTGGTGGCCGGTCCGGACGACCAGCCGCAATCGGGGCACGGCAGCTCCTACTACGAGCCCTACGTCAGCGAGATCACCGACGGCGCCGACCAGCTGGACAACTTCAGCTCGCCTGGCGCGACCGCCCCCGAGCCGGGCAGTCTGGTGCTGCTCGCCAGCGGCCTGCTGGGCATCGCCGGTGTGGGGCGGAAGAGGATTTGAAGTGGCCAGTGCATTCGATCGACGACGCGTCGCGAATCGCCATCGACTCGCCCCTGACCGCCGGCGCCTGACCACTGCCTGACCACTGACCCCTAGCGACTGCTCGCAGTTCTCTGGCAACCGCCCTCCAGCAGCTCACATCCATTCCAGCAATGTTCCCGGATTTCGGAGGACACTATGTTGCGCCCAGTCGTTTGGCACCCGTCCTCACCTTAGCTTTCACCGCGCTGCTGCTGTGGTTTCCCACCAGCGCACGCGCGCAAGGTCTCCAGGTTATTTACAACTTCGGCGGATACGCCAGCAGCCTCGACGGTCTAATCATGGACAACACCGGCACGCTGTATGGCACGCACGGTGGCGTGGTATACACGCTCACGCAGCAGGACTCGCAATGAACCTACAATCCATTCAGCAGTTGCCTGTGCCGGCCAACGACCGCCCAGAAGTGGTGAGCAACTTCACGGCGGAGCTAAGCCTTATAAAGCGCGAGAAAAAGCTGCTGATTCATTTATCCGCGCAGACATCCGCCCGCTGATATGGTTACAGTCAAAGGGCCACTCTTCGCGGAGAGTGAGGAAGAAACGAAAGGTACAAAATGAAACCGCTACCAGCGCCACACGTCCCCGGCAAAACCGAGTTTGAACGGTTCGACAACGCTGTGCGCCAAGTGCTCACGATCTCAAAAGAGGAACTGCTCAGGCGAGAAGCGCGGGAGAAGAAAACGCGGGAACGTAAGAGGCGAGCCAAGAATCCGTGATGCGAATGAGACAACTCGCCAGCGCCGCTGTTATGGTGACCGTCGGCTTGGCTGCTCTATTCCAAGGTGGCTCAGCACCGTCGCGAAGCTACTTACCTCTCGACAATTAAAGCGCTTCAACGCGCTCTCCCTAAAGGCATGCCCATGACCGAGGTTTCTAGATATTTGGATTCCAATGGAATGAAATGTTCGGCATTGCAAGAAGGAGAGAACACCAACTGGAGGTATCAGGTCAAACCCGGCGAAGACCCGGGAAGTCTCGTGTGCGATCATTGGTCGGTTTACGCCGCGATGGAGTTCACTTCCAGTGAGAGACTGACGAACATTCATCTAGCAAAGACCGGAGTTTGTCTGTAGCCTGACCTCACGCCACTCACGTGGCCTCGCCATTTTGCGAAGTATATTATTGCCCACATTTGCCTGAAACGATTGCCAAGCGGGGAGATGGGGCGACAACCTAAACTCCTCGCCCAGGCGTGTGAGGTAATTGTCGCTATATCGCCATTACCAAGCAATCGGGTTGGGCGGCTCCGCTTCGCATCAATTGTGATAATGCCTGTGATGTTGACAAAGTCACTCTGATAAGCAGGTAAAGCGCCGTACAAGGAAGCAGGGGTTCCAGGTACTGCGTGACCTTCATCCGGGGGTTCGCGATCTCGACGAAAACCTGCGCCCCTATTCGTATTGGCCGAAGAGTGGCAACGACCGGCAGGATGCCGTCATTCGCGACATGGTGTTGGCTTTCGGGCTCGACACCATCATCGTCTGGAGCAACCGCCCGCACGACTCGAACGCTTCGCGTTATCTCGACAACACTGCCGCTACACGCGGAACACCAGCCATCGCACCTACCAGAGCCTATAGGCCGCTCCAGCCAATACTTGCTGGACGAAGTGGGGATGTTTTCGGAGCACATGGATTCGGCAATGTCCTCACGCTAACACGCTCGGGACTTATAACTAACGCTGCGACTCACCTTGCCATACATTCCACGACTCACTTTCGGGAGCTGCCCATTGCAAGTGCGATGGACTGTATCGTTAGCAACCTCACTACCAAACAAGACCATAACTCAGGAACACTCCCGCCTTGGAAAAAGACCATCGCTCTACGAGGTTACTTTGTGTCAGAGCAGCTCGTTCCACAAAATGGTACGCGTGTTCTAACACGAGATCGCTGATGCGAATGCTGGGTACATATCTGCAAAACAGAACTATGGAGTTATGTGCCGCGGCGTTTTCGGCCATGGATGTGCAGTTAGCTATACATGAGTGAAGAAATCGCGGATCTCGTTAACAACATGTTGACACACACTTAACAACATCACATTGACGAAGGGAGAATAGCCGTGTTGAATCTGGTTACTAGTTACATTTCAAGACTCTCCGCTTATTGCTCGAAACAATGCTCAACTACATTATTCGACAGAATATCTCTCGCCTCGCTCTTGCCGATGTTGTTGCTGTTCTTCGTATTTGCGACTGCTCAAGCGTGGGCGGGCGTCACCTTCACGGTTCCCGGAGCGAACGTGCAAGTCACAGGTTCGGCTCCCTTGGTCGCGACCGTGAGCTCGAACGGCGCACCAATCGTAAGTGTTCAGGTCCTCGATGGGTCGACCCAACTCGCTAGTTATGCGGGAAACGGTTCATCGTCTATCACAATTCATGCTGTCTACTCGCTGTCGGCAGGAAGTCACACCCTGACCGTGAAAGGAACCGACACCGGCAACGTAACCTATTCGGCAACTCGGACCTTCACGGTCGCCGGCAATGGTTCGGTTACACAAAGTCCTGCTTCGGACAGCGAAGGGCCTTCACCGACCCCTTGGCAAGCTACCTGCACGGCTGACAGCGGGAGAGTCATCAACACAATGAAGCTATACCTCGATTTTAATCCCACTGAGATCGCAAGTTTTACGGGTCTATCCTCCGGCTCTGTTACCGAGTCACAATCCCTTAATCTAGCAGGAGGATCTCATTCCTTGACCACCAACTGCTGGGACAATAGCGGGCAGGTGTACCAGTCATCGATCGATTTTGCCGTTGGTACGGCGTTTCCAGCTGGACCTGGCAATGCGATCACGTTGAATCTGGACAATCCTGCTAACGGCTGGCATGATTGCTCCGGGTGCAGCGGCACTCCTGGTGGCGATGCCTTACATAGCGACACTTATCCAGCTCTGCCGCCCACATTCCCTACTATTGATAATGACTCGCGCGGCTTTTCCATTACCGCAAACGACGGACCGACTTTTCAGGGATATCTTTGGTTTACCAGCTTCAACAACAGCGCAGGTTTCGGTCCCAATGGTCCCGTTGCCTGGATATTCGACTTTTATGCTAATGTAAACAATCCCCTCAATCCGGATTTCGCTTCAGAGTTCGACGGAAATCAGAACGTCGGCGCTCCCAGTGGCAAGAGTTGGGTGATAGGGACAGAATGCAATTACGGAGCCAATCCCCTCTCCGGCCATCCCACCATATGGCGGTTCGATGACGGCAACCTAAACGGCGGACACGGCAGCTGGAACGATACCTATAATGGCGGCGGTTCCCTTACGTGTCCAATGACAGCGGCTGGTCATTGGTATCACGTCCAAATGTATTTTACTCTTGATGCCTCGACATTTACCTATACACTTCGGAATCTGCGGGTTAAAGACACCACCCTTAATTCCGTTCTGGAGGACGATTCGGTCCTGTTTACGTTTAAGGGCTTGATTGATAACCATGGAAATTCAATCGACACGCAGCTGGATGGAAACAACAATCACTCTTATGGAGTAACTTACGACAAAATTGTAGTGACGCGGTGGTAGGCGTCCATTGCGATTGACCTGGTCCATCTTTAGTCCGGGCTTAATGAGACTTCCTGCGGTTTGTGAGCGGTCCTGTTTTTCAGTCACAGTTCCAAAGTTAGTCTCCGGCAGATCGCGGCTAGCCGCGATCTGTCTTCTAAATTCATGTGGCGTCCTCTCCTCCAGGGCCCTGTAAGGACGGCTCTCGTTGTATTCGTGTCTCCACGACCCGATTCGGTCAACAGCCTCTGATGGTCCGGCGAACCAGGGCCCATGCAGGCACTCGGCCCGAACGTTCCATTAAAGCTCTCCACATAGGCATTGTCCGTCGGCTTTCCCGGGCCGCGAGAAGTCGATCTTCACCTGGTTGCGATATGCCCGTAAAACCAGCACCCCGCACGTCAGCCGCTGGCGGACCACTTACCCCGGCGAGGTGAACACCTACGCGCCGCAAGAACAGGCTTGCACATGCGGCGGGCGGCTGCGTCCGCTGGACCAAGACATATGTCAGGCCCAAGCTGAGTTGTGCAAGCAGGCAGTAGTCCCGAGCCGCCCGATCGAGCGCGGCTTGGCCGGGGCCGAGTCTGAGAGCGAATGGAGTACTGCTTCAGCACCCATGTCGCCCGAGCAGGTACGCGGCAAGGAACTGGATGCGCGGACTGACCTGTTTTCTTTTGGGGCTGTGCTGTATGAGATGGCAACGGGATTGGTTCTCTTCCGCGGCGAAGGAACGGGCGACATCTTTGACTCGATATTGCACAAGACGCCAACCGCTCCGGTGCGGCTGAATGTGGAGATCTCGGTTGATCTCGAACGAATCATTTACAAGCTCTTGAGAAGGACCGCAACTTGCGCTATCAGCACGCGTCGAGATGGGGGCCGACCTGAAGCGATTGAAGCGGGAGACGGATTCCGGCAAAGCAGTTGCGGACAGACGACAGGACGGCGCTGCTTCTGCTGTGGCTGACTCTCGGGCTGCCGCTTCTGGACCCATCGTGCCAGACTCTTCATCTTCGCAACCGGTCAGTTGAAACAGCTCACCTTTGGAAAAGACGAGGAGTAGGTTCCTGTACTCCAGATGGCAAGTGGATGGTATATGCCGGGTTCCCGCCTACCGACAGCGTGCTCCGCATCTTTAAGGTCTCGACAGATGGCGGCTCACACGTGGAATTAGCGAAGGACAATGTGTTTGGCGCGGTTGTTTCCCCGGATGGCACGTCGCCCGTCTATCGCCGCGTAGAGGGACAGGGAGCCAGCGCGACGTTGAAGTTGATCGTTCAACCTGTGGCAAGTGACGCACCGATACTGAAATTGAAATGCCTGCTGCGTAGAACGTTTTAGAGGTCGGCTGGGCACCCGACGGGAAAGGACTCACCTAATGTGCACAATACGACCGGTAATACACAGAACCTTACATGCAGTCTCTGGTCGGCGGCCCTCCAACCCAACTGACGCATTTCGATTATGGGCCTGCCCTTATAGTCGCTTATGCTTGGTCAGGCGATGGCAAGAAACTCGCGATCATCCGCGCTCGTTAAAATGACGCTGACGTTGTTCTGTTCAGCGGCTTTAGTAACAAGCCGAATCCGTGAAGTAAGGTCATCGCCAACACGTTATCTGTCGTTCGGCCGCAGCGGTTCGATTTCCCTTGCTGAGCGACAGCGAAGCTGTTGCCTTCGACGATGTGTCCGGAAAGACGGGCGCGGGAATCTCGTTCGGGGGTGGAAACCATCGGTGCAAGGCCCGAGTCCGCCAGCAAATTGTCCCCCAGAGATATCCGTCGGGTGACTTACGGACTTGTTTTCTTTGATACTTCCACGTGGGCGGCCTTGTGCAAGGGGAGCTGTGCTGCTTGATTTCCCACCGGCGCGCCTCTCGATGTATTTGGCATGTTTGACTGTCAGCGAGCATCATAGGTTCGGTTGCACAGAGCAGCTTTCAATAGCGACAACCGCTGGCTCGGGAAGGTCAGGAGCCGGCGATGGCGCCAGGGTGAGATCCAGCGCTATCGCCAGATTGGCAATGTCGTTGGACGCGTCGCGTGCTGTCAGGGGGTCCAAGCCCCATCGCCATTCAATCAACTTCAGAATTGAAGTATGATCAAAGACTTCACTCGATATTCGTGGGGCTTCTGGAACTCCCCTGGAGAAGGGAGAGATGACACTTACCGGCAGGCGTAATCCCAAGAGCGCCCTGCCGTCGATAAGGTCGGGGTCTACCAGGTTCGGAGCAGCGGCTCGCGGAGGCGGGACATGATCAAAGAAGCCACCCCATTCGTCATAGGTAACGACCAGCACCGTTTCATTCCATGCAGGTCCTGAGGCCAGCGCTCTATATACTTTCCATAGAAATGATTCTCCTCGTCTGATGTCAGCATTGGGATGCTGGTCTTCGCCATCATAGGCATTACTTGCCAACGAGAAGGATGGTTCGAGGAAGGCCACGGCTGGCAAAGCTCCGGCCAG
>Ga0070741_10020544_pt1 | contig 10393 bp, 9 predicted proteins | sample Coa_R1_4_FD_66440 | JGI IMG/M metagenome (GOLD analysis project Ga0070741, IMG submission 66440) | Surface soil microbial communities from Centralia Pennsylvania, which are recovering from an underground coalmine fire - Coalmine... | ecosystem: Environmental > Terrestrial > Soil > Unclassified ...
TTCGATGGGCGCGAGCATCGTGATGCGCGCGTCGTTCCGGTACCGCTGGTTCGAGCGCATCGTCCTCAGCGCGCCGATGATCGAATTGCCGAAGACACGGTATTCGTTCCTGCAGCGGCCCGTGATCGGGGTGCTGAAATTGTCCGGCATGGGCAGCAACTATATCCCGGGCGGCAGCGCCGAAGTCGTCGCGTCGCGCCCGTTCATCGGCAATTCGCTCACCACCGATCCGGTGCGCCATGCGCGCACCGCCGCGGTCATCGACGCGGAGCCGGGCGTGGCGCTCGGTTCGCCGACGGTCTCCTGGGTGTCGGCGGCTTTCCGCGTCATGAACGAGTTCGCCGAGCCGGGCTATCCGGCGAAAATCCGCCAGCCGATCGTGATGGTCGCGGCCGGGCGCGATGAAATCGTCTCGACACCGGCGATCGAGGAGTTCTCCATGCGCATGCGCGCGGGCTCGCATCTGATCATCGCCGGCGCCAAGCACGAATTGATCATGGAGCAGGACCGCTACCGCGGGCAATTTTTCGCGGCGTTCGATGCCTTCGTGCCCGGCACGCCGGCGTTCTAGCCGAACCTCAGCATGAGGGCGGACAAAGAATTCCGCCGTATCAGCCGTTCAAGATTTCCATCGCCTGCGCGTGCACGCGCTTGTCGCCGGCGGCGAGGATGCGCCCGCCGGATTCCGCGGGCTTCCCGTCCCAGGTGGTGACGACGCCGCCCGCGCCGGTGATGATCGGAATGAGCGCGGTGATGTCGTATGGCTTGAGCCCGGCCTCGACCACGAGGTCGACGTGGCCGGCGGCGAGCATGCAATAGGCGTAGCAGTCTCCGCCGAAGCGCGGCAGCCGCACCTTCTTCTCGATCTTGTCGAATTGCTTCCGCTCGGCGGCGCTGAACATGTGGGGACTGGTCGTGAGCATGACCGCGTCCGAGACGCCCGCGCAGGAACGCACGCGCAAATCACGCTCGCCCGCGGGGCCGCGGTATTTCGCGGCCTGGCGGTCGCCGGTGAAACGCTCGCGCGTGAACGGCTGGTGCATCATGCCGAACACGGCTTCGCCGAAGCGCGTCAGGCCGATCAGGGTGCCCCAGATCGGATAGCCGATGATGAAGGCGCGGGTGCCGTCGAGGGGATCGATCACCCAGACATACTCGGCATCGGCGCGCTCGTTGCCGAATTCCTCGCCGATGATGCCGTGTTCCGGGAAAGTCTTCTTGATGAGGTCGCGGATGGCGGCTTCCGCGCCGCGGTCGGCCGCCGTCACCGGGTCGAACTGGCCGACGCCCTTGTTCTCGACCCCGAGTGCGGTGCGGAAAAACGGCAGGATCTTTTCGCCGGAGGCGTCCGCCAGTCTGTCGACAAAGGCCGCAAAATCGATCGCTGTCATTGCCGCCGCCCGGTGATGCTGCGCATCCACCTATCGAAGAGTTGCAGGGCGGGCAACCGCGGCGATCCCTTGCCCCTGCACAGGCGCCGTGCGACGAGAGCCTTGTCTTATCGAACGGCTGCCGGGAGCCGCTTTCATGACGAGTTCGGACGCTGGCGCGAGCCGGCCGGCGATACCGCTGAGCGCAACGATCGCGCTCGTCGGCACGCTCGGCTCGATCTACATGGTCAGCCAGTTCCTGCGCAATTCGATCGGCGTGATCGCGCCCAATCTCGCGTCCGAATTGTCGATGAACGCGAGCGAGATCGGGCTTCTCTCCAGCACGTTCTTTTTCTCGTTCGCGGCCGCGCAAATCCCGCTCGGTATCGCGCTCGACCGCTACGGCCCGAAACGCTGCATGCTGGTCTGCTCGGTGATCGCGGTGATCGGCACGATCATGTTCTCGCTGTCGACGGCGCCGTGGACGCTGATTGCGGCGCGCGGGCTGATGGGCGTCGGCTCATCCTGTTTTCTGATGGCGCCGCTCGCGCTTTATGCCGTGCGCTACGCGCCGGACCGGTTCTCGATGCTGGTCGGCATGCAACTCGGCCTCGGTTCGACCGGCACGCTGCTTGCGACCGCGCCGCTCGCCTGGTCGACCGCTGCGATCGGATGGCGCGCGACCTTCGTCACGGTGGCGGCGATCGTGGCTTTCAGCGCGATCCTGGTTGCTCTCGTCGTGCGCGAGGGCAGGGAGCCGCATCACGACCACAACGAGACTTTCCGCGAAAGCATCACCGGAATAGCCGAAGCATTGCGTACGCCTTCGATCCTGCAACTCTTCCTGATGCAGCTTGCCGCCTACTCGAGCTTCGTCCTGATCGTCGGTTTATGGGGCGGGCCGTATCTCACCCATATCTACGGCTACGATCTGACCTCGCGCGGGGAGATCCTTTTCCTTGCCGCCGCGGGCCAGATCGTCGGATCCTTCGTGCTCGGCCCGCTCGACCGCGTGTTCGGCAACTACAAGACGCCGGTCTTTATCGGGACCGGGCTGACGGCGCTGTCGCTTGGCGCATTGGCGATCGGAGGCGTCATGCCGGTGGCGTGGATGATCGCGTGCTTCGTCGGCGTCGGGTTTTTCTCCGCTTACACCACGGTCCTGATCGCGCACGGCAAATCGCTGTTTCCGCAGCGGCTGGTTGGCCGCGGCCTGACGCTGCTCAACATGGGCACCATGGGCGGGGTCTTCCTCACCCAGACCGTGAGCGGTTTCGTCATCGACCTCTTCCCGGCGGTGAACGGCGCCTATCCGCTTCAGGCCTATCGGCTGGTCTTTGCGATGCAGGTCGGTTTCCTGCTGGTCGCCGGGCTCGCCTACCTCACAGTCCGCGACCCGCGCCGCGCCGCCTGAACGACCCCGCCACGGGCCCTGGGGATAGGTCAGGAAAGCTGACATAAGGACTTGCGTTTTGTGCAGCGCGGGCGCATATTGCTGCAGCGCGGCAACTTGCTCACGCGAGTTCCCGCCGCCCTCCTTGGGCGTTTCCTCCCTAGACTTGGGCCGCTAGCTTGCTAGCGGCCCTTTTTTCTTGAGCTTTTTCAATTGGTGCCGCATTTTTCGACACGCGGCCCGATCGCCGAAGCTTTCATCAGCAGTGCGGCTGCGCCCGCGATCCAGCGTCCGTTTTGCTGCTATGCACAATCAACGGGGCAGCTATTCCGCCGCCGAGCGGTAGGGCCGGAGCTCCTCCGCCGGGATCTGGCCGATCTCGTCCGCCAGCGTTTCAATGTCCCGGGCGAGGCTCTCGAAGCCCTCGGAGCGCTCGTAGCGGCGCTCGTCCATGTAGAGCGCCCGGTTGAGCTCGAGCTGGATGGCATGCAGGCCGCTTGCCGGATTGCCGTAATGCTCGGTGATGAAGCCGCCGGCATAGGGCTTGTTGCGGCTGACCGAATAGCCAAGCGCCCGCAGCGTTGCCTCGACCGTCTCCGAGATCGCGGCGACGCAGCTTGTCCCGTAGCGGTCGCCAATCACGACGTCGGCACGGGGCCGGTCGTCCTTGCTGCCGGTGTTCGAGGGCATGGAATGGCAATCGATGAGGATTGCCGCGCCAAATTCGCGCTGGGCGTTGGTAAAAAGGCGCCGGAGCGCGCGGTGATAGGGCTTGTAGAGGCTTTCGATACGCTGCAACGCGTCATCGACGGCGATGCGCTGATCGTAGATTTCCTGGGCGTCGCCGACCACGCGGGCCACGGTTCCGAGCCCGCCCGCCACCCGCATCGAACGGGTATTGGCGAAAGAGGGGAGCCGCCCGTGAAACATGCGCGGATCGAGTTCGTAAGGCTCGCGGTTCACGTCGACATAGCAGCGGGGGAAATGAGCGCGCATCAGCGGATAGCCGCGCTTGACCACCCCGGCCACAAGCTCGTCGATAAAGGAGTCCTCCGAGCGCCGCAGCGTCGTGAGATCGAGCCGCGATCTGCTCAGAAAATCGCGCGGATAGACCCGTCCGCTATGCGGCGAATTGAAAACCACCGGGCCGCGCCACGCTTCGGGCTCGAGAATGTCGAAAGGCGGATCGAGCTCTTCGGTCATGGGTGCCGGAAAGGGCAATCGGTTCAGGGGTTATTAAGAAGCTCTATCCTTTCGCAGGGCTGATTGTCCACGCGGATTGAGGCCAAAAAGCCGCGCGAAACTCACTTTCACTCGGTATTTACCTGGCATACGCTTTATGGGGTTGGGGGGTTCCGGCAGGCTTTCCCAATGCTTTGCGTCGGTTTACGGGCGTCCGCCGACCGCCCGGGCGGTCTTGTGGTCGCTGGGTAAGGGAGTGGTTGAGTTGGGGGAACGTCCAATCAGCGTCGAGACGCCGAAAATTCTTCTGGCGGAAGACGACACCGACATGCGCCGGTTTCTGGTGAAGGCGCTGCAGAATGCCGGATTCGATGTCGTCTCCTACGACAACGGGCTCTCTGCCTATCAGCGCCTGCGTGAAGAACCGTTCGAGATGCTCCTGACCGACATCGTGATGCCGGAGATGGACGGCATCGAGCTTGCACGCAGAGCGTCCGAACTCGATCCCGACATCAAGATCATGTTCATCACGGGCTTTGCCGCAGTGGCGCTGAACGCGGACTCGCAGGCGCCGAAGCACGCCAAGGTGCTGTCGAAGCCGGTGCATCTGCGCGACCTCGTCAACGAGGTGCAGAAACTGCTCGCGGCCTGAAGGTTGCCTCCCCTTGCGGGAGCCGATATAGGGTCGCGGCCTTCACGCCGGATGGGCGCGTAGCTCAGCGGGAGAGCACTACCTTGACATGGTAGGGGTCACAGGTTCGATCCCTGTCGCGCCCACCATCCGGTTCCCGCTTCTCAGATGCGAAATCGATGCAGTGCACGCTGCGTGCGGCATCTTGTGCAGCGTGATGGCCCGGTTGCCGCCACGGCACGGCTACCGCACCCATTCCGCCGGTTGTCTCCAAAACGCCGGATAGCCCGCTTGTGGGTACTATCGGGTGGTGTAAGCTTTGGCCTGCGAGTCCTTAGCTAGGGGGAAATGCTATGTTGAAATCGATTTCGAAGTTTGTGCTGGCCGCGACAGTCGCGACCATGGCGGTTTCGATGGCGGCTTCGCCGTCCTTCGCGGCCAAGAAGAAGGCAGCGTCCTGCGTTCCGCTTTCCTGGTGCGCCGCCAAGTGCACGAAGGGATCCTGCAGCACCGGCATGTGGTGCGGCGCCGACGGCAAGTGGTACCAAGGCATCACCGGCTGCGTGGAACCGTTCTGCACCCCGAAGTGCTGATCGGCTGAAGCCTGAAACTTGCCCCCGCAGGGGGGCCGGTTCCAAATCCGCCGGCGGGGCCCCGCCGGCGGATTTGTCGTTTCGCGTTGACTTGAGGGGGGCCGGTCCTTAGGTTCCGCGCAACTTTCCCCCTATACGCGCCCGCCGCGAAATCCCGGGATTTGGCTATGAAGGTCCGCAATTCTTTGAAGTCGCTGCGTGCGCGCCACCGCGACAACCGTCTGGTCCGCCGCAAGGGCCGCGTCTACGTGATCAACAAGACGCAGCGCCGCTTCAAGGCGCGCCAGGGCTGAGCCGTTTTGGCCGGCCGCCGCTCACGCGGCTTTGACGTTTCATCTCTTGCCGATCGGGCGTGCGGGTCTAGACTGGCCGGCATGGACGCTCGATTCCGCGCGTTGGCCTTCTCGCTGCTGATCGCTTCGGCCTGGCCCGCCGCGCCCGCTTTCGCCCAATCCGCGACGCCGAAAGCCGAAGCGCCGAAGCTTCCTCCCAAATTGTCCCGCGCCGACCGGCGCAACAATATCGATTTCCTGCTTGGCGCGCTGAAGGTCGCGCCGGACGCCGAAGCCGCCAAAGCGATCGAGCAGCGCATCTGGTCGCTCTGGATGGTGTCGAAGAGCGACACCGCGAACCTTCTGATGACGCGCGTGAAGGCCGCGATCGACGGCAAGGATAACGAACTCGCGATCCGGCTTCTGTCGGCGATCGTCGAGATCAGGCCCGATTACATCGAGGCGTGGAACCGGCGCGCGACGCTCTACTACATGCAGAAGGACTATTACCGGGCGATGGCGGATATCCGTCAGGTGCTTGCCCGCGAGCCGCGACATTTCGGGGCGCTCGCGGGAATGGGCCTGATCCTGCAGGATACCGGCGACGACAAGCATGCGCTCGAAGTCTACCGGCGCGCGCTCGAGGTGAATCCCTATCTGCCGCGGATCCCCGATCTCGTGAAAACCCTGACCGAGAAGGTCGAGGGCCGCGGCATCTAGCCCGGCATTCGCAAGCTATCGGCCGACCAGCGTGAGCCGCCGCGCTTTCCGGCGCAGCCTTGCCGGTGCGCGCTCGAAACTGAGTTCTGCCGCGCGGCACGGGCGTCCGAACAGGAAGCCCTGCGCATGCGTGCAGCCCGCCGCGCGCACGAGCGTCATCTGCTCCTCGGTTTCGATGCCTTCGGCGACGGTTTCGATCCGCAGATCGCGGCCAAGGCTTGCGATCGCCGAAACGATCGACGCGCAGTCCGCGTCCGCCGACAATTCGCGGGTGAATGAGCGATCGATCTTGATCTTGTCGAAGGGAAACATCCGCAGATAGCTGAGCGACGAGTATCCGGTGCCGAAATCGTCCAGCACGACGGCGATGCCAGGGCCTCGCAGCTCCCGCAACGTCTCGATGTTCTCCGCGCTCCCCTGCATCAGCACGGATTCGGTGATCTCCACCTCGAGCCGTTCGGGCGGCAGGCCGGTACCCATCAGCACGTTGCGCAGCATGTGCGCCGGATTGGTCTTGCGGAACTGGACCGGCGAGAGATTGACGCTCACCTTGACGTGCGGCGGCCACGCGACGGCGTCAGCGCAGGCCGTGCGCAGCACCCATTCCCCGATCGAGTTGATCAGGCCCGTCTCTTCCGCCAGCGGAATGAAATAGCCGGGGCCCATCATCCCGAGACGCGGATGCTGCCAGCGCAGCAGCGCCTCGACGCTTTCGATCTCTTTCGAGGCGAGATCGACGATCGGCAGGTAGTGCAGCTCGAACTCGTTGTTCGCGAGCGCGCCGCCCAAATCCATTTGCAGCGCCCGGCGCGCCCGCGCCTCGACCCCCATGGCGTGATCGAAGAAGCAATAAGAATTTCGGCCCTCCGATTTGCATTTGTAGAGCGCAAGGTCGGCGTTTTTGACGAGCTGGTCGACGTCGGTGCCGTGCTCGGGCGCAAGCGCGATGCCGATGCTGGTGCCGATGTCGATCCGGTGGCCGTCGATTTCATAGGGCGCGGCGACCGCCGCGAGCAGCCGTTTGGCCAGGCCGATCGCCTGCTGCCGCTGATCGCCCGCGGCGACGGTGATCGCGACCGCGAATTCGTCGCCGCCAAGACGAGACAGCGTGTCGCTTTCGCGCAGGCAGGCCGAGAGGCGGACCGCGGCCATTTTCAGAAGCTCGTCGCCGACCGGATGGCCGAGCGAGTCGTTGATCATCTTGAAGTGATCGAGGTCGAGCATGAAGATCGACAGCGTCTCGCCGTGACTTGCAATGCGCGCCAGGCCTTCTTCCATTTTTTCGCGCAGCACCGCCCGGTTGGCGACGCCGGTCAGCCCGTCGTGACGGGCCATGTAGGCGACCTGGGATTCGGCGTGCTTCTGCGCGGTGATGTCCTGATGGATCGCGACCCAGCCGCCGTCCGGCATTGGCTGGTGATTGACCGCAAAAATCCGTCCGTCGCGCAGCCTGTTCTCGGCGTAATATGGCGTGCGCCGGCGGACTTCCTGCAAACGCTGGTCGATATATCGCTCGACGTCCGCGGGGCTTGCTCCGGATTCGGCCCGGGCTTCCAGAATGGAGCGCAGCGTCGCGCCGGGTTTGGCCTGCTCCCGGGTGATGCCATACATGGTCGCGTAGCGTTGGTTGCAGACGATCAGGCGTTCGTCGCGATCGAACATGCACAGGCCGTGCGCCATGTGGTCGAGCGCGGTGTCGAGATGGAATTTCTGCCGCTGCAACAGCTTCTGCGACGCTTCGACCTGCTGCTGCGCGTTGGAAAGCTCAAGGATTATTTTTTCGAAGCGGTCGGTCCGGCTGGCGAGACGGCGGTCCGCCAGCACCCCGATCAGGCTCATTCCGAGCACGGACAGCGCCACGCCCGCGATCGCGAGCGCAAGAACCGTCGAGGAGACCGAGATCGTATCGGACGCGCGCGTCGGGTCGGGGACGATCACGACCGCGCCCATCGCGGTGAAATGGTGCGAGACGATTGCGAGCGTGAGGAAAAGCGCGGCTGCGAACGTGCCGCGGTGTCCGTCGGCGCGGACCGCGATGGTGAGCGCGACGAAGCCAAACAGCACGCCGAGCGCGATGGACAGAAGCACGAGATCGGGATGCCAGGTGACGCGGCCCGGGACTTCGAGCGCCCACATCCCGAGATAATGCATGCTGGCGATGCCAGCCCCGATGATGGAGCCGCCGATCGGCGCGGCCCACCGGCCGGGCGCGTTCGCGGCGAAGGCGAAGCCGCCGGACGTGATCGCCATGGCCGCAGCGAGCGAGCCCGCGGTCAGCGCCACGCCGTATCCCGTGGCAACGCCGGGATCGTAGGCGAGCATCGCGATGAAATGCGTGGCCCAGATGCCGTAACCGATCGCGCCGCCGGCGATGACGATCCAGATCAGGCGGGTGCGCGTATGGGACGCGATCGCCCGATGGAAGATATTGACGGCCACGATGCTGGCCAGAAAGCAAACGAGACCGGCGAGCAAAACGAGCCGCCAGTCGTGCTCCTGCGTCAGGCACGTCAGCACGCGGAACATGGAGAATTCTCCCCACGGTTGCGTGGGAAGGAATAGCTCGCATAAATGGCTTTGCTGTTAAGCGGTGTGCCGCTTTCGGACGGAATGGCTAACGGTACGTAAAACGACGTAATGCAGCACTGGCGTTGCTGCGGTTTTTCCGCACTCCGGCAGGCGGGTGCGGCGCCGGGCCCGAGTCAGTCGTTCGCCGCTTCCGATCCGACGAATGCGATGCGCACCATGTTGGTCGCACCCGGCGTTCCGAGCGGCACGCCCGCAACGATGATCACGCGCTGGCCGGATTTCGCGAAACCTTCCTTGAAGGCCATGCGGCAGGCGCGCTCCACCATGTCGTCCTGATCGCGCGCGTCCTGCGCGACGACGCAATGCACGCCCCACACGAGCGAGAGTTTCCGCCCGGTGGAGAGGTTGGGCGAGATCGCGACGCAGGACGATTGCGGCCGCTCGCGCGCGACGCGCAGTGCCGTCGATCCGGAGAAGGTCCAGCACACGATCGCGGGCAGATCGAGCGTCTCGGCGATCTGGCGCGCGGCATCCGCGATCGCGTCGGCGCCGGTCGCTTCCGGCGCGTCGCGCTGCGCGACGATGATCGAGCGATAGGTCGGATCGCTCTCCACCTCCTGCGCGATGCGGCTCATGGTGGAAACCGCTTCCGCCGGGTACTGGCCGGCCGCGGATTCGGCGGACAGCATCACCGCATCCGCGCCCTCGAAGATCGCGGTCGCGACGTCGGAGACTTCGGCGCGCGTCGGCACCGGGCTCGCGATCATCGATTCCAGCATTTGCGTCGCGACGATGACCGGCTTTCCGGCGCGCCGCGCCGCGCGGGTGATCTGCTTCTGGATGCCCGGCACCCGTTCGAGCGGCAATTCCACGCCGAGATCGCCGCGCGCGACCATCAACGCGTCCGAGGAGTCCAGGATTTCCGCCAGGCGCGTCACCGCCTGCGGCTTCTCGATCTTCGCCATCACCGACGCGCGCCCGCGCGTGATTTTCTTGGCCTCCGCGATGTCCTCCGGACGCTGGATGAAAGAGAGCGCGACCCAGTCGATCCCTTCGACGAGAGCGGCTTCCAGGTCGGAGCGGTCCTTCTCCGCGAGCGCGGAGAAGGGGATCGTGGTTTCGGGAAGGCTGATGCCCTTGCGGTCGGACAGCTTGCCGCCGACCTCGACGCGGGTGAGGATCTTGTCGCGGCTTCCCTCGATCACGCTCAGGCGGACCTTGCCGTCGTCGAGCAGAAGCGTTTGCCCGGGCTCCACCGCCGCGAAGATTTCCGGATGCGGCAGGTGAACCCGTTCCTTGTTGCCCGGGGTTGCGTCGGTATCGAGCGCAAATGTTTCGCCTTTCAGCAGCATCGCCGATCCGCCGTTGAAGGTGCCGAGACGCAGCTTCGGGCCCTGCAAATCGACGAGGATTCCGATCGGGCGGGCGAATTCCTTTTCCACGCCGCGGATCGCGGCGACGAGCTCGCGCATCTTGTCGTGCGGCGTGTGGCTCATATTGATGCGGAACACGTCCGCGCCGGCGTCGAACAGCCGCCCGATGGTCATGCGATCGGACGACGCCGGCCCGAGCGTCGCCACGATCTTGGTTCGGCGCAAACGTCTCATTGCTGGTTTCCGGTTGGCGGCGTGGCGGGGGCGCCGCCCGCAGGCGGACGCGGCGTTGTCGGCGACATGCCGGGACTATTGGATTGCAACGGAGCG
>Ga0070741_10020545_pt1 | contig 10392 bp, 10 predicted proteins | sample Coa_R1_4_FD_66440 | JGI IMG/M metagenome (GOLD analysis project Ga0070741, IMG submission 66440) | Surface soil microbial communities from Centralia Pennsylvania, which are recovering from an underground coalmine fire - Coalmine... | ecosystem: Environmental > Terrestrial > Soil > Unclassified ...
CCTTCAGCCGCGCGTGGAGCTAAGCGACGAAATCCTGCGGCGCGCGCGGGCTCCCATTGAACGGATGCTGGAGCTGTCCAAACAGCCGCTGGCCAACGCGGGCTAAGCGCGGCCACTTCAGTCAATACAAGGTTTTGTCCGGCTTTTGCCGCCACTCGGCAAAAACCTGCAAGGCCGCCTCGCGCCCCAGTTGTGTCGCCGGGACGAGGCGCCCTGCGCGGTCCTGCGCCAATTGCTCATAAAACATGGCGTCGTCGAATCCAATGGCGGCGGCGTCATCGCGGGTGTTGGCGTAATAAATCGAGCGCAGCCGCGCCCAAAAAATGGCGGCCAAACACATGGGGCACGGCTCGCTGCTGGTGTAAATTTCACATCCGTCCAGGGAGAACTGGCCGGCGGCGGCGCAGGCGCGCCGGATGGCCAGGACTTCGGCATGGGCCGTGGGATCGTTGGCGGCCAGGACCTCATTCCAGGCGCGGGCGATGATTTCGCCGTTCCGCGCGATGACGGCGCCGAAGGGGCCGCCGGCGTTTTGGCGCATGCCCTCGCGCGACAGGCGCACGGCTTCCGCCATGAGTTCGTGGTGGGTCATTGTCAAAAATTATTTTCCCGGGAGGGGCGGCAGGCGGGCCGCCAGCGCCGAGCGCTCCTGCTGCAAAGCCTGCTGCGCCTGGCCGCCGGCCGGCAGGGCTTGCATGAGTTGGTCGATGAAGTTGATGCGCTGGTTGATTTGGTCAACAGGGATATTCTGCGGATTGGAAAAGCTGAAGTCCTGGTTGCCGGAGGAAATATGAAAGGACTGAAAACCAGTCGAGCCCGGCGGCTGCTCGGCGCCCACTTGATACTGCGCGCCGCCCAGAAAAGGTGTGAGCCGCGCGACCATCCAGTCCTCCAATTGATGGTCTTTGACCATTTGCAGGAGCGTGCTTTGGGCCATGGGATTGGTTCCAGCCATTTCGGCCAGGACATCGGCTGCCGGATTCTGCGAGCTGGTTCCGGTGGCTTCAGCCATTTGGATGAGTTCGTCCATGCCGGCGCCATCGGGCAAGTTGGCGAGGGTGATGGCTGTGTAATACGGCCAGCGCGGGGCCGCTTGCTGCAAATCCGCGCTGATGTCCGCGCCGTTGGCGGCTTCGTTGCCGAGAATTTGAAAAAGGGGGCCGACATCGAGATCGCCGAGCTGCCCCTGGGCGGCCACTTGCAGTTGTTGACGGGCGGCGCCGAGAATTTGCTCTTCGTATTGCGTGCCGAGCGGATCGAGGGCCTTGGCCAGGGCCATCAGGTCGGTCGGATACGGCGTCGTTTGCAGGGTCTGTGTCAAAACTTCCAGCGCGTTTGTGCCGCCTAGCTGGCCGATTTGCGCGAGCGCATCGATCAATCCCGCGCGCAACGTTGGATAACCCAATGGGTTCATGACGCCGCCTCCGTAGACGACGTCCTGGTTATTTGTCAGATAACCCCGAATCACCGGAACGGCCGCCGGCCCCGCCCGGACCAAGTCGGCCAGGGCCTGCTTCCATTGCTGGGCTTGCGAGGCGGTCAATGGCGTGCGGCCATCCGGCGCCATGAGCGCGGCCAGCGAATCTCTTGGATCGGCCGCGGCCGGCGCCGACTCCTCCGGCGCGGGCGGTGGAGGCGGAGGGGGCGATCCCAGTGGTTCAATCGACGGCCCCTGGCGCGAAGCTGTTTCGCGCGCCCCGGCGGAGTCGCGCGCGGCCGCGGCCGCGGTCGCAGGCGCCGACGCGGCGGAAGGAGGCGTCTGGAGCTTCTTGTATGCGGCAGCGGCCAGGATCAAAATGACGCCGGCCATCACGGCAAGCGTCACTGGCGAAAGCCCGCGCCCCTGGCGCGTTTGCGGAGCGCGCGGAGTCGGGCGTTGGGAAGGTTTGCTCACCTTGCCTCTATTTACCGGGCTTGTTTCAGCAATGCAAGCCGTCCATAATTGGCGCGGCATGAAGACCAACTTTCTCCCGCCCCGCCACATGCTGACGGCCATCCTGTCAATTGTGGCGGTGGCCGTGCTGATCGTCGTTTTTTATTCCAGCACAGTGACTTCTGACGTCCCTGTGTTGACGCCCACCAGCGCCATCAAGGTGATCAAGGCCGCGCATGCTTACACGTATAGCTTGCGGCAGGCGGGCAAACCGGTGCCCACGTCGATCGCCGTGACCAACCTGGTCGCCCTCAATTACCTCAAGCCGGCGGACGTCGCGGCCTTCGACGGCCTTGAGGCGACACTGACGCTGCTTGTCACCAATAATTCCCCGAATCCGGTGCTGCTGCGCGTGCGAGAACCGGACGGCGGGGAAACCGTCGTCCGGGAAAATGGCGCGACGCAGCAAATCCCGCCGGGCGGCTTTGAAGCGCCATAACCGTTCGTGCACGGGCGCCTAGTAGGCGGCTTGGACGCCTTTGATCGAGCGCTGCTTCATCCAGGGCATCATGGCGCGGAGACGCTGCCCGACTTTCTCGATGGGACGCTTCTGGCCGGCGTTGAGAAGGTGGTTGTACTTTTTGTAGCCGCCGTTGTATTCATGGACCCAGCCCTTGGCGAATTTGCCGGACTGAATGTCCTTCAGGGCGGCCTTCATCCTCTTCTTGACTGAAGCGTCGATGATTTTCGGGCCGACCGAGACATCGCCCCACTTGGCGGTTTCGGAGATCGAGAAGCGCATCCCGCTGATGCCGGCTTCGTTCATCAAGTCCACAATAAGTTTTAGCTCGTGCAGGCACTCGAAATAGGCCATCTCCGGCTGGTACCCCGCCTCGACGAGCGTCTCGTATCCGGCCAGAATCAGGGCCGACGCCCCGCCGCACAGCACGGTTTGCTCGCCGAAGAGGTCCGTTTCGGTTTCCTCCTTGAAGCTGGTCTGGATGACCCCGGCGCGCGTCCCGCCAATGCCTTTGGCCCACGCGAGGGCGATTTGTTTGGACTTCTTGCCGGGGTCCTGGAACACGGCGATCAACGCCGGGACGCCTTTGCCTTCGACAAATTGCCGGCGCACGATGTGCCCCGGCCCTTTGGGCGCCACCAAAATCACATTGACGTCCTTGGGCGGCACGATCGTCTTGAAATGGATCGAAAATCCGTGCGAGAAAAGCAACGTCTTGCCTTTGGTCAAATTGGGGGCGATGTCGCGCTGATAAACTTTGGCCTGCTTGGTGTCCGGGAGCGCGACGAAAATGACATCCGCGCGCTTGACGGCTTCGGCGGTCGGGACGACCTCAAAGCCGTGCGATTCGGCGACCGGCTTGGATTTGCTGCCCTCGTAAAGGCCAATGATAACCTGGCAACCGCTGTCCTTCAGGTTCAAGGCATGCGCATGGCCCTGCGAGCCGAAGCCGAGAACGGCGAGCGTTTTGCCTTGCAGATACTTCAGGTCCGCGTCCTTGTCGGTGTAAACTTTTGCTGGCATAGAATAATTATAGATGACCCCCGGATTACTTGCGGGCCAGGGCGATTTTTCCCGTTCGGGTCAATTCCATGACCCCAAAGCTTTCCATCAAATGGAGGAACTTTTCGACTTTGCTCTCGTTGCCGGTGATCTCAATGGTCAGGCTTTTGGGCTGCACATCGACAATCTTGGCCCGAAAAATGTCTGTGATTTGCATGATCTCGGCGCGGGCTTTGGCGTCCACGGCCACGCGCACCAGGACCAACTCGCGATCGATGAAATCGGCCTCCCGAAAATCATGCACTGCCAGGACGTTGACCAGCTTGTTCAATTGTTTGACAATCTGGTCCAGCGTCGCGTCATCGCCGCGGGTGACAATGGTCATGCGGGAAACATTGGCGTCCTGCGTGGGGGCGACATTGAGAGTGTCAATGTTATAGCCGCGGCCGCTGAAGAGGCCGGCGGTGCGCGTTAACGCGCCGAACTTGTTTTCCACCAGGACTGATATGGTATGTCGCATATAGAGCAAAAAACCCGCCTTCACAGGGAAGGGCGGGCGGCCTGAGAGTCAAATCAACGATCGCAGGCCGCGTCAGTCAAGGACGACGACGCGCAGAACTGCAACCAGACTGACCCATTGATTCATTGGCCGGGGAAAGTAACAACCCGCCGCGCATCGGTCAACACCGATTTTTGCGGCGATCTCAACGCGGGCGCGCGCGGGAAAAAGTTGAAAACCGCTTGCTGGCAAAGCGCCGGCGGCCCAGATTGGCGGCGAACACTCATGAAACGCGCCCGCTTCCATTTCGCCCTGGCGGCTCTCCTTTTCTTCGGCGGCTGCGGCCGGGACCATTCCCCGCCGGCGACCAGCGCTCCGGCCAAACCGAAGATTGCCCTGGTCATGAAATCTCTCGCCAACGAATTTTTCAACACGATGGAACGCGGCGCCGAGGCCCACCACCAGGCGCACGCCGCCGAGTACGACCTGGTGGCCAATGGCATCAAGAACGAGACGGATTTGGCCGAGCAAGTGAGCCTCGTCGAACAAATGATCGCCCAACAGGCCAATGCCATTGTCATTGCGCCGGCCGACTCCAAGGCGTTGATCACCGTGCTGAAACACGCCAAAGAGGCGGGCATCCTCGTCGTTAATATTGACAACAAGTTGGACGCCGACGCCTTGAAACAGGCGAATCTCCAGATTCCATTGTCGGCCCGGACAATCGCGCGGGCGCGCGGAAGGTCGGCGAAGTCGTGGCCCGGCAACTGAAGCCGGGCGACAGCGTCGCGATTATCGAGGGAATTCCCACCGCCTTCAACGGCCAGCAGCGCCGCCTCGGCTTCGAGGATGCCATGAAAGCCGCCGGGGCCCGGATTGTCGCCGAACAAAGCGGCGAATGGGAGATGGACAAAGCCAACAACGTCGCCGCCGCCATGCTCGGCGAGCATCCGGATATCAAAGCGATTCTCTGCGGCAATGACGACATGGCCCTGGGGGCGGTCGCGGCGGTCAAGGCGGCGGGCCGGGCCGGCACCGTCCTGATCGCCGGCTTCGACAACATCAGCGCCATTCGGCCGCTCCTGGACAGCGGCGCCGTCGCCGCCACGGCCGACCAGCACGGCGGGGAGCTCGCGGTTTTTGGCATCGAAGCCGCGCTGAAAATTTTGCACGGCGAGGCACCCCCCGCCGATCAGACGACGCCAGTCGATGTCATCACGAAATGATTCCGGCTGCGCTCCGCAAATCCGGGCAGTATGTGGCGATGGCGGCCATCTGGGCGGCCCTGGCCTTGTTCTTCGGGTTGATGAGCCACAACTTCCTGAGCGCCCGCGCCTTTCTTGCTCTCGCCAACCGGATTCCGACCCTGATGGTCATTTCGACCGGCATGACGCTCGTTCTCATTGTCGGCGGCATTGATTTGTCGGTTGGCTCAATCGCCGGGTTATGCGGCGCGCTGGCGGGCGTGGTGATCGTGGATGATCACGCCGGATTCCTGACCGCAGTCCTTCTTTGTCTGGCGCTGGGCGCGAGCGTTGGCGCCGTCAATGGCATCATCAGCGTCTGCCTTGGAATCCCGTCTTTTATCGTGACGCTCGGCATGCTCGAAATTGCGCGGGGCCTCTCCTACTTGTTGACACATTCGCAGACCAAATACATTGGCGCCGCTGTCGAGGGGTTGTCAGACCCCATGGGGTTTCTCGGCGTCTCGCCGGCATTTCTGATCGCCATCCTCGTCGTGGCCGCGGGACAAATCGCCCTGTCACGAACTGTTTTTGGCCGGTATCTGGTGGCCATCGGCGCCAATGAACCCGCCGCCCGCCTTTCGGGCATCGACCCTCGCGTCCCCAAAATTGCCGTTTTTGCCCTTGCGGGGATGCTCGCCGGGTTGGGCGGCGTCTTTCTCACGTCGCGTCTGGGTTCCTCGGATCCGAACGCCGGCATCGGTTTGGAATTGTCCGCCATTGCTGCCGCCGTCATCGGCGGCACAAGCCTCACGGGCGGCAAAGGTTCGGTCGTGAAGACCCTTTTTGGTGTTTTGGTTGTGGCCACCTTGGAAGCCGGGTTGGCGCAAATCGGCGCCTCGGATCCGATGAAGCGCGTCGCGACCGGCCTGGCCATCATCCTGGCCGTCGCCCTCGACGCCTGGCGCCAACGCTGGGCCAGACGAGGTTGGGTTTAGGCGGCGGCAGCCGTTGACCTCACGCCTATGGCGTCCACACCAAAGCCACCCGATAAAACCGGCTTTCGTTTGTCTTGACAGCTTCGCTGAATTGCGCCACGGGGCCGGAGGCGGTGTTGGTCGCGAGGGAAGTCCATGCCGTTAAATCCGACGAGGCTTGAATCACATAATTGCTTCCCGGCATGGCGCCATAGGAAAAGAAGAACTGGCCATTGGTGACACGTCCGTCTGTCAAGAGAATTTCGGGCGGGCCGGACGCTGCGGGCGTCGCGCGGGTGTAGGCGAAAAAACCGCCGTGCGCGGGCCACTGCGTGAAGGTCAGCGACAAATAGACATCTTCATTGATGAGATGGACGACCATCGGATTGCCGACGAGGAGGCTGGACAAATCGCCGTTGCGATACGAAGCGAAAGGGGCGTAAGACAGCCCCTGATAATTGTCGATGGTCCCAAAGGCCCATTCCGTGTCTGTCGGCGTTTCTGCGCCGGGCCCCTGGTCACCGGCATCGGGATTATAGAGCCACTGGCTGTAGGCTCGTGTGAGGGAAACGGCGCCAGGGATCAGTTCGTCTGTCAGGGAGGCGGCAGACTGGGTGAAATTGGTCACCGGCCCCGTCCACAGCGTCGCCGCCCGCGTCGGCACAACCGGCAGCAAGAATGCGAGCGCCGCCAGGTTCATGCGCGACCGCGACTTTCTCATTTGATAATTCTGTTGCATAGTCCGTTATGTTCGATCGGATCCGAAAATCAGCAAATTTCAGTCCAAGCCGTTGCAGAAATTATCCGCGAGGTCTTTGGCCAGCCTGATATATAATCATATCCGTTCATGTCGTTTCCGAAAACCGCCATTCTGACCGCCACCGACATCGTTGTCCGCTATCATGACCGCGCCACCCTCACCGGCGCCACGCTGGGAATTGCGGAAGGCGACCGCATTGGCCTGGTGGGCCGCAATGGCTCCGGCAAAACCACTTTTCTGCGCATTCTCGCCGGCCTCCAAAGTCCTGACTCCGGGGAAGTCACCCGGCGCCGCGATTTGGTTGTCGGATACCTGCCCCAGGATTTCACCCTCGACCCCGCGAAGACCGTCGCGGGCAACGTCCGCGAGGGCGCGCGCCACGTTCTGGACCTTATTGCCGAGTTTGAAACGCTGCCGGCCGCTTCCTCGCGTCACGAGGAATTGGAGCGCCGCATCGCGGCTCTCGACGGCTGGAACCTCGATCAGCGTCTCGCCACCGCCATGGCCCATCTCAATTGCCCGGCGCCGGACCGCCCCATCGATTCTCTTTCCGGCGGGGAAAAACGGCGCGTGGCGCTGTGCCGTGCGATTGTGGCCCGGCCCGATTTGCTGATCCTGGACGAGCCGACCAACCACCTCGACCCGGAATCCATCGAGTGGGTGGCGCAATTTCTGGACGAGTTCCGGGGGGCGTATCTGGTTGTGACGCACGATCGTTATTTTCTTGACAGAGTCGCGCGCCGCATCATCGAGCTGTCCGACGGCCGCTTCTTCAATCACGACGGCAATTACACCGATTACCTCCTCGCCAAGGCCGAACGCCAGGCCGCCGACGCCGTCGTCGAGCACAAACGCCAGATGTTCCTCAAGCGCGAGCTGGCGTGGGTCCGCCAGGGGCCGCGCGCCCAGCGCAGCAAGCAGAAGAACCGCTTCGAGCGCTACTACGAAACGGCGGCCCAGGACGGCCCGCTCGTCGAGGAGGATGTCGAGCTCTGCATCCCGCCGCCCGCGGCTATCGGCAATCGCGTTGTTGAATTGACCAACTTGGGCATCACCTTGGGCGGCCGCCTGCTTTTCCGCGGGCTGAACTTCACTTTTGAAAAAGGCCAGCGCGTGGGCGTGGTTGGCCGCAATGGCCTGGGCAAGACCACACTACTGAGAATTATTCTGGGCCAACTCGCCCCAACCGAAGGCACGGTCAAGACCGGCCAACTCACGCGGTTCAATTACGTTGATCAGGCCCGCCTGCAGCTCAACGAAGAGCGCTCCGCTCTTGATGAAGTGGCGGACGGCACGGAGTTCGTCATGTTCGGCGAAGCCCGCCTTTCCGTCCGCGCCTATCTCAAGCGTTTCCTTTTCGCCGATGACCGCCTGACCACCCAGGTCAAGCATCTCAGCGGCGGCGAGCGCAGCCGGCTCCTCCTCGCCCGCATTCTCAAATCCGGCGGCAATTTCCTTGTTCTTGACGAACCCACCAACGACCTCGATCTCCCCACCCTTCGCGTTCTCGAAGAAGGCCTCATTGCCTTTCCCGGCGTCGTCCTGGTCGTGAGCCACGACCGCTACTTTCTCAACCGCATCTGCACCGATATTCTCGCCTTTGAAGAAGACGCCCGGGTCGTCCACAGCGCCGGCAACTACGATTATTACCTCGAGAAAAAACAACGCCTCTCCCCTGCCCTGCCCTCGCCGAAATCCGCGCCTGCGCCCGCCTTCCCGTCCGTGAAACCGGCCTCATCCGGCTCCTCCAAACCCCGCAAACTCTCCTTCAAGGAAACCCGTGAATACGAATCCATGGAGGCTCAAATCCACGCCGCCGATCAGGAGATTATGCGCCTGGAAGCGCTTTTCGCCTCGCCCGATTTCCATCGCACGCATGCCAAACAGACGACGCAGCTCGTGGACGACCTCGCCGCCGCCAAAGAAAATCTCGCACGCCTCTACGCCCGCTGGGAAGAACTTGAATCCATCAAAGCCGCCTTTGAAAAATCAGCCGCCGACAAATTGAATATATGACACCGAAACTTTTTTCCGAACTCGGCCTGTCGCCCGAAATCCTCAAGGCCATCGACAAAGTGGGCTTCGAGCAGGCGTCGCCCATTCAGGCAGAGGCGATTCCGGTCCTGTTGCAGGGCCGGGATGTCGTCGGCCAATCCCAAACCGGCTCGGGCAAAACGGCGGCGTTCGGCATCCCCGTGATTGAAAAAATCGACCTGAGCCGGCGCGAGCCGCAAGCGTTGATTCTTTGTCCGACGCGCGAGCTCGCCGTGCAGGTCTCCGAAGAAATTCACAAGCTGGCGGCCTTCAGGCGCGGCCTGGCCGCCCTGCCCATTTACGGCGGCCAATCCTACGAACGGCAGTTCTGGGGCCTCAAGCAAGGCGCGCAAATTATTATTGGCACGCCGGGTCGCGTGATGGACCACATGCGGCGGGGAACCCTGCGCCTTGACGGAGTCAAATTCGTCGTCCTCGACGAAGCGGACGTCATGCTCAACATGGGTTTCCGCGAGGACATGGAGACCATTCTCCAGGCCGTTCCCGCCGAGCGCCAGACCGTTTTCTTTTCCGCCACCATGCCGCGCCCGATCCGCGAATTGATCGAGAAATATGCCCGCTCGCCGCAAAGCGTCAAAATCGAGCAAAGGGCCCTGACCGTTCCCACCGTCGAGCAGGTCTATTACGAAGTGGATCGGCGCCAGAAAATCGAATTGTTGACCCGCCTTATCGATCTCCACGACCTCAAGCTCGGCATCATTTTTTGCAACACCAAGCGCATGGTCGATGATCTCGTTGATCATCTCGAAGCCCAGGGTTACATGGCTGACCGCCTCCACGGGGACATGACCCAGGCCATGCGCGACCGTGTCATGCATAAATTCCGCCAATCCGGCCTGGAATTTCTCGTCGCCACGGACATCGCCGCCCGCGGCATCGACGTCGATGACGTGCAAGTCGTCTTTAACTATGACCTTCCTTACGACGGCGAAGATTATGTCCATCGCATCGGGCGCACTGGCCGCGCCGGCAAAGCGGGCCGGGCGATTTCTTTCGTGTCGGGGCGCGAGGTCTTTCAAATCCGCAACATCGAGCGCTACACCAACGTCCGCATCCACCGCGCCAAAATCCCCACTCCTGCCGAGGTTGAAGAAGCCAAAGCCAGTCAATTCCTCGGCAAACTCCGCGCCCTCCTTCAAAGCGGCGCCTACACCCGCCACGACAACCTCATCGGCCGCCTCCTCGACGAAGGTTTCGATTCCACCGACATTATCTCCGCCCTCATCCACCAACTCCAGGACGGTGAAACCCAAACTCAACCCCCTCCGCCCAAATACCGTGCCGCCGACACTAAACCACCTACTGCGGACCCACCACTTCTCGTCCGCGCCGCCGCACCCCCGCCAACCCCGACTAATCTTATAGCCCCTAAGCCACCCACCGCAACCATGGCCGCCCCTGCCCCCTTAAAAAGCAAACCACTCCCTCCACCAGTCAAACAAACACCCTCCGCGAACCCGCCACCTCCCGCCCGTGCCGCCGCACCCCCGCCGCCCCCGCCCAGTCCTGTCAATGCTGTCAA
>Ga0070741_10020546_pt1 | contig 10391 bp, 15 predicted proteins | sample Coa_R1_4_FD_66440 | JGI IMG/M metagenome (GOLD analysis project Ga0070741, IMG submission 66440) | Surface soil microbial communities from Centralia Pennsylvania, which are recovering from an underground coalmine fire - Coalmine... | ecosystem: Environmental > Terrestrial > Soil > Unclassified ...
GGCGATGTCATCGCCAAGATCCCCCGGGAAACCACCAAGACCAAGGACATCACCGGCGGCCTGCCGCGCGTGGCGGAGTTGTTCGAAGCGCGCAAGCCCAAGGAATTCGCGGTCATCTCCGAGATCGACGGCCAGGTTTCCTTCGGCAAGGACACCAAGGGCAAGCGCAAGGTGGTGGTGACGCCCGAGGTCGGCGAGCCGCGCGAATACCTGATTCCCAAGGGCAAGCACATCGGCGTCCACGAAGGCGACATGATCAAGGCCGGCGAGCCGCTGATGGAAGGTTCGTCGAACCCGCACGACATCCTGACGATTCTGGGCGAAAAGGCGCTCGCCAAGTACCTGGTGGATGAAATCCAGGAGATTTACCGGCTCCAGGGCGTGCGCATCAACGACAAGCACATCGAGGCGATCGTCCGCCAGATGCTGCGGCGCGTGAGAATCAAGGAGGTCGGAGACACCGATTTCCTGGTCGGCGACCAGGTCGAGAAGTGGCGCTTTGACGAAGAGAATGCCCGGGTGCTGGAAAAGGGCGGAGAGCCGGCCATCGCCGAACCCCTCCTGCTCGGCATCACCAAGGCATCGCTCTCCACCGAAAGCTTCATCTCGGCGGCCTCGTTCCAGGAGACCACCCGCGTGCTGACCGAGGCGGCGATCAACGGCAAGGTGGACCGTCTGATCGGGCTTAAGGAAAACGTGATCATGGGCCGCCTGATCCCGGCGGGAACGGGATTGCCCTCGTACAATCGGCTGGAAGTGAAGGTCGAAGGGGGCGCCGAGGCGGAAGAACTCGAAAAAGCCGGGCTGGAAGGCAGCGCGGCCCCCGCCGGAGATTGACACAAGCGTAGATGCCGCGTACATAATTGTATTTCCCCCAAGGGCATATCCGCCCTTGGGGGGTTTGTTTGAACACCGCGTTCCCTGCCTGACGCAAACCCGGGAAAAACTGCGACGCGCAGCGTGCATCGTAAGTTTTCCGGGTGAAAGCGCAGGGCCAAGGAGCGCGGTTGCGAGGATGGAAGAGACAAGCAACGAACGGAGCTGACCTTGCCGTCGATTAATCAGCTAATCCGACAGGCGCGCGTCAAAAAGCGCTACAAGATCAAGGCGCGCGCGCTGCAGGGATCCCCGCAGAAACGGGGCGTTTGCACCCAGGTCAAGACCACCACGCCCAAGAAGCCCAACTCCGCCCTGCGCAAGGTGGCTCGGGTCAGGCTTTCCAACGGAATCGAGGTCAACACCTATATTCCCGGCGTGGGGCACAACCTGCAGGAGCACTCGGTGGTCCTGATCCGGGGAGGCCGCGTCCGCGACCTGCCCGGCGTCCGCTACCACGTCATCCGCGGTACCCTCGATTCGATCGGCGTGCAGGACCGGCGCAAGGGCCGCTCCAAGTACGGATCCAAGAAGCCGAAGTAACCGTTATGTCGCGCAAAGGACAAGCACGCGTCCGGGAAGTGATGCCGGATCCGAAGTATCACGATCGGACGGTGGCGAAATTCGTCAACGTGGTGATGGAGCGCGGCAAGAAGTCCGTCGCAGAGGCGATCTTCTACCGGGCTCTCGATATCGTCGGCCAGAGAACCAACGAGGACGGACTTTCGGTCTTCAAGAAGGCGCTCGACAACGTGCGACCTTCGGTCGAGGTCCGCTCGCGCCGGGTCGGCGGCGCCAACTACCAGGTCCCGGTCGAAGTGCGGCCGATTAGGCGCAATTCGCTGGCGATGCGATGGCTGGTGGCGGCGGCGCGCGCCCGCGGCGAGAAATCGATGGAAGAGCGGCTTGCCGCGGAAGTCCTCGAAGCGGCCGCCAACCGCGGCGGCGCGGTCAAGAAACGCGAAGACACTCACCGGATGGCGGATGCCAACAGGGCGTTCGCGCACTATCGCTGGTAATTTGACGAGTTTTGAGTAGATGGCTCGTACCACACCAATAGAACGGGTGCGCAATATCGGCATTATGGCGCACATCGATGCCGGTAAAACCACCACCACCGAACGGGTGCTCTTCTACACCGGCATCAACTACAAGATCGGTGAGGTGCACGAGGGCACCGCGACGATGGACTGGATGGTGCAGGAGCAGGAGCGCGGCATCACCATCACCTCCGCCGCCACGACCTGCTTCTGGCGCGATTGCCGGATCAATATCATCGACACCCCCGGACACGTCGACTTCACGATCGAAGTCGAGCGCAGCCTGCGCGTGCTGGACGGCGCGGTCGCCGTGTTCTGCGCGGTCGGCGGTGTGGAGCCCCAATCCGAGACTGTCTGGCGCCAGGCCGACAAGTACCGCGTCCCCCGAATCGCTTTCATCAACAAGATGGACCGGGTCGGCGCCGACTTCGAGCGCGTGGTCGAGGAGATGCGCGAGAAGCTCAAGGCCACTCCCGTTCTCGTCCAGCTTCCCATCGGCGCCGAGGACAAGTTCACCGGCGTGATCGATCTGATCGAGCAGAAGGCGATGGTGTGGGACGAGGATCGGCTCGGCGCGAATTTCAGGATGGAAGAGATTCCGGACGATCTCAGGGAGAAGGCCGCCGGCTATCGCGACAAGATGATCGAGACGCTCGCCGACCACGACGAGCATCTGATGGAGCTCTATCTCGAGGGCAAGTCGCCCGAGCCCGAGCGTATCCGCGCCGCCATCAGGGCGGCCACGCTTAAGATGGCGATAACGCCGGTGCTGCTCGGATCCGCCTTCCGCAACAAGGGCGTGCAGCCGATGCTCGATGCGGTGGTGGAGTATCTGCCGTCGCCGGTCGATCTGCCGGCCGTAAAGGGCGAGTTCGAGGGCAAGGCGCTGGAACGCGAGCCGCGGGACGATGCGCCGTTCAGCGCGCTGGCCTTCAAGATCATGACCGATCCGTACATCGGCACCCTGACCTTCCTGCGGGTGTATTCCGGCAAGCTGGAGAGCGGCGCGTCGGTGCTCAACTCAACCAAGGGCAGGCGCGAGCGGATCGGGCGGCTGGTCAAGATGCACGCGAACAAGCGCGAGGAGATCTCGGAAGTGTACGCCGGGGACATCTGCGCCGTCGGCCTTCGCGACACCACCACCGGCGACACGCTCTGCGATCCGTCCCATCCGATCGTCCTTGAATCGATCGAATTTCCCGAACCCGTCATCCAGATCGCGATCGAGCCCAAGACCAAGGCCGACCAGGAAAAGCTCTCGGAGGCGCTGCAGAAGCTGGCCAAGGAGGATCCCTCGTTCCGCGTCAGCGTGAACAAGGAGACGGGGCAGACGCTGATCTCCGGGATGGGCGAGCTGCACCTGGAGATTATCGTCGACCGGATGCTGCGCGAGTTCAAGGTCGATGCGAACGTCGGCAAGCCGCAGGTCGCCTACCGCGAAACCATCCGCCGCGCGTCCGAGGCCGAAGGCCGCTTCGTGCGGCAGACGGGAGGCCACGGTCAGTTCGGCGTGGTGGATCTGCGGATCGAGCCGATGGAAAAGGGCACGGGATTCGAGTTCGTCGATGCGACCAAGGGCGGATCCATCCCGCGCAACTTCATGCCGGCCGTCGAGGAGGGCGTGAAGGAGGCGATGGAGACTGGGGTGCTGGCGGGATACCCGATGGTGGATATCCGGGCGACCGTGCTCGACGGCAAGTATCACGAGGTGGACTCGTCCGAGATCGCCTTCAGGATCGCCGGCTCGATGGCCTTCAAGGAGGCGTGCGAGAAGGCGGACCCGATCCTGCTCGAGCCGGTGATGGATGTGGAAGTGGTGACGCCGCAGGAATTCATGGGCGACGTGATCGGCGATTTGAATTCGCGGCGCGGCAAAATCCTGGATATGGAAGGGCGCGGCGGCGCGCAGGTAATCGAGGCGCGCGTCCCGCTCGCGAACATGTTCGGATATGCGACCCGGCTGCGCTCGATGACGCAGGGGCGCGCGAACTACACGATGCAGTTCGGCGCATACGAACCGGTGCCGCAGCAGATTTTCGAGGAACTCACCGCGCGCAACGCGGAGGGCGAACAGACTCGCGCGCGCGCTTAAGTCTATGCAAGGAGAGGCACGGGCCTAATTCGGAGGAAAGACCATGGGCAAGGCTAAATTCGAGCGAACCAAGCCGCACGCGAACGTCGGTACGATCGGACATATCGACCACGGCAAGACCACGCTCACAGCGGCAATCACCAAGGTGCTGGCCGCGCGCAAACTTGCCCAGTTCACCGCCTTCGATCAGATCGACAAGGCGCCCGAGGAGCGCGAGCGCGGAATCACGATCGCGATCGCGCACGTCGAGTACGAAACCACCAAACGCCACTACGCGCACGTCGATTGCCCCGGCCACGCCGACTACATCAAGAACATGATCACCGGCGCGGCCCAGATGGACGGCGCAATCCTGGTGGTCGGCGCCAACGACGGCCCGATGCCGCAGACGCGCGAGCATATCCTGCTCGCCCATCAGGTCGGCGTCCCCGCCATCGTCGTGTTCATGAACAAGGTCGACATGGTCGACGACCCCGAACTGCTCGACCTCGTCGAGCTCGAAGTGCGCGACCTGCTCAAGAAATACGACTTCCCGGGCGACGATGCGCCGGTGATCCGGGGCAGCGCGCTCAAGGCGCTCGACTGCGGATGCGGCAAGGACGATTGCCCCAACTGCAAGCCGATTCTCGAGCTGATGGACGCGGTCGACAGCTACATCCCGCAGCCCCAGCGCGAGATCGACAAGCCCTTCCTGATGCCGGTCGAGGACGTCTTCTCGATCTCGGGCCGCGGCACCGTGGTCACGGGACGTGTCGATCGCGGCAAGGTCAAGGTGGGCGACGAAGTCGAGATCGTGGGCTTCCGCGACACCGTGAAGACCGTCGTGACCGGCGTCGAGATGTTCCGCAAGCTGCTCGATGAAGGGCAGGCGGGCGACAACATCGGCGTGCTCCTGCGCGGCATCAAGCGCGAGGAGGTTGAGCGCGGACAGGTGCTCGCGGCCCCCGGATCGATCACCCCGCACACCAGGTTCGAGGGATCGGTTTACGTGCTCACCAAGGACGAGGGCGGACGCCATACCCCGTTCTTCAACGGCTACCGCCCCCAGTTCTACTTCCGCACCACCGACGTCACCGGAGTGCTGACGCTTCCGGAGGGGACAGAGATGGTGATGCCGGGGGACAATGTGAAGATCAAGGCGGAGCTGATCACGCCGATCGCGATGGACGAGGGCCTGCGCTTCGCCATCCGCGAGGGCGGCCGCACGGTGGGCGCGGGCGTGGTCTCCAAGATCGAGAAGTAGGGAGCAATCGGAGCGAACGGGAACGGAGCGCTTGATAATCGGGCGCGGTTTTCAGGATGAACGACAAGATACGCATACGTCTGAAAGCGTACGACTACCGCCTGCTCGACCAGTCGGTGCGCGAAATCGTCGACACGATCCGGCGCACCGGCGGGCGCGTGGCGGGGCCGATTCCGCTGCCGACCAGGGTGGAGCGCTTCACCGTCAATCGCTCTCCTCATGTTGACAAAAAGTCGCGCGAGCATTTCGAGATCCGCACCCACAAGCGGCTGCTCGACGTGCTCGAACCGACCCAGCAAACCATCGACGCCCTCGGCAAGCTCGACCTTGCCGCCGGCGTCGACGTGGAAATCAAGCTCGAGTAGACGCCGATGCTTAGCGGACTAATCGGAAAGAAGCTCGGGATGACCCAGGTGGCCGATGCGCAGGGGCGCGTCCGCGCCGTCACCGTCGTCCAGGTCGGTCCGTGCGTCGTAACCCAGCTCAAATCCGACCCCACCGACGGCTACGATGCCGTGCAGGTGACCTGGGGCAGGAAGAAGCTGAGCCGCGTCACCGGAGCCGAACGCGGGCACTTCCAGAAGGCCAACGTCGCCGCAGGCATCCGCACCGCGGAGTTCTCCAAACGCGGCGACGGCGAGCTTGCGCTCGGACAGTCGGTTGCGGTCGGCGATGTTTTCAAGGCGGGCGAGCAGGTCGACGTTCAGGGAGTATCCAAGGGGCGCGGCTACGCCGGCGTCATCAAACGCCATCACTTCGCCGGTTTCCCCGGCACCCACGGCACGCACGAATACTTCCGGCACGGCGGATCGATCGGAAATCGTTCCTTTCCGGGGCGCGTGCGCAAGGGACTGCGGATGGCGGGTCAGATGGGGAATGAGACCACGACCGTTCTGAATCTCGAGATCGTCGAGGTGCTGCCCGAGGACAACGCGATCGCGGTCGCGGGATCGGTTCCGGGCCCTGACGGTGCGATAGTGATCGTCAAACACGCGGCGCGGCCGCGGCGCAAGGCGAACGTGGTGGCGGCCAATGCCTGAGCAGAGCGCAGAGACTACCCCGGTGAAACTGCCGGTCTACTCCGCCGCCCAGGAGCGGACCGGAGAGGCGGAATTCGCGGCCGCGGTGTTCGGCCGTGACGGCGACAAGGGATTGCTGCATGCGGCGGTCCGGATGCAGCTTGCGAATCGGCGCGCCGGCACGGCGGCCACCAAGACCCGCGGACTCATCTCCGGAGGCGGCCGCAAGCCGTGGCGACAGAAGGGCACGGGCCGCGCGCGCGCCGGCTCGACGCGCTCGCCGCTGTGGCGGCATGGCGGTACGATCTTCGGGCCGCAGCCGCGCGACTATTCCTACCAGATCCCCAAAAAGGCCTGGCGGCGCGCCCTCTGTCTTGCGCTTTCGGCCCGCGCCCGCGAGGGCAAGGTCTTCGTGGTGCAGTCGCTCGCGCTTGCGGAACCCAAGACCAGGCTTGCCCGCGCGGCGCTCGACAAGCTCGGCGTCAAGCACGCGCTCGTCCTGATCGGCGAAGGCGACGAACAGTTCAAGCGCGCGGCGCGCAACCTCGCAAATCACAAGGTGCTCGCCGCCGAGGCGCTCAACGTCTACGACGTGCTCAACTACGACGAGCTGGTGATGACCGAGGCGACCGCGCGCGCGATAGAGAAACGTCTGAGCGGAGATCACCGATGAACCTCGAAAGCATCATCCTGTCGCCGCTCATCACCGAGAAGGGAACGCTCGCGAGCGAGAAGGCGAACCAGGTCGTGTTCCGCGTGCGCCCGGAGGCCAGCAAGGATCTCGTGCGCGAGGCGGTGGAGAAGCTCTTCAAGGTCACCGTGCTCAAGGTGCGGACCTCGAACTATCTCGGCAAGGAGCGTCGGCGCGGCCTGATCCGCGGACGCAAGGCCGACTGGAAGAAGGCATACGTGACCCTCAAGGAAGGCGATCGGATCGAGTTCTTCGAGGGAGTCTAGCGGAGCGCAACTACGATGGCGGTAATTCAGCTAAATCCGCGCACCCCCGGCCAGCGGTTCATGCAGGTCGCGGACTTCTCCGGGCTCACCAAGAAGGAGCCGGAAAAGGCGCTGCTCGAACCGATCAAGCGGTCGGGCGGACGCAACAACCTCGGCCGCATGACCACGCGTCATCGCGGAGGCGGCCACAAGCGCCGCCTGCGGGTGATCGATTTCAAGCGCACCCGCGACGGAGTCCCGGCCCGCGTCGCTGCCATCGAGTACGATCCCAACCGCTCGGCCAACATCGCGCTGCTTCATTATGCCGACGGCGGAAAGTCCTACATCCTTGCGCCCGAAGGGCTCAAGGTCGGCGACAAGGTTGAGTCGGGCGAGCAGGCCGACATCAAACCCGGCAACGCCCTCAAGCTCAGGAACATCCCGGTCGGCACGATCGTGCACGCGATCGAGCTCAAGCCGGGAGCCGGCGCGCGGCTCGCGCGCGGCGCGGGAACCCAGGCCCAGCTCATGGCCAAGGAGGGCAAGTTCGCCCTGCTCAAGCTGCCCTCGGGCGAGCAGCGGATGGTGCTTGCGGATTGCAGGGCGACGATCGGGCAGGTCGGCAACCTCGAACACGAAAACATCTCGGTCGGCAAGGCGGGGCGTTCGCGATGGCTCGGATGGCGCAGCCATGTGCGGGGAATCGCGATGAACCCGGTGGACCATCCTCATGGCGGCGGCGAAGGCCGTTCCAAGGGAAATCATCCCCAGTCGCCGTGGGGGATGCCGACGAAGGGATACAAGACGCGCGGCAAGAAACCGTCGGATCGGTATATCGTGAGCCGGCGGCCCCGCGGGAAACATTAAACCATGCGATCGCTCAAGAAAGGCCCGTTCGTTGACGGGCATCTCAAGAAGAAGGTCGATGCGGCGGTGACCGCCGGCGACAAACGGATCATCAAGACCTGGTCGCGCCGGTCGATGATCGTGCCGGAGATGGTCGGGCTGACGTTCGCGGTGCATAACGGGCACAAGTTCGTGCCGGTCTACTGCACCGAGAACATGGTCGGCCACAAGCTTGGAGAATTCTCGCCGACCCGCACCTTCCACGGGCATTCCGGCGATCGCAAGGCCGAAGTGAAGAGCTCGGCGGCGCCCGCCGCGCCACCGAAGTCCTGAGGATAGGCGACAACGACGATGGAAACGTTATCGCGCAGCCGCTACATCCGAATCTCCCCGCAAAAACTGCGGCTGGTGTGCAACCTGGTGGTGGGGAAGCCGGTCGGCCAGGCGCTGTCGATTTTGGAATTCACGCCCAAGAAGGGCGCCCGCTACGTGGCGAAGACCCTGCTCGCGGCGATCGCCAACGCGCGCGATCAGCAGAATGTTGACGAGGACAAGCTGTACGTGAAACGGGCGGTCGCGGATCCCGGACCGACGTGGAAGCGGTCGCTGCCGCGCGCCCACATGCACGCAACCCCGATTCTCAAACGCACCAGCCACCTCACCGTGGTGGTGGACGAACGCGCCGCCTGAGGCATCTATGGGTCAGAAGACACATCCCCGCGGGCTTCGGCTCGGGATCATCGAAAGCTGGGATTCGCGATGGTTCGCGAGCCATGACTACGCTCCGCTGCTGCACGAGGACCTCAAGCTCCGCGACTTCATCAAGAAGCGCCTCTACCATGCCGGTATCTCCAAGGTGGAGATCGAGCGGATGGCCAACAAGGCCAAGGTGAATATCCACACGGCCCGCCCCGGAATCGTCATCGGCAAGAAGGGCGTCGAGATCGACAAGCTCAAGGCCGATATTCAGAGGATGATGAAAGGCAAGGAGGCCTTCATCAATATTCACGAGGTGCGACGGCCGGATCTCGATCCGCAGCTCGTGGCCGAGAATATCGCGCTCCAGCTCGAGCGGCGCGTCGCCTTTCGCCGTGCGATGAAGGAGGCGGTCACGCGGGCGATGCGGATGGGGGCGCAGGGCGTGAAGGTTCACGTCGCCGGGCGCCTCGGCGGAGCCGAAATCGCCCGCGCCGAATGGTATCGCGAGGGGCGCGTTCCGCTCCAGACGCTGAGAGCCGATGTCGCCTACGGGTTTGCGGAGGCGCGCACCACGTACGGGGTGATCGGGATCAAGGTCTGGATCTTCCGCGGCGAAATTCTCACCCAGTCCGAGGCGGAGGCGAAGCGCAGCGGCGCGTCCGCCCAGCAACAGTAGGCCATGCTCGCACCAAAGAAGGTCAAATATCGCAAGATTCAGAAGGGCCGCGTCCGCGGCGCCGAATCGCGCGGACTCACGCTCGCCTTCGGCGACTACGGGCTCAAGGCGACCGAAACGGCGCGCGTCGATGCGCGGGCGCTCGAGGCAGCCCGCGTCGCCCTCACCCGCCATATCAAGCGCGGCGGCCGCGTATGGATTCGCGTCTTTCCCGACAAGCCCTTCACCAAGAAGCCGGCGGAAACCCGGATGGGCAAGGGCAAGGGGTCGCCCGAGGGATGGACCGCGGTGGTGAGGCCGGGGCGGATTCTGTTCGAGATGGAAGGGGTGGACCGCGCCACCGCGCGCGAGGCGATGCGGCTTGCGGCCCACAAGCTGCCGATCAAGACGATCGTGGTTGAACGCGAGGAGGGCGCCCTTGGAGCTTGATGAAATCAGGCAGATGAGCGCCGCGGATCTCAGGGTCAAGGAACGCGAGGCGCGCGAGGAGGTCTTCAGGCTCAGGCTGAAGCTGCGCACCAACCAGCTCGACAACGCCGCCACGCTGCGCAAGGCGCGCCGCGAGCTGGCCCGAATCCTCACCGTGCTCAACGAAAAGACATCCGCAGAAACGAAGGCAGGCGATGCGCGAGCGAGTTAAACGGCGCGAAGGTACGGTGGTCTCGGCCAGGATGACCAAGACCGTGGTGGTCCAGGTGGACAGGCTCGTGGAGCATCCCCTCTACGGCAAGCGAATCCGCCGCCGCAAGCGCTACATGGCGCACGACGAGCGCGGCGAATGCCGGCTCGGCGACCGGGTCCTCATCATCGAGTCCCGTCCGCTGTCCAGAAACAAGCGATGGCGCGTGAGCAAGGTGCTCAAGCGCGCGGCAGGTTGAGGTTGGTCCGCGATGATTCAGACGCAGACGGTGCTCGATGTTGCCGACAATTCCGGCGCCCGCAAGGTGATGTGCATCAAGGTCCT
>Ga0070741_10020547_pt1 | contig 10391 bp, 10 predicted proteins | sample Coa_R1_4_FD_66440 | JGI IMG/M metagenome (GOLD analysis project Ga0070741, IMG submission 66440) | Surface soil microbial communities from Centralia Pennsylvania, which are recovering from an underground coalmine fire - Coalmine... | ecosystem: Environmental > Terrestrial > Soil > Unclassified ...
CCCCCCCCGAGCGGCGGTCAGCGGAATCTGCGCCTGGATCAGGGTGCCTTTGCCCGGCGCGGATTCAATGGTGAAGCTGCCGTTGACCATTTCCACGCGTTCCCGCATGCCGAGCAGCCCCAATCGTTTGTTCTTCCTGCCGTGGGACAGGTGTTCCTGGTGAAAACCTTTACCATTGTCCTTTATTCGCATGCAAATGCAGCCATCCAGTTTCTGAATCCTCACTACCGCTTCGCTGGCTTGCGCATGGCGGGCCACATTGTTGAGCGCCTCCTGGGCGACGCGATAAAGCACGGTTCGTTTGTCACCGTTCACGTGCTCGATCGCGGCAAAAGACGACAAGCTGACATGAATCCCCGTCTGCTCCCGGAAGCTTTTCATAAACGTATGGAGGGCGGGAATCAGCCCCAGGTCATCCAATATCGCCGGACGCAGTTCCCGGGCGAACCGATGCACGATGTCCACCGATTGCTGGACCAATAGTTGCGTGCGGGCAATGCTTTTTCCGAGTCCTTCGGTGTTGAGGGAGGCCTCCTTTTTCAAAGCCGTCAGCCGGACGTTGATGGTCGTCAAGGTCTGGGCGATGACATCATGGAGTTCGCGGCTGATCTTCTTGCGCTCATCTTCCTGCGCCGACAGAAGCTGGCGGGACAGAAGACGCAATTGTTCCTGCATGCGCCGCGACTGCGCCAACAACTGGCCGGAGTGTTGCTCGCTTCGCTTGAGGGATTCCTCCGCGGCCCTGCGCTGGCCGATTTCCTGTCTTAAGTGGCGGTTGGAGGCGGCCAGCTCCACGCTGCGCTGGCGCAGAGCCTCGTTCGTTTGACTCAGATGGACGCCAGCCTCCAGGGCGATGCGATGAGTCTTCTCGATGGGCGTGATGGCCTCGGCGAAAAAGGCGCCTCCCCGCCGGATCATCGCCACCCGGGCGCCGGGTGAATGGCCCGCCAAAACCATGGCGCTCAATGCCTGCTCGTGAATCCTGGCCAGGTCCAGCGTCTCCAGCCCGATGGTGATGGCCTGGCGTCCCAGTCCTCGCGCGAGTTGCAAGGCCGCCGACGGTCCGTGCTTCAGGTGCTTTCGCAGCGCCGTCTGATATTTTCGTGAGAATCCGCGCAAGTTACGTTTCATAACGTTTTCCGAATTCACGAGCGAAGCGATTTATGCTCTTGAGCGATTTATCGACCAGGTGTTGCGTGCTGGCAATATCTTTTCTAATGTTCGCGGCGTTGTCCGTCGCTTCCTTTTTTAACGTCAACAACCGGACATTGATTCCCAACAAAGTCTGGGCGATCTGGTCACGCAGATCCCGGCTGATCCGCTTTCGTTTGTTCTCCTGCGCCGCCAGCACCCGGTGCGTCAGCCGCTGCAATTGTTTCTGCAATTGCCGTGATTCCGCCAAAAGTTTTTGGGAATGTTCCCCGCTTGTCCTGAGGGCTTGCTCGGCGATCTTGCGCTGGGTGATGCCCTGTTGCAAAGACCGGTTGGAGGCCGCCAGGTTAGCAGTGCGCCGCTTCAACCTCTTATGCAGTTGGCTCAGCTGCGCTTTGGTCGTGAGCGCGGCATGGTGGGTGTCCTCGATCGGGGTGATGGCCTCTGTAAAAAAAATCTCCGCGTGCTTGATGATCCCAGCCCGGCTGCTGAACGCTTCCAGTGTGGCGAGCGCTGCCTCATGAATCCTGGCTACGTCCAAGGTCTCGAGTCCGATGGCCATGGCCTGGCGTCCCAGTCCCCGCGCCGATTGGAGGCTGGCGCGCGGGCCTTGTTTCAGGTGTTTTCGCAACGCCCTCGCATATCGTTGCGACAACCGCATCAAGTTTTGTTTCATCCGAATTCACGCGCTGCCACGAAGGCAGTCCCGGTTGTGGTCCCGCCACCGAAGGTATTGACCTTTCGGCGGCAAGACCCCAATCGAATTCAAATATTACCCCATTGCTCCAAGCTGTCCATCGGGGAAGTCCCCGATGCTCGCGACCCGCTCATTTCCAACGCGCAATGGCGGTCCGCGGTCGGCTCAATATTCACCGGGGGGGATACCCCCTACTGGTGACGGCCAGCCTCTACAGCCTAGCATGTCACCTGCGATAAAATCAAAACGCAGAAGCGAAAGAACAAATATGATGACCAGGAACAATTCGGTCGTGGCGATCTACAAGTCCCACAGCCAGGCCGAAGCCGCTGTCAAGGAACTGCAGCATTCCGGTTTTGACATGAAGAAACTGTCGATCGTCGGTCGCGACTATCACACGGATGAACACGTGATCGGTTACTACAATGCCGGTGACCGCATGAAATACTGGGGGAAAACGGGGGCCTTCTGGGGCGGGATCTGGGGACTGTTGTTTGGTTCCGCGTTCTTTTTGATTCCGGGTGTCGGACCCGTGCTCGTCGCGGGGCCACTCGTCGCCTGGGTCATCGGAGCGCTGGAAGGCGCGGTGGTGGTGGGCGGTTTAAGCGCGATTGGCGCCTGCTTGTACGGCCTGGGCGTTCCCAAGGACAGCATCCTGCGGTACGAGACAGCCCTCAAGATCGGCAAGTTCGTCTTGCTTGCGCATGGCACGGCAGATGAAGCCTCTCACGCCCGGGACATCATCAACCGCACGCACCCGGAGGAGTTGGAAGAACATCTTGCCGCTTCACGCACGACCCCGGAACCGTATGTGGTGGGCACGGGAGTCTAGTTTGTCCTCGGAAGGATATTGAGAATGAAATCAAACACCATCATGAAAGATTCGTTACTCATCATCATCTGCTGCGCTATCGCGGCTGTGGCTGTGGACTGCAATCGGGAACCCACCGCCTCTCAGCAGCTTGAGAAGGTCAATACCGAAACGAAAGAGGCCGCCCAAGACATGAAGGATTACACCTTCGCCCAGAAGGCTGAATTCGTCGCCACCATGCAGGGTCAGTTGGACGCTCTCAACAAGGACTTGGATCAACTCTTCGCCAAGGTTGAAAAATCCAGTGACGCTGCCAAAGCCGAGGCCAAACCCAAACTGCAGGCGTTGCGCGGCCAGGCAGCCAAGTTAAACACTCAGCTTGACGAGGCCAAGGGCCACCAAGTCCACCTGGGGATAGCGTCAATGCTGGATTCAAAAAGGGGTACTGCGATTTGAAGGACGGGTTCAACCAGGCGCGCTAGTGGGTGAGCGACAAAATCGCGCCATGAAACGAACGGAAACCTGACGACCAATGTTGAGCGAACACCAAAAGGAAACAGCCTTTTTAAGACGGTGTATTGCCTACGAGGAAGGCGCGGCGGGCCGCCAACTGGACGAACGAATCGCCCAGATCCAGCGCGATGAGCGCTGTCTGCGCCGCGCGGCGTGGCTGCTGGGGCTGCTGGCCGCACTGGCGGTGGCCGGCCTTGGTTATCTGTGCGTTTTGCTGGAGGATTTTCCCGAGCACATGTCGGTGTTTTCCGCCCAATACGCCACCAAGGTTGTTTGCACTCTAGGAGTTGGATCGCTGATCAGTCTGCTGACATTCGCGGGCTTTGGAATCCGCTATCGCCGGGAGTTGAACCTGCGGCGGGAGGAATGCCGCCGGCTGGTCACAAATCTCTTGGAGTCCCGCCTGGGCAAAGTTCCTGCCACGCGCAGAAATGGAGAACTCAAGGAAGCGGAGGTCGGCGCGCTCCGAAGCGGGTTGACCATGCCGGACGGAGAGCATTGATCGACCAGCGCGTTCATAACGGTTGGTTGGGTTTTCGGAAAGTGCCATCGGCCATACCGTGGGGGATACCCCCGTCTCGATAAGGGCGGGCACATACCGTAGCGTCACGCCAGTCTTAAAACCAAAAACGAATTGAAAGAAAAATCTATGTTATACACGATTGCAATAGTATTGCTTGTTCTCTGGCTGCTTGGCCTGGTGAGTAGTTACACGATGGGCGGCTTCATCCACATCCTGTTGATCATTGCACTTGTCATGGTAATCATCAACCTCTTTTCCTCTCGCCGGCGGCTGAATTAGGAAGCTGTCAACCGGACAAAGCAAACTGAAGATTCGTGATTAACATAAAACCGCCGTTGCCCTCATTCTGGTCATCCTCAGCCTCGTGGTCCTCGCTTACTCGGGCATCACTTTCACGACCTCGGGAAAGCCGATCGAATTTCTCGGAATGCGCTTTGAGACCGCTGAAAACCACTTTATTCCGCCGGCAGTCGGAGCGCTTGCGTCTGTCGGCGGGGTCGTGTTGCTGATTGTGAGGCCAAGCGGGTTTAAGATGCGGGTCGAAGCGCGAAATAACCAAGCCCCGGCAGGTCGAGGTTTCTGAATGGTGTTCGATGGTGGACTGGCGGCCTGCCTGGTCTCTCGCGTCCGGGTCGGAACACTCATAAACGAAAAAGCACGCCAAGGCTCAACGAAGTGAAAATCACCTTCCGATATCCAAATCTCAAAGCCCCGGCCGCCTGGCTAGTTGGAAACCTGGCGATGGACTCAGACGCCAAAACTACCCGGGGATTGCGTTGTGGCAAATGGCTGGTTTCGGCACTTGCAGGTGTGGCTTTCCTATTGCCCAGCTTCGTCCAACTTTACGGAGCCCAGCCGGTTGTCGCCGTTCACGATTCGGAATTGACTCGGGCGCTGGAGACGATGCCCGCGAGCGGGGCCACGCCTACCGGTGCGGGAACCTCCGGCCGCCAGTGGTGGCCCACGAATTGGCATTACTTCGTCATGCCCGACTCAGTCAAAGAAACGCTCCGATCGGACGGCACTTCATTTGCCGTCGTGAGCGACGCAGATATTGTCGCCGGACGATTAGTGGACAGCAATGGATTGCCGAATTATCCCATTCTCATCAGTCTGGCTTCTGAAGCAACGCTGGATGCCGAAGTTGCGCAGTTGACCAACTATGTTGCCGCGGGCGGCTTCCTGCTGGTGGGTTCCTCCGCTTTCACACGCAACCCCGACGGCACCACGCGCGGTGATTTTGCTTTTGCCAATGAGTTGGGGGCGCACAGTGTCAATCCAAGCCTGGCGAATTGGGAAGTAAACGCCACGTTCACCCGGGTTTCTGCGCATCCTTTGGTGGCCCGCATTCCAGCCGGCGTTCTTGCCTGGCAGATGCCCTGGGCGTCCGACGAAATTTCATGGCCGGAGGCTAATCATGTTCCCTATCCGCCGAGCAGCCTGCCGCACCTTTTGTGGAAGGTTCAGGTGGCCGGGGCCACGGTGATCGCCCAGGGAGATACCCATCCCTATCTCTTGGTAAGACAGTTTGGCAAAGGATATTTCATTTACAACGCGGCGATGCAACCTTTGCTGGGCCACGGTGGTTGGGCGCCAGGGATGTACGCGTACGGCGTTCTGCGCAACGCCATTCAATGGGCTTTCCAGTCCGCGAATTTGCCGTTAACCAGGCTAAGCCCGTGGCCCTACCCTTACGATGCAGCGGTGATCTTCCGCCATGACATGGAGGCGATTCCCGATTTGATCAATTCCATCGAGGCTTCCGCGCAGTTCGAAGCGGCCGCCGGAGCGCGCGGCGACTATTTCTTCTGCACGGGCGAACTGCGGGAAGAAATGGCAAACAACGCTGCGACGATTGCCAGCTTGCGGCGCGCGATTTCAAACGACAATGCCACGATTGGTTCGCACAGCGGTGGTCTGACCAACCCCAATCTGCATGTTCCCGCCCTGGACACCAACTCCTACGATTACTGGCACTGGGGACCGGATGAAGTGCTGGATATCATTCCACCTGGCTACGCCAGCGGCAAAGCCTACGCGCTGGCTTCCATCTCCAATTCCTTTTTAGACATGCAGGGTTGGTTTGCAGGGTTGAACAATGGGGGTGGACTCAAGCTTTGGGTGGCACCCTATTTCAATTCCACTCGCGAAGCGTCGCTTCAGATTCAGGAGGAGTTGGGTGTCAACGCCACCGCGGATGACAAGCTTGGCCCCTTTCCTCACTGGGCGCTTTCAACGCAAACTCCGGACAAACGTTATCCCTTCCTGGCCCTCCCAGTGAGCGATTGGTTTGTCGGCACGCAGATCGCGCAAGCCATGGAGGATGGGCACACGACCAACAGTGTTCACGCGTTGGTTGATTTCTATTACAGCCTGGGGGCATTAATCAACCTGTACTCGCACAGTTCGTCGGATGGCAACGGGCCTGCCGGGGGCGTGGCGTCGGAGTACGTGACCTACAGCCTGGCCAAGCCGAGAATCTGGTCTGCCAATACCATGAGCGTTTACAACTGGTGGGTGAAGCGGAGTACCGTGCAACTCGTCTCCAGTTTTGCGACGAGCGTCAGCCAATCAGTGGCCACCCTCGCGATCAGCGGGTCAAGCGACACCAATACCGCTGTCGAGATCCTTTTGCCTGAAGCTTCGTTCTACGGAATCCAGGTGTTTACGAATGGAGTCGCCGCTCCGGCGAACATCTATCGGACCAACGGGCAGGTGCTCAAACTCCTTGTTGGGACTGCGGTTACCAATGCCGTTATCAAGTACAGCCTCGTGCCCACAGCGCAAAATGACGCTTATGCCGGTTCGGCGGGAACGGTCTTGACGGTGGGAGCACCGGGCGTTCTGGTCAACGATACGCCGGCAGCGCCGGGAGGTGCTTTCACCGCCATGCTGGTGAGCGGCCCGTCGTACGGGGCTTTGAATTTAAACGTCAACGGCGGATTCAGTTACACGCCGGCAACTAACTTCGCCGGGATGGACACTTTCACCTATCAGGCTGCAGGTGGGCAGACGAATTCTTCTCCGACCATCGTGAGTCTCATGATCACACCGCGAGAGGATTTGTTTTTCGACAATCTCACACGTTCCACCGGAGTGTTTTCTCTGACGCCGTGGGCACAACAGTTGGGCGCCTGGAGCATCACCAACGGCACCCTAATGGGAACGAGTGACGCGAACAGTTACGGCAGCGCCTGGTATAACAATTTAAGTTGGACTGACTATTGGGTGCAGGCGCAGGTCCGGTTTTCAACGACCAACGCGTATGGCGGCGGCCTGGGCGGACGCTTGAACCCGGCGACGGGCGCCCATTACGCCGCCTGGATCTACCCGGAGGGATCGCCGGCAGGATCGAAGGTGCTGAAGCTCGTGAAATTCGAAGGCTGGACCACCTGGAGTTCGGTCCCAATGGCCCAGGTGAACCTCCCCGGAGTGGGGACGAACCGGCATACGGTGACGCTCGCGTTCAAAGGCCATAATATCACGGTGTATTTCGATGGCATCCAAAAGATCAACTTGAGTGACAATAATTTCGATTCCGTGGCGCCTTTTGCCAACGGCGGAATCAGCGCGGATTTGTACACGTCTTCAACGGGCTATGCCATGACCTTGGAGAACATCGTCGTCAGCGCATCAGGCACGCTGCCCGCGATTCAGTCGCTCACTCAACATAACGGCCTTACTGCTATTACGTGGGGAACCATTCGTGATTACAATTACCGGCCGCAATACAAGGACACGCCGACCAGCACCAATTGGAACGATCTGCCGCCGGATGTAACGGGCACAGGACCGACGGCCGCTATCACCAACGCCACTGGCAATTTGCCACAGCGATTTTATCGGGTCCTGCTTGTCCCTTGACCGGATGCCGCATTGGGATAATGGGAGGTTACCAACAGTGGTTCGATAGCGGCATGCCGGAGACGGAATCCGCTTCACCCGCACGGAGAGCGCGCGTTTCTATGGGGTGGAGTTGATACCTTGAGAAGGCGGGTGGCGAACGGGGGGATCGAACCCGCAACCAAAAGCTCCGCAAGCTTGAGCCAGGATTATTCACCGAGGGGGATACCCCCCGCTAGTAAGGGCCAGCCCACCAGTTAGCCTATCTCTCTATGATGAATTCAGAGCCGCAGCCCAAAGAAAGCACCTTGGCCTCCCTGGGAACTTTGTATCCCGAGGCATTTGCCATAGCGACCGCTGCCGACTCCCATGCTGGGCTGGCTTTGCGAGCGGGCATTGTCAGGTTGAACTTCCCCCACAGTTGCTCGGATCAGTCGTTGGATGGCTTTTCGGCAGAATAAATCCTGCCGACTTAAGGAGGTGATTATATATGGCAAAGAAAAGCAGAGGCGGTCGAATGACCGCCGCTAAAAAACGGGCCGCCAAAGGCCCTGGCGGAAAAGGGATGGTTAAAAACCGTCCAGCAGGTCGAAAAATCATGAGTACTTGAGAGCATCTCCGAGTACTTCTCACCTCAAGCGCGCCGATGGTCGCGAAAAAATCGCGCGCTTGAGGCGCATAAAGCATTTCTAAAAACAACTGGCAGTGTCGGTAAATAAAAAAGACATCACAAAAACGAAAGAATTCCTGGTTCGAAAAAAGAAGCTTTTCGAAACGGGAAATCAGCCAACGCCAGAAATGCAGAAAGAGAATTATGAATGGAACCAACCGCTTAAGCGGCAAATTCGGAATCGTGCTGTGCAGTGCGCTGCTGGGATACGCAAGTCACGGACAACCTTCGGTCTCGGTCGGAGTGAGTGTGCCGCTGCCATCGGTGGAAGTGGGGCTCCCCTCAGTGCAGATTCACGCCGAAAGTGACTTTTATGAGCCGCTCGCCCCGCAGGGAGAATGGGTGGTGGTTGGCTCGTACGGACGTTGCTGGAGACCGGGGCACGTCGCTCGTGATTGGCGCCCCTATTGCAACGGCAACTGGCAGAGGACCGACGCCGGCTGGTATTGGGTCAGCGATGAACCATGGGCCTGGGCCACGTATCACTATGGTCGCTGGGATTTCACCGACCAATACGGCTGGTATTGGATGCCGCAGACGCAATGGGCGCCAGCCTGGGTTTCGTGGCACGAAGGAGGCGGGTACGTCGGTTGGGCGCCATTGCAACCGTCAGTGAGTATTTCAGTAAACGGCTTCGTGGGGTTTAACGAGTCACGCATCCCGCCACGGGGGTTTGTTTTTGTTGAGCAACGTCAGTTCCTGGACCCCATCCGTCCCACCATGGCGGTCGTCAATAACACCACCGTCATTAGCAAGACCGCCATCGTCGCGAACACCAGAATCGTCAATAACACCGTGATCAACGAAGGTCCGGCCGCCGCGGTCATCGAAAAGGCCAGTGGTCGAAAAGTCCAGGCGGTCCCGGTTCAGGAACTGCGCCATAATCAGGAAGCCGCGGTCGTCAGCAAGCAACGGACACCGGCAGCGACCGTTGAAACAACGGTCCAGCCACCGATTCGCGGCGTGTCCACACCCGGCGAAAAAAGAACAGTTGCGACGCCCGCGCCATCGCCGATTCAGCAACCAACCGCACCCGCGCATGAATTTGCAAAGCCCGCTCCGAAGGGTAATGACGTGCCGAGCGAGACACGCAAGCCCGCTCTCGCCGCTGTGGAATCCAAGCCTGAGGCAATACCATCAGGCAGGTCAGAAAGTTTTCATCCCCCGGTGATTAAAGAACCCGGGCAGAATGCCAATCAACAACCTGTAAAACAGGAAAGGGCTGTCCAGCCTTCGAACAGGAAAGAGCAGCAGCCCGTCAGGCAAAACCCAGCCCCAAATGAAAAGGCACAACCAAGCCCGTCAGACAAAGGTCACGAGAACAAACCCAAAGATTAGTGCAGGGAGGCTGGCAATCAGCCTTTGACAGTAAACAAACAAACATCAAAACGAAGGTTAACATTCATGAAAAAAACATCTGTAAGAAACGGTCGGACGCTCAAAGCATTCGGATTGATCCTCTCTCTCGGCGCAATGCCATTGCTCCTGGGCCTGACGGGATGCACCACCGGCAGTCGCTACGAGCAGAGCACTGGCGAGCGAATCGACGACCACGGAACCTCCTCCCGCGTCAGGGCCGCGCTCGCGGAAGACACGCAATATAAGTATGACGCAGTCAGCGTGGTGACGTTCAAGGGTACGGTGCAGTTGAGCGGCTTCGTCAATTCGAGAGACCAGAAGAACCGGGCTGGAGAGCTCACCAGGAAAGTTGTCGCCGTGAAAGAGGTCGTAAATAACATCACTGTCAAGGAGTCGGCAAATTAGGGTGTGAATAAAATCGTTTCCCTGGCTCTGCTCGCCGGTGGCATGGTGCTCATCATCGTTGGCACTAGCGGCGGCAGCTCTTCCAGCGCTTGCTGAAAGTGTTGGTCAAACTTGTAAGCCGTCGGCAAGGCATCCGCAGCACACGATCTGACGAGGAGTAATGGGGCAAATTGCATCAATTCACCAGCGCGCCATAGAGCCTGCAAGTTCTTAGCCCGGCAATATGTAGAGCGGAGTTCCGACGTCGCCTTCGGCACTTTGGTTTCCCGGCACGTAAACCTGGTTTATTCCGCGGCACTGCGAAACGCGGGCAGTACCCATGCCGCCGAGGAAATCACGCAGGCGGTTTTCGTCATTTTGGCCAGAAAAGCGCACCGCATCTCGGATAAGACCATCCTCCAAGGGTGGCTGTATCAAA
>Ga0070741_10020548_pt1 | contig 10391 bp, 10 predicted proteins | sample Coa_R1_4_FD_66440 | JGI IMG/M metagenome (GOLD analysis project Ga0070741, IMG submission 66440) | Surface soil microbial communities from Centralia Pennsylvania, which are recovering from an underground coalmine fire - Coalmine... | ecosystem: Environmental > Terrestrial > Soil > Unclassified ...
CTGCCGCGCGGGCTCGCCGACCGCGGGCCGGCGGAGATTGCCGCCACGCGCCGCATGATCGAGCGCATCCGCGAAGTGTATGAACGCTACGGCTTCGAGCCCGTGGAGACGCCGGCGATCGAATACACCGACGCGCTGGGAAAATTCCTGCCCGACCAGGACCGGCCGAACGAAGGCGTGTTCTCCTTCCAGGACGACGACGAGCAGTGGCTCTCGCTGCGCTACGACCTGACCGCGCCGCTGGCGCGCTACGTGGCGGAGAATTACCAGCACCTCGCCCTGCCCTATCGCAGCTACCGCGAGGGCTGGGTGTTCCGCAACGAGAAGCCGGGGCCGGGACGCTACCGGCAATTCATGCAGTTCGACGCCGACACCGTGGGCTCGCCCTCGCCCGCCGCCGACGCCGAGATGTGCATGATGGCGGCGGATACCATGGAGGCGCTCGGCATCAAGCGCGGCGATTACCTGGTGAAGGTGAACAGCAGGAAGGTTATCGATGGCGTTCTCGATACCATTGGTCTCGGCGGATCCGAGCAAGTCGGGAAACGACTGATCGTACTGAGAGCAATCGACAAAGTTGACAGGTTAGGGTTCGAAGGCGTTGCCCAACTCTTAGGAACAGGCCGCAAAGACGAAAGCGGCGACTTCACGAAAGGCGCGCAACTCTCCGATCAACAAATCACGCGCATCCTTAGTTTCACAGGCTGGGGCGAACAGGGTTCGGGTTCGGGCAGCATCAGCGGATCAAATGAAGTAGCTATTGCTAATTTTCAGGACGCTGTTCGTGGAAGCGCCATTGGCGAAGCAGCGGTTGCGGAACTTGCAGCAATTAAGGATTTGATTTTGCCCGGATACAAAGACCGCGTCCGCATCGATCCTTCCGTCGTCCGCGGCCTCGAATACTATACCGGCGCTGTGTTTGAAGTTGGGCTGACGTTCGAAACCAAGGACGACAAAGGCCGTCCGGTGCGTTTCGGCTCGGTCGGCGGCGGCGGGCGTTATGACGGCCTGGTCTCGCGCTTCATGGGTCAACCGGTGCCGGCGACCGGATTTTCCATCGGCGTGTCGCGATTGCTCGCGGCCTTGCAGACGATCAAGAGCCCGATCGTTGCGGGCCGCGTCGAAGCCGGTCCGGTCGTGGTCACGGTGTTCGACAAGGATCGCATCGCCGACTATCAGGGCTTCGTGCAGAAACTGCGCAACGCCGGCATCCGGGCGGAAATGTATCTCGGCAATCCGAAGAACAATCTCGGCCAGCAGCTCAAATACGCCGACAGGCGCGGCGCGCCCTGCGCCATCATCCAGGGCACCGACGAGAAGGCGCGCGGCGAAGTTTTGATCAAGGACCTCGCCGCCGGGGCGCAGCTCGCGGAGCAGTCAAAAGAGCGCGAAGACTATTTGAAGAAACAGTCGCAGGCGCAGGTCGCGGTGAAGGAAGACAAGCTGGTTGAGGAAGTAAAAAAGCTGCTCGACCGGCATCAGCACGGACATACTTAGTCATTCCGGGGCGCGCTGAAAGCGCGAACCCGGAATCCAGAAACACCGTACCGGCATCTGGATTCCGGATAGCCGCTGCGCGGCTTCCGGAATGACGAAAAAGCGCGGTGCGCGAGTTGTTGCATCGGTATGGGATGGAGCATTGACGTCAATCCTCCCTCTCCCCGCTTGCGGGGAGAGGGCTGGGGTGAGGGGGCGTCTCTACGCGTTCTGACTCGCCGTTATGCCCCCTCACCCGGAATGCACGCGCACGCGCACGCGCGCGCATTCCGACCTCTCCCCGCGCGCGGGGAGAGGTAAAGAAAGCCAATTCATTAACTCTGCCGCCTTTTTGGCTCCTTCGCGCGTTAAGCGCGCGGCCCAAACAACGTCGAAAGCTTAAGACAAAGGTGCTAGATCGCGCGCCGGAGAAGCGTCAAAACGACAAAATGAACGAGACGATAACCATAACCGCGCCCGATGCGCGGGCGGAGGCCTTGGTCGCGGCCTACGAGCGCGCCGGCTATCGCCGCATCGCGCCGCCGCTGCTGCAGCCGGCGGAGCCGTTCCTCGACCTTTCCGGCGAGGACATCCGCAAGCGCATGTTCTTGACCGCCGACCCGGCGGGCCACGAACTGTGCCTGCGCCCCGATCTTACCATTCCGGTGTCGCGCGCCTATCTCGCCTCGGCCGCGGCGGGCAAGCCGATGGGCTATTGCTACCTCGGGGCGGTGTTCCGTCACCGCCGCGACGCGCCAAGCGAATTCCTGCAGGCGGGCATCGAAAGCTTCGGCCGCACGGACACCGCGGCGACCGACGCCGAGATGGTGGCGCTCGGCCTGGAAGCGGCGACGCATTACGGCATGAAGGCGCCGGACATCCGCATGGGCGACGTCGGTCTCTTCGCCGCGCTGCTCGAAGCGTTGAAGCTCGCCCCGGCCTGGAAGCGCCGGCTGATGAAGGATTTCAACCGCAAGAAAAGCCTGGCGCAGGATCTCGACCGGCTGACGCTTTCGACCGCCAACGGCCAGGCCGAATATCAGGGCGTGCTGGCGGCGCTGGCCGGCGCCGATCCCGAAGGCGCGCATGCGCTCGTGACCGACCTTCTTTCGATTGCCGGCATCACCGCCGTGGGCGGCCGCAGCGTCGGCGAGATCGCCGACCGCTTTCTCGAACAGGCGGCGCTCGGCGCCTCGGCCTCGCTGCCGCGGGAGACGCGGCAGGTGATCGAGACATTTTTGGCGATTTCCGGCGATCCCGACGAAGTGGCGGCGAAGCTGCGCGAACTCGCGGCGGCGGCCTCGGCTCCGGGGCTCGGCCCGGCGATCGATCTTCTGGAAAGCCGCACCGGATTTCTCGCCGCGCGCGGCGTCGACGTCTCGCGCATCCGCTTCGCCACCGCCTTCGGCCGCGGCGTCGATTATTACACCGGCGTGGAATTCGAACTGCACGATGCGACGACGAGCGCCGACGAGCCGCTGGTGGCGGGCGGGCGCTATGACGGACTGCTGACGCGGCTCGGCGCGCCCGCGCCCATTCCCGCGGTCGGCTTCGCGGCATGGATCGAGCGGCTTTCCGACGGAGGCGCGGCATGAGCGCGCCTCTCGTCATCGCCGTGCCGTCGAAAGGCCGCCTGCAAGACAACGCGGAAGCCTTCTTCGCCCGCGCCGGACTCGATCTCGTCAAGCCGCGCGGGGCGCGCGACTACCGCGGCACGATCGCCGGGCTCGACCATGTGGAAGTCGCCTATCTCTCGGCGGCGGAAATCACCGCCGCGCTCGGCCAGGGCGCGGTGCATCTCGGCATCACCGGCGAGGACCTCCTGCGCGAAATGATCCCGCAGACCGACGCGCGCGTGGTGCCGCTGGAGGGGCTCGGCTTCGGCTTCGCCAATGTGGTGGTGGCGGTGCCGCAGGCCTGGATCGACGTGCGCAGCATGGCCGACCTCGACGACGTGGCCACCGCCTTTCGCCTGCGCAACGACCGCAAGATGCGGGTGGCGACCAAATACGTGAACCTGACGCGGCGCTTTTTCGCCGAGCAGGGCATCACCGACTACCGCATCGTCGAGAGCGCCGGCGCCACCGAAGGCGCGCCGGCGGCCGGCTCCGCCGAGCTGATCGTGGACATCACCACGACGGGCGCGACGCTCGCCGCCAACGGGCTGAAAGTGATCGACGACGGCGTGATCTTGCGCTCGCAGGCCAATCTCGTCGCCGCGCGCAAGGCGAATTGGGACGCGGCGGCGCGGGAAACCGCGCGCGTCATCCTCGACCGCATCGCCGCACAGGCGCGCGCCAGCCAATCCCGCGAAGTGCGCACGCGGCTGCCGCGCTGCGATGAAGCTTTCCTCGCTGCCGTGAAGGAGCGCTTCGGCGCGCTCGCCGCCTTCGGTCTGCCGGCGGCGTCCGGCGTGCTGACGTTGCACTGCCCGGCCGGTGCCGTGCATGCGCTGGCGAATTTTCTGCGCGAGGCCGGCGCCGACGGTGTCTCGGTGGGCCGGCTCGATTACGTCTTCGCGCGCGACAATCCGCTTTACGCCAAGCTTGAGGCGGGGTTGTAACGCCGCCTTCGCGCCGGACCCGGAATCCAGACGCAATCTCAGCGCTCATTTCTGGATTCCGGCCTTCGGCCGGCTCCGGAATGACGAGATTTATTTCGGCCGCGGGCGAAACACCACGAAATGCGACAGCGTGAAATTCACCGCGAAGCTCACGCCGATGGCGACGAGCTTGGCCCAGAGCACCGGCACGACATAGGACGCCGCCACCAGCGCCGCCGTGCTGACCGCGGCGCCCACCGCGCCCGAGGCGACGAAGGCGCCATAGGCGCGCCAAGTCAGCTTGCGCTCCGATTCCGCGGCGAAGGTCACGTGCGAATTCATCACATAGGAAAACGACACCGCCACCAGCCAGGCGAGGATATTGGCCGGCACCAGCGGCCAGCCGAGCAGCCGGTAGGCGGCGATGAAGACGCCGAAATCGACCACGGTGTTCACCGCGCCGATCAGCGCGAAGCTCGCGGCCTTGAAGAGCGTGGCGCGATTCTTCCGCGCGGCGGACGGGGATTCCATCCCCGCCGCTTAGCATGACGCCCGCGGTAAAAGTAGTGGCCCCGGCGGAGCCACTACCCGTTCGCAGAAAAGCGCTTCGCTTAGCAGGGCGGCAGATTGGAAGCGGCGGTGCTCGATCCCATGCTGCCGCTCGACGACGGACTGCTGCTGGAGCTGCCGGCGCTGCCCATGGTCGAGCTGTTGCTCGATCCGCTGGACGAGCCATAGCTCGAGCCGGAAGACGACCCCGAACTGGCGGATTTCAGCCGCGGCTGGCCCGTCGACTTGTCGAGGCAATGAGTCGCCGGCGAAATGCTCGAGCTCGCGCCCGGCGACGAACTGCTGCCGCCCGAGGATTGCGCCGCGGCGGCGATGACGCTTCCGCCCATGAAGGCAGCGGTCAGAAGTAGGATTTTTCCATTCGACATTGGACGCTCCTGTGCTGAAACGTCCCCCCGGCACGCTGAATCTAGGGCCGCTGCCGGGTTCCCACAAATCGAATATTTCTACGGAAAAGGGGAACCATGCGCCGCGCTCGGGGTTTGCGGTGCTCGCGCACGCGAGCGCTGCCGGGCGTATCATGCGCCACGACGGTGCGGCGATACGGCGCGCTATTACATCACCACGACTTTGGCCCCGACTTTCACGCGGTCATACAGATCGATGACGTCTTCGTTGCGCAGGCGAATGCAGCCGGACGAGACGTTCTGGCCGATCGTCCACGGCTCGTTCGAACCATGGATGCGGTAGAGCGTCGAGCCGATATAGAGAGCGCGCGCGCCGAGCGGGTTGTCGGGGCCGCCGGCCATGAAATGCGGCAGGTCCGGCCGCCGCTGCAGCATGTCGTCCGGCGGGATCCAATCCGGCCATTCGCGCTTCGCGGTAATGTGATGCACCCCGGCCCAGGTGAAGCCGGGACGCCCGACGCCGATGCCGTAGCGCAGCGCCTTGTGGCCTTCCTCGACGAGATAAAGAAAATGCTCCGGCGTGTTGACGATGATGGTGCCGGGCTTTTCGTCGCCGTTATAGGCCACCGTGTGTTTCTGAAATCGGCTGTCGAGCGGCGCGGCCGAAGGCGGCAGCGAAGCCTGGACGACCGGCGGCGGCGCGGCGGGCGCCGGCGCATAGACCGGATAGAGCGGTTGCGGCTGCATCGGCAGGGCGGCGACTTGCGGCGCCGCCGGCGGGGCGACGGCGAGGCCATGGCGGGTTCGGCCGCCGCTGAAAACGAATTCGATGAAGCCGCCGCCGAGATCGGCGCGCGGCGGCTCCGCATAAGCCGGAACGGCGGCCACCTGCGGTGCCGGCGCGGCGTACTGCGGCGCCGGCGCCGGTGCGGCATATCGCGCCTGCGGCGCCGGCGGGGCGTAATAATTGCCGTAGGGATTTACCGGCATCGGCTGCGCCAGCGCCGAGGACAATCCGGCGGCGGTCGCGGCGAGCGCGGCCCAGATGAAACGCAGCATCGACGTACTCGGCACTTTTCGTCGTTACCCAGCGCGGACCGAAAGTCCGCGTTACAGCACGCCGAGTATAGGTTCAAACTCGACCGATTGGTTAAGACAGGCGTTCACCTTGTTCGTGCACGCGGCGTTCAGCGACATAGGGTTTACAGCGCTTTAACGGCGCGCCGCATGGTTAAGCGGAAGTTGCGCCACTTGCATGCACCGCGTGTTAAGCCGCGCCGATTAGAAAAGCTGCATCCGACAGGGAGCGGCAAAAGCGACGATGGCGCTGCGGCGAAACGTATTTCGCATCGAAGAATTGGCCGGGCTGCGGCCGGCGGCGGAGCCCGCCGCCGCGGGCACGGAAGTGGCGTTGCGTCATGCCGAGATCATGACCGAGCTGAGGGCGCTGCGGCAGCATCTCGCCGCGCGCGAGACCGCACAGGAACGGCGCAACAGCGCCGACAATGAAGCTTGCCGGATGGAGCTCGGCGCCATTCATGACGCCGTGCAACGCACCAAGCAGGAGATCGCCGCGATCCTGGTGAACGGCTTTGCCAACGCGGAGATGGGCCGCGTCAGCAACGAGCTGAAGGCGGTGATCGGCGGCTCGGAATCCGCCACGCACCGCATTCTCGAAGCCGGCGAGGAGATCGAGGAAGCCGCCAAGACGCTGGCGGCGGCGTTGCGCAACGTGCAGGACCAGGATCTGGCGCGCGACATCCTCGACCAGGTCACGCGCATTTTCGAGGCCTGCAATTTCCAGGATCTCACCGGCCAGCGCATCAGCAAGGTTTCCGCGACGATAAATTACATCGAGGAGCGCCTGCACCGGCTGAGCGCGATCTGGGGCGGCGTCGATCAGCTCGGCGACCTGGTTCCCGCCGCGCGCGGCGAGCGCGCGCAGAACCGCCACCTATGTAACGGCCCGAAGCTCGAAGGCGACCTCGGCGATTACGTCTCGCAAAAAGAGATCGACGCGCTGTTCGCCCGCAGCGGGTGACGGGCCCTCGCAGCAAATCAGGGGAATGAAAACCAATCGTCATTCCGGGACGGCTCGGCATCCGGAAGCAGGCGCCACATTGCATCTGGATTCCGGGGTCGCTCGCTGCACTCGCGCCCCGCCATGACAATGTCTTTGCGTCACGCCAGCGGCTTGGTCATGGCCACCGCCGAGGCCGGCGCGCCGCTGACCTCCGCCGTCTCGCGCAGGGCTTGCGGCAACGCCTCGCGCGGGCAGGGACGATAGCCGAGCCGCTCGAAAAAACCGGGCTCCGATGCCAGGAGCCAAACCGTGCGGCCGCCGCGCAGGCGCGCCTCCAATTCCAGCACCTCGACGATGCCGCGGCCGAAACCGCGCCGGCGCAACGGCGGCAGCGTCACAACCGAGCGCAGCAAGGCGGCGTCGCCGTGAATTTCCAGGCCGCCGAAGCCGACCGGACTGTCGTCGCTTTCGAAGCGCCAGAACAACGGACCGGAGGATTTCACGTCCTTGGTCGAAAGGCCGGCGCGCGCCAGCGCCGCGACCAAACCGTCGCGTTCCCATGCCATGATGGGAAGGCCGACCGGGCGCCGCCTTTCGCTCACAGGATTTCCTTCAGCCGCTCCACCGGCCGGCACAGCCGCGTGCCCTTGGACGTGCGCACCACCGGACGCTCGATCAAGATCGGATGCTCGGTCATCAGCTTGATCAGCTCGGCGTCGGTGAGCTTGCGCTTGCCGAGGCCAAGCTCGTCATAGGGTGTGCCCTTGCGGCGCAGCAGATCGCGCGCGCTCATTCCCATTTCTTTCAACGCCGACCTGATCTCGGCGCCGCTCGGCGGCTCCTTCACGTATTCGACGATCGCCGGCTCGATGCCTTTGGCGCGAATCATCTCCAGCACCTTGCGCGAGGTCGAGCATTTCGGATTGTGCCAGATCGTGACCTGTTTCATCGGCGGTTTCCGTCAGGCATGCGGGCCACAGCGCACATAAACGCCGGTGCCATAGCGGCCGGCGACTTCCTTGTCGACCCAATGCAGAACGAGCACGCGGCCATCGAAGGAGATGACTTCTCGATCCTGCGGTCCGCCCGGCTCGCCTTGCGGGCCGAGATAGGTCTTGCCGTTGGGATGACCCTTGAGCGTGAGCTCGTGCATCTGCGAGTCGTCGGCGAGATACATCATCACGCCGCCGCCCGGCCCGGCGCTGATGACATAGGGCTTGTTGCACTGAGCCCGCGCAGCCGCTTCCGTGCGCGCCCTGTCATCGGGCCGGTGGAACGCGGCATAGCCCCAGCGTCCGATCAATTCCTGATTGGGGAAAGCCGGCGGCAGCGTCGGCACCACGGCGGGCGCGGCTGGCTCCGGCGGGGCCTGCGGGGCGGTTGCACAGCCAGCCACCAGCAGGGCGAGGAGAACCATCGGCGCGGCCATCGGAAAAGAGGGGATGCGGGGCATAGGGCTCTCCCGGGGAAACGGAGCGCCCGACTTAGCGGGGCGGCACCGCACAGCGCAAGCCGTGATTTCCATGTCCGCCGGCGGTCATTGCGCGCCCCGCCCGCTTGGCCGGAAACCCTTCAGCTTGACAGCCTGGAGGTCAGGCCCTATCTCCCCAATGGGCTTTAGCACTCTCGGAAATCGAGTGCTAGGCGCTCTCCGACGACCTCCCGTTCACATCGCGCAGACCGCGCCGACGAGGAAGACATGGCGAAGACAAAGTTCCGTCCCCTGCATGACCGCGTGGTCGTGCGCCGCATCGAGGCCGAAGAGAAGACCAAGGGCGGCATCATCATCCCCGATACCGCGAAGGAAAAACCGCAACAGGGCGAAATCATCGCCGTCGGGCCGGGCGGCCGCGACGAGAAGGGCAACCTGGTGAAGCCCGACGTCAAGGCCGGCGACAAGGTGCTGTTCGGCAAGTGGTCGGGCACCGAGGTCAAGATCGACGGCGAGGAACTCCTGATCATGAAGGAGTCCGACATCATGGGCGTGATCGCTTGACCTTAGCGCGCGGAAATCTCCGAGCGTCATGGCCGGGCTCGTCACGGCCACCCCGATCAGGAAAGCACAGTGCGCTCCTAAGCGAGATCGCCGGGACAAGCCCGGCGATGACGACAAAGGGACAGGCGCTCAGCAACAACCGGAGTAAAACTCAATGGCTGCCAAGGAAGTAAAATTTTCGACCGACGCGCGCGACCGCATGCTGCGCGGCGTCGACGTCCTCGCCAATGCGGTGAAGGTCACGCTCGGCCCCAAGGGCCGCAATGTCGTGCTCGACAAGGCTTATGGCGCGCCGCGCATCACCAAGGACGGCGTCACCGTCGCCAAGGAGATCGAACTGGAAGACAAGTTCGAGAACATGGGCGCGCAGATGGTGCGCGAGGTGGCGCAAAAGACCAACGATCTCGCAGGCGACGGCACCACCACCGCCACCGTCTTGGCCCAGGCCATCGTGAAGGAAGGCGCCAAGTCGGTCGCCGCCGGCATGAACCCCATGGACCTCAAGCGCGGCATCGAGACCGCGGTCAGCGCTGTGGTGCGCGACATCGAAAAGCGCGCCAAGAAGGTGCAGTCCTCGGCCGAGATCGCCCAGATCGGCACCATTTCCTCCAACGGCGATAGCTCGATCGGCAAGATGATCGCCAGCGCCATGCAGAAGGTCGGCAACGAAGGCGTCATTACCGTGGAAGAGGCGAAATCGCTGGAGACCGAGCTGGAAGTCGTCGAAGGCATGCAGTTCGACCGCGGCTATCTCTCGCCTTATTTCATCACCAACGCCGAGAAGATGATCGCCGAGCTGGATGACGCTTTCATCCTGCTGCACGAGAAGAAGCTTTCCGGGCTGCAGGCCATGCTGCCGGTGCTGGAAGCCGTGGTGCAATCGGGCAAGCCGCTGGTCATCGTCGCCGAGGACGTCGAAGGTGAGGCTTTGGCCACACTCGTGGTCAACAAGCTGCGCGGCGGCCTCAAGGTCGCGGCGGTGAAGGCGCCGGGCTTCGGCGACCGCCGCAAGGCCATGCTCGAAGACATCGCCATCCTCACCGGCGGCCAGCTCATTTCCGAGGATCTCGGCATCAAGCTGGAGAACGTGACCGTGCAGATGCTCGGCCGCGCCAAGAAGGTGATCATCGAAAAGGAAAAGACCACCATCGTCGGCGGCGCCGGCAAGAAGAAAGAGATCGAGGCCCGGGTCGGCCAGATCAAGGCGCAGATCGAGGAGACCACCTCCGACTACGACAAGGAAAAGCTGCAGGAGCGGCTGGCCAAGCTCGCCGGCGGCGTGGCGGTGATCCGCGTCGGCGGCGCCACCGAAGTCGAGGTGAAGGAAAAGAAGGACCGCGTCGAGGACGCGCTCAATGCCACCCGCGCCGCGGTCGAGGAAGGCATCGTCCCCGGCGGCGGCGTCGCCTTGCTGCGCGCCAAGAAGGCGGTCGGCAA
>Ga0070741_10020549_pt1 | contig 10391 bp, 7 predicted proteins | sample Coa_R1_4_FD_66440 | JGI IMG/M metagenome (GOLD analysis project Ga0070741, IMG submission 66440) | Surface soil microbial communities from Centralia Pennsylvania, which are recovering from an underground coalmine fire - Coalmine... | ecosystem: Environmental > Terrestrial > Soil > Unclassified ...
AATATCGCTCTCTTTACTTTCAACATGGCGGTCCAAGTGGGGACCCATCCGATCGATATCGAGAGCCTGGTTTTCGATTCACAGGACCAGTCGGGCAACCCGATCGCCATGAGCAGTGTTTTCCAGGACTTGATCCTGACCGGGCCTTCCGTGGCCCTCACGGTCACGGTGAGCGGGAGCGCCGCCTCCGTAACCTTCAACGGACCCATTACCGTCCTTTCCTCGAGCGGCCTTCCCCTCACCCTGACGGGGGACATCTCGTCCTCCGCTACGGCGAAGACGGCCCAATTGGTCCTCCAAAAAACGGGATTGACCGCCAAGGATCAAGTGAGCATGGGTTTGGTGGGCTACAGTACTTTCGGCGATCCCACCGGGTTCCCCATGCTCTCCAGCGTCATGTTGTTCGAGGCGGGGGATGTGGCCTCGACCTATGGGAACTATCCCAATCCATTCCACGCGGGCATCGAGAACACCACGATCGAATTCAATCTGAGCGCGTCTTCCGACGTATCCCTCGTGCTTTATGATGTGACCGGCGACCGGACCGCCACCTTGATCGATCATCAGAACCTTCCCGCGGGATTACAGCGGATACCTTGGGATGGCCGCAACGGAAATCATAGGCTGGTATTGAACGGCATTTACTACGCGCAATTGACCGTGAACGGGTCTAAATATCTCGTGAAAATAGCGGTGGTGAAATAATGAGGAACCTCAAGATGGCCGAAACAAAGCTTTACTCGCGGGGCCGCAAACCCAAGGTTTGCGCGTTCCTTTTGATCCTAGCCGCATTCGTTCCGGCGGTTTGGGGCCAAACCAACGGAGGGGGTGTTGTCTCTCCATTCGATCTGGGAGGATCGGCCGCCGCTTTGGGGATGGGCGGCGCGGTGGCGGCCTATACGGGAAGCGGGGACGGTTTCTTCGAGAACCCGGCGGTTTTGGCCACGGTCCAGGAACATGAGATCATGACCTTCCATGCGCCCCTTTTTCTGGACACGATCTATGATTCCATCGGATACATCCATCCCGTCGGGTCCAGCGAAAGTTTCGGACTCGCGGTGGCCCGTTTGGGGGTTTCGAGCATCCTTCAGACCCAAAATAACATCCAAGCCGTATCGACCTTTTCCGAGGAGGATCTTCAGGGATGGCTGGGTTACGGCTTCCGCTTGGAGGACAACCTGGACCTCGGCGGTTCGGTCAAGTTCATCCACGAGGAGATCGGCTCTTACCAGGGTACGGGCGGCGGGATCGACCTGGGGCTGCTCTATCATTTTTCCAGGACCCGGAAGGATTTTGAACAACTGGGCTACAAGAATTTCGTCATTGGCTTTTCGGTCACGAACGTCCTTCAGCCCGAGACCAAACTGTTCCAATCCACGAACGACGCCGCGAGAGTTTTCAGGCCGGCCTTGTCCTATAGCTATCTATTCCCAGGATCCTCCAGCTCGCTATTGTTGACCGGGGAGGGCCAGGTGCCGCAAGCGGGCGGGAATATGCTGATAAAAGCGGGGTTGGAGTTCGGGTTGAATAAGACGCTTTTTGCCCGGGCGGGATTCGACGGGGTCGGGCCTACCGCCGGCGCGGGCGTGAGGTTTTACGACTTCGAGTTCGACTACGCCTATAACCAGAAGGATCTGGGGAGCTTGAACCGATTCTCCCTCACTTACCGCTTTGGACGCTATATCGATCCCCTTCAGGCCCAAAAGATCGACCTGTTGAAATGGGTCGCGAGAAGCTACAGCCAGAATAAGGATTACGGTCCCGCGATCAAGGCTTGGGAAAATGTCAAAAGGGAATACCCCGACGATCCCGAGGCCCTCCAGGCCATCCAAACCCTCCAGCATCAGAGGAAAAACGAGGTCCAGGACCAGCTCAGGCTCGCACGGGCGGCGATGAGCCGCGGGGATTATCAAAGGGCCCTGCCCTTGATCGCCAAGATCATGAGCTTGGACCCGGGGAACCCCGAAGCGAAGGACCTTTTACGGCAAGTGGATCGCAAGACCTTGGTGTCCACCAATTATACAAGGGGCGTGGAAGCCTACAGCCGGGAAGATTACGGACTCGCGATCCAATATCTGCAGAGTGTCTATGAGGTGGATGCCCATTATCGGGACGTGAATTTCCTTTATCACGACGCGCAAAGCCATTATTTGCCCTTGGAATCCATGCCCAAAGAACTCACGGAGCTTTACGCCCAGGGCGTGAACGACTATATGAGCGGGGATTATAAAAAGGCCATTGAAGTTTGGGGGCAGGTGCTGGATAAAAGCCCCAAGAATTTCCTGGTCCGCAGGAATATCGAGGAAGCCAAAAGCCGAATGAATGATAAGGCGATGCCCGCCCCTGCGGCGGAAGAAAACCAAGGACAAAAGAACAAACCATGAACTTTTATTCTATTCTTTATCGGGTGTTGACCAAGATCCCATTCGAGGCCAAGAGGCGTCTTTACCGGCTTGAGGTGGCGGCCCAAGACATCGAGCTCTTGACCATCAAGGATTTTGTCCAACGCGTCTGCGATTCCGCCGGCTGTACGCCCAAAGAAACCTCCAATATCAAGTTGGCTATCGATGAGGCCTGCAGCAACATCATCCGGCACGCCTATAAGGGCAAAGAAGGCGGGAAGATCACGTTGGAAGTCGGGATCAGCGTCACGGACTTGAAGATCAAGATCATCGATTATGGGACCCCGTTCGATTTTAGGAGCGTCAAGGACCCGGACCTGAACCATTATGTCGACATCGGGAAAAAGGGCGGGTTGGGGATATGGCTTATCAAGAAAGTCATGACCGACGTCCAATACAAGGCCTTTCCGGACCGCAATGAGCTGACCCTTTACCGGCGGTTGTCCAAAGCGCCGCCGAAGGAATTGGGCCTCAAAAAAGGCGCCTATTCGATATCCTCAAAATTCTATTTGGGCGCGGCCGCCCTGATCTTGGCCATCTTTTTCGCCGCTTACGCCCTTTTGGCCAGGCGTCAGCAAACGATCGTGATCGCCCAGCAACTGTCCAACATGACCACTTTGGTCCAGACCATGGCCGCGGAGGCGGGCGGGTTCGTGGATAAGAAATCCGATCTGGACCTGGACCGGCTCATCCGGGAAGTGGTCAAGACCGACAAGGGGCACGTTCTGACCTATGCCTTTGTGTTGGGGCCGGACGGCAAGTTCCTGGCCCATTCCGATCTGAACCAGCTGTTCAAAACCTATAACCCGCCGCCGGGAATGCTGACCAAACACGCTCCCGGGATCCAAACTTTCAGGGTGAAAGACCCCTCGGGGATGGTCACGGATTACGTGTCCGCCGTTTTCTATCACGGCCAATGGCTTGGGGAAGTCCACGCGGGTGTGGGGGATGGGGCCCTGCAAAAGGTCTCGGACCAGGTCAAGCTCGGGGTGTTGAAGCTCATGGCCCTGATCGCCCTGGGATTGGCCGTGGGGATCTATGCCCTTTTCCGGATATTCATCAAGCCCTTCCAAAAGATACTGGAGGGCGTTCATGCCATGAGCACGGGGGATTTCAACGCCAAGATCGACGTGGACAGCAAGGATGAATTCGGCCAATTAGCCAATATCTTCAATGATATGACCGCCAAGATCCAGGATTCCCAAAAGGGGATGATGGAACAGGAGCGGATCCAAAAGGAAATGCAAGTCGCACAGGAAATCCAGCATACCCTTCTGCCGAGCGAGTTCCCGCAGATCGAGGGTTACGAGATCGGGGCTACCTATCGGGCGGCCAAGGAAGTGGGAGGGGACTATTACGACTTTTTTTGGGTGGATCCCACCACCATGGGCATCGTAGTAGCGGACGTTTCCGGGAAGGGCGTTCCGGGATCCCTCGTCATGACCATGATCCGAACCGCCATGCGTTTGGAGGCGCGGGAAAACCGTTCGGCGTCGGATGTTCTGGGTAAAGTGAACCAACATGTCACCGCCGACATGAAGCGGGGCATGTTCGTGACCATGTTCTATATCATCCTGGATTCCCGGAACCGCTCCATCAACTTCGCCAGCGCCGGCCACAATCCCATGATCCTTTACCGGGGAAGGACGAAGGAAGTTTACTTCCTCAAGCCCAAGGGCTTCCCCGTCGGGATCGACCTGCCGGAGGACGACATGTTCGCGAAGAATTTGGCGCTTCAAAGGGTCAGCTTGGACAAGAACGACATGCTGGTGATCTATACGGACGGTATTACGGAAGCCATGGACCCCGAGGGGGCCCAATTCGGGGAGGATCGGCTGGTCACTGTGATCAAAGAGAACTCCCATTTGACCCCCCAGGAATTCGTGGAAAAACTCAATGAGGCCATCGCCCAATTTACCCGCGGGGCGGAACAAAACGATGACATCACCGTGGTGGCGATCAAGGAAAAAATGAAAGTGGAGCAGGTGGAATTCAAGTTCCGGAAAAAACTATTGGATCTAGTGGAGAGAAAAGGCTTGTCCGTCGCGCAAGCCTGCCGGCAGATGAACACCTCGACCAACACTTATTACCGGTTGAAGAAAATATTCAACGAGCAGGGAAAGGCCGGATTGAAACCTGTGAAGAACAAGAAGAGGGGCGAGATACGGGAATTGTCCCTGCCCCAGCAGCAGGCGGTCATGGCGGTGGTGAGGGAAAAGCCGGAACTGGGAGCCTCGCAGATCGCGGAAGCGGTAAGGAAAAGCTCTAACCCCGCCTCTAAGATCAACCCCCGGTTGATCTCGGAATTCTTAAAGCGGAAGGGACTTAACGATGCGGCGTCACGTAAAGCCATCGGCAACGAGGTTGACAGGGTTTGAAGGTGAAGCAATAATAAGGCCCGCAAAGGGCCCAATTTCGGAGGCTGTATGGAAAATATTACCGTAAGCGTATCGGAGCACCCCCAGAACAAGGACATCACCCTCCTGGCCGTTAAGGGTTTTATTGACACGACTACCGCGCCTGAGTTCGAGAAAAAATTCCTTTCCGTTTTGGGGGACAAGAAATTCAAGCTCGTCGTCGACTTGAAAGACGTCAATTACATCAGCAGCGCGGGTTGGGGTATTTTTATCAGCGAAATCAAGCGCATCCGCAATCAAAAAGGCGACTTGGTGTTGGTCGGGATGAACCCGGAAGTATCGGAGGTTTTCGAACTTTTGGAATTCAATACCATTTTGAAATCCTTTCCCAATGTCGAGTCCGCGGTCAAGAAGGGTTTTGAGAAGGCGTGATGATCTTTAGCTGAGATTCTCGGGGGCCCGGGTTAGGCCTCGGGCGTTCGTTTTAGTTTTCATCCAAAGGATTTGAAGATCCGAAAGTCGGGAAGACATGGAATCGGCCGGTATCACCTCCCTCATTGAGATCGAGGGAAAAAAATTCACAGTAGAGACATCTCCCGTATCGGGGAAAAACCGCCTGGCCTCCCTGGTCCAACTTGGCGGGAGGGCCATTTCCCAAAGAGAATTCGACCTGCCTGAGGGTTTGGACGACCTCGGTCTGAAGCAATTCCTCCAAGATGCCCATCGGAACCGCTCGGTGGAGCTCGAATCCCTCTTTCGCCTGAACAAAAAAGTCGAGGAAAAACCAACCGCCGATTCTTGCTGGAAAATCGGGGTCATCTTCCTTTCGAACGGATTCCATGAGGACGCCCGTCAAAAGTTCCTGAAGGCCATTGAGATGGATCCGCGCCATTTGCAGGCTATCAAGTCTTTTGGGATCACCCTGGCCCTGATGGAGGATTTCGATGGTTCTCTTGCCAGCTTGAACCAGGCCCGGGAATTAGGACCTTCTTTTGCCGATATTTACTATCATTTGGGGAATGTCCATCTTTACAAAAGGGAGCTGGATGAAGCGGTCCAATGTTACCTTCAGGCCCTTCAGATCAACCCCCGGTATGCGGACGCCCGTTTAAGGCTTGCCACGGCTTGTGTCGGATATTTGGCCCAGTCCTCGAATCAATTGACGGAAACCAAGGTCATCGAGCTCTCGGAGAGGAGCAAGACGGAGGCCGAAACGGCCGCGACCCTCAACCCAAAGGTCCGTAACCGAGCCTATATGATGGCCATGGACTATATCCGCAATAAAAAGTATTCCCAAGCCTTTCAAACCTTCATGGATGTCAGGCCGCGCTATGTTCCCCGTATCGGGGACGAGATCATATTCTTTTTCACCTTGACCCTTTTGTACGGCAGCGAAGGGATCGATCTTCAAATGACCGAGCAGTATATCGAAAAGTTGACCAAGGTGATCGAGGAGTATCCGCATTACGCCGACCTTCATCACCATTTGGGAACGGCTTATTTGATCAAATGCAGGTTCGACGTCAGCCGGTCGATGAAGGAATTCAAAAAAGCCCTGGAGATCAATCCGCAGTTTCAAAAAGCTTTGGCCAACGCGGCGGATACCGAAGAATTGAATAAAAGGGTCTTGACGGTTTTGAAAAAAGCCATCATGCCGCAGGGAAGTTGAGCGGATCCGAGGCCTAAAGGTCCGAAGCGGGGGATAAAGAGTAGTTCGTTTCCAGGAATTTGATGTGTTCGGATGTCATTTTTTCGAAATTGACGCCATAAGCGTATCGTCCCATGGATTTCATCGGGTTTTTTCGCGCCCAAACGACTTTTCCTAAATAAACGACGCTATGGCTGCCGTCCAGCGAGTCTAATTCCAGGGTAAGGTCGGTATTGTTGTCCATGGCCTTATTCGAATAAATCTGGGCCCCGGTCGAGCTGACATTGACCAATTGGGCCCGAAAGATCTCTCCGTCCCCACCGGGATCGGCGAGTTGGCCCTTGATGGACTTGACCATGACAACGCGGCGGTTGGTCCTCTTGTTGCTTTTAGTTTGAGGACGGACATTTTTTTTCATGAAAAACCCTCCGGGGTCGGTTAAACGCCTATAGCATAACACCGGGCATCGTGAGGCGGAACCGAAAATATCCCCCTTTTTTAAAGCGGGCAATAAAAAAACGGATCGGATCATCCTAGAAGGGGTTCGAAATTCATGGCAACAGTTCGCGTAAGGTTCGCCCCCAGCCCCACCGGCTTTTTGCATGTGGGCGGGGCTCGGACGGCTCTTTTTAACTGGCTCTTCGCCCGGCATTCGGGCGGGAAATTCATCCTTCGGATCGAGGATACGGACCGCGAACGATCGAAACCCGAGTATGAGGAAGCCATCATTCGGGACCTGCAGTGGCTGGGTTTGGATTGGGATGAGGGTCCTTCCATCGGAGGGCCGCATGGACCCTATCGTCAAACCGAACGGGCGAGTCTTTACCGCGAACAGCTCAAAAAACTCCTGGCGACAGGTACGGCTTATCATTGCTTTTGCGGCTACAAGGAATTGGAAGGGGAGCGGGCGGCCGCCCAGGCCGAAGGTAAGACCTACCGATATTCGGGAAAGTGCCGGAACCTTTCCAAAGAAGAGGCGGAAAGCAAAAGGAAGTCAGGTCAGCCCTTTTCCGTCCGGATCAAGGTTCCGGAAGGCGCCACGACGATCCATGACCTGATCCGTGGGACCGTTACGGTGGATCATGCCGAGATCGATGACTTCATCATCGTTCGAAGCGCCGGGGAGCCCACTTACAATTTCGTTGCGACCGTCGATGATGCGCTGATGCAGATCACCCATGTCATCCGCGGGGACGATCACCTTTCCAATACTCCCAAACAGATCATCCTTTATAAAGCCTTGGGTTTTACAGCGCCCTTGTTCGCTCACATTCCCCTCATATTGGGGGCGGACCGTACCCCGCTCTCCAAACGGCATGGCGCCAATTCGGTCGGGGAATTCAAACGCCAAGGCTATTTGCCGGAGGCCATGATGAATTATCTGGCCCTGTTGGGTTGGTCCTTGGATGGAAAAACAGAGATATTCTCGAAAGACGAGCTCGTTAAGCGTTTTAGCCTTGAAAGGGTCGTCAAAAGCGCCGCTTGCTTTGATTATGAAAAGCTCCAATGGCTGAACGGCCACTATATCCGGGAAGCGGACGAGGAGCGCATTTACCAGCTTTGCCTGGAGTATCTTTGGGACGCGGACGCCATCAACGCGAATTTCATGCGGGAAGGCGGACCCGCGCTCAGGCGGATCGTGGGAACGGTCAAAAACAGCCTAAAGACCATTTCAGGGGTCGGGGAACAATTGACTTTCTTTTTGGGGGAAGTCCATTCCTATGATGAACAGGCATTGAGCAAATATTTGGTCCCGGAAACCATTCCTTTGTTGGAGGAATCGGCCTGGATCCTGGAAGACTCTTTGGATTTCACTGCCATGACCTTGGAGGAAAGATTCCGCCAGAACGCGGCCCAAAAAGGCCGTAAATTCGCCGAATATGTCCATCCCCTGCGGTTGGCCATTACCGGAAAATCCGCCAGTCCGAACATATTCGAGCTGATCGAAATACTTGGAAAAGGGCGCTGCATCGTCCGATTGATGCGTTTTGTCCAAATGATCAAGCATCCTAAAGTTAATCCGGTTTAATCCCGCCGGGGGTCTTGAAAACCCATGAAGGGGGGGCTTTGTTTTCGAGGTTGAAGGATAAAATAAAGCTTGGGTCATCTCTCCCCTCCTTTTAGAATAAAAGATGAAATCACTAACAGAGCCGGAATTTGAAAGGATCGATCATGTCATCCAACATCATTGAGTTCGTGTTTTCGCGCGGTGAGAAAAAAGGCCGGCTCCGTCCGGTCAACCGAAAGGATTGGGCCCAGATCGTGGGATGGTGGAATGACACGGAAGTGCGCCGGCTTTTCGACGTGCATTTTGTGGACCAAACTTTTTCCGACGCCGAGAAATGGTTCGCGAAATCCGGCTCGGCCGAGGATGAGAAGCTTCCCCGTTCCTTTGTCATCGAGGTGGAAGAGGACGGCAAGTGGCTTCCTGTTGGGACCGCGGAATTTTATAGTGAAAGACCCTCCCATAAAACGGCCGAGTTCGGGTTCTTGATTGGGGACAAGAAGTGGTGGGGCAAAGGGATCGGGACGGAAACGGCCAAACGGCTGGTGCGCTACGGGTTGGAACAATTGGGTTATAAGCGGATCGGCGCCGTATCCGCCGCTTATAACGTGCGTTCCCTTAATGCCTTGCAAAAAGCGGGGTTCCAGATCGAGGGGATCCGTAAAAGTTATGTTTTCCGCGATGGGGAACACCATGATCAAACGGTCATGTCCATTATCCGGCCCGAAAAATAAAACCTTTCTTTTGGAATTTCCCAAAGAGGCTTTCCTTATGTTAAAATCCCAGTTCTATCGAACCTTTTCCGGTTCCTTTTGGGAGATCGTCTAACGGTAGGACAGTAGACTCTGACTCTGCTTATCTTGGTTCGAATCCAAGTCTCCCAGCCACTCAAACCCAGTCTCCCGTTAGGGAGACTGGGTTTTTTTATATGCAAGGTGGATTCGAACCATGGGAAGGGTTCGGGAAACGGGAGTTTCCCGGTCGTTCGACGGGGTATGCAGGGGTTCGTTCCCCTGCAAGCGAAGAGGTTCGCATCAAGTCTCCCAGCCATTTTTCCCATTAAGATATATGCGTGAAAATGACTTGCCCTCATATCTCAAATGGTAGGTTCCGAATCCGTGCATGAAGGGTGGCCACTCAAATCCAGTCTCTCTTAAGGGGACTGGGTTTTTTAGTCATGGGCGGATTCGATGCAAGGAACGGGGAAAGGCCTAAGGGCGCTAGCGGATCAGCAGTAGTCTTTTGTACTTCACGCTGAAAGGCTCGGTCAAAAAAAGAATATAAATGCCGCTCGCGCATTTATCCTTATACTTGTTCTTCCCGTCCCAAAGGTAGGATTGGGTGTAAACACCCGTCAAGGATTGGGAATCCAAGGTCTTGATGTGTTCTCCGGCGGTATTGTAGATCTTCAAGGAATAATCCCCGGGGAATTTGGAATAGCCCACATATATAGAAACTGGCCCGTCTGTATCCGGCCGAAAGAGGTTCTTGTCCACGTAAAAGATGTCGATGTCCGGGATGGGCGTGGGGGTTTCTGTCGGAGTGTAGGTGATGGTCGGGGTCAGGGTAATGGTAAAAGTGGGGGTGTTGGTGGGCGTGTTTTTCGGGGTGGGGGAGGGAGTGGGGGTCGGGGTGTTGGTGGGGGTGTTGGTAGGGCAGCCGCCGTTGACATTGAGGGTCACGGCGTTGGATTGAACCATGGAAGCGGCCCCGCCGCCCACGATGCTTGCCTGATTGATGTAATTTCCGCAGGTGACTACGGCCGACAAGGTGATCGCTCCCGTCAAGTTATAGGTCGTGACCGGTTGAGCGCCTCCTAGGTCCCAACTCAATGAATTGCCAGTGATGTTCGATGGCAGTTGAGGGCTGGAAGTGACAAAAACCTCGTTCGCGGGAAGGTTGTCCGAAAGGGTGGGGTCGACGACCGGCGAGGGACCGTACAACTTCAAATTGGAGTAATAGTCGGTCGAGGAGGAACC
>Ga0070741_10020550_pt1 | contig 10390 bp, 8 predicted proteins | sample Coa_R1_4_FD_66440 | JGI IMG/M metagenome (GOLD analysis project Ga0070741, IMG submission 66440) | Surface soil microbial communities from Centralia Pennsylvania, which are recovering from an underground coalmine fire - Coalmine... | ecosystem: Environmental > Terrestrial > Soil > Unclassified ...
TGATCCCGGATGACCCGCAAGCCGCACTCGAAGTGCGTTTCCTGGACCGCTACTTCGACAACTACGTCATGACTCCCATGCAAAAGATCGTGGCCAACCAGCTGCGCCCGGAAAATCGGCGTGACGCCTACGGAGTCGATGAGGACAAGGCGTCTTTGGATACCGCGTATCGCTGGCTCGACAATGCCATGGTGGGGCGAACGTGGGCGGCCGGGGACGACTTCACCATGGCCGACTGCGCGGCTGCTCCGTCCCTCTTCTATGCCGACTGGGTGCATCCGATCGCGGCAAGCTTTCCGCATGTCCGCAGCTATCGCGCACGCCTGCTCGCTCGTCCTTCCGTGGCACGGACGGTGGACGAAGCTCGGCCTTATCGGCATTTCTTTCCCTTGGGTGCGCCGGATCGGGACTGACACGCGAGATGACCTGGGGCGGGGTGTACCGGTCGACAGGCAACACAGTCCCGATAGAGTCCGCGGAAGCGTATCTGCCGTCGCAGCAAGCCCTGGACTATTCTGTTCCTGCTCACCCCGAGAGGAGGATCTCGCATGGCCTCGCAGCGTATTGACACCAAGCTGATTCACGCCGGGCAGCCGCGCATTCAGGGCGCGGTGGAAATGCCGATCTTTCAATCGGCGATGTTCGAGTACGCCGGCGAAGGCAGCTATCACGACCTGGGCTATATCCGACTCAACAACACGCCCAACCACAAAGCATTGCATGCCAAGCTGGCAATGCTCGAAGACGCCCAGGATGCATTGATCGCGGCGAGTGGCATGGCAGCGATCTCGACCACACTGCTCACGGTCCTTTCGGCAGGCGATCACCTGCTCGCCCAGAGCACGCTCTACGGCGGCACGCAGGACCTCATTACCCACGATTTTCCGAAGCTCGGCATCGAGGTCGATCTCATCGACGCGGATGATGCGAGCTCGTGGCGGTCCAGGCTGCGCCCCAACACCAAGGCCATCTATGTCGAGGCAATGACCAACCCGCTGCTCGAGGTCGCGGACCTCGAAGGTGTGGTTGCATTCGCGCGCACCCACAAGCTGGTCTCACTCATCGACAATACATTCGCAACACCGGTGAATTTCCGGCCCATCGAGGCGGGTTTCGACATCGCGCTCCACAGCGCGACCAAGTACCTGAATGGGCACGCCGACATTGTCGGCGGCGCGATCGCCGGCCGTGCGGATTGGATCGAGCGCATCAGACATCGGATGAACCACCTCGGCGGCTGCATGGATCCGCATGCGGCGTTTCTGCTCAACCGCGGGCTGATGACGCTGGCACTTCGCATGCGCCAACAGAATCAAAGTACATTGCGGATCGCGCAATTCCTGCAAGGTCACAGCGCAGTCGCGAAGGTAAATTACGCTGGTCTGGAGAGTCATCCACGTCATGCTCGCGCCCGCAAGCTCTTCACAGGCTTCGGCGGCGTCTTGAGTTTCGAGCTGCGAGGCTCCGCCGCGCAAGCCGACCAACTCATGAGTAAAGTAACACTGCCAGCGGTCGCTCCAAGCCTGGGTGGCATTCGCTCATTGATCACGCGGCCCGCGGTCACCTCGCACGCGGGGCTGTCGCCAGCGGAGCGCTCGCGCGCCGGTATTCGTGATGGACTCATCCGGCTATCGGTCGGCATCGAGGACACCGATGACCTGATCGAGGACTTCGAGCAGGCGCTGCGGCAGATTTAGTCGTCCCCAACGGGCCCTGTTCAGGGTTTGTTCAGGATGCCAGTTGACCTTGGAAGCATAACCACTGGATGTGTCAACAGAGCCGATTTTACTTTGGCGTGTTGGGGAACCCCGACATCCCTCATAATCGCAGAACTATTAAGCCTGTCACGTCTTTGCGACGGTCTGCCGACAATAATTTCACAGGCGTTTTGCAACGCCCTACCCTCGAAGGTAACAGGAGCAGACGCAGGTGTTGGATCAGTTGTCAGACACAGAAACAGTACCGCGCCCAAAGGTGAAGGCACCGCCGGGCAATGTCGAAGAGACCGTCCGCCATCTCTCGCGGCAGGATCTGCAGGCTTACTCGAGTGACCAACTCCAGCCGGCACGGTTGAAATTCTGCCAGGATCACCTGGACTCCTGCGAGGACTGCCGCTACGAGCTCGAGGATCTGCGGACGCTGAAGTGCGATATGTCAGCCTCGCAGCGCCCGGAGTCTTCTGCGTACCAATACGTACCGGAGCGACGCAAACGGCGTCGTGGAATCGCACTGCCTGTAGCAGCGTCCGCGGTCACTCTCGTCGCGGTAGCGGTTGCCGCCGCTCTCTGGTGGGGGCACGGCAAGATCAACATCACTTCAGGTACTTCCGTGCTGGTTGCGCAAGTTCCGGCACTGCCAACAGCCCCCGGTGCGTCAACGGTCTCCGTTACGTCAACAGCGCCCAACGCGCCAATGGCACCCGCTGCGGCAAGGGCACTCTACGCCCCAACGGTACCGACAGCACCAACTGTGGCGGCAGCACCAGCCACCCCGACGCCCCATGCGGGACTGTTCTCCACCCTCACACAGACTCTTCGAGGCCTGCGAGTCGCTCATGCAGCCTCTGCCCCACCGCCGGTAGCCCCGACGACTGCGAGCACCCCGAGTCCCGTGGTGGCCGTCGCAGCCGGAGCCGCCCAACATGGCATGCCGCAGCCGGGGACGGATGTCGGCCAGGTTCGGGGGCATGCGCCCGCAGAGACCAACAAGGCGTTTGCCCTGCTGAGCCCCTCCGGAGACGCCGTTTACGACCCACGCCCGCAGTTTAGTTGGCAACCGCTCCCAGGAGCCATCGGCTACACCGTTACAATTGTCGACTCGGGGCTACATCCCGTTCAACACAGTCCGGCAATGCGGGCAAACTCCTGGCGACCTCGCAAGCCCCTGCGGCTCGGACAGGCGTACCTTTGGCAGGTCACCGCAACCTTACATGGTGGCAGGAAGATCGTGGCGTCAGCGCCGTCGCTCATCCACCTGCAGCCGCCGCCGGCTTCATAGCGGGCACAGGCCGAGCGGCCGCCGCAGTGTGACGGATCTGCCAGCGGCCGTGACCGAGAAGCTGGAGCTCGTGTTGGTGAAAGCTGAGCACCGAATCGCGATGGCCTACGCTCACGCAGGTGATGCCGGAACCGGCCAGCGTTGCATATAACGACCGCTCGGTCATGAAATCCACAGCACTGGTGGCTTCATCCAGGAACAGATAGCCGGGCTTGGCCAGCAGTGCTCTCGCGATGGCCACGCGTTGTTGTTCGCCGAGTGACAGCACGCGTGACCAGTCGTGTGGAGTATCGAAGCCACCGAAACGCGTGGCCATGTCGGAAAGGCAGACCTGCTCCAGCAGGCACTGCAACTGCGCATCCGCATGCCCTCGTGGCGGATGAGGATAATACAACTGCTCGCGCAAGGTCCCTGACATCATGTAGGGCCTTTGCGGGAGAAACAACATCTCTGCCGTGGCCGGCATGGTGATGACGCCACTGCCCGTGGACCAGAGTCCTGCCATCAATCGCAACAAAGAGCTCTTGCCGACGCCGGTCCGCCCGGAGATCACCCAATTTTCCCCCGGCGCGATGTGCAACGACAGTTTCGAAACCAGCAGTTGCTCGCCCCCCGGTGTAGTCAGATCGATATCATTGAGCCGCACTTCTCGACCCAGCCGGAATTCGATCCGGCCATCGCCTCGGGTGTCCTCACCCGAAACTTCGAGAGCGTCGAAGGCTTCGGCGATCTCGCCCAGTCGCGCCACTTTGTGCGCGCTCAGACTCAACGAGGGGATGAATTGCATGAACAGCGACAGCGACTGCAACAGGAGCGCCGTCGCGGCGATGCTCTGCGCGATCGTCCCGTACTCGAGGCCATGCCGGAAATAGACCGGGGCCAGGAACACAAAAGGCAACACCAGCCAGACCGTGCTGAAGCCTCCCTCGGCCAGGTTGATCCATACGGCATACAGCGCGCGCCGCAGCCGCAGATTCACCGCCTTCTCGAGGTGACTGACAATGACCGAACGCTCGGGATGCTCGCCGCCGTAGAGGGCCACGGTCTCAGCATGGGTCATCACGTGACGGATGCTGGCTCTGAAGTCACCCTCCGCATCCACGACCCGATAGTTCTGCTCGATCACCGGGTTGTATATCCAGACCATCAGGGCGAATTTCACCACGACGAAGAGAGCGACAGACCAGAACAACGCGTGGGAAATGGAGAGCATCAGGGACAACTGCACCAATGCATCTACAAGGGTTCCCAGACCGAGTCGGGGAATCGACGTCATCAGGGTACAGAACGGCGACAGCTCTTCCTGCATGCGTTGGTCCGCGTTGTCCACAATTCGATCGACCGCGATTCTGTAGTACGCACGCCCATGGAAGTAGCGTTTCAGAAAGTGCTGGCCGAGCCATTGGTGCCAGTGCAGGTCGAGGCAGTTGTCCACGATGGTTTGCATCGTGGAAATGACATAGCGCAGCCCCGTCAAGCCCGCAACGATCGCCAGCAATCGCCAGAACGTGGCCGGATCGCGGTTGACGAGTGCGTTGGTCTGGTCCTTACTCAGCGTGGTGATCCACGCTCCGCAGACGCTGTAGGCGATCACTGTGCCCAGCAGGAAGGACAACGTGAGCCAGGAGCCTGTGCTCCCCTTGCGAGCCCAGTATGGCTTCGATAGAGCATAAAGCCGTCTGAAAAACGTCCGATCGAACTGATAGCTGCGCGACACGGACACCGGCCCCGAACTGACGCTCACGTGGAAACGCTTTCGCTTACGTGGCCGCCGGCGTCTGCCGGTTGTACCGCGACAACCCCAGCGCGGCGATCGTCACAATCGCGAGCGCGCTGGCAAACCCGAAGGTCGCCTGCGGGCCGAGCCGATCCCAGAGAAGTCCCGCAACGATACTGGCCGCCAGCAGGACCAGACCGCGCAACATGTTGAAAATACCAAAGGCGCTCCCACGCAGGTCTTTGGGAGCACTGTTCGCCACCATCGCGGCGAATACGCCCTCGGTGAAGCCCATATGCAGGCCCCACAACAAGGCCCCCACGATCAGCAGCATGGGATTCGATGCCAGCGCCAACACACCGTTGGCCACCGCTAGAATACCGCACCCGACGACCAGCAGACTCTCCTTGGGCATCCGGTCGGCCAACTTTCCAACAGGATAGGCCGACAGCAGGTAGGCCAGGTTCATGGCAACCAGAACCAGCGGCGTCAGTGCCGGGGTCAACCCGCCATGGATCCCAACCAACACCAGGAATGCCTCGGAGAATCTCGACAACATGAATACGCTCGCCACCGCGCAGACGACCCAGAAACCGCGCGGCATGGAGCGCACCTTCAGCTCGACCTTGCGGGCTGGAGCATTCGCCGCCGCCTGTCCGCGCGGCTCATGAACCCCGCTCCACAGGACGAGCACCGCGATGAACGCCGGCAGCACGGCGATCCACAGCACGGTCCGCAGCGCCCCGGCAAAGGCCGCGGCGAGGGCCATCGCCAACACCGGTCCGGCGAACGCGCCGACGGTGTCGAGAGTCTGACGTAGGCCAAACGCAGCGCCACGCTGTTCGGGTGGAGTGACGTCCGCAACCAGCGCATCGCGCGGCGCACCCCGGATACCTTTACCGAGCCGGTCCACAAAGCGTGCCAGGAACACCATTCCCGCGCTGGACGCGAGCGGAAAAAGCGGCTTGGTCAATGCCGCCATCCCATATCCCAACAGCGCCAGGGGTTTGCGCCGCCCGAAATAGTCTGACAGCGCGCCAGAGAATACCTTGACGATACACGCCGTGGCCTCGGCAACGCCTTCGATGATGCCCAGGTAAGCGGCGGACGTGCCGAGACCCACAACCAGAACGACCGGCAACACCGAATGGATCATCTCCGAGGAAATGTCCATGAACAGGCTGGTCAGGCCCAAGGCCCAAACGGCGGTGGACAGCCGTACAGGCGCGGTCGTCGGCGCCGTCAAACCCTCACGCGAAACCATAAAGTCATTTTTTAGTAACAAAGGGCCGATAACTTGCCGAACCGTTTTCTAACACATTCCTAACAAAAAGTTCCAGGACTTTCGCTTCATGACAAGTTTGTTTCAATTCTGGGCCGTTCGATCCGATCTGAAGACCCTGAAAGCGGCCGCTCCGTTCGTCTGCTGCCTGCTGTCAGTGGCGCTCGGCACCACATCCCTCGCGCATGCCGCGGAGGACGGCGACGACAGCTCGACCAGCAGCAATGGCGCGAACCTGGAAAAGGTCACGGTGGAATCGACGCGGAACAAGGACTTTCTGGTCGATGAATCGACTGTCGGAGCGAAATTCCCCACGCCGGCGCGCGACATTCCGCAACAGATCACGATCGTCTCCCAGGATCTGATGATGACCCAGGCGGACATCTCACTGTACCGGGCGCTCGACAATGTACCCGGCATCGTAATCACGCCCTCTGCCGATACCGCCACGGGAAACAACATCAACCTGCGGGGGTTCCCGGCTCGCACCGACATTTATCTCGATGGCATCCGTGATCGCGGCCAATATTTCAGAGATACCTTCGATCTCGAAAGCCTCGAAGTGCTCGAAGGCGCAGCCTCGCTCCTGTTCGGTCACGGCAGCACCGGCGGCATCATCAATCAAGTCACCAAAAAGCCGCAATTGCAGCCGATCGCTGCCATCAGTGGCTCGTTCGGCACGGATCACTATGACCGTGGAGTGATCGACTTCGATGAGCCGCTGGACCCAGACTCAGCCTTCCGGGTCCTGCTGATGGACCAGGATGTGGACGGAACACGACCCAACGTCAACACGCGCAGCTACGGGGTGGCGCCATCTATTGCATTCGGCATCGGAGCGCCCACCCAGGTGAATCTCTCCTGGCTCACTCAGCACGACAACGATCACGTCGACTACGGATTGCCGATGTTTCAATTCAGGAACCAACCCTTCCTGGAGGCGCTGCCGGCGCCGTTCGATCGCAGCTACCAATACACCAATGCGGTGGTACGGACTGACGTCAACATCTTCAACGTCGGCCTGCTGCACACGTTCTCGCCGGGCGTCGTGCTTCGTAGCACTACCCAGTACGGCGTCTACAGCGTCCATCAGAATACGTCACCGCTCAACACCACCTTCGAGCAACCGGACGGCAACGGCAACTGGCAACAGGTGCAGCCTGCAACCCTCGTGGCGCCCCCGATGACACCTCTGGACGATTTGGACATTGCCACTCAACAGAAGCAGCGTTCCGAGCGTGATACCGCGCTCTTCAATCAGACCGATCTGCTGCTGAAATTCGTTACCGGCCCGGTTCGCCATGATCTGATTATCGGCAGCGAAATCGGCCGTGACGAGTATCATCAACTGTTCTTCAACAACTATGATTTCAACTTGAACAACGGGACTTCCCTGGGAGCCAACCTGGCTGGGGTGATCAACCTGGGTTCGACCAACACGCAGCCCTTCCCGTCTGGCCCCAACGTCTACCAGGTGCCGGGAAATGTCACGGATATCGGCGCGGATACGGTGGCCTTCTACTTCAACGATACGATTAGCTTCCAGGAGCAGTGGAAGCTGGTCGCCGGGCTGCGTTGGGACGACTTCTATGCGAGCCAGACCTATTCCGTCTATAATTATCCCCTTCGCACTACCAACACCAATCCCGCTGCCACGGCGGCTTTCCAGGCAGCCAATGCCGCAGCGCTGACCCAACCGGTGATCAGCTCACTCCCTTTCCAGCATCGGGACGATGTATTCAGCCCGCGGGTCGGACTGATCTGGCAACCCACGGATTGGCAAAGCTACTACCTCTCCTACAGCACCGCCTTCAATCCCCAGGCGATCGAGGGCTCCGCCACCACCGGCCAGCTTCCGACCTCTCTGGTCCAGATCACCGATTTCGTGAAGGGTGGCGGCCTGAAGCCTGAGAAAACCCAGGTCGGCGAGGTCGGCGCGAAACTGGATCTGCTCGACAGGCGTCTGTCACTCTCGACAGCGGTGTTCGACGAGGACAAATTCCGTACGCGCTTCACCGATCCTGACACCGGCTACATCGGTGTGAACGGCAAGGAGCGGGTCACCGGCGCTGAATTGAAGCTCGTGGGGCACCTTACCCCGGGATGGCAGACCCTGGTGGCCTACACCTGGCTGGACGGCAAAATCCTCTCCTCGCCTATTCCGGGCGCAGTGGGGCAAACGCTCCCCGAGCTGGCGCGCAGCTCCGGCGCCCTCTGGACCACCTATGACTTCAGTGCGATACCCGGCAGCGGCGTGGTGGGTGGGCGATTCCAAGTGGGTGGAGGCCTGAAATATTCCTCACGCACCTACGTGATCAACAGCCCATTCACGCTCTATGGCAGCACTCCAGGCTACACGCGGCTCGACGTCACCGGCGCGTACCTCGTTGGGAAGTGGGATCTGAGAGTCAACCTCGAGAATGTGCTCAACCGCAACTACTTCGCCGCCGTCAATGCGGGCCGCGCCATTCCCGGCGATGGGCGCAGGGGAATCCTGACCGTTCACTATCACTACTACTGATCCCAAGCAGGTCATGATCAAGCATTACGACGAGGACGAAATTCGCCGGCTCGCAACGGATTACGACGTGCACGGCGCCATTCATTTGCCCGGCTTTCTAGGCAATGAGAGTCTCTCCCGGCTCCAGGGCGTCGTTGACACAGCAATCGCGACGCTGGGGCAGCCACACAGAATGGGTCAGGCTGCTTCATTTCTGCGCTCGGAAGGCCGGCTGACAATGCGCTATCTCTGGCGCGACAATGCCGACCTGCGACAGGTGTTACTACAACCGGCCCTTGCGCAATTCATTGCCAACATCATCGGCAGCAAGACGCTACGGTTCTGGTTTGATCTGACCTTCGTGCATTTCGCCGCGGAGGCCGGCAAACCTGGCCTGGGAACGCCCTGGCATCACGACGTACCCTCATTTTCCTTCAAGGGAGATCTGATGCCGTCCTTGTGGCTGGCGCTGACACCGGCCCATGCCACTCTCAGCCGGTTGATGTTCATCGACGGCAGCCATCGCACCAATCAAGGTTACTACCGATCGCCGGAGCTCCCAAAGCCTGCTCCGGGCGAACAGGATGGCTTTATTGACCTTCCAGACTTCGACGCCATGATCGCTCGCGGCGACGTCCGGAGGCTCACCTGGGATTGCGCGGCGGGTGATGCAATCCTGTTGCACCCCGCCACCGTTCACGGCGCGCAGGGCCACGACGGCCACGGCGCGTATCCCCAGCGAATCGCGATGACGACCCGGTGGTTGGGTGACGATGTTCGTTTCCTGCCCTACTCGTATGACCGCGCACGCCAACAGCCCGCGGTCGCTCAAACCAACCTCATTCTGGGGCAGCGGCCGCATGGGGAGAGGTTTCCGTTGGTTTATGACGCTGGATGATATCGACCTATGGAACGCAAATGCATCCTCCTCGTAAGGGACTTTTTTCATTGAAATCCACGCTGGGATCTTTGAGCGGCCTTTCCCACGCGCAGTGATCGATTTTGCGACGCCTCTTTGCCCAATTGCTTTTGCATCATTCGTTCGCGGGCAAGTCGCATCGCTTCGTGCAGTTTCGATTCGAGAGCAGCTTTCGGAAGTGCCTCCGTCCAGTAGGACGATACCCTGATGCCGCTTGTATCGAGATCGAGAAGCTCAATGGTTTCCTGGCGCTTGCCGGCGCATAAAATCAGCCCTATCGGTGCCGCCTCATCATTCTTACGCTCGTGCCGATCCAACCATCGCAGATACAATTCCATTTGGCCTTTGTCGCCCGGTTGAAAGTCGCCTATCTTCAATTCGACGGCTACCAGGCGCCGCAGTGCCTTGAGCTCCACTTCGGCAAGCTGTTTTGGCCGGCGCGAAAGCGCCGTGCGTTCAAACAGCATTGACTGAATCTTCTTTTGCAATGTCCGCGTATTCCACCGCTCTATGCGACACATTTCCGCATAGAATTCGCGCCGTAGCGAATCCTTGATCGGCAGCAAGAGGGTAAAATGCGTCCACCCCAATTGTCGCAGCAATGCTGAGACAATTTGCTCGTCGGGAAACTTCTCGGCGAACTGAATCATACGCCGAAGGTTTTTCTCACCGAACCCGCGTCCGAACTCCGCCTCCAGCCGGGTCGAGATTGCCGTCACAACCTTCTCACCATACTTTGCTCGGCTTTCTCCCAGAATCGCATTACGGATCCGACTGCCCACCTGCCAGTAAAGAATGGTGAGACTGGCATCGACTGATTGTGCAACACGAGATCGAGCCCCGAGGATAAGTGGACGCACATCCCGCAATAGACGCCGTGATCCTTCCGGCGTCGGGCCAATCGTCCGCCGACGCTAGGGAGAGTTGACTCCCTGGTCTTTTGGATGACGAAACCGTCGCCCACCGCTGACGATG
>Ga0070741_10020551_pt1 | contig 10388 bp, 11 predicted proteins | sample Coa_R1_4_FD_66440 | JGI IMG/M metagenome (GOLD analysis project Ga0070741, IMG submission 66440) | Surface soil microbial communities from Centralia Pennsylvania, which are recovering from an underground coalmine fire - Coalmine... | ecosystem: Environmental > Terrestrial > Soil > Unclassified ...
GGACGCCAACGATGTTCCGCCAATTCGTCCTCGGTTGGGCGATGGAGAGCGACGACCTGAATTCCAGCCATTGGCTCACTGTCTTCATCGCTAACCTTGCCGGTTATGACAGCAGCGAGTGTCATGCGAAAGATCACATCCCTGATCTCCTGCCCCGCCTGCAGAGCTAACACCGCTTCAGTCTCGGCTCCGTTGGACTGATAAGGTTGATGAACGTAGCCCGTATGCTTGGCCGAGAATCGGTAACGTCCCGCAGGGACATTCTTTACCGTGAATCGTCCGTCGCTCTCCGACAGCGCCGAATAGACCTGTGGTTGTTTCCAAGCTTCGCCGCGCTGATCTGGCATGAGAATAACCCGCGTGGACTTTAACGGACTGCCTTCCGCAGCAGTGATAACGCGCCCCGAGACGGTACAAGGAGGCAGAACTTTTTCGTTCGTTGTGCTCGGAGTGACAGTAGGAGATTGAAGGAGAATGAGCGCGGCTGCGTATAAGGCGATCTGGGCTAACATCACCGCCTACCCCGGAAGAGAAGTATCGCGCTGAATACAGAGACAAATCAATGCTTAAGCTCAAAAAGATGTCACATCAGAGTTGCTCCAGTTGCCTACTCTATCTGCTAACATTTTCGTCGCGGCTTAGATCGCCTGCCCGTCGAGCGAGGTCGCCTGTATCGATGACGCGAACGTGATCAAGACATTCGTCGGCGGCAGTCAGCCTAGCCTGCTCGACACCGTCCAATTGGTCAAACACTCCTGAACGGGATAGAGATTTTTCCGGCGCTGCGATTCACAAGAAGAGAAAGTATCTTAGAAAAAACTATCCGTTGCTATATGCCGCGGCCGCGCAACAGGCACACCGGGCAGCGGCTGCTTGTTCATCTTCACTAGGTTCGTAAACGGTTAGCAAAAACTGAATGGCTCTTCCGAGCTCGACACCGTCCAATTTCCAGTTGCAATCCATGTCGCTAGTCACAACCAGCGAGGCCAGGGCCTGTGCCCAGGATCGCGAGCAAAGGGCCATGACCATTATCAGCAAAAGCAAGCAAACTAGATCACGCTTAGCGTGTTTCATGCCTTTTTTCCTCCATCGCGACATTATTTAGTTCCACAGCCGGAGCTAAATCCGCAACGCCGACCGGAAGGGCACTGCGAATCTTTCTCGCAGCTCACGGATGGGTCGCACGGAGTTCAACCCTCTTTCGGGGGAGGGGAGTGCATTTCCGACACATCGCGCTCCACTCCGGCCGGAGTAATAGCGTCACCACTCGCTGGCATTTATAACAATTCACCTTCTATCTGCTCCGCGCCATCAGTTCGGGCATTCCAAGTCGAAGAACTGCATGAGCATCCTGAACTCAATCGTCGAGCTATGGAGTTACGGTAAAACTAAGCGAGTTTGACTTTGGGTAGCCAAAAAAACCGTCCGACATCCCGATCGGGTCACCATTCAGGACTAGAATTTGAACCGAGACAGGGTTCTGCAATAGAGCTGCTGGGATTACCGCGGTGAGTTGACTACTGCTCACGAAGGTCGTGCCCAGCATCGTGCCGGAGTCATGCAGATTGTTAGGATCGGTGGTCCAGAAGGCGACGCTGGTATGGAGAAGTTGGTTTTCGAAGTTCGATCCGGTAATGGTTATCGTAACCTGGGAGCTGCCTGCCCCCGCACTCGAGGGGGATATTGAGGTGATTGATGGCGATATCGCGGAAGCGGTCGTCACGCCAAATGTGACCGAGCTTGAGGTAGCATCGGGGACGTCTCCCATAACGTCCCAGACGTCCACACGCACCTTGGCTTGGAGCGGATTATCCAGCAGAGGTGCGGGCACGACTGCTCGAACGTTGAAGTATTCTGCGCTAAGCCAATCCCCGCTGTGCTTTGAAAGCGCGTGATAAGGATGGGCTTCTCTATTTGCTCTTCCAGCTTGAAGCATCCATCATTGACTATGGGCGCAAGCACAAAATCGTAAGGCTTAGCGAAATGCTTCAAGCGTCCCAGAACGGCAGGCGAGGTGACTGGAATCTGCATCATCGCAGGACGGTCTAGCCAATCGAGATTCCTGTACTCATCTGCGTATGTGATCTGCGGATCATTCTGTCAAGGATGCTGACTTAAAATTGATCGAACGTGGCCAGAATGGGTTGAACCGGCATTGCACTTGCGGTTGTCCTCATCGTTCCCCATCGACAAGTTTTTGTTACACACAACCGGTAAGGTGACTGCGACCACGGTGCCTCTCGGGCTCGATTCGATTTCAAAAGTTCCTCCGAGTCGCCGAATCCTTTCCCGCATCCCCCGAAGACCGACGCCGCCCGAGGAGGCCAAGGTCGATTGTTTTGCCTCCGGTATACCCCTGCCCGAATCCTTGATTTCAATTCGCAACTGGTCAGCGTCCTGCACTATTCTAATCGAGCAGGACGGGCTGCCAGAGTGACGATGGATATTGGTCAAACACTCCTGAACGGCCCGGAATACGGCGATTTCCGTCTCGGGAGACAAGCGGTCTAATTCTTCAGGCATGTCGAGCGTTGTTTGAATCTTGCTTCTCTGCGCGAACCCATCGGTATACCACCGAAGAGCCGAAGGAAGACCCACTTCATCCAGCAGCGGAGGATGAAGCAGATGGGAAATGGTGCGAATTTCATTGGTGATTTGACTCACCAGGGAGGCATTCTCAGTGACCAACTTGGCCACGCCGGGACTCAGCTTATGGGATTCATCCGTGACCCTCGCGATGTTCATTGAGAGCGCAGCCAGCAATTGCCCTACGCTGTCGTGTAAGTCTCGGGCAATGCGCCTACGTTCCTCATCCTGCATTTGCTGAATCCGAACCGTCAGCTCTGCTTGTTGCTTTTGTGAAGTTAGATCAGTAAACAGAATTCCGATCGACGACTTGTCCTGCGTCAATAGTCTGAACGAAAGATTCGTTGGCACCTCAACACCATCAACCCGTCGTACGGAGATTTCCGCCTCACGCGGACCTGCCAGTGTTTCGCGCAAAAGTGTCTCGATCAGAGGCAGATCATTGCCCTTAAGAAAGCGTTGCAGGGGGACGCCGATCAGACTCTCGTGGGGCACTCCCAATAACTCTTCGAGGCTCGAATTGCAATAAATAAAGTTGCCCAAGGTGTCCAAAATGGCTGCCCCCTGCTGCATTCGCTCGACCAGAACGCTGTAGGGAAGGTCCGTACCTTCAAGCGTATAAACCCTATGGCCGTCGCCATCCTGCACCACGAATGCGTCTACTGCACCGTCGGAGATAGCACGCACGGTCTCTTCGGCTTCGTCGATTTCTCGAATGATCTTCGCGCAATCAAGTTCTCTCTTAAACATTGAACTTCTCCCGACTGGACTTTCAATTCAGCGTCCAGTTTCACATAACTATTCACGCGTTTGATCTGGTTGACTGGCGGGGCGTATTTGTAACCCGACCAAGGCTCGCTCAGTATCGCGAAGATCGCCAACTATTTTTCGCAAAGGCTCGGGCAGTTTTCGAATCAGCGTGGGAATCGCCACGATCTGGTCGCCCGCCGCCAATTGCGGATGTTTTAGCAGATCAACTATTTCGATGGTGTATCGACCCGACAAATGCTCCTCGCAAAGTCGCTTGAGATTCGCGAGGGCGGCGATTGACCGTGGTGTTTGCCCCGCAACGTACAAGCGAAGATTCCACTCCTTCGCATCGGATTGCTCAGGAGACTTCTGCTCAGCAATATCTTGAAGTCTAAGCGGGGGCTGCTCGTTGAGTTTTGCAGCTTTTCTCATCCTGACTCCTTACTCACAACCCTCGCCAGGGTTCCGTGAGGCAACCCGAGACTTGAGTAAATTGATTCCTGTATCCGTTAGACTAAACGTGCGGAGCTCGTTGGAATGGGCCATGCCGCGTGATTTCAGGACGTACATTACGCGACTTCGCCTACCGTCTGACTCCATGTCTCGAATCAGGAGCCATGCATCTACCAGCGATGAGACATGAACATCAGTTTTCTCGATCTCCTCTCCGCCGGAAGTCAGGTTCGTAAAAAAAGCAGTAATCCCCCGCAGCTTCAGAAAATCGATTAGGCGGATGAGCATCAGACTTGCGTCGCGGCGGTTTCCGGCCTCGGCCAAGCTCCCAATTGGATCAACGACCACCATGGCCGGTTGGAATCTGTCCACTAATTTATGAATGGTCGCCAAGTGCATTTCGAGGCCATGAAACGTTGGGCGGCTGGAATGAAACTCCAAGAGTTTTTTATCAACCCACTCCTGCAGATTCAAGCCAATGGATTTCATGTTCCTGACGAGTTGCCCTGGCGATTCCTCGAAGGAAAAAAACAGGCAGCGCTCGCCACGCCGACAAGCGGCATCAACGACGTATGCCGACAGACTCGTTTTGCCGGTTCCCGCTGTTCCCGAAAGAAGGATGGTGCTGCCACGGTAAAACCCCTTTCCGCCAAGCATTTCGTCCAAGGCTACAATTCCTGTCGAAACACGCTCAGTGCTTACTTCGTGCTGCAAGCCCAATGATGTGATCGGAAGCAAGCTGAAACCGTTCTCGTCGATGAGAAATGGATACTCATTGGTGCCGTGGGAGGTGCCCCGGTATTTGACGACGCGCAGCCGACGGATTGAAATTTGTTCTACTACCCTATGGTCCAAGAGTATGACGCAATCTGAGACGTACTCTTCGAGTCCACGTCGCGTGAGCGCGCCTTCGCCACGCTCGGCCGTGATCACAGCAGTCATCCCTTTTTCTTTCAACCAGCCGAACAGGCGCCGTAGTTCCGACCGCAGGATCCCTTCATTTTGCAACCCGGAGAAAAGATTCTCGATGGTGTCCAGCACCACGCGCTTGGCTCCCACCGCATCAATTGCGCAAGCCAGCCGTATGAATATGCCTTCAAGATCGTAGTCACCCGTCTCGTCAATTTCGTGGCGCTCAATGCGCACATAATCTACCACCAGTTTCTTTTCCTTGATCAGCGCATCCAAGTCGAAACCTAGCGAGCGGACGTTTTCTGCCAGATCAGCCGCGGTTTCTTCGAACGCCATAAACACGCCAGGTTCGTTGTAGTTGGTGGCTCCGCGCACCAAGAACTCCATGGCAAGCAGGGTCTTACCTGCGCCAGCACTGCCGCATACGAGAGTAGGTCTGCCGCGAGGAAAGCCGCCCCGAGTGACTTCGTCCAGCCCTTGAATGCCGGTGTGCGCCTTGAGGAGACCACCATTCGCTCCAGTGTCGCCTTTCGTGGGTTTTTCCATTGACAGTCCACTTAACTTCATCGGGTGGATGACCCGAGGGGGCGATGCTTTTACTGCAGAGCTCAGTATACGCGCCTCCCCACTGGTAGCCAAAGAACTCGCCGCGAAACGAGACGAGAAAACAATCAAGGCGAGAACTCGTCAGAGAGCCAACTGACTATCGATTCTTGCTTTTTTGAGGTAAGAGGTGAACTTCGACGGGGAATTCGAGAGGGGGACCATCGCGCCCGGCCCATATCGTGAGATCAAGGCTACATCTCATCATCCGATGAAGCGGTTAGAACGCAAGAACATGAAGCCGTTCTTGGACGCCGCGTAGGCTCCGCAAGCGCAAAAAACTGCCCAGCATTTCCTGCCATCAGCGTCGTTTGCACACACCGCAAACGCCACCTCTTTTCGCGCAGTAGCCGCAATATCGGCAGTTCTTACATGCCTTGCAGGGATCGGCACCAACGCACGTTGCAAACAGGGAGCCACTACCTGCGCCTGTGGTCACCAGCATCAGTACGGAGCTCATCACAGCAACCAATGTGCGGTGCTTCACAAAAGTCCTCCTCTGAACCATTTGGTTCGGGTTCTTGATTCAATGCGCCTTACATCCCAGTCGACGTAGTTTTCTGGGCTGGATGGTTGCAGCCACGGCAGCGGTTCTGGTCGCCGGCAGTTTTGAAGTCGCCCGGTCCTCTATCGGCAAAAGCGTGGAGCCCCGTTCTGAACATGCTCGGCTTGTCTTGCCTGACGCTTGCGGCGGCGTTGTGCGGGGCGTTTTAGCCACGAAGATCGAGACGGACTTGCTCATACTTCGTGCGCAGCATAGTCAGGAAATTTAGACCCAGTAAACCAATCCGCCCCAGTTGCCATGATCGTTGCGAGCATCATTGCCGGAACGTCAAACACTTCGCGGAATCTGTTGGGCCGAAGTCATCCCAATCGCGGCACGAGATTCAATGTTGAACGCCGGCAATGACCGTGAGCGTGAGGGGTCATTTTCAATGGAGCTGCACGCTAGATACCATTAGAGGTTACGCCGCTTGCGGATTCTCTTTTTCAATTTGGCAGTGAACGTGTCGCACAGAGTAGATTTCGTATCCTCTCCGCTCAGCTATAGAATATTCAGAACTGGTTTCCTCGCCTATGACGAAACACAGCACATCATCCCCATGCTGAATTCGTCGGGAGCACAACTCGCATCGATAGGGTGGGGCCTGAGCATTAAGAACAAACTCATGAAAGCACGTCTCGTGCCACTCGGCTAGAATATCCGAGAACGCAGGCGTGATGTATCCCATGTAGGATTGACCGCGCAGCATCTGCACGACTCGGGTACCTCGATGAAGCTCTAGGCTGCACTCTTCGGCGCTGCAGACATGGTTCATATCCATCTACTCTGGATTATAACCAAGTGTCTAACGTTGCACACAAAATCCGGTAGCTATTCAGCGTGACTGCGGCCGCCCCGTTCAATGACTAGAAAATCCCTTGCGTCCCCAACTGAACAGCTACCGAGACTGTTTCAGACGCGCCTTTACGCCGCTGCCGACACTGCCTGAGTGGCTTTCACCTCTTTTCGGATGACATCGATCACTGCTTGCGGCTGCGACAGTATCAACACGTGGCTGCTTGCGACCTCGGTCGTCGTGGTGCCCATGCGATTGGTAGACGGAAATACGATCGAAGCACATGTAAACATCCATAGCCCAGCAGAAGAAGTTTTTGAGTTTTATCGTGATTTCAGGAACCTTCCCGCGTTCTTAGGGGACGTGATGGCCATTGAGCAGGTTGGTCCCGCAACTTCGCGTTGAACGATCCAAACTCCTCTGGGCATTCGAGCGCACTGGACGATCAAAGTGACGGAGGAGCGCGCAAATGACTTGATTCAGTACGAAACCGTTAGTGTGCCACCATTCATGGAATCCGCGACGAATCCTGTATAAATTGCTATGCGTGACGCTGGGAAGGGTGTTTCATGACTCCAGTACAACAGCGAGCACTTTGCTAAATTCCTGCTAAATTACTGAAGGGGTCTCAAAAGGGGGTGCTGACTGATGCCAACAGCAGAAATGACCCATCTAGGAAACTGGGCAGGCATCTGTCGCACCTGTGGGCCTCCGCGCGGCAGCATTGGAGGAATGGAAGTTTGGCAAGCGGGAGGATGAGCCTCCTGACCCTGCCTCGCTGACGTAAGCAGGCCCTATAGCACTCATTGATTGTGCGGCGTCCAAACTTAACGAACGAGCAGGTTCAGCTCGCGCTCATCCAGACCAGCTTGCCGATAGTGCTTTCGACACGGTGCCAGGATGCTGAATCCGTCCTCATAGGCAGCGAAGGCGCCATTTTCCGCCTTATCCAAATAGATTAATCCGCCTCCAACTATGAAGAGGGTCACCATTGGTCCCGGCGAGTCCTCCGTAATAACCAGCGTGTGGGTCTCGCCTGCTGGCTCATAGATGAACGTCCCAGGCTTTGCAACCCAGTCATGTTCCAGGTATCGCCAGTGACCCCGAAGGGTGTACCCGTGAACGGTGCCGACGTGGTAGTGAGTGCCGATCCTTGAACCGTGGAGTTCCAAGTCAGTACCCACCTCGGCCTTCTCGCGCCGGCAACTCATCGCGGGTGAGCTGGCGTCAACCGGTAATGTGGCGCGCCCCACTGTGAGGACTTTCTTCCGTCGGCTCTAGAATTTGCTCACAATCTCTGATGCCCGAGGTGGCCCTTATGAATCCCGCACCCTCGTGGAGAAAGCTTTTTCAGGCGGCCTTAATCGAGTTCGATCCGCAGAAACTCCCCAACAGAATCCGAGAGGCCAGAGACGCCATTATGGATCGAGTGGACAAGCTCCTAGATGATCCTGATCGTCAGCCAGAGCACGACGAGATTCTCCATGCGCTAAATACTCTCGATGAGCTTGCTGCCACGGGCAGACGCAAAAGAACGGACACAGAGCCGTAAGGGACCCGGCCGTAGTGTCGGGAGTTAGACCTGTAAGACTCACAACCCCACAGAAACGGCCTCGGACCTAAGGCGAGGCCTTTTCATTTGCGCGTGCTCGAATACTCGATGAGGGTATAATGTCGGGCAGTTAGAACGTAACACTCAGAGGGCCTCGCCTCCAAGACTCCGGACCCGGGCGGGGCCTTTTAACCGGACCCTCCCGGAAATCAGCAGAAATACTCAATGCACCAAAATAATAGTTCAAGCACCCAGGTTGAAGTCTACCGCGTCGCCCTGCTGGAGCTTGACCCTGGGGATCTTGATGCACAGTTGGCATCTTTTTCCAAGACGTCCGCAATCGGCCTCGCGATCTTGGACAACCAGTACCGTTTCCGGTTTGTTAACAATGCTGTTGTCGCAATGCACAACGGCATTCGAGCCGAAGTGTTTGGGGGCACGAGGATTCGTTCACTGCCGGTACTGTAACCAAAGCAGATACAATGCACCGCCAATTCCCACGAGAACGAGAGTCCAGTAGAAAACTGCCTCACGGTCCCTCCTTCGTTTGGCTGGCATGATTCCATTGTGTTCCCACCCTGTCGTGTTGGTCAACAACTCCTAACGCTATAAGAACTCTAGTAATCTAGGCACCTGGCCAGAGTACGGCTAACATTGAATTTCGGGCCGTGCATTCCGACCTGAAGTAGAGTCGGGCGGTTTCAGGGGTGGTATACCCCGCGTGCAGCTTCGTGCCAATGCAGCGCTTGTTCAGTCCATTGCCGGTCGGTTTCAATTGCGTCGCCTAGTACCTTACAGGCTTCTCGGATACGTACGCCTCTCCATATTTGTTAAGGTGCTCGATGGTAACGTCCGAGGAAGTGAGCGTAAGCGGCTGCAGTGCGTTATCACCTTGAGTGAGGTCGACGTCGCGGGTCAGTGAATCAAGTTCGCCTTGAGAGGCAAGCTCGTACCAAACTCGAAGTTTGTACTTCCCCGGTGGCACCTGGCGAATCTCGAAGCTGCCGTCAGGTTTGGTGCGGGCGAAGTGACGGGTGGACAGAGTGATCACGACCGCACTCATTTCCGGATGAATATTGCAGAAAATGTATGAGATGCCTGGCTGCGAAAAGCGAACGGTCCGGACCGCTCCAGCTTCGTAGAGACCCAGGTTAAACGGTTTACCTTGATATATCGAAAATGCGTCATGGAAGAATGGGTCCTGGTTTGGAACCTCGACGCGAGTGCCGATGGTAATGGCTGTGACATGTGGGATAAAGGTTTTGTTTTTCTGAAGCAGGCGTGTCGGCCGCCCAGCGGCAGGGATCTCATTACTGTGCTCGGCTGTTAGCCAAATCACCGCATCGGAGTTGCCAGCTTGGCGCTTAGAATTGTGTACGATCTTCACTGACCCTCGCACGGTTGCTTCCTCTGCAGTCATCCATGCACAGGAAATAAGCAGCAGGAGTGGCAACGACAGTTTTTTCATCAGAACCGTACTCCTGCGGCGAAGTTAACATGGTCCCCGGAGGCGCTTATCCCAGTTGCAGAGGCGGTGAACAAATGGCGGTATTCCACAGCAAAGAGGAGAAACGAGCTCGGTTTGTATATGAGATTTATAAAATCGGTGTGGTTTTTCTTTAGAGCAACATAGCCTTGGTGTGTGAACGGACGCGAGAAGAAACGGAGGTCCTGACCGAAATTCTCATCTTGCCCCACTGCTGAGTTGATCTCAAACCGGGTGGCAGGTCTTATTTAAGTTGCGCCCATGCGCCCGTGGAACGAAGCGGATGCACGGCAGCATGCGGTGTACTAGAGTCTGGAAATACTACGCTGGTCCAGATGCCGCCGCCCAAGCCACCAACTGCCTGCCCGTGATACCACTCGCCGGTTATTTCAAACCGATTTCCTAGAGGCACCCTAAAGTCGGCGTTGATGGTCCAGCTATTAATTTCCGGAAATGTCTGATATTGCTGTCGAGCTCGAAAGCCGCCGAACCCCACAGTGAACGGGTATCGGGCCAGAGCTGAGCGATCCACTGCTATCCGTCCGCCAAGCCCAGGTACTCGCGTCACTTCCCCGGCCGTTGGGGTTCTCCCTTGAAAAGCCGGTGTTTGTTCGGTCAATGGATCCAGCAGTCCACCTTGGAGAACCAGTTGCGAATCAGACCCGACTGAAAGGCGCCCATCATTTACTCCTTGTTCTGTTCGCGC
>Ga0070741_10020552_pt1 | contig 10387 bp, 7 predicted proteins | sample Coa_R1_4_FD_66440 | JGI IMG/M metagenome (GOLD analysis project Ga0070741, IMG submission 66440) | Surface soil microbial communities from Centralia Pennsylvania, which are recovering from an underground coalmine fire - Coalmine... | ecosystem: Environmental > Terrestrial > Soil > Unclassified ...
CTCTTCGATGTGGGGGACGGCGGGCCTGGCTACGATTCGCACTTGTATGTTTGTTGGGTGTGGGAGCGCCGCATTGATTGGCGCCCCTACCGTACCGTCGACGCGCGAGCCTGAGTGCCCGCGCGCTCGGCCACCAGGCGACAGAGAGCCACCGTCGCCGGCGCCCCGGCACCACCAAGGCGATCACTGCACAGAACGCACACGGAGACGCTAGTGCCGGCGCGGCGCCTGGCGCCGTTGCGCCCCCGTCGCCGTCGCGCCGCGGGGCACGACAGCTGCGCCGTCGAGCGCTCCGGCGGCTGCTCATCGCAGGCGGCATCGTGGTTGGGTTGTTCGCGGCAGTGTTAGCCGCCGCGGCGATATACCTGGCCACCTTGCCGGGGGTCGGGGATGCCCGCCAGCGGGTGGAGCAGGTCCTCGACGTCCACCACGGCGCCTACAACGGAGGGGTTCCTCCCGTCAAGCTCGCCAGGGCCGTCGTCGCCGTCGAGGACGAGCACTTCTACTCGAACTTCCTCGTCAACATCGCCGACGGCGCCGGACGTGCAGCCCTCGCTGCCCTTCAGACCAATCAGGACCCCGGCGGCAGCACGATCGCGCAGCAGCTCGCCAAGCAGCTCTACGGACACGGAACCGGTCTTTCGGCGACGCTTCAAGACATCGGGCTCGGCGTGAAGCTCTCGCTCGACTACTCCCAAGCGCAGATCCTCAACATGTACCTCAACGCGGTCTATTACGGGAACGGCTATTGGGGGGATTTCGCCGCCGCCCGCGGCTACTTCGACACCACCCCTACCAGACTCGACTGGGCGCGGGCGGCGATGCTCGCCGGGCTACCCCAGGCGCCCTCCGAGCTCGATCCGCTCGACCACTACGCGCTTGCCAAGCTCAGGCAGCGCCACGTGCTCAATCAGCTGGTCGTAAATCACTACCTGACCCACGCGGAGGCCAACGCCGCCTACGCGCAGCCGCTCGGACTCAAGTGACCAAGACCGCGCGGGTTGCCTTCGAGGGTTTATCCCCCGGGCCGCTCGATCGGTTCACCCAGCTCGCCCCATTTCGGGACACCACCGTTGACCACGTGGATGACCCGCCTCGCGCCGGAGCGCTGAAGAAGGCTCGCGGCGACGGCTGCGCGCTGCCCGGAGGCGCATAGCACCGCAACGGGCCGCTCTGGGTCAAGCCCGCTGGGAAGCTCGTGTATGTCGTGCCACGGCTCGAAGTGCGACCCGGGGATGTAGCCCTCGTCGTGCTCTTCTTGCTCGCGCACATCAAGGAGCTGGAGCTCCGGCTCGGCTTGTGCGCGCTCGGGCAGGCGCTCGACCTCGAGGCGCTCTACGTCCTCCACGGGCCGGTGCTCGCGGCGCCACTCCGTCATCCCACCGGCCAGGTAGCCACCGAGCCGGCGGATTCCCACGGCCAGCGCAAGCATCGCTGCGTGGCGAGCATCCTCGTCGTCGCGTCCCACGAGCACCGTCTCTTGATCGCGGTCAGCGAGCCACGCGAGGCGCGTGCCAAACCCGGCCTGGAGCGCCGGGATGCAGACCGCGCCGGGGATGTGCGCCTCGTCGAACTGAAGGTCGGTGCGCGCATCCACCACCAGCGCACCTTGACCGCGCTTTGCCTGCACTTGCCGCGGGGTCAGCGGCAGCACCTCGACGCCTACGGTGAGGAGCTCGCCGCGGTTGAGCTTCACGATCGCCTCGAAGTTCGGCGGCTGCGGGCCGAGACTGTCAATCGCCCGCCTGACAAACGACGCCTCATCGCCCTCGCTGAGCATCGGGTTGTGTGCGCGCTCGTATGCCAGCGTCGAGGAGATCTTCATGTCCATCCCGGCACCGCCGCACAGCGAGCCGCCGAGGTGCCCGGGCCAGACCTCGGTCTCCGGCGGCAGCGTAAGCAGCCGGTCATGCAGAGAATGGAAGATCTCGCGTGCCCCCTCCTCCCTCTCGATCGCCAGATCAGGGCGAGCGACGTCGTTGACGAATAGCGAGTCGCCGGTCAGCACCGCCCAGGGCTGATCGCTGCGCCGTGAGTCCGTCACTGCAAAGGCGGTGTGCTCGGGCCGGTGCCCCGGGGTGTGGATCGCCCGTACCCTGACCGCTCCCAGCGCGAGCTCCCAGCCGTCTTCGAACGGCTCGTGTTCGTATGCGGCGCCGGCTCTACGGTGGATGTGGATCGTCGCCCCGGTCGCCGCCGCCAACCGACCGTGCCCGGACACGTGGTCCGCGTGGTTGTGCGTCTCCAGGATGTGCTCGATCGAAATTCCGATGTACCGCGCGAGCTCCAGGTAATCGTCGATCTCGAACTTCGGATCGACCACCGCACCGACACCGGCCTTCTCGTCCCCGATCAGATACGACGCACACCCCAGGTCATCGTGGGTGACCTGTTTGAAGATCATGCCTCGCGCGGCTCGCTCGAAGACGGAGTTTCGGTGCGGGGAAACACGGCCGTGACCTTACCTGTCGTCGCCTGGCCGGGCCCCGACCGTCTAACCGGACATACCCTCCGGATCTACTAAAATCTCACTTGCAGCAACTTAGATTTCTTCGAGCGAAAGACTGAACGTGGATACAGAGAAAAACCAAGACGTGCGTCTATGCGACGTATGTGCGGAGCGTCCAGGCACCTTTGAGGTGACGTTCGTTGCCGACGGGCAGCGCCGACCCGGCTTCCTCTGCGAGCGCTGCGCGCGGGCGGCGATCGCCCAGCAGCGCGGTGGCGGCCCTTTCGGCGGCGGTACGCTCGGGCCCACGCCGTCTAGCTCAAACCCCTTTGAGGGTGGCCCGTTCGCAGGTCCCGGCATGGGCGCAGCTACGCTTCAGCGCTCACGTCAGCGCTCGCAGACGCCGGCCCTGGACAACTTCGGGCGTGACCTTACGATCGAGGCCAAGGCCGGCCGGATCGATCCCGTAATCGGCCGCGAGCGCGAGATCGAGCAGGTGATCGAGGCACTCAGCCGCCGGCGGAAGAACAATGCGGCGCTGATCGGTGAGGCGGGCGTCGGCAAGACGGCGATCGCGGAAGGTCTTGCCCTGCGCATCGCCGAGAACCGGGTGCCCGAATCGCTGCGCGATGCCCGCATGGTGGCCTTGGACCTCGGCGGAATGATCGCCGGCACCCAGTTCCGCGGCGCGTTCGAACAGCGGCTGAAGGCGGCACTTGAGGAGGTCGTGGCCTCCAAGGGTCAGATCATTCTTTTTGTCGACGAGCTCCACACCGTGCTCGGCGCGGGTGCGGCGGAGGGCGCGATGGACGCCGCCAACATGCTCAAGCCGATGTTGGCGCGCGGCGAGCTACGGATGATCGGAGCGACCACGCTGGCCGAATTCCGCAAGATCGAGCGCGACGGCGCCCTGGCGCGACGCTTCTCCGCGGTGATGGTGCAGGAGCCGTCCGCGCAAGACACCGTGGAGATCCTGAGCGGACTGCGCCCGCAGTACGAGGAGCATCACCGTGTGCAAATCACCGATGCAGCGCTTGAGGCCGCGGCGCGACTGTCGGATCGCTACATCAGCGAGCACCGGCTGCCGGACAAGGCGATCGACCTTCTCGACCAGGCCGCGGCTCGGTTGCGCCTGCGCAGCGCGGACCGCGAGTCCGAGGAGCTTCGCATCGAGCTGGAGGAGCTGAACGCCGAGAAACAGGCCGCCGTCGATGCGGAGGCATACGAGGAAGCCGGTCAGATAAAGCAACGCATAGATGAACTCGAGCGGCGAGTTGGCGAGCAGGAAGCCCAATCCGCCGAGCCGAGCATGACCGTCAGCGAACAGAACATCGCCGAAGTCGTCGCAGCCCGCACCGGCATTCCCGTCGGCGAGCTGGTGGAAGGCGAGCTCGAGCGCCTCGGCAATCTCGAGGAGGACCTTCACCGCCGGGTGATCGGCCAGGACAACGCCGTCCACGCTGTGGCTGAGACCGTGCGCCACGCGCGCGTGGGCCTGTCTGAGCCCGATCGCCCCCTGGGCAGCTTTTTGTTCATGGGTCCGACGGGAGTCGGCAAGACCGAACTGGTCAAGGCCTTGGCCGAGCGGCTGTTCGCAACCGAAAAGTCCCTTGTCCGGATCGACATGTCCGAGTACCGGGAGCCTCATACGGTCGCACGGCTGATTGGTTCGCCGCCCGGCTACGTTGGCTACGGCGACGGCGGCCAGCTGACCGAGCCCGTCCGCAGGCGCCCCTACAGCGTCGTCCTGCTCGACGAGATCGAAAAAGCCCACCCGGAGGTCTGGAATGTGCTGCTCCAAGTCCTCGATGACGGTCGCCTTACCGACGGCGAAGGCCGCACGGTCGACTTCACCAACACGGTCGTGGTGATGACCTCCAATCTGGGAGCGGGGCAGGCAAAGCGGCCAATCGGGTTCACCGGTGGCGAGGCAGCCCCGGCCGAGGACCGGATGCTGGCGGCGGCCAAGCGATCATTCCTGCCCGAGTTTCTGAACCGGATCGACGAGATCGTCGTGTTTGAGGCGCTGACCGAGGCGCAGGTGGAGCAGATCGGTCGGCTCATCTGTCAGCAGATCGCACGGCGCCTGCAGGCCGAGCGCGGCGTGGTGCTCGAAGTCGAGCCGGCGCTGGTCTCGCGGCTGGCGCGCGAGGGGTTTGACTCCGAGTTCGGCGCCCGGCCGCTGAAGCGTCATCTCCGGCGCACGCTGGAGAAGGAGCTGACGCGGGCGATCCTCGACGGACGCATCGGCGAGGGCACAAGGGTGGTGGCCAGAGATGGCGAGGAGCAAGCAATCGTCCTCGACGTCGCTGAGCCGGTGCTCGCCTAGTCGCCGCTGGGCCGGTGCTCGTCTAGTCGCCGCTGGGCCGGTGCTCGTCTAGTCGTCCGTGGGCTCGGCTTCGTCCGAAACGATCAGCACGTGTAAATGGCGTGGGCCGTGCACGCCCTCCACGCGGTTGAGCTCGATGTCCGAGGTCGCCGACGGTCCGGAGACGAAGGTGATCGGGGAACGGTGCTCGAGCACGCTGGGCGCAACCCGCGCGATCCCCTCGGGAACGATCGCCACCACCTGGTCGACTGTCACCACGCAGATGTGGTGGTCGGGGACCAGGGTGATCGCGCGCCTGCCGGACGCGCCACGGCCGTCGAGCACGAGCGTGCCCGTCTCGGCGATGGCCACGGCGCATCCGCTCAGGACCCCGTCGACCTCGTCGAGCTCCGCGGTACTCAGGCCGTGATCCTCGCGTAGCGCTACTCCATCGGGGCGCCAGCCGGCCGGCACGTCGGGCGGAATCACCAGGCTGCGAAGGCCAAGCTCGGCGCAGACCCCTATGACGGCGTCTGCCAGGTCCGATGACAGCGTTCGGTCGCACCCGGCGCCGTAATCCCGCAACCGCTCTTCGAACCGCGGGACGAGGGTCGACGGCTCCATAGCGACCCCGCGACGGTACTCGCGCGGCGCGGCGACATCGCCGGGTTGCTCATCCGATGGAACGTCGCCCAGCGCACTGCGGATCCGGGCGAGGATCTGCTCGCGGGCTTCGCTCATCTGCACCGTCCGAGGATCTGCTCGCGGGTTTCGGTCATCTGCACCGTCGCCACCAGTCGCGGAAGCTCTCGTCGGGCACCGCCGGAAGATCGCGGGCCGTTGCCCACGCCTTCAGCGGCCCCGGAATTTTTCCTGAGCGGGCGAGCGGCAGCTGAGCAAGCCTTCCGCTGCGCTGAGCCGCCTCATACAGTCGCCGACTGGCGAAGATCCGTGCCATCGCTTGCATCGCGACCTTCTCACCACCCAACCTCCCGACAAGTCCGCGGTCGTGGGCCCTGTGCTCGACCTCCGCATGGCGAAGGTGCACCAGCACCTCGGGGATGTTGATCTTGACCGGACAGACCTCATAACAGGCCCCACACAGGCTTGAGGCGTACGGCAGCGACCCGGCGGCGTCCAGCCCGGACAGCATCGGGGTGAGAATTGCGCCGATTGGGCCCGGGTAAGTCGATCCGTATGCATGCCCGCCGGTGCGCTCGTATACCGGGCAGACATTCAGGCACGCGGAGCACCGGATGCAGCGCAGCGCCTGGCGTCCGATCTCATCCGCCAGGACGTTCGTGCGCCCGTTGTCGACGAGCACGAGGTGAAACTCGCCCGGCCCGTCTCCTGGCGAGACCCCGGTCCATAACGAGGTGTACGGGTTCATCCGTTCGGCCGTCGACGAGCGGGGAAGCAGCTGTAGATAGACCTCAAAGTCCTGCCAGGTAGGGATCAATTTTTCGATGCCCATGACGGTGATCAACACGTCGGGCAGCGTCGTGCACATGCGCCCGTTGCCCTCTGACTCCACCACCGCGATGGTCCCCGTCTCGGCCACCGCGAAGTTCGCACCGCTGATCCCGACGCGCGCGGCCAGAAAACGCTTGCGAAGATGGCGCCTCGCGGCCTCGGCGAGCGCGGCCGGGTCATCGGAGAGGTTCTCCGGTGCGTCGTCGAGCGCGCGCAGGAAGAGCTCGCGGATCTCCTCCCGGTTCTTGTGAATGGCCGGGACGAGGATGTGGGACGGGGTCTCACCCGCCAGCTGGATGATCAGCTGGGCCAGGTCCGTTTCCCAGGCCCGGATCCCACGCTCGGCCAGCGCCTCATTGAGCTTGGTCTCCTCGGTCACCATCGACTTCGACTTGACAACATCCTTCGCCCCGTGGCCGGCCACGAGCTGGCACACGATCCGGTTGCACTCCTCGGCGTCCCGCGCCCAGTGCACCACTCCCCCGGCCCGCACCACGGCGGTCTCCAGCATGAGCAGGTAATCGTCGAGGTGGCGCAGCACGCGGTCCTTGACGGCCCGTCCGGCCTCGCGCAGTTCCTCCCAGTCGGGCACCTCGCCGACCACCGCGTCGCGCTTGGCGCGGATCGTGCGCGTCGCGTGACCGAGGTTGTGCCGTAGCTGACTGTCGGCGAGCGCTCCTGCGGCAGCCTCGGGAAACGGCGGATGATCGGCCGCGTCCACGACGCCAAGCCGTAGCTCGGATGACCCGGTCATGACCTCCTCTTAGCTTCCGTAGCCGCAAGTACCTCGGCGAGGTGTATGGCCCGCACCCCGGTGCGCTGGCGCGAGAGCGCACCGCTGATGTGCATGAGACAGGAGTTGTCGCCGGCTACGCAGATCTCGGCCCCGGTGTCGAGGATCGTCCTGACCTTATCGGCGAGCATCGCGACCGAAGTGTCGGGGTTTTTGATCGCGAAGGTCCCTCCAAACCCGCAGCACTCCTTGGCTTCCGGCAGGTCTATGACTTCGATCCCCTTGACCGAGCGCAGGAGCGAAAGCGGCCTGTCGCCGAGCTTCAGCAGTCGCAGACCATGGCAGGTCGGGTGATAGGTCACCCGATGGGGGAAGAACGCGCCGACGTCGTTTACCCCCAGCCGGTCCACCAAGAATTCCGTGAGCTCCAGCACCCGGGGTCGCACGGCGTCCACCTCGCGCTGCAATGAGTCATCGCCGGAGAGCTGCGCGACGCGGCCGTAGTAATCGCGGACCATCCCCACACACGAAGCGGAGGGGGACACCACGAGCTCGGCATCGGCGAACGCCCTCACGAACCGCCGCACCAAAGGCACCGTCTCATCGGCGTAGCCGCTGTTGAAGTGCATCTGTCCGCAGCAGGTCTGCTCCAGCGGGAAGTCGACCCTCACTCCCAAACGCTCGAGCACGGCCACGGTCGCGCGGCCCGTCTGGGGGAACATCGTGTCGTTGAAGCAGGTGATGAACAGCGACACCCGCGGCATCGCTGTAGTCATGCGCGGTGCGTCGCCCGTCGCGAGCCCACTCGCGGGGTCGAGCAGCTGGTTTTTGTCATTCGAACAGCGGTTTGTCATAGTAGCCGCGTGTCCGACCAGGACGGCTCATACGACGTCACTGACATCGAGTTCGATGCCGAGGGAGTCACTCTGCGGGGTTGGCTCTATCGCCCCCGCTCTATCGGCTCGGCCGCCCCGGTGGTTGTCATGGCACATGGCTACAACTGCCTCAAGGAGTTCTATCTCGACAAATACGCGGCGGTAATCGCGAGCGCCGGCCACGTGGTGGTCGCTTACGATCACCGCAACTTCGGCGATAGCGACGGGGAGCCCAGGCAGGAGCTCGACCCTTGGGTCCAGGTACGTGACTATCGGCACGCGATTACCTTTGCGCAAACGCTCGAAGGGGTCGATCCAACCCGTATCGGGGTGTGGGGAAGTAGTTACGCCGGCGGTCACGTGCTCGTGGTGGGCGCGATCGACAGGCGGGTGGGATGTGTGGTTTCACAGGTGCCGACTATCAGCGGCTGGGAATCCACCTTGCGGCGAACCCCGCCGCAAGCCCTGGCCGGCCAGCGCCAAGCCTTTGACGCCGATCGACACGCGCGCTTCCGCGGAGAGCCTCCGAAGATGGTTCCCATGGTCGTCGCTCCGACGGAGGGCGGCGCGGCCTCGCACGCGAGCGCCGATGCCTGGGAGTTCTTCACCGGACAGAATGCAGCCGCCGACGATCAGTGGCGCTTTCGCAAATGGCGCAACGAAATTACGCTGCGGTCACTGGAGCTTTACTCCGAATATGAACCTGGATCGTTCGTCGAGCGGATCGCGCCGACACCGCTGCTGATGATCGTGGGCGACACCGACTCCGTCTGCCCCACCGATCTCGCACTGGCGGCATTCAATCGAGCGCACGAGCCCAAACGGCTCGAGCTGTATTCCGGCGGTCACTTCTCCGCCTACACAGATCAGTTCGAGCGTGCCGCGAGCGCTGCGGCGGGTTGGTTCACCGAACATCTGCGACCGGTCAAAAAGTAAACGTGCTCTCGAGCCACCACGGTGGCTTTTTCGGCACCGAATAGGGACGCCCCGGAAGGACCGAAGCGGTCGCACGCGAAGACCGCGATGCTTCGCGGTCGCGCCCGTGGTGACCGCGTCGCGCCCGCAGAGCGGCGGCGGCAGCGCTGGCTCCGCCGTTCTGGCTTACGGCCGCCCGCCAGACGCTGACGGCCTCCGGCTCGTTGTCGATAGCCCAGTTGCCGGGCGCCGAGTCCCACAGCGCCCACATCGCCATCTCCTCGTGCGTCGTGGTGGGGAGAGCCGCCAGATAGGAGGCATTGGCCGCAATCGCCGAGGCCGTGCCAGACGGGTTGGAGTCGCCCGGGTTGACGCCGTACTCGGCCACCCCGATCGGCTTGTTCTGCGGCAGGACGCACGCCAGCCAGTCCTGCCAGTTGTATGCCCGCTCCCTGGGCCCCGCATCGAGGTCGCTGGTCGCGTCGTATGCGTATTGGTCGGCCAGGTAGACGTCCACGTAGGAGCCTGGCGGGATGAACGAGCAGCTCGTACCGTTGCGGGCGGCCTCCCCGTAGTGTCCCTCAAGGGCTTGGTTGCGCCCGGGACCGACACGGGGGTGGTAGGCGTAGGTCTCCGCGTCCATGGCGACAAGCACCTGCGGCGTTACTCCGTCCGCTGCCGCCGCCTGCCGGATCTCGCTCGACTGTTGCTCGAAATAACACACGAAATTCGGACCGTTGCCGCCGGCCGCCCCTGGGCAGCCGGAGAATGCGTCGTTCTCGGGTTCCTGCCACCACACCATCATCACCTGCTGATCCGCGGGTAAGCCAGCGAGGAACGACTGAATCTGCGCCTCTGACTCCCTCACCTTGTACGTGATCACGCACTCGGGCCACGCGGCCCGGGGTAGCGCGCGCTCGATCTCGTAGCAGTTGTTGGCAGGGTCCGCCCAGCTCGAGGGCAGCGGCATTGAGGCGTCGTAGAAGACCTTGTCGGCTTGGAGTGGCCCGAGCAGGTCGTTGGTGTGCAGCCAGTCTGTGGCCGTGTAGGAGTAAAGCCGGCCGTCGTCCTGAGTGTTCCCATGTGCCCCCATCACGAGCGCCGCTCTGTAGGGCCGCAGCGTCACCTCGTCGACGTTGACGGCCTCGCCCGCCGCCATGCCCATGAAAGCCAGCTGTGGCGAGCCAACCACGTGGCCGCATCTGGAAGGAACGGTGGTCTGAGCCTCGACGTACTGCCAGGACCGTTCTCCGACCAGGGCCATCGCGGGCGTGTAGGACCACTTCAGCAGCCGGCCCGGCGCCGCGTAGCAGGCCAGTCCGAACCTCAGCGCTTGGCCACGCGACGCCGATGAGAGCTTGACGTACGCACTGAGCGTGTAGGTGTTGGAACCACCTACGCCAATGGCGTCGCTCTTTTGAAGCCTGAAGACCGAAAGGCCTGCGTGGTCCACCGTGTCCTGCAATGAGTGCGCGTGCAGGAACGCCACGTCGGAGTCGCTGATGGCGGCGTTGTGGACAGGGGTGAAGTCAGCATGGCCCTCGAAGTCCGAGTTCGCATAGCTCAACAGGTTTCCGACCGGGAGCGGCCCTGGCTGGATGGTCCACGTCGCGGACGCGCACCCGGCAAGTGCC
>Ga0070741_10020553_pt1 | contig 10387 bp, 14 predicted proteins | sample Coa_R1_4_FD_66440 | JGI IMG/M metagenome (GOLD analysis project Ga0070741, IMG submission 66440) | Surface soil microbial communities from Centralia Pennsylvania, which are recovering from an underground coalmine fire - Coalmine... | ecosystem: Environmental > Terrestrial > Soil > Unclassified ...
CTGGTTTGGTAATTATCGACGCTTGGTCGTCCGTTGGGAACGTTCGTTGACAATCTATTTGGCATTCTTTCATCTCACTTGTTTGCTCATCACCCTTAACCAGTTATGAAACCACTTCTAAGGATTAAAATTACTTGCGAAGAACAACGGGCTTGCGTTTAAGGGAGGCTGCCAGACGATCACTATGGCGTTGATACCGAAGAAGCCACCCAGGACTGCGTAATTCAGACCGAGCGCACGGGCTATTTCAACGGGGAAATCGACTTTTGCAGCTTCACCATTGACCGTGAAATGGACATTGAAGACCCAACCCCCGGATTTATCGATATTTATTTTTCCAGCATACTCACCTGATTCATGGACTGGTTCAAGCATAATGGTGAGAGGTTCTTCTACATGAGCATCTGGCTCGGTTCCATGAGCATCTGATTCATTCTTCGGGCGCATAACGCCGGTGGATGGGACTTCCTTGGCCATATCCATACCGCTCATGCCATCAGCAGCCGGCGCCACAGTAGGCATGTCAATTTCGTTCATGCTTTCTCTCGCATGCGACTCAGTACCATCGTTTTCTTCATGCGCCGATGGTTCTCCGGCCGGCTGACAGGATACTTCGACTTCCGCGTTTGAGACCGGCATCCCCATCGAATCCGTGATTTGGACGTGAAACTCGTTTTCGCCAATAGCAACTGGCTTCTTGAAAACAAGCTCAATCTGATAACCGTTTGTGGTTACCACATAACCACTCTCTCCACCATCAGCCAATACCGAAGCGGGTATTAGCAATAAAATCGTTAAACACAACATCCCGATTAAAGTCGGGATGTTGTGTTTTTAGACGAAACAATATCACTTGCGCTGGAACAACAACCCAGGCTGCCAGGGTGTGCCGACCTGCACAAGAAGCCAGCGATCCAGGCCGATCCAGCCAGCGGTTTTCCAGGCGAGAACGAGCAGGATGGAGAGGATGAGGAAGACGGGATTGACGCTTGCCGAACCAGCCATCATGAAATTCCAATTCATGAAGCCGCCGATGAAAGCGGTGAATCCGATGAAAATGCCGAGGATCAGCGCGGCGCCGACCAGCAATTCACTGATCGCCACGAGTTTGGCGAACCAGACATAACTGCCACTATCCAGCATGGATTGGATGAAGGTACGATACCAGTCGAAGGCGATCGCGGGACGGGCGGGCGCATCGGGAATGACCACGGCGCGCGCCCAGAAGCCTTTCAGCGCTTCGCCGCTCTGCATCCAGGCGGGGTTGGTGATCTTGCCCCAGCCCGACTCGATCCACTGGTAGCCGAGATAAAGCCGAACGACGAGCCACAGCCAGGACATGGCTTTGCTCGTGAAGAGGGATTGGACATAGGGAACATCATTCAGTTGATATTCCCTGGAAAGTGTTTGTGTTGCCATTGTATGCTCCTTGAAAAGATAATTTTTTCTTGCTTGAACCCATCTTACATCTTGGAGCAAATGAACAACAGCGCAGATATGCTTGTTGAGCATTACGCTTTTTGGCTTATGTTTTTCGTCATGGAAATTGTGGATAAAATTCATCTTGTAGGCAGACAAAAAGACAGGGTCAGTTTGAACTGAACCCTGTCCTTTCATACAAGTCGTGTACTACGCCTGTACTTCGTAATTTCTCATCATGCCGCCGTCTTCGTGTTCGAGGTTGTGGCAGTGATAGAGGAACATCCCCGCAAAATCTTCGAACTTGACCAAAACGCGCACGGTCTCGCCTGGCAGGACAAGGACAGTATCCTTCCAGCCTTCGTTGATAAATCCGTCGCTCAAGGATTCGTATCCGCTGGATTGGCGGGTGTCCAGCCTGCGTTCGATCACCTGGAATTGCACACCATGAATGTGCATGGGGTGTGGTTGAGACATCATGCCACCCATGCCCATACCCATCATGCCCATTCCGCCGCCGAGGTTGGCGAATTCCCAGGTCTCCAAGTCGCCGAGGCGCACGCGTTCATCGGAGGCGACTTCATCCATCACGAATGTCCGTCCGTTAATGAGACCAACCATTCCCTGCATGGCGACTTCGATGCGGCGGGTGCGGAGGGAATCTTCGGGGAGATAAAAATTGGGAGTGGAGAGCAGGCTCGGGCGGGAAAAGAGGCGGCTCACATCGCCCTCGAAGCGGATCGCCAAAACGTCGAACGGAGTCCCCTGAGGGGATCCGCTTCCCATCATCATCCCCATCCCGCCTCCGCCCGAAAAGGATTGGCTGACGAGTCGGAGCGTTTGCCCTGCGCGTTCGCTGAAATCTGCCCAGAATTCCACACGTTCGCCAGGCGCGAGGGTAATGAAGTTTCGCTCGATTGGTTTTTCGAGCAAGCCCCCATCGGTGGCGATGACCGTGAGCGGGGTGTTGTCATCCCAGGCGAGTTTGTAGATGCGCGCATTGGAACCGTTGAGCAGGCGCAGGCGATATTGGGCGGGTTTGAGGGTGAGGCTGGCATTGCGTTGACCGTTGACCAGCACGGTGTCGCCGAGAACGCCATTCATTGAATCGCCCGCATAAACGAGTTGATGATTGCCATCGAAGATGCGATCCTGGATGACGAGCGGCAGATCGAACTCGCCTGTAGGCAGTTGCGCGGCGGCTTCCTCCTCATCGTGGACGATGAACAAGCCCGCCATACCCGCGTAAGCCTGCGCGCCTGTGCGCTGGTGGGGATGCGGGTGGAACCAATATGTGCCCGCACGGTTCATCACACGGAAGGAGTATTCATAGGTTGCGTTGCTTGCAATGGCATATCGTGGGTGCCCGTCCATTTCGGCGGGAACATGCAAACCATGCCAGTGAACGATGGTTTCTTCGGAAAGTTCGTTGACGAGACGGGCGCGGAAGTTTTGTCCGCGCTGAAGGCGCAGAATGGGTCCGAGATAGGAATTGGGGATGGATTGAACGGAAGCGGGGTCGCCCTGGTTGACTTGCGCGGCATAATGCCAGACATCGGTAGCGGTATCGGGGAAGATGTTAACCTGTCCTGCCGTTGCGCGCAGGGTGATATCCAAATCTGTGGAGGCGGGCAGGTCAGGGACGAGGGTGGAAGTCGGAAAGGGCGTGGCAGAAGCGGCGGGTTCGAGATAAGGCGAGCAAGCGGAGATGATTCCGCCGAATGTTGCCGCCCCCGCACCGAGTCCAATCAGTTTCAGAACATCACGGCGGGAAAATTTTTGGTTTGTCATGGAACATTCCTTTTGAAACAAAATTAACCCTGTTTTATGAATCCCCTCTCAAGGATGGATAAAGGTTCGGTAAAGATTCCCTAAGCAGGGTGTTCGACTTCACCCGCCATGAATGGATCAGGATCCAGTAGAAATACTTCGAGACACGCCTGCGTACAGAAATAAACCCGTTCGCCTTTGTATTCCGCGCTCGGATATTTGGATGGGTCTTTGATTTTCCCGCCGCAGGCAGTTTTGAATTCAGGCGCAGCGGGAGGATTCGTTTGATCGTTGTCCAAGTTCATTTGCCCTTTTGGTTGTGAAGTTGAATTTCATTTCGTATCCAGAAAATCGTGACCATGATCGCCACTCCCGCCATCCCTGCCAGAACGATCAGGCTTGAGGCGGACCCGAACAGCCATCTCCAGATCACAGCAAATAAAATCACGCCGATGACGAACGCCGCAATGTAGGAAATGTTTGGCATGTGAATTCTTTGGGGTTTCATTTTATCCTTCTTCCACGATCAACTTGCCGCGTAACATGCCCATCTGGCATTGAAAGCCAAATTCGCCCGACTTCTCTGGCGTGAATTCCAATGTCACCTGCTCGCCTTCGGGCAGGTTCGCGTTCTGGTTGAAATCAGGAAACAGTACTTTTTCGGAACACGCCGAACTTTCTTGGCGTGTGAAGGTCAGCCGCACGGGGCGTCCTTTTTGCACGACGATGACATCGGGTGTGTAGCCGCCTTTCACTGTGATAGCAACTTCCTGCGTGCCAGATGCGGATACGGCAACACGGGTCTGCGCTTTGGGCGCGAACCAGAAATACCAGGCGATCAACATGGTCAATACGATTCCCGAAAGAATTACAAAGATTTGGATTTGAGACATATCAAGTTCCTTTCATGGCTTGGATGATGGATAACGGACCGAACACTGTGACGAAGTTCTCCGCTTCTTGGACTGCGCCGAAACCTGCCTCTGCTACGAAACGCGGGATCAACCCGTCGAAGTTGTCAGCGGCTTCTTCCAGACGGCGCATATATTTCGTCATGAAGCGGGTCAGACTCGAATGTGGCGTACCAAAGTCCAGCACGTACAATTCGCCGCGCGGCTTCCCCGACGCGGGGTCGGGACTTCGGAGGACGCGATACACTTCCTTGAAAGCAAGACGCTTGTCTTCGGTGACAAGGTGGTGAATGACCAGGCTGGTGACCACTCTATCGAAAGTGGAATCAGGATAGGGGAGGGCAGAGGCGAGTCCCTTATCCCATTGAATATCAGCGCCGCGAGATTTATCCCGCGCGATCTTGAGAACATCCTCATCGCCATCCATGCCTGTGACGTTGGCATTTGGATGAGCGAGTTTGAGCATGAGAGTCAATGTGCCTGTGCCGCAGCCAAGATCAAGAACGCTCATACGCGGCTGAATCCTTGCATGTTGAATTAACTTTCGTTTGAAGGTCTCTTCGCGCATGACCCATTTGAGCAGGGGATCATAGAGCGGCGTCAGCCAGCGAAAACTCAGCGCGGGAATATAGCGTTTTTCATTGAATGTTTGACTCATTTTGCTGAATCCTTCCCCATTGCCGCAACACGACAATGCAAATAATTAGTGTCGCCAATCCGATTACCTGCGCGGCGCGGTATCCATCCAGCCAGAGGATGCTGTCGCCGCGAAAGGCTTCGAGAAAAATCCGCGCCGTCACAGTGAGGGCAACAAACTGGACAAACCTCATGCCAGATGCGCTGGCTGGAATGACTTTGGGGAGCACAATCGTAAAAATGATCAGCGCAAAGAAAATCTCGTAGAGTTGTGACGGGTGACGATAGTCTGACCACACGTACATCGCCCAGGGAACGCGCGTCGGGGAGCCATAGGCATTTCCGCTGAGCAAGTGCGACACGCCGACGGCGATCATGAAGAACGACAACCCTGGTGTGAGCGCGTCCAATGTTTTACGCAACGGCAGTTTGTGGCGGTATCCGTACGCGGCAGCGGCGGCAATGCCAATCAGGAAACCTCCAATGGGAGAGAGCGTGTTTGTGCTTAACGAAAGTAAGCCAAGCGGATTCGCCACATAGACCGAGGCATACTGCGCCGCGTACACAAGCCTTGCACCGAGAATCCCGCCGAACAATCCGTACCCGATCAGGTTGTTAATTTTCTCTTTGTTCAGCCCAAGACGGACGGCTTCGCGCTCGACAAAGGTATTGCCAATCCAAAAGCCAATGAACAATGCGAGCAGGGGCATTTGCAGAAGAAAGGGTCCCAAACGAAGATACGGGAACATTATTATTGATCCTCCTGCAATAATCCTTCAACTTTGGACTGGATCACTGCTTCGCTCATCGGTCCGCCAACAATCACTGAGCGGATCACACCTCTGCGGTCGATAAAAAATGAAGTAGGCAGGGCGGTTACTCGATACAGATTGCTAACGGAATTATCCAGGTCAAGCGCGATGGGAAATGTGACGCCGACCCCCTGCGCGAATGCAGCGGCATCCTGCTTGGAATCCTGGGCGGTCAGGTTCAACCCGATCACGACCAATCCAATGTCCTTGTAACTGCGATAGACAGATTCAATAGCGGGCATTTCCTGTCTGCATGGCGGACACCACGATGTCCAAAAGTTGACCAGTACTACCTTGCCGCGCAGGTCGGATAAAGTGACCTCTCCGCCATCCAATAGACTCAGAGTGAAATCAGGCGCGGTAAATCCCTCCTTTGGGACAGAGCCAGTTTGAGCCTGCAACTGAGCGGGCGAGACACGCGAAATCACAGTCCAAATCATTCCAAGGATCAAAGCCCAGGTCATCCAGGTGGCAAATCGAGAATTGTTCATGTTGTTTTTATTTCTTCGATAGTGATAAACGTGAAACCTGCAAGCAATCTTTCAGTCAGCAAGACTATGCAACCTGTCTCTCAACATATCTACGGTTGGATAGCCTTTGATGCCCTCAGGCGTTACATACACGCGGCAACTCAACGAATACACTTCGCGTTCTTCATGCCAAAGATCCCGTCCGTCAACCCGAAAGGAAGGAGAACCAAGGAATTTCTGTTGAGCGGCTTCTTCCTCATCGTTGACTTTAATCATATGGATCGAAGCTGTGATGCCCTCCTCCTGCAATGCGGATTCAAGATTCTTCAACCCTGTTTCCCAGGAGGGGCAACCATCGAAATAAAGCAATTCAATCTTCATGTCAGCCTCACTTTACGCTGAATTTCGGCTTGAACCCGCGCAGACGATTGGCATTGCCAACCACGGTCACGGACGAGAAAGCCATCGCCGCGCCCGCAATCAGCGGGCTGAGCAGTAATCCGAAGAAGGGGAACAACACCCCCATTGCAACGGGAATACCCAACACGTTGTAGAAAAATGCGCCGACCAGATTTTGATAAATATTCTTCATCGTGGCACGGCTAACTTCAATCGCAGTGACCACGCCTTTGAGACTGCCTTTGATGAGGGTAATATCGGATGCTTCAATGGCAACATCGGTACCTGTGCCAATGGCGAGACCGACATCCGCCTGCGCCAGTGCGGGCGCGTCGTTGATGCCGTCGCCAACCATCGCAACCTTTTTGCCTTCGGCTTGCAGTAGATGAATATTATTGGCTTTGTCTTCAGGCAGGACCTCGGCAAGCACGCGCGTGATGCCGACCTTTTTGGCAATCGCTTCGGCGGTGCGGCGGTTATCGCCCGTGATCATCACGACTTCAATACCCAGTTTCTGCAACGCCTGGATTGCTTCGGCGGAGTCTTCCTTCACTGTGTCTGCCACGGCAATGATGCCTGCGGCTTTGCCGTCAATCGCGACATACATCGGAGTCTTGCCATCGTCCGCGAGCGCCTTTGATTTTTCTTCGAGCGAGCCAAGCGCGATGTTCTCGCGGTTCATCAGCTTGAGATTGCCGATCAACATGCTTCGTCCATCCACCTTTGCTGAAACACCATGACCTGGAATAGCTTCAAAGTCTTGCACTTCTGCCAAGTTCAACTTGCGCGCCTGTGCGCCTTCGACAATTGCCTGCGCCAATGGGTGCTCGCTGACTTTTTCAACAGAAGCAGCCAACTTCAACAACTGATCTCTGTCTACTGATGACTGATCACTCAAAACTATGTCCGTCAACTCAGGTTTGCCTTTGGTAATCGTTCCAGTCTTATCCAACACGACTGTATTCAACGCGCGGGCTGTTTGCAAGGCTTCCCCTGAACGGATGAGAATCCCATGCTCCGCGCCTTTGCCGATGCCAACCATGAGACTCATCGGTGTGGCGAGTCCCAGCGCACACGGGCACGCAATGATTAGCACAGTCACGCTTGTGACGAGGGCATAGACCAACTGCGGTTGAGGTCCCGCGACAAACCAGATGACGAATGTCCACACGGCTAATATCATCACGATGGGAACGAAGTAACCTGAAATCGTATCTGCTAATCTTGCAATTGGCGCCTTGGAGTTTTGCGCATCCTGTACCATCTTTACGATTTGCGCGAGCGCAGTATCTTTGCCGACTTTGGTGGCACGAAATTTGAATGCGCCTGTCTTATTCAGCGTCGCACCGATGACTTCATCGCCTTGTTTCTTCGAGACAGGCAGCGACTCACCCGTCAGCATGGATTCATCTACCGCGGAACTTCCTTCCACAATCACGCCATCCACAGGCACTTTCTCACCAGGGCGGACTTGAATCACGTCGCCGACCAATACTTCCTCAACGGGCAAATCCATTTCCTTGCCATCACGGATAACGCGCGCGGTCTTGGCTTGCAAGCCTAACAACTTCTTGATTGCCGCGCTGGACTGCCCCTTGGCGCGCAATTCCAATGCCTGCCCCAAAACAACCAAAGCAATCACCACTGCAACGACATCATAGAAAGGTTCTGAAGTCCCTTCTGGGAAAACGGATGGAAATGCAATCGCAAAGGTCGAATACAACCATGCCGCCCCTGTGCCTAATGCAATCAGCGTATTCATGTTTGCAGAACGATGTTTGAACGCCGCCCACGCGCCCGTGAAAAAATCTTTGCCGGAATAAAACAGGACAGGCAAAGTGACCACCGCAGAAGCAATCCACGCCCAGCGGATTGTTTCCATCGAAAGGTCACGAATCCCTGGCACGTATTTTGGATACGCAAACAGCAACACGGGCAGCGAGACGATTGCGGCAAACCAAAACATTTTCATCAGGCGGCGATATTCTCGCGCGTGCGCCTCTTCCTGTTTGTCCACAGACGCGTCGCTTGTCGCGGGTCGCGGCTTGTAACCCCAGGTCTCGATGGCGGCGTTCAATTGCGAAAGCACAGTCTCCTGCGGCAGATATTGAACTGTCGCTTCCTGGGTCGCAATATTCACAGAGGCGTCCAACACGCCCTTGGTGGACTTTAACTCATCTTCGATGAATTTTACGCACGAGGCACAACGCAGATTTTCGATGCCGATGCGCGTCTGTGCGCCGATTTGAAAGCCAATGGATTTGACCGCGCCCACGAGCCGCGCTATATCCACTTTTCCCGCGTCATACTGGACCTCGAGCCTGTTCGCCGTACCATTGACCTTTACCTCGCCCACGCCTTCGAGCGCGCGCAGGATCGACTCAAGGTGAGCCGAATGCTTCTTCAACGGCAAGCCGCTCACGGGTAGTTCGAGGCGGGTGAGTGTCCGCTCTGGATTGAAGCCCGTGGTGGCGGAGGTCATCACATAACTGTGCGGGTCTTTGTCAAATTGATCCACACACGATTGCGAGCAAAAATAAAACGTCTGCCCCATGTGCTCGCGATGGGCAAAAGCGCTTTGGGGTTCGATTTCCATTCCACAAACAGGGTCATGGACTGTCATGTTTACCTGCCTTATAGAGAGATGCTACAAGTGTATGACCCTTTGACGAGGCGTGCGAGCGGTTTTCTGCCTGATTCAATATAGGCAAAATTGCCTATATTGCTTCGAATACAAAAACACACGGGCTGTGGCGCTCGTGTGTTCGGGTCGGCGAGTCAATATCTTATTTCAGGACAGTGCCACAGTGAGGACAGTTCCGCCAGTCGGCTTGGATGCCTTTTCCACAGCTGGGACACGGGGCAAGGGATGTGGGGGGAGTGGCATTCCCTGCATTGCGTGTGAGCGCAACAACACCGTACACGATGAGGGCAATGACACCGATGGGAATAAGCCACATGAAGATCATGCCGAGTCCCATGCCGAACCAACCGAAGGGAGAGAAGCCCCAATTTCCCACACCTGCACTTGCGCCAGGTGCAAGTGTCATCCCATAACCGCCCATCATGCCGTAACCTCGGTTGCCCCAGCCGCCATACATCATTCCGCCTCCAAAGAGGAACAGTGCGGCAAGTGCAGCGACAACACCAACGATCCACCAATTCACTTTTTTCATTTTCAAAATCCTTTCATAAGGTCTGTCCGCAATGCGGGCAGTTTTTCCAGTCATTTTGCGCGGCTTGTCCACAGTGCGGACAGGCACGGTTTGAGGTGGGTTTGAATATGTTGACCAGGTTATTGCCAGTTGCAGCATAAACCAACAAGCCAATGAGTAACAAGGGAACGATCCACATGAGAAACATGATGCACTCCTTTTTTGATGATCCAAGAATAACAGTGGTAATTAAAGAACGTGTATAGGCACAGCAAAGAGTGATTGAAGATTTTTATTTGGAAAATTGTCTGAAAAGAAATGACCCGCCGGGTCAGGCGGATCATTTGAGGAGAAGAATATTAATGGTGATGCTGATGCTCTTGCTCATTTGTCTTGCCAAGATACTTTTCAGGCTCCTTGTCGAAAGCCTTCTTGCAGCCGAGCGAGCAGAAATAGTAGGTCTGCCCGTTATACTGGGATGTGCCGGCGGCGGTGGCGGGGTCTATGTCCATGTGGCAGACAGGATCGTGTACGGTAGTTGCCATAGGTTTTCTCCTTTTGTTGGATTTGATTATCACATTAATAGACCCCTTCACCGAGAGCCATATTACCCGCCATCTTATAGGCATTTTTGCTTATTGCCTTTCAATTCCTTCTTTCCGCCATTAATGCTAAGGGAGTAATGGATTAATCACCGCTTTGATCTCGTCTGCATTGAGGAAGGGACCAATTTTGACATAATTAAGGATGCCGTCGGTATCAATGACGTATGTTTCGGGCACACCTTTGATGCGGAACGTTTGCGAGATAACCGT
>Ga0070741_10020554_pt1 | contig 10387 bp, 13 predicted proteins | sample Coa_R1_4_FD_66440 | JGI IMG/M metagenome (GOLD analysis project Ga0070741, IMG submission 66440) | Surface soil microbial communities from Centralia Pennsylvania, which are recovering from an underground coalmine fire - Coalmine... | ecosystem: Environmental > Terrestrial > Soil > Unclassified ...
TTGGCGGCAGGACTCGCCCTCTCGGAGATGTTCTCCTACCTCATGCGCCTTCATGCTGAGGCGGGACGCCGCTCGATCGGATTATCCCTTTGGACGCTCGATGCCAGGCAAGACTGGCGGATGGCGGAGCGCGGACCAAATATCTCGTACCTGCCCTCCGATCTCGCGGTCATCGGCCTTGGGCATCTCGGACAGGGGTACCTGTGGGGGCTGAGCGCGCTCCCCTACGCCCGGCCGCGCGATCTGGCTGCCACCCTGCAGGACGATGACCCCGTGGGCACTGAGAATATCAGCACAGGCCTGCTCGTCACGCCATCCGACGTTGGCAGATTCAAGACGCGCGTCGCTGCTGAGTGGTTCGAGCGGCGAGGGTTTCGCACGCGAATCATCGAACGGCGGTTTCGGCCGGGAGACCAGATTGCCGAAACCGACCCCGCACTCATCTTGGCCGGATTGGATTCCCCCGATTCCCGAGCGGACCTTGCCAGGGCGTTGAGCAAATCGCCTCTGGCTAGCGCCCAGCTGATAGACGTGGGTTTGGGCCCGTCCGTCGCGGACTTCGATGACCTCGTGCTCCACAGCTTGCCGCCAACCGCGCGGGACATCGATCGGTGGACAGCCGCGGCTCACCGAGTGACTGATCGCACCGCCCGACTCGCGAACAGCCAGCGATTCCGGGACATCGCTGCGGCCAATGCCCTCGATGCATGCGGCACCGTCCAACTCGCGCAACTCGCGGTGGCCGTGCCGTACGTGGGGGCCTCCGTCGGTGCGATCGTCGTCGCCGAGATTTTGCGTCGGCTCGCTGGAGCACCAGCCGTGAGATCACTCAGCCTGCAACTCCGCGACCCTTCGTTCGCGTCGCCTCCGACATTCCATGACCGCAGGCTGTTATCGCCGGCGTTCGCCGACGCCCGCTGACGGAGGCTGAAGCCGATACCTTGGCGGGACCTACGAGGGCCGACACCCAATTCTTGTTGTTCATTGGCGCACCCTGCCAGTCGGGACACTCGGCTCGCGCGGGCCCGCGGCGACCGTATCCAAGGGGCCGCCGTCCCACCCGGGATGACTCGGCAGCAGCCTACCGCTAAATGACAGTGGAGCATGAGTTTAACCCGTCTACCATAATTGCAGACTGGGCGCGCTTTTGCCTGGACTCGGTCAGCCCACGGTGAACGAAAAGCACGCGACTAGAACTGCGTTAGACTTGGGCCATGGGCGCTCCTAACTATTCGCTGTTCAGTGAGGACGATACGCTTGCCAGGCACTCAACGCCTGAGTATGCCGTTCTCAGCTTCCACGCCCTGTCACTGGTACGCGGGTTGGGACGAGTGTCGCTCGGAGCGTTGTGCGACGCCTTCTCACCGCTCGGCATAGTCTGGTCGGAGCCGTTCGAGCGCATTCGCGACGTCCTGCAGCATGCCAAAAACAAGGACGCTGAGGCGGTCGCCACGCGCGTCGTCCAAGACCGCGACGTCTTGCTCGAACGCGGCGGCCACCGAACGGCGCAGCTCACGCACGCGGGCATTCGTCTGATCTTCCGTAGCGATCCCGAGTACCCCCAACGATTGGCGGCCGCGAACGGACCGCGTTGGTTGTTTGTATTTGGGAACATTGATGTGCTGCACCGCCAGAGTGCTGTCGCCGTCGTGGGCACGCGCACGCCAACGGACAAGGGACGCGCGGCTGCGCGGAAAGTGAGTCGAGTCCTGACGGACGCGGGCTTTGTCGTCATCTCAGGCCTGGCCGAAGGCATCGACACGGCGGTGCATGAGGCGGTACTCGACGGTGGGGGGGAAACGGTCGCGGTACTGGGCAATGGGCTGGGCATTGAGTTTCCTGCGGGAAGCAACGCCCTGCGTCAGCGCATCGTCGATGGCGGGGGCGCCATCGTGACGGAATATCTCCTGAGCGATACGTACAGCCGTCGGTCTTTCATCGAACGGAACCGCATCCAAGCCGCGCTCGCGGGCGTGGTCATTCCCGTACAAGGGGCCCGGCAAAGCGGTACAGCGCGAACGATCGGCTATGCGCGCGAGTTATCGCGACCGCTCGCGGGCGTGTGGGTCGGAAAGCCAATCTCGAGCTCTGAAAACGAGATCCTCGATGTTCTGGCCTCGCTCGCCGCACCAGTCTTCGACCTGTCCAACCCCGCCAGTGTGCGCGGCCTGCTCGGCTACCTCGCACCGTTTGCGAGCGACGCCCGTCCATTGCGGGACGAATCCGATCCACCGCTGATTCTGTCGAAGGCAGTCGCACCTGAAACCCGCCGGGCCTACACCGCCGCGCTGCGCACGTTGCGGAACGTGATCGCGCATCGACAGCCGGATGCCGCGGAAGCCGAGTGGTTGTTGAACGCCGTGCGGACGTTGCTCACACCGCGGTGACGCTCCGCGCCGCGATTATCGATTTGAGCGACACCGTACTGTCGCCGGACGGTAAGCCGGCGGCAGGCATCGCGAATGCGATCGCGACGCTGCGGAAGCGCGGCATCAAGGTCGCCATGGCGGCCAATCGCCTGGAGGGTCCGGCGCGGCAGGCGTTGGAGACGGTTGGCATCACGGTCGATTTGGTCGTCGGCTCCGACACGGTGGGTACGAAGAAGCCGTCACCCCGATTCTGCACGTACGCCATGGAGCGGTTCGGCGTGAACGCGAGCGAAACATTGTACGTCGGCGACTCGGACAAGACCGACGCCCTCTGCGCCGTGAATGCAGGCGTGCTATACCTATCGGCGCGCTGGACCAATCCAAACGGTCTCTATGGGCTGCCGGTGGACAGTCCAGAGAAACTGCTTCGATTCGTGTTCCGGTTTCTGCTGGCGGCCCCCCAATGGTACTGGGTGTTCGATGCAACCGATCGTCAGCAGCGCCGGACGCATGTGCGCGCATTGTTGCCCGCATCACGTCAGGCGTACGCCCTCAAGCAGGTGCTGAAGTTTGGCGTCGACCTAGAACTGGAGGGTTTGAGCTACCGGGCATTCCTCTACCGGCGGTTGTTGACGGCCCTGTATCTGGATCGCCTGCTCGCCGACGTTGATCTCTGGACTTGGTATCCATCGCACGACGGCGTGTCGAAGGAGCAGCACTTCCATCAATTCCTCGAGCAGGGGAGTCGGCTCTTTCGCGATTGGTACGCGCGGGATCTGCTGCATCGCTGGCGCGCCGCTCCAAAATCGGCATTCGCCCGGGCTCGAGGTCAGGCCGTGCGATTCGCCAGCCAGGTGCAGAGCGTGCATCTTAATCCGCAGTGGAAGAAGCGCATCAAGGACAAGCACATCCTCGTCGTTGACGATTTCTGCACGGCGGGATTTTCGTTCGAGTGGGCCCGGAATCTCCTCTACGCTGCCGGGGCGACCCAAGTCTCGTGCGTGTCCTTCGGCCGATACCATGATGAATACGAAGTGCACACGCTCGCGCCCGGCCAATCCTTCGATCCGTTCTCCCCCTGTTCACTCGACGACTCAGACTTCGTGACGCAGACCGTTCGTGGCCAGGTCGACCATGGTGCGGGCCAGGAGAATCGTCGCCTGTTGGCAATGCAGTTCCAGACCGGGAAGCCCCAACAGAACGCCATACTGGCGAGATAGATCGAAGTCCATCGGACACGCCTCTGCGCGCCACGCGATCAGAACGGCCATTTCGCCAAGTCGTACGCGGCTCGGATAGCCTGCACGTAGAGAAGATTCGGATGCGGAGTGATCCAGAATTCGCGGTCGACGATTCTCGCGATTGGGGTGATGGCGACCGCCGTGGCACCGGCATCGAGGAGAGCGCCGGCGGCGCTCAGCACTCTCCCCCCGGTCGCCCACGAATCTTCAATCAGAATCACACGTTCGCCAACCACATCAGCACCGTGCGGGACGAACGCGTCGGGCTTGTACTCACCTCGGGCAAGCGCGGTTTTCGCATCGTGTCGCAACGTTTGCGCTAGCGTCGCTGGCAGCGTCGGCATCGCCGACAGCGCGAGGCGCAGCGGCTGGTCTTTATACGTGACGTTCGGACGCGTGGACGGCACAAGGGTCATGAGCGTCGGAGCGCCGCCGAGACTCTCGGTGAGATGTACCCATTGGGCATCAAGCCACGAGAAGGCGACCGCAGACAGGACGGGCCTCGATTCGGGCTGGCCGTTCTTGTATCGCCACAGATGACCGTACCACGGACTCGGGTTGACGGCCGCGGTCATGGGAAATACGCGGTCGCGGAGTTGCCGAGGGATGGCAGATACGAAGCCGTTGCATGGGTAGCAGCGCGAATACACCGGCTGCACTGGCCCACGACAGAGCGTGCAGCGGCCGGTGAGGAGCCGGGGAATCGGACACAGTTCGCCGTGGATCGCCCGAAAGAGACGAGCGACCTCTTTGCCGTCCACTACTCGGCGACCGGAAACTCACCAGGGGCGAGGCGAGCGATGAGATCTTCGGGAGCGGAGAGCTCAATGGCGTGCGATCCATAGGCCCCCTGTTCGACATAGCGTCGCGCCCATTCGTGCTCTTCGACGAGTGACCGCAGCAAGAAGACGGTCCGACCGTGCTGAAGGGCCACACGCGCCTGCATGCGAGCCCCGGATGTCTCGGCCGCTTCGATCACCACGGTCGCCCGCGCCAACCCCGACATCACGACATTGCGCTTCGGGAAATGCCAACCGCTCGGGGGCGAGTGCGGCAAGAACTGCGTCAGCAGTGCCGCACCGGAGTCCAGAATCGCCTGAGCTAGCGAGGCGTTCTCCGGCGGATACCGCCGGTCGATTCCAGTCCCCATCACGGCCACCGTCCGCCCACCGCGCTCGAGTGCCGTGGCCTGGGCAACTGTATCGATGCCCCGCGCCATACCGCTTAAGACAGTGAATCCCGCCGCCACCAAGTCTTCGACGAGACGCTTGGCCTGTCGGAGGCCGCTCTCCGATGCCTTTCGTGTTCCAACGACAGCGACGGATCGACTATCGCGGTCATCATCCCATGCGCCGGCGACGAAGAGTAGCGGCGGTCGATCAAAGATCGATCGAAGGTTCGACGGATACGTCGGGCTGAAGACGGTGCGAACATCGAGCGAGTCCTTTCGCCACTGGCGCACATGTCGGCGTGCATCGCTGATGTCGGCATCGGTGATCGCGCCGGCATTCGCGAACAACTCGGGTGCGAGCTCGTCGGCATCGGAAATCCGAACCACTTCAACCGCGGATCCAAAGTGGTCGAGGGCAGCAACGAGACGCTCATCAGACATGAGCTTGGCATGCATGAGCGCCAACGACGCCACCAGCTCATCGTCTGGATCGCCGCGCAGCAGTTCGAGAATGGAACTGGATTTTGATCGCGACACGAAGCGGGTGTGATTGGTGGAGGTCACTCAATAGTGCCCGCCCGGCGAGCGACCGTCCATAGTCAAAAACGCGATTCCGGACCAGCTGGTCAGGTATGGCCGTTTCGAACGACCGCATCGAGCGGAGGTCGGGCGCGGCCCAGTCGTCATCGAGCGGACCGAGCGCTTCAAGTGCAAATCTCGCGCTCGGGATGCGTTCGTCAATTCCGGAACGGCGCCGGGCCTCGCGGCGCTGAACGCCCTCATCGCCTGGTCCACCGCGAACGGTATCTCAGTCGTCACCGTGCCATTTTCTACGTTGCGATTTGTGATATTCACGATAGTGTTCGAGACAGCGCGATGTTCTAGGTCACATGCCACGACTGCGGCGTTCTAGCCCATGCCCATATCATGACTCAGTTCATCAAGCCGCCGACCGACAATTTCTACAAGTTCGGCACGGTCGCGAGTGTCGTGCTGGCCGCGGTATGCATTCTAGCCCTGGGCGGACTTGGCGCCCTCGACGAGCAACAGAAGCGCCTCCTGCTGTGGACGGGATTTGCGTTGGGATCAGCCGGGGCGATCGTCTCTGGATACTTCTGGCTCACCCGCACGCAAAGGTATCAGGACATACGGGAGCGTGGGGATGGGGCACTCGATGGCAGCGCTGGTCCAGCGTCAGAGACGGCCCCTTCGACTGATGAACGGATTCAATCCACCGAAGATCAAGAACAGGAATCTGCCAAGGGTGTTCCGGAACCCGAGAATGGATTGCCCGAACTGCCGGCATTCTACGAAACCACAATTCAAAACGGCTTCGGTGTCATCCCGCACCACTACTGGGCACACTACGTCAACGGCAAGCCGGTCCTCGAGATCTGGTTCCATGCGCTCAATTTCGGCGACACGCCGGTCACAGTAAGTCTAGTTTCTATTCCCGACTTTCGCGTGAATAGCCAATCCGGATCACGCCCTGTCGTCTTCGAGAAGCAGATACACAACGCGACGACCGGGCTTCGCATTGGACGACGCCGCTACAAGTTGATCTTGATCAAACACGAGCTCACAGCCGACCGTGTGGAAGAATTTCGGAACGTGAAGCCGCTCGGCGACAACAACGCTAGCCTCACCATCGCGGTAGACGGCTTTCGAACGCCGCTACCCTACGTCCTCTCGAATGTGGGCATCAACGGCACGATTCACTTCCCGACCTCAGCGTAGAACTGCTCACCGACACCTGTCAGTGTCCGGCGCTGGCTGGGAGATGTTGATCAAGCCGGCCAGCCGATGACAACCTGGTCGTGCATTGCGGAACGCCGAGCGATGGTTCGGAGACCGGAGGTACGCAGAACGGCGTCCTGGTCGACCAGCGCGAGCTTCGCTCAGACGCGCTCCTGGTGCTTCTTTCCCGTCTGTGAGCTTGCGGCGGAAGTCCCTATGGTCTTGCGAATCGAACTTAGAACTTTTCGCCTCGAGCGGCACGATTTTACTCGTCGCGTCATGCACGTCGCGAACGACTCGACACCAGCTTACAGCGGCGAAGCATTGCAAAGAAAATGCACCGCTTACTTGCGGGTCACACGATACGTACCGGAGTGCTCTCATGCCTGACAACCATGCGCCGAAGCGTCGTACCCTTCTTACACGTAAGCAGGCCGGGCGCGCCCTGCATACCATCCGAGAGCGACGCTTGCTCAGCCAAGAGAAGCTTGGTCGCGTCAGTGGGGTCGACCGTCCCGCCATAGGCAGTATGGAACGCGGGCAGCGGTGGGGCCTCCTCCTGACCTATGACAAGCTTCTTGCCGGCCTGGGGGCGACGTGGACTGAACTCGGTGCCGAGCTCGATCGAATAATCGCGACCAGGAGCCAACGTTCGTAGCTCACGTCTCAAACGCTCAGCGTTCCGGAGCGCGCGCCCTCGTTGCTGGGGCATTATGACGACGCGCGGCGCTCCGGATGATTGAGCTCATCCACGATCCTGATCGTGAGGCCCGGTGGCTTAAAGTAGCGGCGCAGGAAAGCGCGAAACTTGACGGCTGCCATCGCGGCATCTTGCTCATGACCTCGGATCTCGATGCGGGCCTCGTACACCATGCGGGGCGACTGATCGACGGCCGTAGCGATCGGGCGCTCGGCGGGACGCGACTCCAGGTCGCCTGCCTGCGCTATCACGGGTTCTCCATTCACGACATAACTGCCGCGCGAACAGGCTAGACCCTTAGTGCCAGCGCCGATCTGTGGCAATCGCCTGAGCGATCCGAACTCTTGACCGTCGGCAACGCGCACCGTATTCCCGTCTCCCATTGTGGGAAAACGGTCAGATTCTCCACTTATCAAGAGCGACACACCGAACTCAGCGTCGCCTCTAGTGGTGATTAGCCCGCGGTGCGCGCCTTCTCGCCCTTGCTCCCACTGTCCCACGAGCTCAACGCATTGTTGACAGTCCGGCGAAGCCCCAGGCTGGAACTCGCGTCAGGACGACCGACGTGAATGACAGGGAGGGCGAACGAGCCTCAGTGGGGAATATGCCATAACAGCATTGCTATTATGGCATTTCGACGTCATCGAGACAAGCTCAGGGGTTCATGCCCAGCCCTGCGCTCCGTTGACGGACCTTCGGTCGCCCGAATACCGGCGCTTTCTCGCCCTGCTCAAGAAAGCGCGGCAGAGGCGAAGCTGGCTCAGCATGAAGTCGCTGCGGCGCTCAAACAGCCGCAGTCGTTCTTCTCGCGGAGCGAATCAGGGGAGCGCCGCGTCGACTTTCTCGAGCTCGCGGCCTTCGCGCGCCTGTACGGCAAACCGCTCGAGTATTTCGTCCCTGAGTCGGACGAGAAACACCGCTAGACAAGGCCGCCGCGGCAATCCGCACGGATCAGTGAGCCCATTGATCTCGTCGGAGCCGGTGATCGCCCCGCTTCTTATGCAAGCTGCCGATTCCTCGGCGATCCCATATCTGTACTGCGTCTACGCTTTCAAGTCGCATCCTGACCATTGCTGTTTAGCAATGAGCGCTTGGCGAGCGCTCACGAGAGAATCTCGAAGCGATGTGATCGAGCGCAGATAAGAATTTTTTAATGAATGCGAAGGGGCTGATCGATGCTCATGACGTAACAACGCCGCGGGCCACGTACGCATGCCCGCCACGCTACGCGTCTCTCACCTACGAAGCATCGACAGTGCATCGCAGCATCCCATGACGGGCTTTTGCGTATATCGGCGCAATCTCACCTGTGAGTTCCGACCGCTTGGAGGCGATGATGCATCGTCGCTTCCTGAGGCGTGATACATGAGAAAGAAATTGCATCGGACAACTTGTTTTGTTGAGATGCGGCTCGCACACTGGTGGTCCCCCCGACGAGTGATGTGTGCACCGTAACGTGAGTGCGCATTGGTTGTTTCGCTGAACTGCTGCGATCGCCACAACCGAATCTTGAGCATATGCAAGACGCACGTAAACGCCCCCGTGGCGCCAGATCAAAGAAGAGAGGACAGCCGGAGACTACTTCCGGCGACTCATTGCGCGATCCATCATGGGATCCCGTGTTGCGTTGGTTGGCCGAGGATCCAGCTGTGCTAGCCTACCTCAACGTGCCAGATCCCGCACCGCGCTTCGAAATCGAGCAGGGATCGGTCGACATCGACAAAGCAATGGACCGCCTCCGCCGCTCCATTGCGTAGTGGGAGGCTGGCAGTCCACGACTCAGTTCGATCTCGAACTCGACGGCCGCGGGCAACGAGGCATCAGGTGGTGGCCGAGGTTGCGACTAAGAACCTGCCCCTGCTGATTGCAACCTCTCGGACCAAGGTTGTCGTGAGTTGGCCGCGCGGTTCAAGCTGTAGAATGGCTCGGTTGGCCTCTCTCAAGGTTGGAACGCCACGCGCGCGCTACTTCCGCACCTACGCGGTGGTCAGAAGCGCCGTCGAGCACCACATTGCCGCGAGCGGCACGCATCTGCCTCCACGCCGTCTCGCTTAGGTGAAATCTGCGCCTAGGTTCGTCCTATCGGCGCGACTTGTCACACTGCGACGGAATGCAGTCTCCCATGGCCCAACTTAACGGCTCAAGCGGATCACATGCGAGCTCCACGCATCGCCTACCAGCGTCGGAGCGAAGCGTCCGTGATTATACCGGCGAGCCGGCGTCGGAGACCGAACGGAAAGCTGCGTACGCCGCTGTGTTGGTCATCGGCCCGATCTCCGACAGCGAAGTCGCTGACTTTGCACGCGCGGGCCGCACCGTGAGGACGTTCCTTGAGATCGATGAATCGCTTGCGGCACTCGTACTGGGTCGCGTGAACGAGGCCAACCTAACGACCCGCCCAAGTGCCAACGGTGATTCAGTACCGCAGAGAGGAGACAGTCGCACTGGAGAGAGTGAAAGGGCACGCAGCACGCCCGAGCATGTTTTGACTCACGATAGCACATTCGCATCCGAGGTCTGCGCGCAATTAGACCCACTGCTCCCGAATGGCCCGATTCGCGAGCTATTCCATCTGAGCGCACGCAAGACGCGCAAGCGGCTAAGCGTACTCCAAGCCTCTGAAGCCCTGGGTGTTGAGCGAGAGAAGCTGACAACGATGCTCCACGAAGCCGGCTTGCCAGCGCCAAATGAGGTCATTCGACAGCACCGACTACTCCATGCAGCCTGGCTACTGGGTCGCACCCCCAAAAGGACAGTCGAGGAAGTGGCGACCGCTCTCGGATTCGCCTCTGGCCCAGTCTTGGGCAACGCGATGAAAGTTTCAATGGGCGCGCGCCCAAAAGAGCTCGAAAAGCGTGGGGGATTCCGCCTCGCGTTGGCGCAGTTTAAACGCACCCTGCAGGGTCCGAAGCCCGGTGAAGGACGCGAAATGGGCCCGATGTCTCCGTAGTCGCTTGCTCTAGACGACCGGTGAAGCGCGCTTATCACTGACGATGAAACACGCCCACTTGCTCTGGCACGTCTCGACTAAGAGCTGTCGCAAGAGACGCATCCGGCAATCCACGATCCGCACCAACCAGCACCAGTGTTGACCGAGGCTGTCCATGAGTTCCGACGTTTGGCCTTCCGCGTCGCGAGCCCGCGAGTCGTCACCCTTGGCCCCGACGGC
>Ga0070741_10020555_pt1 | contig 10386 bp, 13 predicted proteins | sample Coa_R1_4_FD_66440 | JGI IMG/M metagenome (GOLD analysis project Ga0070741, IMG submission 66440) | Surface soil microbial communities from Centralia Pennsylvania, which are recovering from an underground coalmine fire - Coalmine... | ecosystem: Environmental > Terrestrial > Soil > Unclassified ...
CTGACGGTGGCCGTCAACGTCTCGGCCACCCAGCTGCGAGGGGGCCTGGCGGAGTACGTCAGCCGGGCGCTGCGCCTCGCCGGGGTCGACGGAGCCAGCCTGGAGCTGGAGCTGACCGAGAGCGCGGCGCTCGACAGCCTGGAGCTGACGGTGGCCCAGCTCCAGGAGCTGCGGGCGCTCGGCGTCACGTGCTCCATCGACGACTTCGGCACCGGCTACTGCGGTCTCAGCTACCTGAGCCGCCTGCCGGTCGACGGCCTGAAGATCGACCGCTCGTTCATCACCGAGCTGTGGACGGGATCCGACACCATCGTCACCGCGGTCATCGCCCTGGGCCACAGCCTGGGCCTCAAGGTCATCGCCGAGGGCGTGGAGACGGCCGACCAGCTGGCCTACCTGGCCGACCGGGGCTGCGACGAGATGCAGGGCTACCTGTTCAGCAAGCCGATCCCGGCCGACGACTTCGCCGCCCTCGTCGTCGCCCGGGCCCAGGACGGCGCCGCCGACCTCCTCTTCGGGAGCACCCGCCGGGGCGCCCCGGCCGCCTGACCGGCACCTCCCGCGCCGTCCGGCGAGGCGGTTCTCAGGCGGCGCGGTGTTGCAGGCTGAACACGAAGGCCAGGAGTCGGGCCACGGCTTCGTAGAGGTCGGCGGGGATGGCCTGTCCGAGTTTGCAGGCGGAGTGGAGGGTCCGGGCCAGCGGGACGTCGCGGACGATCGGCACGTCGTGGTTCTCGGCCTCCTCCCGGATCCGCCGGGCGACGTGGCCCCGGCCCTTGGCCACCACCCGGGGGGCGCCCCACTCCGGCCGGTACTCCAGCGCCACGGCGATGTGCGTCGGGTTGACGACGACGACGCTGGCGGTCGCCACGGCGGCCATCATCCGGTTGCGGCTCATCTCCACCTGCCGCTGGCGGATGCGGGACCGGGTCATCGGGTCGCCTTCCGACTGCTTGTACTCCTCTTTCACCTCCTGCTTCGTCATCATCAGCTGCTTGCGGACCCGGCGCCGCTGGAAGCCGTAGTCGACCGCCGCCAGCGCCAGGCCGGCCAACGCCGTCGAGCGGAGCAGGGCCATCGTGGACGAGCCGACCATGGCCAGCACCTGGGTGTTGCTCAGCTGGCCGCCGCCGGCCAGCGCCGTCCCCAGGTGGGCGATGCCCGGCCAGGCCACGGCGGTGAGGACCGCCAGCTTGAGCGCCGCTTTGGCCACCTCCCACACGGAGTGGGGCGAGAGCAGCCGCTTGAGGCCCTTCTTGGGGTTGAGGCGGTCGAACTTCGGTTTGAGGGCCTTGCCGGAGAGGGCGAGGCCGGTCTGGGCGAAGTTGCCGACCAGCCCGATGGCCATCATGCCGAAGGCCAGCGGCGCGATGGCGAGGATGCCCTTCGACAGCGCCGTCCCCAGCAGGTGGACGGCGCTGCTGGCGTCGGGCCGGGCCACCTCGATGCCGACCTGGTTCATGACGCCGGTCATCGTCCTCGCCCCCTGACCGACCGAGAGGGGGATGAGGATCCCGGCGGCCAGCATCTGGGCCCAGATGACGATCTCCCCCGAGCGGGCCAGGGTGCCGTCACGGCGGGCCTCCCGCTTGCGTTTGGCGGTCGGCGCCTCGGTCTTGTCGGAAGGCATGGCGGCAGAAGCCTCAGGCCCGGATGAACCGCAGGCCCTGGCGGACGATCTCGTCGGTCATGCCGCTCACCGCGTCGGGGAGGAGGGGCAGGGCGAGGCCGGCCAGCGTCAGGGTCACGAGGATCTTCACCGGCAGGCCGAGCTGGAAGACGTTGAGCTGCGGCGCCGCCCGGGAGAGCAGGCCGAGCGCCGCCTCGGCCAGGAACAGGGCGGCGAGCAACGGCGCGGCGATCTCGATGGCCGAGACGAAGAACAGCGCCAGGTCGCCGGTGAGCAGCTTGGCCAGCGTCGCCGTCGACAGGTGGGTGAGCGGCGCGGCGGAGAACGAGCTGAGGAAGCCCCGCACCAGCAGGAGGTGCCCGTCGATGGCGAAGAGCAGCGTCGTGGCCAGCACGCTGTAGAACCGCCCGAAGATGCTGACCGGCTCGTGGTTCGACGGGTCGAACAGCTGGGCGATGGAGTACCCGCTGGAGAGGTCGATGAGCCCGCCCGCCATCGAGAACGTCGAGAACAGCAGGACGCCGAGGAAGCCGAGGGCGAGGCCGGCGGCGACCTGGAGGGCGACGGCCACGATCAGGGAGCCGGCGTCGAGGGGGACGGCCTGGGCGGCGAGGTGCGGCCCGACGGCCAGGGCCAGCGCCGCGGCCAGGCCGACCTTCACCGGCATCGGCACCGACTTCGTGCCGAACGGCGGGCAGACGCTGACCCACGCCGCCGCCCGGGCCATGGCCAGCAGGAACCCGACCAGGACGGCGGGAGCGACGGAGACGGTGATCGGCACGGCGGCGGCCTTCCGGGCTCAGGCGGACTGCAGCAGCCGGGGGATCATGGCGAAGAGCTGATTGGTGAAGCCGACCATCTCGCCCAGCATCCAGTGGCCGCCGAGCATGATCACCAGGCCGACGCCGATCAGCTTGGGCACGAAGGTCAGCGTGACCTCCTGGATCTGGGTCACCGACTGGAAGAGCGACACCGCCAGGCCGACCCCGAGGCTGACGAGCAGGATCGGGGCGCAGAGCTTGGCGCAGATGATCATCGTCTGGACGGCGATCTCGATGATGCTGGCGTCCACGGTCGCCCCTTTCCTCAGCCGAAGCTCTTGAGCAGCGAGCGGACGATGAGCCCCCAGCCGTCGACCATCACGAAGAGCAGGATCTTGAACGGGAGGGAGACGAGCACCGGCGGCAGCATCATCATCCCCATGGACATGAGCGAGCTGGACACGACGATGTCGATCACCAGGAAGGGGATGAAGATCACGAAGCCGATGATGAAGGCGGTCTTGAGCTCGGAGAGGATGAAGGCCGGGATCAGCGCCGCCAGGCTGACGTCCTCCGGCTTGGCCGGCTTCTTGCCGCCGGCGGCGGCGGAGGCGAACAGCGACAGCTCGGCCTTGCGGGTCTGCTTCAGCATGAACGTCCGCAGCGGGGTCACGGCGGCGTCGTAGGCCTGGGCCTGGGTCTTCTGGCCGTGGAGCAGCGGCTGGACGGCGTTGGTGTTGATATCCGACAGCGTGGGCGACATCACGAAGAAGCTGAGGAACATCGCCAGCCCCACGATCACCTGGTTCGGCGGGATCGACTGCAGCCCGAGGGCGTTGCGGGTGAGCGACAGCACGATCACGATGCGGGTGAAGCTCGTCAGCATGATGAGCAGCGCCGGCGCCACCGACAGCAGCGTGATGAGCACGATGATCATCAGGCTCTGGCTCGGTGCCCCGCTCGTGCCCGGGATCTTGAGCGTGACCGAGGCGTCGGGGGCGTTGGTGGTGTTCGTGTCGGTGAGCGGCGGAACCTGGGTGGCGCCGGCGGTGGTCGCCGCCACCCGGACCGCCACGGTCGTGGTCGTGGTCGACGGGCGGCGCGTCGTCGTGGTCGTCGAGCGGGCCGCCGCCGGGACCACGGCCGGGGCGGCGGCCGGGGCGACGGTCGTGACCGTCGTCGTCGGCGTGGCTTTGACCGGCGCGGGAACCGTGGTCGTGGTGTCCGGAGGCGCAGTGGTCGTCGTGTCGGGCGGCGCCACCGTCGTCGTCGTGTCCGGCGGCGCCGGGACGTCGTCGGCCGCCGCCGGCCGGGCGGCGGCGCCGGCCAGCGTCAGCGCACAGAAGGCGAGCAGGCCCGCGGCGACGACGCGCCGGCCCCGGAAGGTCGACATCACAAAGGACTCCGAGCGGGGTTCAGGACCGGCGGACGGTCCGTTCCCGCAGTTGCTCGAGGACGTCCTTCCATGGCAGGGCCCCGGCGGCCGTCCCTGGTGCGCCGGGAGTGGTGACGCTCTCGTCGTCCGGCGTCTGGAGCTCCGCCGGGTCGATCTCGGTCAGGAGGCTGACCTGGTGGTCGGTCACGCCGAGGACCAGCGTGCGGCCTCCGAGGCGCACGACGGTGACCGTCGCTCCCCGGGACAGCCCCCGCCGGGCGACGACCTCCACCGGGAGCGGACGCCGTCCGCCCCGACCCCGCCCCCCGGCGGGTCCGATCCCGCCGACGCCGACGACGCCGCTGCGCCGCAGCACCGCCGCCGCGCCGGCCATGACGCCGAGGACGACCCCGAGCGAGATGACGACGCGGACGATGAGGGCGGGCAGGGAGGCGTCCATCGCCGCTAACGGGCTCCGGGCCGGGCGCCGTCCTCGTGGCCGATGACCTCGGTGATGCGGATGCCGAACTCCTCGTCGATGACGACGACCTCGCCCCGGGCGATCAGCGTTCCGTTGACGAGGACGTCGATCGGCGCACCGGCCGCCCGGTCGAGCTCGATGACCGAGCCGGGGCTCAGCTCGAGGATGTCCCGGACGAGCATGCGGGTGCGGCCCAGTTCCACGGTGACGCCCATCTCGACGTCGCCCAGCAGCTCGATGGGCCCCGAGGGCACCGGCCGGACCGGTCCGGTCGCCACCGCCCCGCCGGCCGGGAGGGGGTCGAAGTCGTGGCCCTCCACCGCCGGCGGCGCCGGAGCGACGAAGGTCAGGAGGGCCTGGGGGGTCCCCCCGTCGAGGAGCGCCACGCCGTGGCCCGCCTCGCCCGGGCCGGCCAGCAGCGCCGCCAGGGGCACCTCGGCGTACTCGGTGAGGACGGCGGCGTCGACCCCGAGCGCCGCCGCGGCGGCGACGAGCGCCGGACGGAGCCCTGCGGGCAGGTCCTCCGCCGGAGGCGGACCGATCTGCAACTTGTCGGCCAGCGGCTCGGCGACGGCCAGGACCAGCCGGCCGAGGCCGGGCAGGCCGGCGGCCACGGCGCGGGGGTTGGAGCCGAGGGGGTCGGCGCCGGTGCCGCCGTCGGCGGGCAGAGCCGACCAGGTGTGGTCGGCGGGCAGCGCCGAAGCGGCGGCGTCGGCGGCGGCGGCCAGCGCCTCGGCGACGGCGGGGGGAGCGGCGACGGCCGGGCCGGAGGGGCTCATGCGGTCTCCTTGGAGTCGGCAGCGGCGGTGATGACGCAGGCCAGTCGCTTGCCCCGCCGGCCGGGGTGGGCCTCGAAGCGGGGAACGCCGCCCACCGTCACCTCGAGCGGCAGGCTGACGGGGTGGTCGAGGGGCAGCACGTCGCCCGGGCGGAGATCGACGATGTCGGCGAGGGGCAGCGCCACGGGCCGGAAGGTGACGCTGACCGTCACCGGAGCGGCTCCCATACGGCTGGCGAGGGCGTCGCGCACCGAGTCGGTGTCGGACTCCACCCGTCCGGCGAGCAGCGAGTTGCCGGTCACCTCGTCGAGGACGGGCTGCAGGGCGGCGAACGGGATGCACAGTGTCGCCGACCCCTCCTGGGCTCCGATCCGCAGGTCGTAGCCGAAGACGATGACCATGTCCGACGGCGCGCCGATCTGGGCGAACTGGGGATTCGACTCCTGGTGCGTGACGACCGGCTCGAGCGTCGTCAGCGATTCGAAGGCGTAGGCCAGCTCCCGCAGCACCCGGCCGAGCAGGTCCCGCATGAGCGACTGCTCGATCTCGGTCAGCGGCCGGTTGAGGGCCGGCCCGGTCCCGGGACCGCCGAGCAGGCGGTCGACCGCGGTCATCACGACCGGCAACGGCAGGTGGAAGATGGCGGCGCCGGCGAGCGGCGGCAGCGACAGGATGGCGAGGTACGTCGGGTTCGGTACGTCCCGGATGTACTCGTCGTAGGTCAGCTGCCCGATGCCCTTCGACTGCACCTGGGAGACCGTCCGCAGCGTGGTCGACAGCACGGTGGTGAACTGCCGGGCGAAGGTCTCGTGGGCGATCTGAAGGGCGCGGACGTGCTCCCGGGTGAACTTGTTGGGCCGGCGGAAGTCGTAGACGACCGGCCCGAGGCGGTCACGAGCGGCGCTGGGGGACGGCATGTCCCCCCCGATCGACCCGGGCCGGCGGAAGCTGAGAGCGGGTTGCCGCTACTGCATGACGAAATCGGTGAAGTAGACCCCTTCGACCTGATCGGGATAGGCGGCCTCGAGCTCCTTGACGAGCTCGGCCTTGGCCGCCTCCCGCCCCGTCGACGTGACGAGATCGGTGTAGGACCGCCCGCCGAAGACGGAGATCGTGATGTCCAGAGCCCGGGCGTATCCCTTGGTGGGGTCGCTCGAGTCGTTGGCCGGAACGCTGCTGACCTTCCCCGACAGCTGCAGGCCGAGGCCGATCTTGAGGAAACGGTCGCCGGCGATGTTCACGGTGATCGGATCGAGCGTGACGATCGGGCCGGGCTTGGTGGTGGTCGTCGATGCCGGCGCGCCGGTTGTGGCCGCCGCGGCCTTCGAGCCGCCGCCGCCGAGCACGAAGCCCTTCAGCCCGCCGAGGACCCCGATGGCCGCCAGGACGTAGAGGACCACCGTCTTGCCCTTGCCGCCGCCGGCCTTGGCCTCCTCGCCGTCGGCCGCCTTCTTCCTGCCCATGTCACCCTCCTCCCGGGTTCGGGGTGTTCGTGTTGCCGTTGTCGAGCGCCGCCGCCACGTCGCCGAGGACGACGATCTCCACCCGGCGGTTGGCCGCCCGGCCCTCGGGCGTGGCGTTGCTGGCCACCGGTTGCGTGTCGGCGTACCCCGCCGCCTGGAGACGGTCGGGGGCGATGCCGTGCTGCTCGATCAGCGACCGCAGCACCGTCGTCGCCCGGGCCGTCGACAGCTCCCAGTTGGACGGGTAGCGCCCGGAGATCGGGGTGTCGTCGGTGTGGCCCTCGATCGAGAGCTTGTTCGGGAGCCGGCCGAGCGCCGCCGCCAGACCCTCGAGGACCTGGGTGCCCTCCGGCCGCAGATCGGCCTCTCCGGGGTCGAAGAGGACCCTGTCGGTCACGATGGTCACGACGAGCCCCCGGGCCTCCAGCCGGAACTGGACCGCCGAGCCGAGACCCAGCGCGTCGAGGCTGTGCTGGATCTGCTGCTGGGCGTTCTGGAGGACCGACTTCTCCTGCTGGGCGGCGGCCACGCGGTGCTGGACGTCGGCCAGCGCCGCCCGAGCTGAGGGACTCGACGGCGACGCCAGTGACGCTGAGGATTGGGTGTCGTTGCCGGTCACCTGGGCCTCGAACACCGCTCCGCCGCCCTCCAGCGGGCCGGCGCCGCCCTGGACGGCGGCCAGCGCCGTCGGACCGCCGAAGCCGCCGGCGATGCCGCTCTTCAGCTGCTTGAACTTGGCCAGGTCGACCTGGGAGATGGAGTAGAGCACGATGAAGAGCACCATGAGCAGCGTGATCATGTCGGCGTAGGTGATCAGCCAGCGCTCGTGGTTGACGTGCTCCTCCTCCTCTTCGTGGAGCCGGGACCGGCGGGCCTTGGCGGCGGCGGTGGCCATGTCAGGCCGCCTTCTCCGAAGGCTCGGGCCGGTCGCCGGCCGGCAGGAACGACAGCAGCTTCTGCTCGATCACCCGGGGGTTCGCCCCGGCCTGGACGGCGAGGACGCCCTCCATCACCAGCTGCATGTGGTGGGCCTCGATCTCGCCGACCCGCTTCAGCTTGTTGCTGATCGGGAGCCACAGGACGTTGGCGGTGAGAACGCCCCACAGCGTGGCCACGAAGGCGCCGGCGATGAGGTGCCCGAGCTTGGCCGGGTCGGACAGGTTCTCCAGCACGTGGATCAGTCCGAGGACGGTGCCGATGATGCCGAGCGTCGGCGCGAAGCCGCCCATGTCGGCGAAGAACTTGGATCCCGCTTTGTCGCCGGCCTTCTTGGAGACGATCTCGGCTTCCATGATGTCCCGCAGCTCGTCGGGATCGGTGCCGTCCACGGCCAGCTCGATGCCCTTCCTCATGAACGGGTCGTCGACCGACTTGGCCATCTCCTCCAGGGCCAGCAGGCCCTCGCGGCGGGCCCGTTCGGCGAAGGACACCAGCGTCGCCACCGTCTCGTCGGCGGAGTGCTTCTTGCCCAGCAGGGCGGTCTTGAGAGCGGCGAGGGCGCCGGTGGCGTCCTTCAGCAGGCCACAGGCCATGGCCACGCCGAAGGTTCCGAGGAAGACGAGGACCATGGCGGGCGGGAGCAGGATGGCGGCCGGGTTGCCGCCCTCCATGATCATGGAGCCGAAGACGGCGCCGAAGGCCAGGCCGATCCCGATCAGGGTTCCGGGGTCCATGTCAGCCCTCGTCCGGGTCGTTCACGAGACGCAGCGCCGCTCCGGGCCCGGGCGTCGCCGACACGAGTCCCGGCGCCGGCTGCTGGAGCTCGGCGGCCCGGACGAGGACGCCGGCGCGGAAGTCGCGGACGCGCTCGACCACCTCGGTCAGGCTCTCGGCCACGATGTACTTCGTGGCGTCGACCAGCGTCAGCACCGTGTCGGGGTGCGCGTCGACGCGTTCGACCAGATCGCAGTTGAGGGCGAAAGGCTCGCCGTTCAATCGGGTGAGAATGATCATCTCTCCGTCCTTGGAGGGTCCGGTTGCCGGTCCATGGCGCCCTGACGCCCCTCAGATCGGCCCGCCGGGGGCCGACCTGAGGGGCCGGGCGGGCTTACCGCTTGAGGTTGACGAGATCCTGCAGCAGTTCGTCCGATGCGGTGATCACCCGGGCGTTGGCCTGGAAGCCCCGCTGGGCGACGATCAGGTTGGTGAACTCCTGGGCGAGGTCGACGTTGCTCATCTCCAGCGTGGAACCCGACAGCGTCCCCCGCCCGCCGGAGCCGGCCTGGCCGATCTGGGGGAGCCCGGAGTTGACGCTGGCCCGGTAGAGCGAGTCGCCGGTCTTCTCCAGCCCTGAGGCGTTGGAGAACCCGGCCAGGGCGATCTGGGCGATCGCCCGCGTCCGGCCATTGGAGAACACGCCGGTGACGATGCCGTCCTGGCCGATGGTGAAGGACTGCAGCGTTCCGAGACCCGAGCCGTCCTGGGACAGCGCGGCCACGCTGGAGTCGCCCGAGAACTGGCGCAGGGCCTGGGAGTCGGTGGTGGCGCCGAAGTCCACGGCGATGGTGCCGTTCCAGGCGCCGGTGGCCGCCGTCGGCGTGAGCGTCAGCGACGGCGGGGGGTTGAAGGCCGGCGGGGTGGCGGCGGAGTCCCAGTTCAGCGTGGCGGTGCCGACGGTGACGTCGGGCCCGCCGCCGGTGTCGGGCATGGTGGCCGTGACCGTCCAGGTGTCGCCGGCGGTCTTGGTGTAGGTGAACGACGTGTCGATGGCCGTTCCCTGGCTGTCGTAGGCGGTGAGCGACGTGACGATCGACGTGCCGACCGCGGCGTCGGCAGGCAGGTTCCCGCCGAGCTTGATGTTGGCCGTCTCCGTCGGGGCGGTGGTCTGGCCGAGGGGCATCGAGATGTCCCCGACCGCGGCGTTGGGATTGACGACGCCGTTGGCGTCGGCCGTCCATCCCTGGAGGACTGCGCCGTCGGCGGTGGTCAGCCGGCCGAGGGCGTCGAAGTTCAGGGAGCCGTCCCGGGTGTAGAGCTGCTCCGGGCCCTTGCGGACCACGAACAGCCCGTCCCCCTGGATCGACAGGTCGGTGGACCGACCCGTCAGCTGGGAGGCGCCCTGGGTGAAGTTCTGGGAGATTCCGGCCACGCTGACGCCGAGGCCGACCTGGGCCGGGTTCGTGCCCCCCGAACCGCTGGCACCGCCGGCGGCGACACCGGCGCCCCGGATCGTCTGGCTGAGCAGGTCCTCGAAGATCACGCTGGAGGACTTGTAGCCGACGGTGTTGACGTTGGCGATGTCGTTGCCGATGACGTCCATCATCGTCTGGTGGCTCCGGAGGCCGGAAACCGCCGAGAACATCGAACGGAGCATGCGTTCCTTCTTTCTGCTTGGGAGATCAGGCGGTCGGGGTGGTCGGGGCGGTCGGAGCCGCCGGAGCCGGCGTTGCCGGGGCGAGGTCGACCCGGGTGACGTCGCTCAGGCCGATGGTGCTGTTGTCGGCGAGGATGAGGGTCGGGCCGGCACTGCCGAGCGCGGTCCCGGTGACGACGCCGGACTGCGGGCTGCCGTCGGCGCCGGTCCAGGTGACCTGACGGCCGAGGAGGCCCGCCGCCCGCTGCGCCGCTTCCCCGGCGACGAGGGCATCGGTCTGGGTGGCCATGTCGGTCATCTTCTCGACCATCGAGAACTGCGCCGTCTGGGCCATGAACTGCGAGCTGTCGACGGGCTGCATCGGGTTCTGGTACCGGAGTTGGGCCACCAGCAGCTTGAGGAAGTCGTCCTGGCCGAGCTGCGGCGTCTGCAACTGGGTGGTGGCGCCGTCGGTCGGCCCGCTGACGAGGGCCGGCGGGGCGGCGCCGTAGGCGCTGACGATGTTCACCGGGCTTCCTTTCGTTCCGGACGGGTCACAGGAGGACGTCGAGCCGGCCGGCGGCGTGCGCCGTGGCCGGCGGGGA
>Ga0070741_10020556_pt1 | contig 10386 bp, 8 predicted proteins | sample Coa_R1_4_FD_66440 | JGI IMG/M metagenome (GOLD analysis project Ga0070741, IMG submission 66440) | Surface soil microbial communities from Centralia Pennsylvania, which are recovering from an underground coalmine fire - Coalmine... | ecosystem: Environmental > Terrestrial > Soil > Unclassified ...
GCCGAAGGCGGTGGGGGCCGCTTCTATGGGGTTCGATACACGTCCTGAGCCTTTTGACTCGCGCACGAAGTTATCCAGATTCACGACGCCGGACACCCGCTGGTTGAATCATTGAGGCCCAGCGCAGCGCGGGGCTCCGTCCTTCTTTCTTTCAGGAGGTGGTATGCGGGCTAGACCAGGTTTGTTTCCGGGGTTGGCAGTCGCTCTTTTGCTGGGGCCGCCCTTTTTCGCTCAGGTGGCGCACCAGCACCATCCGCCCGCGACCACCAATGAATACATTCGATCGCTCGAAGACCCGGGCCGTGATGAATGGCAGAGGCCGGAAGAGGTCGTGAACAAGCTGGGCTTGCGGCCCGGCGATAACGTTGCGGATATCGGATCAGGCTCGGGTTACTTCACGGTTCGTCTTGCCCGGGCCGTGGGACCGACGGGGAAGGTCTTCGCGGTTGATATTGACCGCGAAATGCTGGCCTATGTTGTGCGGCGGGCCAAGGAAGAGCACCTCGGAAATATCTATCCGGTGCAGGCCGACGCGCATGACCCCAGGCTGGAGCCTTCCTCCGTGGACCTCATCTTCATCTGCGATACGCTTCACCACATTTCCGATCGGGCAGCTTACTTTCCGCTGCTGGCGCGCGCCTTGAAACCCGGAGGGCGCCTGGTGAATATTGACTTCGAGAAACGCGAGCTGCCGCTGGGCCCGCCGCTCGCCATGAAGATTGATCAACGCGATATGATCAAGGAAGCTGAATCGGGCGGCTTCAAGCTGAGCCAGGAGTTCGACTTCCTGAAGTACCAATATTTCCTGGTGTTCACGCGCTGAGCATGACTACCGATCTTATGGGAACCTCATCGCAATCTCAGCGAGCGGTCGGAGAGGCTGATGTGAGGGAGATGACGCGGACACGATGCGGGCACCTCCCGAGGCCATGGTGCGCGCCGCTGGTTGCATCACTGATTTTCCTGGGGGCCGGCTTCGTTTACGGGCAGTCCACCACGCGGCTGCTGCTGGCGAGCGGGACGGGAGTGCCCGAACATGCCGGCATCGTTTTCGGACCGTTTTCGAATCTCGCCATGAACGGGAATGAGCAGATCGTTTTTCTTTCCACGTTGCGAAGCTCCAAGAGTGAATTGCGCTCGGTGATCCGCTCCGTGGGTGTGACCTTCTCCGTCGTGGCTTTCGAAGGCCTGCGCGCGCCCGTCCCCAAGGGCTTTTACGAGTCCTTCAGCGCCCCAAGCCTGAATGATGCGGGGCTTGTGGCGTTCACCGCGAACCTCAAGCAGGAAAGTGAGGAGGTTCCGAAATCAATCGTGGTGCGGGTGGAGGGGACCAATCACACCGCGATTGCCCGGGTCGGGGACGCCATTCCCGGCGACCCTGGAACCACGTTCCAGGAGTTCTCCGCGCCACTGATCGATTCGTCGGGGAACGTCCTGTTTGCGGCCCGCACCGCCGGCGCGCACGCGGGCACCGGTCTCTACCTGTGGACCCCGCGTGAGACCCGCGTCGTGCCTATTCCCCCCGAATTCAAACTCAAGGCGAATGACCTGCTCGAGCCGGTGTTTTCGAGCCAGGATGAAGCGGTCTTCGCCCGCCGCGGCTTCCCGCGTGATCTGGTCACGGACCAGTTTTTCCGCGCCATCGCCAACAAGAACTTTCAGGCGCTTAATCCTCCGCCGGCGGCCACCGAGACCCAGGAGGCGCTTGCCGCGCGGCCGGGCGATGCCATCGCCGAAATGCTGCTCGTGGTGATGGGCGGAGAGAAGGTGGAGACCGCGGCGCTGGCCGGAAATCCTGCGCAAGCCGTGATGGCGCGGCTGGCTCCCGGCGTGCCCTTGAAACCCCTGGGACGCATCCAGGCACAGACGGCCGGAGCGCACGGGAATATCATCTTTGCCGCAACCCCCTCGGATGCGCCCAACGATCTGGCACTTTTCTGCTACTGCGACGGCGAGATAGACCGGCTGACGACGCCGGAAGAATTCATGTCCATTACGATCGCCGCCCTGGGAAAGCCAGTGACCTCGCTGGCGGGCGACGGGCACAACACGGTGGCGTTTATCGTGCCCGGGGAGGTGGAAGGCACCTCGGCCATCTACGTCACATCCCTGCCCTAAGGGCTTCAAACCACCAATTTCCAAGGCGCGCGATATTCGCGGCTCAGCAGTTTCTGCGCCGCCGCACCGCCCTTGATGAGGCGCTGGGTGGTGACATCCCACTCGATTCGTTCCCTGGTGCGGAGAGCCACGTTGGCCAGCAGGCAGGTGCTGCTCGAGCGATGACCGATTTCGATGTCGCTGGCGGGCAGCTTGCGAGTCTTCATGCAATCGAGCAGGTTCCCCACGTGATCGAAGAGGCCATCGTTAACCACGTCCATGTGCATGGTGGCGGTGCGATCGACTTCCTTTTTGTCCTCGGTCTTTCGTTCCGGGTAGACCTGGAAACCGCCCCGGTCCACGAACATGGTTCCGTCCGTGCCGTGGAATTCAATCCCGTAGCCGTGCCCGTACATTGAATTGGCATTGATCAGGCGATTTTCATAAGTGGCAACGAAATTCGGATACTCGAGCGTAATCTGGAGCGTGTCCGGTGTGTCGCTATTGTCTTTCAGAAAGAACTTCGATCCCGAGGCCGTGAGCGCCGTTGGCCCATCCACCTTCATGGCCCACTGAACGATGTCCAGCAGGTGGACTCCCCAGTCGCCCGGCCAGCCGTTGGCGTAATCATAGAAATAACGGAAAGTTGACCAGCGGTCCCCCACGCCGAAGCGGTTCCAGTTGAAGGGAACCTTGGGCGCCGGCCCCAGCCACATGTCCCAGTCGAGCCCGGGCGGCGGGTCGGAATCGGGGGGATTGCCGATGCCTTCCGGATAGATATTCGAGTAGTTCCAGGTGCGCACAAAGCTGACCTTGCCGATCAGCCCGCCCTGCACGAGTTCAACCGCCTTCTGAAAATGAACGTTGGACCGCTGCCACAGGCCCACCTGCACGACGCGCTTATATTTCCGTGCCGCCTCCACCATCTTCTTGCCTTCGTCGACGACCACCGAGACGGGCTTCTCCGTATAAACATCCTTGCCGGCCTGGCAGGCCATCACGGTGGGCAGGGCATGCCAGTGGTCGGGCGTGGCGTTGATGACCACGTCGATTTCCTTGTCGTCGAGCAACTGGCGAAAATCCTTGTAGGTTTTGGCCTTCCCTCCCGCTGCTTTGAGGCCGTTGGCCAGGTTCGGTTCGTAGACATCGCAAACGCCCGCCACCTCGACGCCGTGCCGCATGAAGTTCTCCATGTTGTCAACGCCCTGGCGGCCCGTGCCGATCACGCCCAGGCGGATGCGGTCATTCGCCCCCAGCACCCGGTCCGTACTGACTCCGGCCATCGACAGGCTGACGCCTGCGGTCGTGGCGGCCGCGCGCCGGATGAAATCCCTCCGATTGATCTCCATGGTGATTTCCTCTTTGTCCCTCCGAGATTTGGTCCCGGGCTCGTGAGAATCTGTACGAGTGTTTTTCATGGCCCGAGGCGCGATATTTATTATCACATCCACGAGGGAATACAAAGATAATCCCGGCGACTCATTGCCGTGACGGTGTCGCGCTGTCGAGACCATGCGGACGGCGATGGGGACATCGCCGCTACAGAAGAGCAAAGGCCTCTACCGCGTTGACTTGTGCCGAACGGCAGCCTAAGATGGGCGCCAAAGAGGAGGGAGTCTTCATGCAGCTTACTATTAATACGAGGGATGTGCAGGGCGCCAAGGTTCTGGATTTGAGCGGGCGGATTGTCGCCGGCGATGAAGTTGACGCCGTGCGCAAAACGATTAAGGGCCTGCTGGCTGCGGGTCAAAAGAAGATTGCGCTGAATATGGGGGAAGTGCAGCGCATCGACAGCACCGGCATCGGTATGCTGGTCGAGTCCATGATCCTGAGCGCCAAGGAAGATGCGCAACTCAAGATGTTCAACCTGCCGCGACTCATCTACAACGTGCTCCACACCCACCGGCTTTTACAGGCCTTCGAGATTTATAAGACAGAAGAAGAAGCTATGGCGAGCTTCACCGCACCAGCACAGCAACCGTCGGGGTAGTGAATGGAGGTAGCAAGCGCAGAGTTCGAAGAGCGCGAACTCGGCGCTACTCGCTAAGTGAAATACGGGCGCAACAACAGACACGCAGAGCTCGGGGTCCTCGTCTCCTGAGTTACAAGCTCATTAACAAAGTCTGGCCTTGGCGGGTGGGCTGCGGGATATTGATCTGACGCGCTGCCGCGGGCAGGCGTGGGGCGAAGCTGCGCGCTCCGAAAGGCGCGAAAGCAGAGCCGCAGACCCAAGGGTCTGCGCCAGCCGGCGAAAGGCACGAAAGCAGAGCCGCAGACCCAAGGGTCTGCGCCAGCCGGCCTTGGATGGAACGCGATGGATGCGCCATCCACGAACTGAAAGGCAGCAGGGGCTGAAGCCCGGGAATTCAGGCGAGCGTGTGGCGGCATGGCTCAACCCATGCCCTGATCCACACCGCTACCGGCGTTGATCGTGTGCCGCAGGAGGGCAGGCCGCAGCGCAGAGCCTCGCTCGCCGGGAGCCTTGCCAGGACTTCTTTCGACAAGCTCAGCCGGTGATTTCGAACGGTGCGAACTCTGCGCCACGGGAGTTCTGGTCAAAGTCGAGCCTATCGCTAAATCGATCCCAGCTTGGCCTGAAGATCCTGCATCAGGTTCTGCAAGACGACCTGATCGTAGCCCCGGAAATAGGCCTTCACCGCGCCGGTTCGGGAGTTCAGGTTCGTGACGTCACCCGTCACCTGGAGCCGAATCTTCTCGACCGTATTAGGATCGCTGGGCAAGGTCACCAACTTCACCGTGATTTGCAGTTTGTAGACCCAGTTGTCCTTGAGTGTTACCACCCTCTCGTTCCAGGTGGTTCTCAGGTAGCCCGAGGACTTCTCCATCGTCGCGATGTCGTAATTGTGCTCGAGGAGGGCGTTGAGCGAAGTCTGCCAGACCCGGTCGTATTCCTTCTGAAGTTCCTTTCGAACGGGCAATTCGCGCCAAACGGGATCCCCGATGACGAGCCGGGTTTTGAGCGGCTTGGGGATGGACTGTCCGTACAAGCTTACTGCACCGAGCATCATAACGGCCAGCAATACTGTCATGCGTCTACCAGTCATAGCAAAGAATCCTCCGAGAGTGGGTTTAGGGAACATTACATGGCAGGGGGACTGTGACAGCCTCCGATTCAGCGGCACCTCTTGCCGCGACTCAAAGGCCCTCTTCCGGACTGCGGGCATGTTCAGCGACGGGCGGATCCCGATGTCCCAACATAGGGTTCAGTTCCCCACGGGGATTATCGGCAGAAGAGGAGATCCCATTATTAAAATCAGACGAGGCCGGATGAGGTTTGGCGCGCCGAGGGGCGTCGGGGGCGCAGGAGGAAAGCCGGCACGGACACGCGGCGGAATGGCCTTGCCCTGGCTGCGGCCCCCTTCCGACGTGCCGCCCATGGCCTTGACAACTAAGCAAGCAACGTATACATTAGCAAGATAGGCTATCGTTGTTGCGCCCTTGCGGACGGAGAGGCCTTCGTGATGCCCGGGCTCTGCTTGTCGACCACCTCGCGCACGCTCCCTTGGCACGGGCCAAGGCAGGTTTTTGGCATGGATGGGAACACGGACAATCCCGCCGGTCGGCGGGAGGGTCCTGGAGCAATACCACGATGTCTTTTAGATTCAATGAATTTTCTGCATTACGTCGGATCACGATTCCCAAGAAAAAGCGTCAGCGAACAGATGTCACCCCGAGTGAGCGGCCTTCCCGGACCCGTCTTAATCTCGAAGGAAACTCTCAGGCGGCACAGGCACCCGGCCTTTACAGGGTCAGTGGCAGCACCTCACCGCCACCAAGCACAAATTGTCCAATTTCAGGGAGCGTGTGTACGACCAAACCGGGCAAGTTGCTTAGAATCAAGGGGAAGTGAATTGGCGATCTCGGTCTTCCATTCCTATTCCGGACGAGCGAAATCTGGGTGCAGTTTGCACAGATATGCTTCGCCCCATGGCTTCAGTATCTGGTCTTATGGATTCGGGGAGGTTCGTTCCGCGCCGCCCGTCCACGGCGTGACATTGAGGGGCACTTTGTCGGTTGAAATCCTCGTGAGTGGAGACTACGATAGCCCTTCTCTTCAGGAAGACCAGACTAATCGGAGAAGGCTCGCCTATGAACTATCCGGTGTGGGAACCTTTTATGCTTGGCGGAGGGATGGTTATCGGCATCATTGCCATCCTGCACATCTTCGTCTCCCACTTCGCGGTGGGCGGCGGTTTGTTCCTGCCTATGACGGAACGCAAGGCCTACCGCGAATCGAATCCTGCGCTGCTCGAGTACGTGAAGTCCCACTCGAAGTTTTTCGTGCTAGTGGTGCTGGTTTTCGGGGCGGTCAGCGGCGTGGGCATCTGGTGGTCGATTGGCCTTGTGAACCCCGAAGCCACGGCCACACTCATCCACGTATTTGTCTGGGGCTGGGCGATCGAGTGGGTGTTCTTCATCGTCGAGATCGCCGCAGCGTTCATCTACTACTACGGCTGGGACCGGCTGGATGCCAGGACGCATCTGGCGGTCGGCTGGATCTACTTCGGGGCAGCCTGGTTGAGCCTGTTCATCATCAACGGGATTCTGACCTTCATGCTGACGCCCGGCCGGTGGCTTGAGAACCAGAGTTTCGCTTCGGCCTTCTTCAACCCCGGCATGCTGCCCTCGTGCATCGTGCGGACCGCGGTTTCCGTGGCCCTGGCCGGGGTCTATGCTCTCGTGACGGCGACCACGATTCGCGAGATGGACCTGCGCACGGAGGTGACGCGTTACGCGGCGAAGTGGCTGCTGGCGGGAGCGCTGGTCATCCCCCTGGCGGGGATCTGGTACATCTCCATTCTGCCTCCCATGGCGCGCGAGACTTCGATGGGGGCGGCGCCGCCGGTCACGATCTTCGCGGCGCTTTCCATCTTCTTCTCCCTGCTGGTGGTGGCCTTCACCTTCTTTGGGCCCTATCAGCACCCGAGGTACTTCAATCTGACCTTTGCCCTGCTCCTCGCCGTGCTGGCACTGTCGACCACCGCCGTGACCGAGTGGGTGCGCGAGGCGGTCCGCAAGCCCTACATCATTTACAACTACATGTATGCCAATACGCTGCGGCTTGGGGAGATAAAGCGCGTCGAGCAGCAGGGCGTGCTGAAGTCGGCGCTCTGGGTGCGCGAGCACGAGGTTGATCCCCAGGCGCTCGTGCGGACGGGCGAAGATGTGTTCCGGGTCGAGTGCGCAAGTTGCCACACGGTGAATGGCTACAACAGCATCCGCTTCGCCGTAAAGGGATGGAGCGAGGCGATGATCGACTACCAGTTGCTGCATTTGAACGAACTGAAAGGGTTCATGCCTCCCTTTGTGGGCACCGAGGAGGAGCGCAAAGCCTTGGCGGCATGGCTTGCGAGTTTGAACCCTCCGTCGGGGATGATGCTGACGGAGCCGCCCGCGCCGGGTCATCACGCCGAATCCAACCGTGAAGGAGCTACGAGACCATGAATCCTGTGATTCCTGCCCCTGTTCCCGTGCCGCTGCCCGCACCCGCCTGGCTGCTTCAGTTTCTGCTGGTCTTCACTTTTATCCTGCACGTTCTACCGATGAATTTCCTGTTGGGGGGAACCGTCATCCTGACGCTTTCGGGTTTCCTCGGGTGCAAACGCAGTCGCCACCGCGAACTGGCCGTTCGCGCGGCGCGAGCCTTGCCGCCCGTGGTGGCCTTCACGATTACGCTGGGAGTTGCGCCGCTGCTTTTTCTTCAGCTCGTCTACGGGCAACTTTTTTACACCTCGTCGGTGCTGATGGCCTGGTTCTGGCTGGCGGTTGTCTTCCTGGTTTTGATCGGCTATTACGGCGTCTACTGGTTCAACATGCAGCAGGATGAACTGGGACCCCGGGCCCGGTGGGTGATGCTCGGAACCGCTCTGGTCTTTGTGCTCGTCGCCCTGATCTTCAGCCGGAATATGAGCTTCATGCTGAGGCCGGAGGAATTCTATGCGAGCTTCCTTAAGCACAAGGTTGGGTTGATTGTGGGGCCGGTTGGTGCGGCGGACATTGCCCGCCTGCTCCACTTTATCGTCGGCTCGCTGGCTGTGGCGGGGCTCGGACTCGCAATCCTTTCGCGCACCTGGAGCAGGGAAGCGCCCGATTTGGCGGTTTGGGCGCGCCGCTACGGCGTCAAATGGTTCATGGGTGCGACGGCGGTCCAGATCTTTGTCGGGTTGTGGTTCCTGACCAGCCTGCCGGTGGGCATCCGTCACCTGTTTCTGGGCGGAGATGCCCTGGCCACGGCGATCCTTGTGGCGGCGATTGCCTTGGCGCTGGTCGCGATGATGACCGCGCTCCGGAATCTCGCCCTGGGCGGTGCGTGCCTCGTGGGAACGCTCGTGCTGATGGCGGTCATCCGCCACCTGGTGCGTGTGGCTTACCTGCGCCCGTACTTCGATCCACGCGCATTGCCGGTGGAGGGACAGTGGGTGGTGTTCACACTTTTCGCCCTCCTGCTCGTGGCAGGGCTTGCGACCGTCGGCTGGATGCTCTGGAAATTCTTTTTGCCCGGAAGCGCGAGGGCGGCGAGCGGGCAGGCAGGGTAGCTTCGTTGGGACAACGGGCGGCTTAGCCGGCCAACGGCGAGTCGGCGGACGTGGCCGTGCCGGTGGTGTTCTGGAGGATGACGGCGGTCTCGTTAACGTAGTAGAAAGTGACGCCGGTTTTGCCGGGCGTGACCGGGTTGGCATTCACCTGGTACGAGTCGCAGGTGAGGTTGGGACAGTGCACCGAGTAAATGAAGGTGTAACCGCTCTTGGTGCTGGAATTCCCGGACCCCGCCAGAATGACGTCAAGCAGGTCAGCCGCGGTGGAAGTCGGCGGGCCCGGGGTGGCCGGTGGACCAAGATAACTGAGCAGGGAACTGTAACCTGTGCCGTACGTGGACGCGTAGGTTACTTCCGCGGTGCATATCTGGCGAAGCGAGGCGACGGCCGAGGCTTGGTTCGCGGCCATGCGCGAGCGCATGAAATTCGGAATGGCAATGGCTGCGATGATCATGATGATGGCGACCACAATCAGCAGTTCGATCAAGGAGAAGCCGCTTGAGAGTTTTCTCATGGAGTCATTACCCTGAATAACCGGCCATGGACCCGACTCGTGCACGAGGAACTTGCACCCAACCGCGCCGGCGCGCCGTTCCAGGAGGGTCTGTTCAGCCTCTCGATTTGACCACGGATACACGCGCGAAAGCCGGCGCCCCAGGAGGCGCCGCACTCATTGAGTGAAATCCGAAAGGCATTGCCTGTCGGAGGCCATCGACCGGACAAATCAACCGGCAACAAGCGCTTGCCGGCCTTTACAAGATACCGGGTTGTCAGGGCGGAAAGAAGATACCTTTTTAGATAACACCCTGACAGGCAAGACTCCTCGGGGAGGCAGGGCCGCTCAGGTTCGACGACGCTCCTGAGAGAATGCTCCTCAGGCTCGCTTCTGGCGGGGCGCCAGAAGCTTACTGCCCGAGCGGCGGCGGGAGAGGGCTTATGACAAAGAGGTGGATCTGGCTTCCAGCCACGGCCTATCTGGTCGGGACACTTTCACTGCCGGCGCAGAATCTTCCCTCGCGATATCTCGATGACTTGAATTGGATGGAGTTCCGCCAGATCGTCCCGGCTCAGGTGAAGACTGTTCTGCTGACTACCGGGACACTGGAGCCGCACGGCGTGGTGAACAACGGGGCTGACAATCTCGCCCCGGTCAAGATTGCCGAAGCGATCGCGCCGGAGGTGAACGCGCTTATTGCGCCGCACATTCCTTACGGCGTGACGGGAAGCATGGCGCCCTATCCCGGGGCTATCCATATTCCGGGTGAAGTCTATGGCCCTTACGTTCGCGCGGCGCTCACGGGCCTGGTTCGGAATGGCTTCAAGAACATTGTGATCCTCAATGGTCATGGGGGGCCTCAAACCGAAATTCTGAACAAGGTTTCCCAGGACGTGGCGCTGGAATTTAGAGTGAATACGCTGGTGGTGAACTGGTGGTCGACGTGCTCGGAAGCAGCTCAGGAGGTGTTCGGCAACGCCGGAGGGCATGCGGGCGAAAATGAAACCGCGTTCATCCAGGCCATCAATCCCAGGCTGGTCAAGAAAGAGCGGCTCGCGGAAATCACCACCACGCCCAACCCCGCGCCTGGAACCTGGTCCGCCACTCCGTTCCCATCTCCCATCGGCCTCTACAAGAAAGGCGAAGGGGCGCCGGGCGATTTCGATCAGAAGAAGGCGGACGCTTATTTCCGTAAGGTCAATGCCTGCGTCAGCAATCTGGTGAAGGACACCCTGC
>Ga0070741_10020557_pt1 | contig 10386 bp, 6 predicted proteins | sample Coa_R1_4_FD_66440 | JGI IMG/M metagenome (GOLD analysis project Ga0070741, IMG submission 66440) | Surface soil microbial communities from Centralia Pennsylvania, which are recovering from an underground coalmine fire - Coalmine... | ecosystem: Environmental > Terrestrial > Soil > Unclassified ...
TCCCGCGCGAGTGACCAGTTACTTACCGCCCGTTACTCGAGCGAGGCCGCCCCCAGGATGTTGAAGCCGCCGTCCACGTAGATGACCTCGCCCGTCACCGCACTGGACAGGTCGCTGCCGAGATACACGGCCGTGCGGCCGACCTCGTCGATCGTGATCGTCGATCGCAGCGGGGCGATCTCGGGGAACGAGCGGTACATCTGCTTGAACCCGGACACACCGTGCGCCGCCAAGGTGCGGACCGGTCCCGGTGAGATCGCGTTGACTCGGATGCCTTCCGGTCCGAGCTCGGCGGCGAGGTAGCGCACGCACGCCTCGAGCGCCGCTTTTGCGATGCCCATCACACGGTAGTTCGACATGACCTTCTCGGCGCCGTAGTACGTGAGGGTCATGACGCTCGAACCACGCTGCAGCACGCGGCGCGCCTCGCGCGTCAGGGCGACCAGGGAGTACGCGCTGATGTCCATGGCCGTTTGGAATCCTTCTCGGGACGTGTCCACGAAGGCCCCGTCGAGATCGGGCTTCGGAGCGAACGCGAGCGAGTGGACGAGGACGTCGAGCGTGCCGTGCTCGGCCTCCCACTTCTCGAAGACCGCGCGGATCTGGTCGTCGTCGGACACGTCGCACGGCTCGACGAACGTGGAACCGAGTCGCTGCGCGAGCGGTCGCACGCGCTTGTCGATCAGTTGCTCGATCGAGCTGAATCCCACCGTTGCGCCGTGATCGTGCAACGCCTGTGCGATTCCCCACGCGTTGGACATGTCGTTGGCGACACCGAAGACGAGTGCTTTCTTTCCTTCGAGCAGCAAGGCGGTCACCTCCCGGACGATGAGCCTACAGTCCGGGAAGTGACCGTGGCCGTGTCGCTGTGGTTACGGCCCGAAAAACGAACATGCCCGGCTACGTACGCAGCCGGGCATGTGCGAGAGCGTTGTTGCTACAGGACTTTTTCGAGCTCCAGTTCGGCTTCCTCGGCCCCCGCGCCACTCTCCGCCACGTCGTGGTCGAGCTTCGCGGCGTTGCGCAGCAGCTCGGCACGCCTGTCCACCTGACGCACCATCACTTCGCCGAAGACCGTGAACTCGCCGTTGCCGCCGTACCCGCCGCCGCCGTTGGACTCGGCCTGCTGGCGCTCCTTCTCGGCCTCCGCGCGGATCAGCGTGATGAGCTCGTCCGCCGTGAGGCGGCGCTTTCCGTTTCCGTTTCCGTTGCCGTTCTCTTCCATGCTCGCGCCGAAGTCCTGGATGTACATGTCGCGCAGCTCGTACATGCGGTCGACGGCGAACTCGGCCAGCTCCGGGTGCTCGTTGATGATGCGGCGGCACAGGTAGGTGCCGTACGCGATGTGGCGGCGCTCGTCGTCCTGAATGTGGCCGATACCGGCACGCAGACCGGGCAGCACGCCGAACTGGTCGAACATCTGGCCCCACATCTTGTAGCCGGCGATCGCGAGACAGCCCTCGATGAACTGGTTGTAGGTCACCGATGCGTCGAGGAACGCCTGCGGCGAACGATCGGTGAGCAGGCGCCGCATGGTCTTCGGCAGAATCGACTCGAACAGCCCGCCCTCACGGTCGGGGTCGGGCGGCGTCACGCCGCGCTCGATCATGCGCTCGCGCGAAATGCGCTCGAGCTCGAGCGGGTCGGCACCGACCGCGTCGTGCCAGCGACGGAAGAAGTCGACGTGCTTGGCCTCCTCGTAGCAGAACTGCGTGAGGAACATGGTCTCCTCGGCGCGGTGCTCGTCGGCCATCGCGAAGCACAGCGGCATGATGTCGAGCGTCACGCCCTCCTCACCGACCATGAAGCCGCGCGCGAGGCCGGCCACGATCAGCTGGTACTCGAGGGGCATCCCTTCCCAGTCCTTCGCGTCCTGCGAAAAGTCGAGATCGGCCGGATCCCAGTGGAGGCGCTTGCCCTTGTCCCACAGGCGCCAGGGCAGGATGTCGGTGCGCAGTCCCTTGGTGGACGACCAGTCGCGGTAGCTCCGCGTGAGGTTCTGGACGTCGTCGAGCGTCTTCGCCATCACTGTCCCCCTTAGTCGAGATCCGGCTCCCAAAACTATACCCATCGGGACAGGTTTGAGCTAGCAGGCCCAGAACCGTCCGGCCACGTGGCGCGTTGTACCAGTCAGGTAAAGTTTGGATGTCGTCGTGGGGAGGGCGCTGTGAGTACGCCTCGACGTGGGTCGTCCAAACGCTCGTCCGAGCTGTCGTCCGCCGACGCCTCGGATGTCGAAAAGCTTCGCAAGTACCACGCCGAGCTCGGCGCGTTCCTCGCCGGCATCGAGGCCGAGCAGTCCCCCGCCGCCAAGCTGAGCCGGCACGTCCGGCGCCACCTGCCCCTCTACGCGCTCGCCGCCGTGTTCGCGCTGATCGTGATCCTCATTCCGACCGTCAACGAGCGCACCGGAGGGACGACGGCCGGCAACGTAACCGGCGACAACGGCGCCGCCGCGACGACGGACACCTCGGGCGGCGCGGCGTCAAGCGGCGGCTCACAGCCGGGCACGGCCGGCGGGAGCGGCAACGTCGCGATCGGCGCGCCCGGCAGCGGCGGCGGAGGTGCCGGCAGCGTGGGCAGTTCGTCGGGGCCGGTTGCGAAAGTCTCGGTCGGAACGGGCGTCACCGCCGGCGGTGTCACGTGCAGGCCCGGGGTGAAACAGGTTCCGTGGTCGCTGTACGCGAATCCGTGCGTCGCGAAGTTCACCGGCAACAACGGCGGCGCCACGTACCGCGGCGTCGACGCCAAGACGATCAAGATCGCCATCCGCCACTGGGCAGTCACCGCGGACGACGTCACCGACGCGCAGAACAAAGCCGCGGGACGTCAGGACCGCGCCGGCGCGTTCGCGCTGTACCGGCAGTGGCAGAAGTTCTTCGAGAAGTACTTCGAGCTCTACGGACGCAAAGTGCAGTTCGTCGATTTCCAGAGCCGCGTGTCCAACAACATCGACGAAGCGCAAAGCAAGGGACAGGAGGGCGCCTGCGCCGACGCGACGAACATCGCCCAGTCGGTCAAAGCGTTCGGTGACATCGGATATGCGGTGTCGATGATCGAGAGCCAGCCGTTCGCCGATTGCGCGAAGCAGCAGAAGATCTTCGTGCCGTTCGGCGCGTCCTACTTCCCCGAGGACGGCGTGAAGGCGTCCTACAAGAACTGGGATCCCTACGTCTGGCACGTCTACATGGAGTGCACGCAGATCGGACACGACGTCGCCGAGTACATCGGCAAGCGTCTCCTGGGCAAGCCTGCGAAGTGGGCGAAGGACATCACGTATCAGAAGTCGGTGCGCAAGTTCGGCACCTACGTCCCCGACAACGACGGCTACCAGCATTGCGTGAACCTCACCGAGCAAGACCTGCACAACAAGTACGGTCTGCCGAAAGACCAGCCCGTACGGTTCAACTACCAGCTCGACGTCCGTCGCTTCCCCGACCAGGCCGAGCAGGGCGTCATCCGGTTCCAGGCCGCGAACGTCACGACACTGCTCAACGCGTGCGACACGTTGTCGACGCGGTTCCTCACCGAGGCAGCGGACAAACAGCAATGGGGGCCCGAGTGGCTCATCATCGGCGTCGCGCTGCAGGACACCGACGGCCAAGCGCGCACGTGGAACAAGAACGTGGTCAACGGCCACCTCTTCGGCATGAGCCAGCTCGGTCAGGCGCGATCGATCGAGGGAACCACAGGCGAAGCGATGCGGAGCTGGAAGACGATGTTCGGCAGTGCCAAGCCGCCGGGCGGATTCGGCGACCAGTACTACCGGATGCTGTTGCTCTACCAGATGCTCCAGGCGGCGGGCCCCGTCCTCACGCCCGAGAACATCGCGCGCGGTCTTCGGTCGCTCGGCGAATCGGGCGGTGCGCACGCGCCGTTCGGTCAATGGGGATTCAAGGGCGACCACACCGCGATCGACGACTCGCGCGAGATCTACTGGGACTCGACGGCCAAGGGATTCGACGGATCGGCCGGCGCCTACCTCGAGGCGAACGGCGGCCGCCGTTACCTGTCCGGAGAGTGGCCGCGCCAAGACCCGCCGATCAAGCCGCGGTGAGGTAGCGCAACGTCCGAAGGGGTCCGATGACGTCACCGATGGTTCGGCGTCTCCACGCGGCGGTCGTGGCCGTCGAAAAGCGCTGGGCGTCGATTGCCGTTCTCCTCGGAGTCGTCGCCATCTGGCTCGCCGGCGACCATCTCCTGCCTCGCGGCCTGCCGCTCGGCGAAGTCGTGCTCGGCCTGGTGCACGGCTCCCTGTACGCGCTGATTGCGATGGGTCTCGTGCTGGTGTTCCGGGCCAACCGCATCATCAACTTCGCGCAGGCCGAGCTGGGGTCGGCCGCCGCGACACTCGCGATCGTCCTCGTCATCCAGCTCGGCGTGAACTACTTCCTCGCGATGGCCGTCGGGCTGATCGGCGCCGTGCTCACCGGGTTCATCGTCGACCTGGCCGTCATCCGAACGTTCCGCAACAGCCCCCGGCTGATCCTCGCCGTCGCGACGATCGGTGTCGCGCAGATCCTCGCGGGCCTGAGCTTCCAGATCCCGTTGTGGTTCACCGGACCGTCCGGCGTGTTGAAGCGTTCGTTCACGACCCCGTTCAACCTCCACTTCTTCATCTTCCCTGTGCGCTTCGGCGGCGACCACGTCATGGCGATCATCGTCGCGCCGGCGGTCATCGCTGCCGTGACGCTGTTCCTCAGGTACACCGACTACGGGGTCGCCATCCGTGCGTCCGCTGAAAACCGCGACCGCGCGCATTTGCTCGGCATGCCGGTCAGCCGGCTGTCCACGATCGTCTGGTCGATCGCCGGGTTCCTGTCGGCGCTCGCCGTGCTCCTCCGCGTGCCGATCGTCGGGTTCTCCGGGTTCGGCGGCGCCTCCGGCGGCGGACCGTCGCTGCTGCTGCGGACGTTCGCGGCCGCCGTCATCGCACGCATGGAGAACATGGCCACGGCAACCGTCGCGGCGCTCGGGATCGGCGTCTTCGAGGCACTGACGATCTGGACGTTCGGCAACACGACGTACTCCGATGCCCTCCTCGTCGCGATCATCCTCGCCGCGCTCCTCCTGCAGCGCGGCGCGTTCCAGCGGGCGGCGGAGACGGGCATCTCGTCTTGGCGCGCACTGCGCGAAGTGCGGCCGATTCCGACGGAGCTGCGGCGTCTCCCCGAGGTTCGCTGGGGGCTGATCGGTTTGTGGACGCTCCTCGGCGGCTTCGTCCTCACGTTCCCGATCTGGGCGGGCGCTGCCAACGAGCAGCTTGCGTCGCTCATCTTCATCTACTCGATCGTCGCGGTGTCCCTCGTCGTGCTGACGGGCTGGGTGGGACAGATCTCCCTCGGCCAATGGGCACTCGCGGGCTTCGGCGGCGCCACGGTGAGCGTGCTGGTCTCGCACCACGGCATCGACCTTTTCGTGTCGCTGCTGGCAGGCATGGCCGTCGCCGCTGCGGTTGCCCTCGTCATCGGCATACCGGCGCTGCGCATCTCAGGTCCGTTCCTTGCGGTGACGACGCTCGCGTTCGCGGTGACCGCGCGCACGTTCTTCCTCGAGGACCGCTACGTGCCGTGGTTCGTCGAGTCCAGCGTCGTGCGTCCCCCGCTGCTCAAACGGCTCCCGATCGAGCTCGACTGGCAGTTCTATTTCTTCTCGCTTGCGATGCTGATTCTCGTCGTGCTCGGCGCGCGAAATCTCAGGCATTCACGCACGGGACGCGCGTTCATCGCCGTGAGGGACAACGAGCCCGCGGCACAGGCCGCGTCGTTGAACGTGCCGCGGCTGAAACTGCTCGCGTTCGCGATCTCAGGCGCGATCGCCGGGCTCGCCGGTGGTTTGTACGTGCTGCACCAGCACGGGCTCAACACGGATTCGTTCGGACCCGAAGTCTCCCTGCGCTTGTTCACCATGGTCGTCATCGGCGGCCTCGGCTCCCTGCCCGGAGCGATCCTCGGCGCCGTATACGTACGCAGCGTGGAGTCGTTCATCGGCGGGGGCTGGGCGCAGCTCGCGTCCGGCGGCGGCATTCTGCTCATCCTCATGGTCATGCCCGGCGGACTGGGAGCCGGCATGTACCGGCTGCGGGACGAGATTCTCCGGTGGATCGCCAAGCGCCGCGGCATCGTCGTCCCGTCGCTGCTGGCGGACATCCGCGCCGAGCGCGCGGAATCCGACGAAGTGCAGGAAACGGAGGACGTCGTGCTGGACGACGTCCTCGAAGCGGTGCGCTCGCAGAGCCCGAACGGTGAGCCGGCGCGCACGAAGGCGGGAGCGCGATGAGCGAGCGGGCCGGCCGCCTGAGGACGTTCTTCGAGTCGATCGGATCCGTCGGCCTGTATCCGCTGATCATCCTGTGCGCGTTCGCCTGGATCGACGAGTTCGATCAGGTCGCGTTCGGTGCGCTGTCACCGGAGATCCGCCACTTCTTCCACCTCTCGGAAGCGTCGTTCATCCTGATCGTGTCGCTGTCCGGCGCACTGTCGATTCTCGCGTCGGCTCCTCTCGGATACCTCGCCGACCGGAGCAACCGGGTGCGTATATCGCAGATAGCGGCAATCGTCTGGGGCATCGCGGCGCTCGGCACAGGGCTCGCTCCGCTCCTCGGCCTGCTCATCGCAGCGCGCTTCGTCGCCGGCATCGGCCGCCTCGTCAACGAGCCGGTCCACCCGAGCCTGCTGTCCGACTACTACCCGCCGGCTTCGCTGCCGAGCGTGTTCGCCGTGCACAGGTTCGCGATCATCTTCGGGAACATCGCCGGTCCGATTGCCGGTGTCATCGCTGCGGCCTTCGCCGGGTCGATCTCGAACTGGCGTCCCGTGTTCGTGATCCTCGCTGCGCCGATGTTCCTGTTCGTCGTGCTGTCGCTGCGCATGCGCGAGCCGCTGCGCGGCGAGTCGATCGACGCGACGCAGGCGGCGCGGAACACCGAGCACGTTCCGTTCGGCGAGGCCTACCGCCGCCTGAAGGCGATCCAGTCGCTGAAGCGCACGTGGGTCGCTGCGTTCTTCTTCGGCGCCGGCGTGATTCCGCTCGCGTCCTTCCTGAGCCTGTTCTTCGAGGACGTCTACCACATGGGTCCGTTCGGACGGGGAATGATCGTGCTGCTGCGCGGCGTCGGCGGCGCCGTCGGACTGCTCATCGGTTCGCGCATCGCGAACTGGGTGGCATCGCGCGAGCGCCACAACCGCCTCCCGCTGATCACCGGACTGATGATCGTCGAGTTCGCGGTCGGGCTCCTCGGAATGGCCGTGCTGCCGTGGCTCTCCGCCTCAGTCGTCTTCGTCTTCCTGCTGTCTGTGGGCGCAGCCGGTTTCCTGCCGCCTTACCTCACGACGGTCGCCCTCATCGCGCCGCCGCGCATCCGGTCCCAGGCGTATGCGTACTCGCTTCTCTTCTTCGCCATCGGCGGCATCGTTCTGTCCCGCATCGCCGCCGGCGTCAGCGACGCGCACGGCGACCGTCTGGGCATCGTGCTCCTTTCCGCGTTCGTCGCCGTCGGCGGCCTCGTCGGCATGACGGTGATGCGTTTCGTCCGGCGCGACATGAACGAAGCGGTGAAGTCGCTGAAGGCGCAGGAGGCTGCCGAAGGCGGCACCTTCCTGGTGTGCAAGGGCGTCGACGTCGCCTACGACCACGTGCAGGTGCTGTTCGACGTCGACTTCGACGTGAAAGAAGGCGAGATCGTCGCGCTGCTCGGCACCAACGGCGCCGGCAAGTCGACGTTGCTCAAGGCGATCTCCGGCATCGTCGATCCGATCGGCGGCGCGATCTTCTTCAAGGGACGCGACATCACGCACGCCGATGCGAACATCAAATCGGAGATCGGCGTCATTCAGGTCCCCGGGGGCCGCGGCATCTTCCCGTCGCTGTCCGTCGGCGAGAACCTGCGCGCCGCGGGCTGGATGTACCGCAAGGACGCGGGCTACAGAAAGGACGCCGTCGACCGCGTGCTCGAGTACTTCCCGATCCTGCGCACGAGATGGGACACGACGGCCGGGAGCCTGTCCGGCGGCGAGCAGCAGATGCTGTCGCTGGCCCAGGCCTTCATCGCGAAGCCGACACTGCTGCTCATCGACGAGCTCTCACTCGGACTCGCGCCGACGGTCGTGGAGCAGCTGCTGGAGATCGTCCGCCTGATCCACAAGCAGGGCACGACGGTCGTCCTCGTGGAGCAGTCGGTGAACACCGCACTCAAGGTCGCGCAGCGCGCTGCGTTCATGGAGAAGGGCGAGGTTCGCTTCGAGGGCCCGACGCAGGAGTTGCTCGCGCGTCCGGACATCCTGCGTTCGGTGTTCCTCCAGGGAGCGGCTTCGCGCGGGGCCACGACGAAGCGCCGTGGATCGCGGTCGCGGTCGCCGGAGGCGATGCGCTCGCTGCGCAACGAGATCCTGAAGCGGCCCGTCGTCCTCAAGACGACCGGACTGGCCAAGCGCTACGGGGGCGTCGTCGCGGTCGACGACGTCGACCTCGAGCTGCACGACGGCGAGATTCTCGGCCTCATCGGACCGAACGGCGCCGGCAAGACGACCGTGTTCGACCTGATCTCCGGCTTCACGCCGTCCAACCGCGGACGTCTCGAGTTCATGGGCATCGACGTCACCGACTGGAACGCGACGCAGCGGGCGCGTGCCGGTCTCGGTCGTTCGTTCCAGGACGCGCGGTTGTGGCAGGCGCTCACCGTGAAGGAGGCGATCGCCGTGGCGTGCGAACGGCACGTCGAGATCACGTCCCCAGTAGCCGCCATCTTCTCGACCGCCGTCGCCGACGATTCGGAGCGCGCGGTCGAGCGCCGCGTCGAAGAGCTGATCGAGCTGCTGTCCCTGCACGCGTTCCGCGACAAGTTCGTGTCCGAGCTGTCGACGGGCTCGCGGCGAATCGTGGAGATCGCGGCGATCCTCGCGCACGAGCCGTCGGTGGTCATCCTCGACGAGCCGTCCTCGGGCATCGCGCAGAAGGAGACCGAAGCGCTCGGCCCCCTGCTGCGCCAGGTGCGGGATCACCTGTCGTGCAGCATGCTGGTGATCGAACACGACATGCCGCTGATCACATCGCTTGCCGACCGCATGCTTGCCCTCGACACCGGACGCGTGATCGTCGAGGGCACACCGCAGGACGTGATCAACCACCCGGCCGTGGTCGAGTCCTACCTCGGGTCGGACAGCTACTCGGATCTCGTGTCCGGACGGCCCAAGCGGTCACCGGCGCGCTCACGCTCCTGAATCCGTCACTCGGCGCGGGCCGCCGCCGCCTCCGCATCGTCGTCTTCGCGATCGTCGGGCTGGCCGTGGTGATCGGTCTGGTGAACGCCGTCGCGCACCGGCAGGTGCTGCGCGCGGGCTCCGCCGTCGAGCGCGGAGCGCCCGTCCGCATCACCAACGTGCCGACGACGTACACGGCGACGTATCGCGTCGAGAACCGCGCCGGCGGCAAGCTCACCGTCACGACGGAGAAGTACTGGGTGCGGCGTCCCTTCGACAGTCGCATCGAGACGTGGCGCGGCAAGACGAGGCTCAGCATTCGCTGGAGCACGTTCGCGCAGTTCGCGTCGCAGAGCAACGCGGCGCAGCCGCTGCACATCGCCGTGCCGCCGGGACTCGCGTCCGGCGACCTGCGCATCGATGCGGCGCTGCCCGACGCGCTCCGCGACAAGCTCGTCGTTCGGCGGGAGCGTCGCCGCGTGTACGGGCGCTCGTGCCAGGTGTACCGCGCCGGGGGCCCCGTGTCCGCGGGGGACCTGACGCCGTACAAATCGGGAAGCGGCGACTTCGCGGATGTCTGCATCGACGGTCACGGCATCGTCCTCGAAGAGGCGTGGACGTCCAACAACAAGCTGATCCGGCGCCGTGCGGCCGAAAAGCTCGCCGTCGGCGTCCCCATCGACGACGCCACCTTCGAGATCCCGATTCCTGCGTCGGACGCGTCGATGCAAGGCAGCGTCAAGCGGGTGTCGTCGCCGGGCGCAATCTGGAGGCTCAGAAGCGTGCCGAGCGGCTTCACGAACCTCGGCACGTTCGCGGTGACGATCCCCTCGATCGCGCTCCCGCAGTCGCAGGGACCGGTCTCCTCGACGAGCGAGATCTTCGTCCGGGGGCCCGACCTCCTGATCGTCGACCAGGATCCGTCGCTGTTGCAGTACATCTCCGCCGACGACCGTCCGGCTCGGCCTACGTCGATCCCGCCGCTGCGCAGCGGACAGGTGGTTTTCGATGCACGAATGAGCGAGGCCCGCGGAGGCACGCCGGACGGTTCAGCGGTGAGATTGGTCGGGACGCTGTCACCGTCCGAACTGATCCGGCTGGCCGGGAGTATCGTGAAGGCCTGACGACAAGGGGGACACGGTGGCGGACACGCTCACGCGGTTCGAGATCGTCGAGGACACCAACCTCG
>Ga0070741_10020558_pt1 | contig 10386 bp, 8 predicted proteins | sample Coa_R1_4_FD_66440 | JGI IMG/M metagenome (GOLD analysis project Ga0070741, IMG submission 66440) | Surface soil microbial communities from Centralia Pennsylvania, which are recovering from an underground coalmine fire - Coalmine... | ecosystem: Environmental > Terrestrial > Soil > Unclassified ...
CGCGCGGCGAGTCCGGCGAGGGTTCTACTCGTTCTCGGCGTGCTGGCGGTCTTCGTTGCCAGCGATGGGCTGCGTTCGACGCATCGCCAGGCCGAATCTCCCAGCCCGGTACCGGCGACGCTCTCCCTGGGCTACTCGGCGGGCTGGAACCTGCTCGCCGGCGCCGGCGTGGCGATTCCCGGCGCGGATGGTCCGCTGTATACCTATCAGCGCGGCGATAGCGCGTATCGGGCGCTTCCCCCTGGTGCACCGCTGGCGGCGGGCCGGGGCTACTGGGCCTACTTTGACGAGCCCACCACGATCCAGTCGCCGCTCGGTGGCACGACTGGGCCGGTGCCGTTGCCGGCAGGGCAGTGGGTCCTGGTCGGACGGCCAGCCTTCGCCGGAATGCCACGCGGTGCGGACCTGCTCGAAGTGTACGAGCCAAACCTGCGAGTTTATCGACCTACGAACTATCTGAAGCCCGGACAGGGTGCATGGGTGTTCTCGTACACTGGCGGCACGCTCACGTTCGACGTGCCCGGCGCACCGGCGCCATCGACCGATCCGTACGCCGACCAGCCTGCCTGCCTGGGCCGATCGCCGTCCATCGTCTTCGCGCCGGGCTGGAATCTCGTGGATGGCGCCGCAGCGCTGTTCGCTCAGAACTTCCCCGAGCCGACGCTGTTCGCCTGGGATGGCGGCACGTATATCGCGGTAACGCCCTCGGCGGTGCAGGTCGGCACCGGTTACTGGGTCTTCCGCTCCAGCCCGTACGTCTCGCCGGTGGCCTCGGGCGGGGGCTCCCTCCTCGCTCCTGCCATGGAACTCTGTCCACCGGTCCCGACGCAGCTCCTTGCGAACCGCTGGCAGTTGATCGGAAATCCGTCCAGCCGAGCGGTCACCGTCGAGGGCGCGATGGCACTGTACGCCTTTGATGCCGGCGCACAGGCGTACGTGGCGACATCAACCCTCGGCCCTGGCCAGGCAGCCTGGGCCTGGAGCAGCAGCGACACGCTCCTGCGCTTCCAGTTCGCCACGCCCTGACCGGCGGTAATGCAGTTGCGAGGGTGACCGTTTCGCTGCGGTCAATCTCCTGGCAAACGGCCGTCCCGTCGAGAACGATCGAGCTACGGCAGCCAGCGCGGCTGGTCGTGGTCGAGCGGCACGGCGGGGCGTGCCCAGCGGGCGGGCGTCTCGCTGAGCTGCACGATCGGCGCGAGGTGGCGCAGCCGGCCGAACGGCGTCTCGGACGTCGTGCTCAGCGCCGCGATCCGCTCGGGCGGCAGGTCGCCCGGCGCGGCGGCGACGAGTTCGGGACCGATCCTGCCCTGCGCGGTGAGCCAGCGGCCGGTCTGCGCCAGCGAGATGCGCACGAGATAGCTGCCGCCTTCGCTCGCCCGTCGCCGGAGCGCCACCATCGCGCCGAACGCGGCCAGATAGCCGGTGATGTAATCGAGCGCGGAGACCGGATAGAGCCGCGGCTTGCCGTCCAGGGCGTACTCCTGCGCGATGCCGCTCACGGCCTGCACCAGCGTGTCGAAGCCGCGCCGCTCGCGCCACGGCCCCTCGTGACCGAAGGCGCTCAGCGTGACGTAGACGATCCCCGGCCGCAGCGCCATCACCTCGTCCGGCGAGAAGCCGCGCGCCGCCAGCGAGCCGGGCCGGTACCCCTGCGAGAAGACGTCGGCGCCGCGGATCAGCTCCCGCAGCGTCGCCACGCCGCCGGCATCGGTCAGGTCGAGCACGGTGGAGCGCTTGCCGTGGCCGGTGTCGATCGTCTGCGTTTCGTCGTTGGGCAGGCGATCGGTGCCCACGCGCAGCACCTCGGCGCCGTGCTCTGCCAGGGTGCGGGCGCAGGTCGGACCCGCAAGCACGCGGGTGAGGTCCAGCACGCGCACGCCGGCGAGCGGCCGCTCGCCCGCGGGCAGCGGTTCGGGCGGACTGTCGCTCACGCGCAGTACCTCCAACAGCGGCAGGGCGGCGACCGCCCGCGCCTGCGGCTCCCGGCGCCACTCCTCGGCGGAGCGCACCATCCCCGCACAGGCGCCGTGCGCGACGATCGCCTCTTCGAGCTCGGCCGCCCGCCGGCCCGCGACCGCCCGCGCCATGCTCTCGGCGCCGGCGTCGCAGGCCAGCACCTCGCGGATCCGCTGACGGTGGTGCTCGAAGCCGCCGTGCAGGTAGATCCAGCGATCGTCCACCGTGCGGAAGATGCCGCCGCCGGATCCCGGCAGGATCGGGGCGCGGCGGGATGGCTCCACTGCGCCGTTCGACTCACGTCTGAGGTACTGGTTGCCGCGCATCGCTGCCGCCGCGGCGTCGACGTCGACGTGCACACGCTGGCCGCGGCCCGTGCGTTGCCGCCATACCTCGGCGGCCGCCACACCGCACGCCGCGATCGCTGCTGCACCCGCCTCGCCGATACGCAGCGGCAGGGGGAAGACCGGGTCTTCGCCGGCGAAGGTTGCGCTCGTCTCCGGGGCGACCGCCGCGGCGGCCAGAATCTCGGAAAGCATCGTCTGTGGCGTCGGCTCCATGCCCGCTGCTCCGGATGGTTCCTGCACCGTATGCCCGCGCACTCGTGGCGCAAGCGCTCGGCGCAACGCCGCGGCACGAGCGCCGCCCCGGCCGCTGCGCCCCGATCGTACGTCGCGGCGGGACGGAAGGGCGGCAGCCGCTGCCCCTGCGCAAAGGCGGTATCCAGGGGCGGCGGCTGCCGCCGAGTTACAGCCTGGTCCGGCCGGGAGCCGCCCGAAGCCGCCGCATGAGCGGCAGCCGGCAGGCGATCGGCCATCAGGCCGGGAGGTGGGTGGGGGTTGATGCCCCAAACGCGCCGCCGGCCCTAGCCGAGCTGCTTGTGCAGGAAATCCAGCGTCTTGCCGAAGCTATCCATCGCCTGCTCGGGACGGTAGATCGGATAGCTGTAGTACCAGAAGCCGTGCCCGGCGCCGTCGTAGCGGTGGAACTCGTAGTCCTTGCCGTGCTTCTTCAGCTCGGCCTCGTGCTGGTCCACCTGCTCCGGCGAGGGCGCCTTGTCGTCGTTGCCGAAGATGCCGAGCACCGGGCAGTTCAGGTCTTTCGTCATCGTCACCGGCGAGACGGGCTGCTTCTCCGTGGTCTCGTCCTGCACCACACGGCCGCCCCATAGATCCACGATCGCGTCGAACGCGCGCGACGTGCAGGCCGCCACGTAGGCGTGCCGTCCGCCGGAGCAACTGCCGATGATGCCCACCTTGCCGTTGCTGCCGGCTTGCCCCTTCAGATGGTTCAGGGCGCCAACGCAGTCGCCCACAACCTGCGCGTCGGCAACGCCGCCCTCGCCACGCACCTTCGCCGCGATGTCGTCGGGCGCGCCGTGGCCGGCGCGGCAGTAGAGGTCGGGGCAGATCGCGGAGAAGCCGTGCTGCGCAAAGCGCCGCGTGAACTCCAGGTACAGCTCGTCCCAGCCGGGCAGGTGGTGCACCAGCACCAGGCCGGGGAACGGCCCCGGGCCGCTGGGGCGCGCCGCGTAGGCGTGAATGCGGTCGCCGTTATTGCCGGCGATCTGGATGAACTCCGTCGTGATCGTCGGCACCGCGTCGGTCTTGAACTGGTTCCACGGCATCGTCGCACCTCCCCGCCGCATGGCTCGGCGGCGATCGAACCGCCGCCGGCCGAGGTTTCCAGCGGCAGAATACCGAGCGCAGCGCTGACTGTCACCCCGCGGTGCGCCGTCGGTGAGCGATGCAGCGATTCCGGCAGATTCAGCCCCGCGGCAGACCCAGACCGCCCGTGGCGATGATGCCGCGCTGATTTTCGCTGGTGCCGCCGGCGATCGTCGTTGGGAGCACGCCGCAGGAGTAGCGCGCCATCCGACCCTCCGCGACCTCGCGCCCGCCCGAGGCCCGGCGCAGCAACCCGCGCGGGCCGAGCAGGTCGACGGCGAAGTTCACGGAGCGCAGGCTCGGCTCGCCGCTGAACAGCTTCACCATCGGCGCTTCGCAGTTGGGCACGCCGCCGCGCGCCTGCAGACTGGGGACCTGCAGCGAGATCATGGGGGCGACCTCGGTCCCGAGGTACAGCTCGGCCACGGTGAGCCGGCGCGGATCCCGGGCGGGCAGCGGCCGCACCAGCGCGATCAGGTCGAGCAGTTGCTGCTACAGCGCCACCGCCCCGGCGATGCCGGAACGCGCGTAGCTGCGCGTGGTCATCGCCACGTACCAGCCGCGGATTTCCTCGCCGATGCGCTCGGCGGGGATGCGCAGCTTGTCGAAGAAGGTCTCGCAGAGGTCGCTGCCGCCGGCCATCTCCGCGATTGGCCGCACGGTCGGGCCGGGCATATCCAGCGGCGTGACGAAGTCGGAGATGCCGCGGCGCCTGGGCGCGTCGGGCTCGGTTCTGGCCAAAAGAAGCAGCCAGTTGCAGGTGCGCTATCCGCGAGCTGCGTCACGCATCCCTTCGGGGAGATACTCCTCGTAGACAAAGTCGTGCGGCGGCGTGCGACCGTAGGCCGCGCGGTACCAGGTCTCGGAGATCGCACGCAGCGCCTCGGTGAAGCGTACGTGCCGCACGTCGATCGGCGACTCGACGGTGAAGTAGCGGATCGCGAACGACTCGACCATACTGACCAGCGCCGAGGCGAGCAGCGCCGGGTCGGCGTGGTCGCCGGGGTCGATGTCGTCGATCAGCGCCAGCCGCCGGCGGATCCGCTCCTCGACCCGGTGGCGGCCGGCCTCGTACTGCCGGCGAATCTCCTCGTCCGAGAGTGCCAGCGAGAGCATCTGCGCCAGGAGCGGCGCGGCACCCTCCATCCAGTAGAGATAGGCGGCGTTGGCGGCGACGATGCGCGAGTATTCGTCCTTGCCGGGGTACTGGCGGCGGGCCAGCGCGGTGAACTCGCTGCCCTCTTCGGTGATCAGGTGGACGAACAGATGGCGCTTGTCGCGGAAGTAGAAGTAGAACGTGCCGCGCGAGATGCCGGCCTCGCGGCAGATCTCGTCCACGGTCACACCGTGGTAGCTGGTGCGGGCGAAGACGGTGCGCCCGGCGCGGAGCAGGAGGCTGAGGCTTTCGCCATCGCCGGGAACGCCGGTGTCCCGGCGAGGGGAATGGTACGCGCGTGACCGGTTCGGCGGCTCTGGCTGGGCCTCCGCCCTTTCCTGCATCGACCTGCTCCTCGGCGGCACGTTAGCCTGGGTGACCGAGCCGCGTTCGCCACTACTGTACTCAAATCTTACAGCTTGACACGGATCGGAGGCCGATGTTACTGGATACCATGCCTGAACACCGTGTCAAGACAGGAAGCGGGCACGCGACGTCTCGGGCATGGCGGCTGGAGCGCGGACGCCGCGGGCGCCGCGACCTCGACGCCGCCTGGAGGCAGCGATGGCTGCAGCAAGCCCCCTGACCTGCCGGGTGCTGAACCTCTCGCGCGGCGTCGCCGGAGCCTACGCCACCCGCATGCTCGCGGACCTCGGCGCGCGCTGTCAGACGCTGCGCTGGCGGCCGCCGCGCCCCGGCGAGTGGCCCGCGAGCGATGGATTTCGCGCCTACTTCGAACGCGGCGTGCCGCAAATCGACCTGCCCTGCAGCCAGGAGGAGCTGCTTGACCGGCTGGGGGCGCTGGCGGCGGCGTACGACCTGATCATCGCCGATTTCACCGCGCCCGAGGCCGGTCCAGAGGGCACGCTCTACGAGCGGCTGCGGCCGTTTAATCCGCGGCTCGTCGTCGGCAACGTCGACCACTTCGGCCGCTCCGGCCCCTACGCCGGCTGGGCCGGCGACGAACTAACCGACTACGCGCTCGGTGGCTATTGGGCGCTCGCCGGCGATCCGGCGCGGGAGCCGTTGCGGGTGCCTGGCTTTCAGGCGCAGTTCCATGCCGGTATGCAGCTCGTCGTGGCGGTGCTGGCGGCGCTGCGCTACGCCCGCCTCAGCGACCGCGGCCAGGAGGTCAACGTCAACGCCGTCGAGGCGATGCTCGGCGCCCACTGGAGTACGACGGTCGCCTGGACGCACGAGGGCCGCGTGCTGAAGCGGACCGGCCCCGACCTGTTCGAGGCGAGCGACGGCTGGGTATTCTTCTACGGGCTCGGCTTCTACCCCAACCTGTTCTTCCTGATCGACCAACCCGAGCTGATGGACGACCCGCGCTGGGCCACGGCACAGTCGGCGCTGGCGCACGCGGCCGATCTGGCCGCGCTTATCTCCACCTGGTGCCGCGATCGGCCGGCCGAAGAGATCGCCGAACGGGCACAGGAGCTGCGCATGCCCGTGACGGCGATGGCGACGGCCGCGAGCCTGCTGGCGGACCGGCACCTGAACGAACGCGGCTACTTCGTCGAGCACAGCGGCATCCGTTACCCCGGCCTGCCCTACCGCTGGGAAGAGCCGTGGCGCGTCGAGCCGGCGCCCGACACGCTGCCCGACAACGCCGGCACCAACACGCGCGTGCTGGCGCCGCCGCTGCCAATCACCGCGCGTGAGTTGCCGGCCGGCACGGGGCCGCTCACCGGCCTGCGCGTAATCGAGGTCACCAACAACTGGGCCGGGCCGATCGCCGGGCGTCACCTCGCCGACCTGGGCGCCGAAGTGATCAAGGTCGAGCTGGCGAGCAAGCCGGCGACGCGCCTCAGCCACTACCCGGGCAAGGAGCCGGGCAAGTACCACTGGAACCGCTCCGGCTACTTCAACGAGATGAACCGCAACAAGCGCGACGTGGCGCTGAACCTGGCCAGCAGCCGCGGCCGCGAGCTGTTCCTGCGCCTCGTCGCCTGGGCGGACGTGCTGGTGGAGAATAACAGCGCCCGGGTGATGCCGAACCTGGGCCTGGACTACGAGACGCTGCGGAAGGCGAATCCACGCCTGGTCATGGCCTCGATCAGCGGGTTCGGCGCCAGCGGCCCGAAGCGCGACTGGGTGGCGTTCGGCTCGAACATCGAGGCCGCCTGCGGCCTGGCCGCGATCACCGGCTACGAGGGGAACGTCCCGTATCGCACCGGCTCGTTCGTGGCCGACCCGATCGCCGGCGCGCATGCCGCGGCCGGCATCATCGCCGCGCTGGAGCGGCGCGACCGCAGCGGCGAGGGCGCCCATCTCGATATCTCACTGACCGAGTCGGCGATCCCGTTCATGCTCGAAGCGATCGTGTTCTACCAGGAGCACGGTACGCTCTTCCCCCGCCGCGGCAACGTCGAGCCGGACGCGGCGCCCGCGGGCGCCTACCGCTGTAGTGGAACCGACGACTGGGTGGCGATCGCCGTGCGCAGCGACGCGCAGTGGCAGGCGCTCTGCCGCGTCGCCGGCATCCAGGCCGCGGGGCTCGCGCTCGCCGCCGACCGGCTCGCCCGTCGCGCCGAAGTCGACGCACTGGTGTCCGGCTGGACGGCGGGGCTCGATCAGTACGAGTGTGCGCGGCTGCTCCAGGGCGCCGGCGTGCCGGCGGCGCCGATCCTGCACAACTGGCAACTGCACGCCGACCCGCACCTGTTCGCGCGGCAGGCGTTCATCCCGATCGAACACCCCGACACCGGCGTGCTGCCCTACCCCGGCTTCCCCTGGCGCTTCTCCGCGACGGCGCCGGCTGTGCGTTCGGCCGCGCCGCGCTTCGCCGAGGCGAACGGCTACGTCTTCGGCCTGCTGCTCGGACTCGACGCCCGTGCGATCAAAGACCTCTACGCCAGGGGCGTGACGGCGGACGTTCCACAGGGGCTGACGCCCGTCGTCGTTTGAGTCCCTCGGCATCGCACTGGCAACAGGAGCACCTGAATGGACGACTTCCGCACGATTGGCAAGGCGCTCAGCAACTGGGGCCGCTGGGGCAAGGACGACGAGCGTGGCACGGTTAACCTGATCACGCCCGAGCGGCTGGTGGCGGCGGCGCAATTGGTGAAGCAGGGTAAGACGTTCGACCTGGGCATCCCCATGGACGCCAACGGCCCGCAGCCGGGCGGCGGCCGCATCAACCCCGTGCACCTGATGTCGCAGACGGGCGCCGGCCAGCTCTTCCCCGGCGGCTTTCAGTTCGCCGACGACTATATCTTCATGCCGCTGCAGGGCTCCTCGCAGTGGGATGGCCTGGCGCACGTCTTCTACGACGGGCAGCTCTACAACGGCTATCCGGCGAGCGACGTGACGCCGGCCGGCGCCGCCCACAACGGCATTCACCACCAGGCGAAGGGGATCGCGGGGCGCGGCGTACTGCTCGACATCGCGGCGCTGAAGGGCGTCGAGTGGCTGGATGCCGGCTACGCGATCACGCCGGCCGATCTGGATGCGGCGGCGCAGCGCCAGGGAGTGGAGGTGCGCTCCGGCGACATCCTGCTCTTTCGCACCGGCTGGCGGCGCAAATTCCTGCGCGAACGGGATGCGAAGACGTTCATGGCCGGCGAGCCCGGCCTGGGTATGGCCTGCTGCCAATGGCTGCACGACCACGAGGTGGCCGTGGTCGCCTCGGACAACTGGGCGATCGAGGTGCTGCCAGGCGAGTACCCCGACGTGGTGCTGAACGTGCACATGGTCCTGATCCGGGACATGGGCATGACGTTGGGCGAGATCCTGGATTTCGAGGAGCTGGCCGCCGACTGCGCGACGGATGGGGTGTGGGAGTTCTTCTTCTGCGCGCCGGTGCTGAAGTTCACCAACGCGGTCGGCGCGCCGATCAACCCGCTGGCGATGAAGTAGTGCGCGCGCCTGGTGTAACGTCGGTGCGGTGGCACCGCGGCGGGTGGGTACGGCGGTGAAGCGGTGCCATCCGCGGCGGTTCGGCCGCACGGGTGGGCATTCGGATCAGTAAAGAGCGGATACGTGCAGATCGGCGTTCGGATCAGGAACATCGGTGGCTACGGCGAGGGAGCCGGCGTCGCCGCCTGCCTCGATGTCGCGCGGCGGGCGGAGGCGCTGGGCTTCGACTCGCTCTGGGTTGGCGACCATATCGTGGCGCCCGTGAACGGAAGCGGCGCTGGCGCGGACGGCCGCTTCCCCTCCGCCTGGGACGAGGAGGTCTACGACCCGCTGGTGCTGCTCAGCGCCCTCGCGCAGGTCACGCGGCGGGCGACGCTGGGCTCGGCCGTGCTCGTGGCGCCCTACCGGCACCCGCTGGTCGCGGCCAAGCTGCTTTCGACGGCCGACCGTCTCTCCGGCGGCCGCATCGTCTGCGGCATCGGTACGGGCTGGCTGGAGCCGGAGTTCCGTGCGCTGGGCCTCTCGCCCGAACAGTTCCGCGAGCGCGGTGCGGTGACGGACGACGATATCCGCGCGCTGAAAGAGGCGTGGCTCAACACCGGGCCATCCCGCTACATCGGCGAGTACGTGCAGTTCCGCGACGTCGGCACCTTTCCCCATCCCGTGCAGACGCCGCACATCCCGCTCTGGGCCGGCGGCAATGGGCAGAGGTCGCTGCGCCGCGCCGCGCGGCTTTGCCAGGGCTGGATCGCCCGCGGGCTCGACCCTCACGCGCTGGGCGAAGGGGTGGCGGAGCTGCGCCGGCTGGCCGAGCGCGACCGCCGCGATCCGGAAGAGATCAGCGTGGCAGTTTCGCTCCGCCTCACCCTGCGAGACGGGGCCGAGGCGGGCGCCGGCCCGCTCGACGGCACGGCGAAGCAGATCGTGGCCGCGCTGGAACGGTACCACGCGGCGGGGTTGCAACACCTGATCGCCGACGTGCGCGGCGCCGATCCGTCGCTCGCGGCCACGCTCGCGGCGCTGGAGGCGGTGGCGGCCACGGTGCTGCCGGCCGTACACGGGTACGAAGGATGAACGCGGCGTGAAGCTCGGCATTACGATCGGGAACTTCGGCCAGTTCGGCAAGGCGGGCGACGCGGCCGACCAGGTGCGCGTGGCCGTCGCCGCCGAGCAGCTCGGCTTCGATTCGGTCTGGGTGCACGACCACATCGTCATGCCGGCCGAGATCGATTCGCGCTACCCCTACAACGAGAGCGGCGTCGCCGGCTTCGCCTGGCGGCAGGAGATCTACGACCCGCTGGCGATGCTGGGCGCGGTCGCCGCCGCCACACAACGGGTCGAGATCGGCACCAGCGTGCTGATCGTGCCCTACCGCAACCCGCTGGTGCTGGCGAAGATGCTGGCCACTATCGACCAGATCGCGCAGGGCCGGCTGCGGCTGGGCGTCGGCGTCGGCTGGATGCGCGAGGAGTTCGAGGCGCTCGGCATCGGCGACTGGTATCCCGTGCGCGGGCGAGTCACGGACGAGTGGCTGGCGATCTGCAAGACGCTCTGGTCGAGCGACGGACCGGTGAGCTTCAGCGGCCGCTTCGCCTCGTTCGAGGCGGCCGGCTTCCGGCCGCAGCCGGTGCGGGGACATATCCCGCTCTGGGTGGGCGGCTGGGGCGAGGTCGCGGCGCGGCGGGTGGCGCGGCTGGGCGACGGCTACCAGACGATCACCTCCACGCCGGTGATGGTGGCGGA
>Ga0070741_10020559_pt1 | contig 10384 bp, 8 predicted proteins | sample Coa_R1_4_FD_66440 | JGI IMG/M metagenome (GOLD analysis project Ga0070741, IMG submission 66440) | Surface soil microbial communities from Centralia Pennsylvania, which are recovering from an underground coalmine fire - Coalmine... | ecosystem: Environmental > Terrestrial > Soil > Unclassified ...
TTTCAATCCGGTGTGGGCTCCTCCCGCTTCGGAAACGCGGGCACAGACCTCGGGCGACTCGAACAGCTTGGGAAGGCAGCTCATGGGCAGCCCGGCAGCCGACATCATCTCTTCTGACCAGCGGCGGCGGGTCACATCAAGCATGAGAGTTCCCGACGCGTCGGCAACATCAATTGCGTGTTCGCCGCTCATCCGGAAACGCACATAATCTTTCGGCAGCAAGACCCGGCGGAACCGTTTCCAGAGATCAGGCTCGTGGTCCCGCACCCAAAGCAGCTTGGTCAGTGTGAAATTCGTCAACGCGGGATTGCAGGTCAACTCGATGATCTTCTGTTCGCCCAGTTTCGAATTCAGCCAGTCGCATTGCGGCTGGGTGCGCTGGTCGCACCAGATGAGCGAGGGCCGCAGGACCTGGCCGTTGTCATCGAGCAGCACGGCCCCGTGCATCTGGCCGGCCAGGCCGGCACAGGTGACGTTCGCGCCAGGAACTCTGCCCAGGGTCTCGCGAATGGCTCCTCCTGCCGCCTTCCACCAGTCGTGCGGGTCCTGCTCAGCCCAGCCGGTTTTCGGGGAGGCGAAGGGCACGTGCTCACAGGTAGCCGAGGCGGCGATGGCGCCGGTGCGGTCCACCAGCACAGCCCGCGTGCCGCCGGTGCCGACATCAATTCCAAGAACGTAGTCCATGGCCTTTGAACCTGGGTTTTGGATTGAAGCGCGTTCAGTGTAGCTGCTGGCGCGAGTGAGTCAGTGTAGCAGATAGTGAGCAACCTGCAGCAGGGGCGATGCGTCTGAAATCACTGATTTCACACGGAGGAGGAGTCTATGTCGAACCGTTTGTTCGCGCTGTTCAGCGCTCTGATTGTTACCCTGGGAATGAGCTTGTTTTCGTTCGTGTACGCTCAAACTCACCAGATGGCGGTCCACGAGCCGCACATGAGCGCCGCCATGGGCCATCTGGAGCAAGCCAAGGCGGAACTCGAAAAGGCCGCTCCCAACAAGGGCGGGCACCGGGAAAGAGCCATCCAACTGGTGGACCAGGCCATCCAGCAGGTGCAGGAAGGCGAACAGTACTTCATGCAGCACGGCGGTAAGTAAGCCTGGTACCGCAGCCTGCCGGCAAACCTGGCGGCGAAATGCGCTGAATCACAGGCCCAGCCGTGACACCGCCTCGGCGGCGGTGACATTCACCGGTGACCAGCAGCATGGCGCCGCCATCCACGCGGTGGCCAGAAAGACGTCGTCGGCCGGGCTCAGCCGGATGCCGGGTCTGCACCATTGCACCATCATGTGACGCTTACTTCCGTATAGGTCCCGTAGACGCTGCGTAGCGCCTCGCAGATCTCGCCCATGGTCGCGTAGACGCGGACCGCCTCGATGATGTACGGCACGGTGTTCGCCGAGGAGACGTTTCCGTTGGTCTCCGCCCGAGGTTCCTGCGATGCGGCTTTCCTCAGCGCGTCCAGCCGGCGCTGGACTTCCTCGTTGGAGCGGCGCGCACGCAAGGCCTCCAGCTTCTCCGCCTGGTGCCGCGCTACAGTTTCATCAATGTACAGGATGTTGGGCGGTTGTTCTTCAATCTCGAATTCATTCACGCCCACGATGATCTTCTCTTTCGCCTCCACAGCGCGCTGGTACTGATAGGCGGCTTCAGCGATTTCCCTTTGCGGATAGCCGCGCTCGATGGCCTTTACCATTCCACCCATGGCGTCGAGCTTGCCGAAGTAATCGAACGCGCCCTTCTCCATCTGGAGGGTAAGGTTCTCAAGGAAGTAGGAACCACCGAGCGGGTCCACAGTGTGAGTTACGCCAGATTCATAGGCGATGATCTGCTGCGTGCGCAGCGCGATTCGCGCGGCGTCTTCCGTGGGCAGCGCAAGCGCCTCATCGTAAGCGTCGGTGTGCAGCGACTGCGTGCCTCCCAGCACCGCCGCCAGCGCCTGGATCGCCACTCGCGCAATATTGTTCATGGGTTGCTGAGCGGGAAGGGAAACGCCTGCGGTCTGGGTATGGAAGCGCATCAGCCAGGTGCGCTGGTTCTTGGCCCCGAAGCGGTCCTTCATCACGCGATGCCAGATCTTGCGGGCGGCACGGTACTTGGCGATCTCCTCGAAGAAATCATTGTGCGCGTTAAAGAAGAAACTCAGACGCGGACCGAATTCGTCCACGTCGAGACCACGGCGGAGCGCCCAGTCCACGTACTCGACCCCGTCGTAGAGCGTGAAGGCCAGCTCTTGCAGGGCGGTCGAACCGGCCTCGCGGATGTGGTAGCCGCTGATGGAAATAGTGTTGAAGCGGGGCGTGAACTTCGATCCGAATTCAAACGTGTCCACCACCAGCCGCATGGATGGCGCCGGCGGATAGATGTATTCCTTCTGCGCGATGTATTCCTTCAGAATGTCGTTCTGGATGGTGCCGGAGATCTTCTTCCAGTCCGCGCCCTGCTTCTCGGCTACCACCAAATACATCGCCCACAGCACCGAAGCGGGGGAGTTGATCGTCATGGATACCGTGGTCTTTTCGAGGTCAATGCCGTCGAAGAGAATTTCCATGTCTTCGAGCGAGTCAATGGCCACGCCGCATTTGCCGACTTCGCCTTCGCTGGCGGGGTGATCGGAGTCGTAGCCCATGAGCGTGGGAAGATCAAAAGCGACCGAAAGCCCGCTGCCCCCGTGCTCCAGCAAATATTTGTAACGGCGATTGGTTTCTTCGGGCGAAGCGAAGCCCGAAAACTGCCGCATGGTGAAAAGCTTTCCCCGGTATCCGGTGGCGTGAATGCCGCGCGTGTAGGGCGGCTGTCCGGGATAGCCGAGATACTTGTCGTAGTCCCAGTCGCCGGGGAGGTCGGCGGGGGTGTAAAGGCGGCGGATCGGCACCGCGGAGATGGTGGTAAAACGGGCGCGGCCGTTTTCGTCAACGTTCACGCCGGTGGGGGCGCCGATGGGCTTCTCCGGGGATTTCTCGAGGGAAGGCAGCAGGGTCTTTTCCGCCCAGCGTTTCTCGGATTCGGAAGGTTGACGATTTTCAGAGATCTCGGAAATCGGGCTTTCGGGAACGGTTTTCTTGTCCGCCATGGGCGCTCCCTTCTGATGATAGGAGCGCCGCAGTTCACGGGCAAGCCAGCCGAGCGACCGCCCGGTCGGTGGTTATTTCCCTTTCCGCGCGAGCTCCCAGGCTTTGGCGTATTTCCAGGAAACGTAGGCGGAGTGGTAGAGGTGAAGCAGAAGGCCTTCCCGACCGTCCAGAAATCCCAGCCGAAAAACGTAGTTGTAGAGGAACGTCAGCTTGGGGCGGAGCACGATGTTCAAGAGATTGAACGCGCGGTGGCCCCTGGCGACCGCCACCTCAGCCCCTGAGGAGGAGTAGCTGTTCATGTGATCAATGTAGCCACGCAATGTGGGGTAGGCATTGTGAATAAGCGCGTGCTTCAAGCGGCCGGTTGGGCCGTTCACCTTGATCGTCGGGTGCGCGCCATACTCTTCGAACTTCCCGGCTCCGCGGCGGATCAGCCGCAGCTTGGGATCGGGATAGAAGCCACCATGCCTGATCCAGCGGCCGAGGAAGAAATTCTTGCGCGGGATCCAGAAGCCGACGAGGTCGGTTGAACTCGTGGCTTCGATGATCTCCTCGGAGAGCCCTGGTTCCAGCGCTTCATCCGCGTCCAGTTGCAGGACCCATTCGCCATTTCCTTTTTCCATCGCGGAGTTTTTCTGGGCAGCAAAGCCCTTCCATGGTTCGACAAAAATCTCTGCGCCGTATGACCTCGCAATCTCGAGGGTGCGGTCGGTTGAGCCTGAGTCCACGACGATGATTTCGCCTCGGCCGTCATGCACCAGCGGCATCACGCTTTCCAGTGTGCGCGGGAGGTTGGTTTCTTCATTGAGGGTGATGAGCGCGATGGTGATCTTCACGCAGAGAGGATATACGAGAGGCTCTGGAACCGCATGGTTTCCTGCGAGCCGGCCACGCCTTTGAAAGGGCCGCAAAGCACGGGCCGGAACGCCCGTGCTCGCCAGACACTTGGAAACTACTGTGGTTGGGCCGAGGGCTGAGTTGCGCTCGGCGGCGTAGTTGGCTGAACGTCGGTCCGCGGGGCCACAAACGGCACCTTCGGCATGTGCGTGACTTCACCCTTCTCCGCGTCCGACATCACGATGCCGGCGTGCTCCAGCAGAAGGCCCGTGGCTCGATCCAGTTCGATTTGCGCTTTCTCGTAGGCTGCCATTGCCGATACCAGGTTCGACTCGGCGGTCGCCAGCGCCGCCTGGTTCTGCAGCACAAGCGTCGAAGTGGAGGCCCCGAGGTTGTATTTCTTCTGCTCGGCGTCGAGCGACTGCTTTGCCAGTTCGACCGCCGCCTGCGCCGCTTTTACAGCCCCACGATTCTGGGTGACCGCGAACTGCGCGTTGCGGACCTCGATGCGTACCTGGTTCTCCAGCTGTTGAAAGCGCATCTGCGCCTGCCGGTATTCCAGCTGCGAGCGCGTAGCCAGCGCCTGCGCCTGCCGGTTGCGGATAGGGATATTCAAGGTAATCCCAATGCCCTTGTCGGGCGCGGAGGAATTAACCAATTCGTTCAGGGTACTCCCATACGAGATGGGGGGAGCAGGCTGAAATCCCTGGCAAAAGCCTGAAGACGGCTGGGTCAGGCAGATGTAATTCGGGTTCTGCGCGCCGCCAGTCCCGGAGCCTCCGTAATACGCGAACAAATCAAGGCTGGGTAGCAACGCGTTCTTGATGGCCTTGGTGCTGATCTCGCGGTTCGAGAGGTCAATGCGGTTTTCTGCCAGATCAGGACGGTGCTGCAAGGCCTCGTTAATGAGGTCCTCGGTGGGCACGATCGGCTCCTGTTCGGGAAGGGCCATAGTCGTTGTCGGAATTACCTCGGCATTGATCAGCGTGGGGTCCTGCAGAGTGCGGCTCAGGGCGTTCTTCATCAGGAGCTGCTGCAGGTCAAGGTTCGTCTGCGCCTGAATCAGACTCTGCTGGTCTTTGGCGACTTCGTTCTGCGCGCGGACAACCTCAATCGGGGCCAGGCTGCCGATCTGTACCTGTTTCTGTGTATCCGACAGTGTCTTTTGCGCGAAAGCAAGCGTTTCCTGGGTCACGCGCACGTTCTCGTAGGCGAACACCAGATTCCAATACAGGTTCTCAATCTGATCCACGGTGGTGATGACTTGCAGTCGCATCGCCACGTCGGAGATTTCCCGATTGTGTTTTGTGATACGAATCAGGCGGTCATTGGGCGTGAACCCGAATCCCTGCAGAATATGCTGCGACAACGTGAACTTGAAACTCGAATTCAGAGCGGGACTGACGGTTGAGAAGAAACTGTTCGTCGTGGTGCGCGAATTATTGAAACCGATTGCCATATTGGTCCCGGTATGGAACCCCTGCAGATAGGAGAAGTTGCCTGTGGTCGTGTTTTGTGCAGTGCCGGCGAACGGACTGGTAGGGATGAACTTCGCGTGATCAAACTGCAAAGTTCCACTGATGATCGGATCAAAGCTGGTGATGAACGGGCCCAGTCCTTCGGTGCTGGTCAGGCCCAGGCTCCCCGCGCCGATGCCGCCCGCTCCCGCACTGGTACCTCCCGGGCCGGAGCCCACCGATCCGCTCAATCCGCCCACGCCGCCGCCCGGGGTGTTCTGCACGACACCGAAGTTCACCCCGAGGAACTGGTTGGCGCCGGACTTGGCGCGAAGCACATCCGTGTCCGCAATGCCGATGTTGTAGCGCTGGATGGCGATGTCGAGGTTGTTCTCCAGCGCCAGCGCCACGGCATCGTCCATGGAGAGATAGATCTTGCCGTCACGCATGAGCTGCATCAGACGTGGAGAGTTGGTCAAGTCGGGAGGAGCGATTTCGTTCGGGGTGTATGGCCCGATCGGATTCGGGAAATAGCCCTTGGGCTTGGAGTAGTTCAGCATCTCATTGCGCGGATGCGAAGCCGGGGCTGGAGGCAAGCTCTGCTGGGAAGATCCGCCGACCTGCGCGCTCTGGGCCTCCTGTGCCCACAGGCTGGCCGGAAAAACCGCCAGCAGAACCAGCGACATGAGTTGCCGAAAGACACACTTCAAAGAAGATAAAGACATTCCGCCATCTCCATAGACTTCCGGTTGAAGGTATTGATCGAGCCAGGCCGGCGCGAACCCAGTCCAGCCCATCGCAATTCAAAGCTGTACTACGTAAAAAGAGGCTTACCGGTTCCGCAGTTCCGCCGCCGTGGTGGAACTCGGAGGGTGACTTTTTGTGAGCCCAACAGTATATCCGAGCAGTTGGAGTCCAGTCGTAAACGGCTGTAAACGTGTAATCTTTGGATGCAGAGTCAACCCGCAGGATTCGATTTCTCCATGCGCAACATCAAACTTGTCCTGGCCTACGACGGAACCGATTTCTGCGGCTGGCAAGTGCAGCCCGACGCTCCCAGCATTCAGGGAACCCTGGCCTCAGCTATTGGACGAGTCACAGGTGAAAAAGTCCTGCCGCAGGGCTCCGGACGCACCGATGCCGGCGTGCACGCGCTGGCCCAGGTGGCGACCTTTTTGTCGGAGTCGGTGATTCCGGCCCCGAATCTGGTGATTGCGCTGAATGATCTCTTGCCCGCTTCCATCCGCGTGCAGAAAGCAGAGGATGTCCCTCTGGACTTCCATGCGCGAAAATCAGTCTTCGCGAAAACCTATCGCTACCGTATTTGTCGCGCGGCCATCTGCCCTCCCTTCTTGGCGCGTTACGTCTGGCACTATCCGTATACGCTGGACTTCGATGCCATGCTGGAAGCGGCGCCGCTGGTGGAAGGCGAGCATGACTTCACCTCGTTTGCCGCCGTGGATCAAGAGAAGAATCATGACTGCGCAGAACCCGCAGGTTCACGCAGGAATTCAAACGTGCGAACCGTGTTCTCCTCCCGGTGGCGCCAGGAAAAAGACGAATTCGTTTACGAGATTCGCGGCAATGGTTTTCTTCATCACATGGTGCGCAACCTGGTGGGGACGTTGGTGCTGGTGGGAAAGGGGACCCTGAAGCCGAGCCATCTGATTACAATCCTTGAAGCAAGGGATCGCTCCCGCGCGGGGGCCACGGCGCCGGCAAGCGGACTCTACCTGGTGAACGTGGAGTATTCCTGGCCGAGTGGGAAATGACGGTTGAAACTGACATTACGGCGCGCAAACTTAGCGTCATGAATCCCGCCACCGGCGCGCTTCTCCGCGAACTCGAGTGCGCCGAGGCGTCGCACGTACGGGACGCCGCGCTGCGTGCCCGCAATGCGCAGGCTGCGTGGCAGGCAACGCCGGTTCGCAACCGGCTGACAATCGTGAGCCGCTTTCAGAAGCTCCTCAACGATCGCAAGACCCAAGTTGCCCGCACCATCACCTCCGAAGCCGGGAAGCCGGTTGCGGAAGCTTTGCTGACGGAGGTTCTGGTAGTCCTCGACGCTGCCCGCTTCCTGCTGCAGGAGAGTTACGGGTTTCTACGCGACGAGCCGGTGCCGCATGGGAGTATGGCCACCAGGGCGAAGAAAGGCCGGCTGGTTCGACAGCCTTACGGCGTGGCCGGCATCATCTCTCCGTGGAACTATCCTTTCTCAATTCCCGCCGCCCAGGTGCTCGCGGCCCTGGTCACCGGCAACGCCGTGGTACTGAAGCCCTCGGAACTCACGCCGCTCTCGGCGTTGGAGATCGAGTCTCTGTTGCGTGACGCGGGACTTCCCGAAAATATCTTTCAGGTCGTGATCGGCGATGGCCGTACGGGCGCGGCCCTGGTCGAGTCTGGGGTTGACAAGCTGGTGTTCACCGGAAGCGTGCCCACGGGCAAGCGAATCGCTGAAATGGCCGGGGCGCGCCTGCTTCCGGTCGTGCTCGAACTGGGCGGGAAGGATCCCATGATTGTGCTGGACGACGCCGGCGTTGACGTCGCCTCCAGCGGCGCAGTCTGGGGAGCGTTCGTCAACGCCGGCCAGACGTGTCTTTCGGTCGAGCGCTGCTACGTCCAGCGGCGCATCTACGACACGTTCGTTTTGGCATGCGTGGAAAAGGCCCGCCGCTTACGTGTGGGAAATGGCATGGAGCCCGGAGTCGAGATTGGGCCGCTGATCCACCAACGCCAGCTGCGGGTGGTTGAGGAGCATGTGGCCGATGCGCTGGCGCGTGGGGCGCGTCTGCTGACCGGCGGCGAGCGGCTCATCTCCCTTGGCCCAAACTTCTATGCTCCCACCGTGCTTGCCGATGTAAACCACGAGATGCGCATCATGCGCGAGGAAACGTTTGGGCCCCTGCTTCCCATCACGGCTTTCGATTCCGAAGAGGAGGCGGTACGCCTGGCAAACGACTCAGAATATGGATTGGCCGCAAGTGTCTGGACCCGCGACCGTAACCGCGGAGAGGGAATCGCGCGCCAGATTCGCGCCGGCACCGTCATGATCAACGACGCAGTCTCGTGCTTCGGCATTAGCGAAGCCCCGCACGGAGGCGTGAAGGCCAGCGGCATTGGCCGGACCCACGGACGATTCGGCCTCGAGGAGATGGTCTGGCTGAAGTACGTGGATTCCGACCTTCTCCCAGGAACCAAGAAGCCCTGGTGGTACGGCTACGGAGCGGGGTTAGCGAGCGCGGTAGAGGGGTTCCTCGATTTTCAATTTGCCCGGGGAATCCTGCGGCGTCTCAGAGGCGCGGCACGTTCATCGGGGATGCTGTCGCGCAAGCTGTGATTCTCAATCCTGGGCCAGCGAACGTCCTCCGGCAACAGTCTGGGAATCGCCAAACAGCTCATGGAATTCCAAACATAGGTAAATCATTGTCATTCTTGACGTCCGAGGAACCTGTGTTGGTGGGTCGAGCACAAGCAGATCCGGAATAGGGATCCGACATCGCTATCGCACCACGCCCTCGAGCGGTGAGCTCGCCGTGGCATAGAGCTTCTTCTCCATGCGTCCGGCCAGGTACGCCTGCCGTCCAGCGATGACGGCATGCTTCATCGCTTCTGCCATCAGCACCGGGTCCTGGGCGTTGGCGATGCCGGTGTTCATCAACACCGCGTCAGCACCGAGTTCCATGGCTACGGTCGCATCCGAGGCGGTGCCCACGCCCGCGTCCACGATCAGCGGCACGCCCGTGATCATCTCGCGCAGAATTTGCAGATTGGCCCGGTTTTGGACGCCCAGGCCGCTCCCGATGGGCGCTCCGAGCGGCATGATCGTCGCCGCTCCGGCATCCACAAGCCTTTTGGCAAACACAATATCATCAGAAGTATAGGGAAGAACCGTAAAGCCTTCCTTTACCAGAACCCGGGTGGCTTCGAGCGTGGCCTGAACGTCCGGATAAAGCGTCGGCTGATCGCCAATCACCTCGAGCTTCACCCAGTCCGAGATGCCCACTTCGCGTCCCAGGCGCGCGGCGCGGATGGCCTCCTCCGCGGTGTAGCAGCCGGCCGTATTCGGAAGAAGAAAATATTTGCTTGGATCAATGTAGTCGAGCAGGGACTCCTTGCTGCGGTCGAGGTTGACACGCCGCACGGCAACGGTAACGATCTCGGCGCCGCTGGCTTCGAGCGCCCTTGCCGTCTCTTGGAACGACTTGTATTTGCCCGTGCCGACAATCAGCCGCGAGCGGAATTCCCGCCCGGCAATAATGAGTGGATCAGACATGCAGCTATTGTAATTCGGGGAAACCAGGTTCACCACAGAGATACAGAGTCACGGGAAGGGCGCAGGCACAAAAAGCAAAGATCGAATTATCTGTGTCTCCGTGACTTCGTTGTGAGCAGGTGTTCCAGGATTACTGATCGCTGCCGTAAATATCGTCAATCACGCTCCGGAAGCGCTCGTCAATGGCCCGGCGCCGCAGCTTCAGGCTGGCGGTCAGCGTGCCATCGGCGGACGAGAGTTCGTCGGCTACCAGCCGGAATTCCTTGAGCTTCTCAAACTGCGCCAGCTCGCGGTTCAGTTCGGAGACAATCTCCGCGTACCGCGCCCGCACCTGCGCCAGCTGGATCAACTCCGAGCGCGAAGAAAACGGCAGGCCTCTTTCACGTGCACGCGCTTCCAGCGCCGCGAAGTTAGGAAAGATCAGCACCGCGGGAAACTTCCGCCGGTCTCCCACCACGACCGCCTCAGCGATCAGCGGGTTATGCTTGAGCGCGTTCTCGATGGGCTGTGGTGCGATGAATTTCCCGCCTGAGGTCTTCAGCAGGTCTTTCTTGCGGTCGGTCACATAGAGGAATCCGTCCTCGTCCAGCTTTCCGATATCGCCGGTCTTGAACCAGCCGTCCACAAAGGCGGCGCGGGTTTCCTCCGGCTTGTTCCAATAGCCTTGAAAGACGGCCGGGCCGCGGGTGAGAATTTCTCCATCCTCGGCGATCCTGACTTCCACATTCTTCAGCGGCTTGCCCAC